>Ga0136633_1000282_pt1 | contig 38288 bp, 35 predicted proteins | sample AntDrymeUQ832206_2_FD_105494 | JGI IMG/M metagenome (GOLD analysis project Ga0136633, IMG submission 105494) | Polar desert sand microbial communities from Dry Valleys, Antarctica - metaG UQ83 (22.06) | ecosystem: Environmental > Terrestrial > Soil > Desert | place: Antarctica: Dry Valley... | reverse complement strand
TGAAGCCGAAGCCGAGGCCGCCGAGATAGGTCGGCCGCGAGACTCCCGGCCACGCCGTCGACTCCTCGGCCGTGCTGATGACGCCCGGCTCGTCGCGGTGCAGCACCTCGTTGAGCTCCTTGAGAAACGCGACCGCGTCGAGATCCTCGTTGCCGCCGAACTCGTTGGGCACCCACTCGCCGTCCTCGCGCGAGTAGTCGAGGTACAGCATCGAGGCGACCGCGTCGACGCGGATCCCGTCGGCATGAAACTCGCGCGCCCAGTACAGGGCGTTGGCGGTCAGGAAGTTGCGCACCTCGTTGCGGCCGTAGTTGAAGATCAGCGTGCCCCACTCCGGGTGCGCGCCGCGGCGCGGGTCGGCGTGCTCGTAGAGCGACGTGCCGTCGAACTGCGCCAGCGCCCAGTCGTCGCGCGGAAAGTGCGCGGGCACCCAGTCCAGCAGTACGCCGATGCCGTGCGCGTGCATGCGGTCGACGAAGTGGCGGAAGTCGTCGGGCGAGCCGAACGCCGGCGTCGGCGCGTAGTACGAGGTCACCTGATAGCCCCACGAGCCGCTGAACGGGTGCGCCATCACCGGCATCAGCTCGACGTGCGTGAAGCCGAGGTCGGCGACGTACGCCGACAGCTCGTCGGCGAGCTCGAGGTAGGTCAGGGAGCGGTTGTCCTGCAGGGGGTTGCGCCGCCAGGAGCCGAGGTGCACCTCGTAGACCGCCATCGGGCGCCCCCCCGGCGGCTGGACCTCGCGCTCGGCGAGGTACTCGGCATCCGTCCACGCATACGTCGAGCGCGCGACGATCGAGGCCGTCTGCGGCGGCAGCTCGGTCTCGAAGGCGAACGGGTCGGCCTTCTGCCTGAAGTCGCCGGCCTGCGTGCGCAGCTCGTACTTGTAATGCGCGCCCGCGGCGACGCCCGGGATGAACAGCTCCCAGATGCCCGACCCCCCAAGCGCGCGCATCGGGTGCAGCAGGCCCTCCCAGTAGTTGAAGTCGCCGAGCACGGCGACGGACTTGGCGGCCGGCGCCCAGACGGCGAACGACGTTCCATGGACGCCGTCGATCTCGCGCTCGTGCGCGCCCATCTTCGTCCACAGCTGCTCGTGGCGGCCCTCGCGAAAGAGGTGCTCGTCGAGGTCTGAGAGCGTCGGCGCGAAGCGGTAGGGGTCCTGCACCGTGAACGTGTCCCCGCCGGGGTAGGTGACCTCGAGCTCGTAGTCCAGCGGCAGCTTCGCGCCCTCGATGTCGGCGGCGAACAGCCCCCCGGGGTGCACGAGCTCGAGCTTGAGGTTGTGGGGCTGCACGACGACGGACTCGGCCATCGGGCGCAGCGCGCGGATCGTCACGCCGCCGCTCGCGGACTCGTGCGCTCCGAGGACCGAGTGCGGGTCATGGTGCTCGCGCGAGACGAGCTGGTCGATGTCGGTGGCAGCGCTCATGAGGTGATGTCGGCCTCCAGCAGACGGGCGATTCCCGCGACCGGGATCGGCACCCAGTCGGGACGGTTGTCGAGCTCGTAGCGCAGCTCGTAGACGGCCTTCTCGAGCTCGAAGATCGCCAGCAGCTTCTCCGTCGCCGGGCGCCCGGCGGGCAGCAGCGTCGGGTTGACGGCGGCGAGGTAGGCCTCGAGGAAGTCCTTGCGCGCCTGCTCCTCCCAGCCCTCCGGCGCGGGGACGCCGCGCAGCAGCTGCGACGCGGAGGCCGCATAGGCGAAGGAGCGCAGCATGCCGGCGACGTCGCGCAGCGGCGAGCGCTTGCGGCGGCGCTCGCGCAGCGAGCGCGCCGGCTCGCCCTCGAAGTCCAGGATGATCCAGCGCTCGTCGGTCAGCAGGGTCTGGCCGAGGTGGTAGTCGCCGTGATGGCGGATCAGCCGCCCGCCGACGCCGACGTGCGACATCGCCTGCAGGCGCTCGCGGATCTCCTCGCCGCGGCCGCGGATCGGATCCAGCGCGTCGTTGTCGTCGCGCAGCTCGACGAACGCCTGCTCGATCTGCTCGTCGATCGTCGCCGTCAGCAGCGACAGCGCCTCGGCGCTGGGCTCCTCCGGATGGAAGGCCGGATCGGCCTCGTCGGAGCCCAGGACGCTGTGCATCTCGCCGGTCGCGGTGCCGAGCTCCGCGACGCGCGTCAGCAGGCCCTGCGGGTCGTCCATCGCCAGCTGCCAGCCGTCGCGCGCCTCGCCGATGTACTCCTGCAGGATCCCGAGCGTCGCGTGCATCAGGTCGCCGCCGTACTCATACCAGCCCGCCAGCGAGGCGGTGTTGGGAAAGTCGCGCGCCGACAGAAAGCGCAGCATCTCGAGCTCGGGGTTGACGCCCGGCTCCAGGCGGCGAAAGACCTTCAGCACGAGCTCGTCGCCGAAGACGAACGACGAGTTGGACTGCTCGGCGCCCATCGGGCGCATGTCGCCCGCGGGCGTGGCGTCGCCGTGAAAGGCGACGCCGTCGATCGCGGTCTCGCTGCCGAGCAGTCCGGCGAGCACGCGGCCGGCCTCGGGCTCTCCCGGCAGCAGCTGGTAGAGCTCGTGCATGCCGGAGTGAAAGCGCGCCTCGACGAGCTCGAGCGCGAGCTTCGGGTCGCCCGACAGCTCGACGCGCTCGAGCACGTTGAACGCCGCGACCTCGCGCGATTTGGACGCAAACCAGCGCTGCCGGACGACCCACTGATCCAGCGGCTCGTCGATGACGTCGGGAAAGCTCACCGCAGATCGCCCTCGTCCTCGAGCGAAAACCAGAAGAACCCGCGCGGCGCGAGCGTCAGCAGGTAGGGCAGCTCGCCGATCTTGGGAAAGCGCGAGCGTCCGAACATCTCGACGGGCCGGCGGCCGCTGTACCAGGACAGGTCGAGCTCGACGGCCTGCGCCGACCGCGCGAGGTTGTGCACGCACAGCACGACGTCGTCCTCGTAGGTGCGGATGCAGGCGAAGATCTTCGGGTTGGCGGGCGTCAGCGCCTCGAACGTGCCCAGGCCGAAGACCGGATGCTCCTTGCGCAGCGCGATGAAGCGCCGCATCCATCGCAGCAGTGACGACGGCGCGCGCAGCTGCGCCTCGACGTTGACCGCCTGATAGCCGTAGACGGGATCCATCAGCGGCGGCAGGTACAGCTGCGCGAAGTCCGCGCGCGAGAAGCCGCCGTTGCGATCGCCCGTCCATTGCATCGGCGTGCGTACGCCATCGCGGTCGCCGAGAAAGACGTTGTCGCCCATGGCGATCTCGTCCCCGTAATAGAGCACCGGCGAACCCGGCAGGCTGAAGAGCATCGCGTGCAGCAGCTCGATCTCGTCGCGGCCGCCGTCCATCAGCGGCGCGAGGCGGCGGCGGATGCCGACGTTGAGCTTCATGCGCGGGTCCTTCGCGTACTCCGCGTACATGTAGTCGCGTTCCTCGTCGGTGACCATCTCGAGCGTCAGCTCGTCGTGGTTGCGCAAGAACAGGCCCCACTGGCAGTTGGCGGGGATGTGCGGCGTCTGGGCGAGGATCTCGAGGATCGGCGCGGCCACCTCGCGGCGCAGGCCCATGAACATCCGCGGCATGACCGGAAAGTGAAAGGCCATATGGCACTCGTCGCCGTCGCCGAAGTACTCCACGACGTCGGCGGGCCACTGGTTGGCCTCGGCGAGCAGCACGGTGTCGGGGTACTCCGCGTCGACGGTCCTGCGCACCGTCTTGAGAAAGGCGTGCGTCTCGTCGAGGTTCTCGCAGTTCGTGCCATCGCGCTCGTAGAGGTAGGGCACGGCGTCGAGGCGAAAGCCGTCCAGACCGAGCTCACACCAGAAGCGCAGGACGTCGAGCATCGCCTCGCGGACCTCGGGGTTGTCGTAGTTGAGGTCGGGCTGGTGATGAAAGAAGCGGTGCCAGAAGTACGCGCCGGCCTTGTCGTCCCAGGTCCAGTTGGAGGTCTCCGTGTCGACGAAGATGATCCGCGCCTCGTCGTAGCGCGTCGGGTCGTCCGACCACACGTACCAATCGCGCTTGGGGCTGTCCGCGCTCGAGCGCGCCTCCTGAAACCACGCGCAGTCCGAGGACGTGTGGTTCATGACGAGGTCGGCGATGACGCGGATGCCGCGCTCGTGCGCCGCGTCGATGAACGACCGCACGTCGTCGATCGTCCCGTAGTCGGAGTGCACCTTGTAGAAGTCGGCGATGTCATAGCCGCCGTCGCGGCCGGGCGACTCGTACATCGGCAGCAGCCAGACGCACGTCACCCCGAGCCATTGCAGGTAGTCGAGCTTGTCGTTCAGCCCGCGAAAGTCGCCGTGGCCGTCGCCCGTGCCGTCGAAGAAGCCGCGCAAGTGGATTTCATAGAATATCGCGGTCTTGAACCAGTTCGGGTCGGACTCGAACCAGTGCACGGCCGGCGGCCTGGAGGTGTCCGAGGAGCTCACGAGACCCGCAGCAGGTGCGCGACGCGGTAGGGATCCAGGCGCACGAAGTTGCGGCCCATGCGCCAGTCGTCGAAGCTCTCGCCCGACAGCAGGTCGGTGACGGTGAAGACGGGCGGCAGCCCGAGCACGTGGGGCACGACGACGATGCCCTCCTGGGGCGTGAGGGGGTCGAGCGTCACGACGCAGATGACGGTGTTGTCGCCCGTGCGCTTGGCGTAGGCGATCAGCGCGTCGTTCTCCGTCGTCAGAAACCGGACGTTGTCGAGGTGCTGCAGCGCCGCGTTGTCGCGGCGGATCGTGTTCAGGCGCGAGATCAGCGTCAGCAGCGGCCCGTCGAGCGTGCGCGACTTGACCTCGTACTTCTCGGAGTGGTCGTACTCCTCGCTGCCCTGCCGCACGGCCAGGCGCTCGAAGTTCTCAAAGCCCGAGTAGACGCCGTAGGTCGGGCTGAGCGTGGCGGCGAGCACGAGCCGGCTGGCGAACTTCGGCGGCCCGCCGACCTGCAGCTCCTCGGTAAGGATGTCGGGCGTGTTGACGAAGAAGTTCGGCCGGTAGTACTCCTGCATGCCGCTGGACGCGAGCTCGGTGAGGTAGTCGCTGAGCTCCCACTTCGAGCTCTTCCACGTGAAGTACGTGTAGGACTGGTTGAAGCCGATCTTCGCGAGCATCCGCATCATCGCCGCGCGCGTGAAGGCCTCGGCGAGGAAGATGACCTGCGGGTACTCGGCGCGCAGCTCGCCGATCAGCCACTCCCAGAAGGCGACGGGCTTGGTGTGCGGGTTGTCGACGCGGAACGTCGTCACGCCGTGCGAGGCCCAATGGCGCACGATGTCGCGCATCGCCTCCCACAGGCCCTTCCAGTCCTCGCAGTCCCAGTTGAAGTTGTAGATGTCCTGGTACTTCTTGGGCGGGTTCTCGGCGTACTTCAGGGTGCCGTCGGGGCGACGGTTGAACCACTCGGGGTGCTCGGTCAGCCAGGGATGGTCGGCCGACGCCTGGATCGCGAAGTCCAGCGCGATGTCGATGCCGTGCTCGCGCGCCGTGGCGACAAGCGCGTCGAAGTCCTCCATCGTGCCGAGGTCCGGATGCAGCGCCGTGTGCCCGCCCGTCGCGTCGCCGATCGCCCAGGGCGAGCCGGGGTCGCCGGGGCCGGCCGTCAGCGCGTTGTTGGGCCCCTTGCGGTTCGTCAGCCCGATCGGGTGCACCGGCGGCAGGTAGAGGACGTCGAAGCCGAGCTCGGCGAGCTCGGGGACGCGCTCGCGCACGCCCTGCAGGCCGCCCCACGAGCGCGGAAAGAGCTCATACCAGGCGCCAAAGCGCGCGCGCACGGGATCGGCGTCGACGTGCAGCCCCTGGGCGATCGTCGTCGAGGCGCTGCGATCGGGGTGGCGCTCCACGGCCTCGAGCAGGTCGGGGTCGAGCACCGCCGCGTGGCGCAGCTTGGCCGTGGCGCCGGTGGCGCGCAGCACGTCGACGGCCGCGGCGATGCGCTTGCGATCGTCGCCGCGGGCGCGCCCGGCGGCCCGCTCGAGCAGCACCTCCCCCTCCGACAGCTCGCCGGAGAGGTCGCTCTGGCCGGCGTCGATCTTGCGCGAGAGCTCGCCGCGCCAGCCGGCGAACGGCTCGATCCAGGCCTCGACCGTCCACGTGTAGCGTCCAAGCTGCGTGACCTCGAACTCCCCCGCCCAGCGGTCGCCGCCGGCGTCCGCGTCGATGCGCTGCATCGGGCTCTCCGTCCAGCGACTCGAGCCGGGCTCCAATACGCGCACCACGGCGCGCACGACGTCATGGCCGTCGGTGAAGATCTCCGCGCTGACGCCCACCCGCTCGCCGACCGTCCGCTTGGCGGCGAAGCGCCCGCAGTCCACCATCGGCGTGGGGTCGCCGATCTGGATGCGCGGCGGCGCTTGAGCGTCCTTCGGCAAGGGCATGCCCTCTGTCTTTCCGTTTACGGCGGTTCGTAACGTGAGCACCCTGCAACGGCGGTCGTCGGGCGTCCAGCTGCATCCCACGAGCCTGGCCTCCGGGACGCTCGGCGAGGAGGCCTACCGCTTTGTCGACTGGCTCGAGCGCGCCGGCCAGTCGTGGTGGCAGATGCTACCGCTCGGGCCTCCGGATCGTGCACGCTCACCGTACAAGTCCGCGTCGGCGTTTGCGGCCTGGCGGGGCCTGCTCGCCGATCCCGCCGCGCCGGTCGGCGACGACGAGATCGAGGCCTTCCGCGAGCGCGAGTCGTTCTGGACCGCCGACTGGGAGCGCGTCGCGGGCGGTCGCCGCGCGGTGGCCGACCAGGTGCGCTTCGATCGCGAGTGGAGCGCGCTGCGCGCCTACGCGGCGCAGCGCGGCGTCGGGCTGATCGGCGACGTGCCGATCTACGTCGCGCCCGGCGGCGCCGACCACCGCGCTCATCCGGAGCTGTTTCTCGACCGCGAGGTCGCAGGCGTGCCGCCGGACGCCTTCACCGATCTCGGCCAGTTGTGGGGCAACCCGCTGTACGACTGGCCCGCGCTGCAACGCCGCCGCTACCGCTGGTGGACAGAGCGCCTGCGCCGCACGTTCGCGCTCTTCGACGTCACGCGCATCGACCACTTTCGCGGGTTCGTCGCGTACTGGGCCGTGCCCGAGGGTGCGCCGGACGCGCGCGCCGGCCGCTGGTGCCGCGGCCCGGGGCGCGCGATGTTCGACGCCGCGGCACGCGAGCTCGGATCGCTGCCGGTGATCGCCGAGGACCTCGGCGTCATCACGCCGCCGGTCACGCGCCTGCGCCGCGAGCTCGGCTTTCCGGGCATGGTCGTCATGCAGTTCGGCTTCGATCCCGACGACCCGCACGGCCCGCACCGCCTGGAGCACCACGAGGCCGACAGCGTCGCGTACTCCGGCACGCACGACACGGACACGCTGCGCGGATGGTGGGAATCGCTGCCGCCGGTCAGGCGCGACGACGCGCTGGCCCAGATCTCCGCCGCCGGCATGCAGGAGTCCGAGCCGTGGTGGTCGATGATCCGCCTCACCTTCTCCTCGCCGGCGCGCCTGGCGATGCTCCAGGCGCAGGATGTGCTCGGCCTCGGCAGCGAGGCGCGCATGAACACGCCGGGGCTCGCGACGGGCTCGTGGCGCTGGCAGATGGCGCCGGGAGCGCTGACGGCGGGCCACGCCGACCGGCTGCGGGCGGCGACGGAGGAATCCGAACGGCTGGGTTGAGCCACCCGCCGTGTAGCTGCGCAGGACCCGCCCGCCGCGGTAGACGGCGACGCGGCGCGCGCGGACCTCGACGACGATGCGCCAGCGCGTCGTCGCCAGTCGCATCCGCTCCGCGCTGATCCAGCCGCTGCGCGGCGGCGTGCGCCCGCCGAGCACGCGACCGGGAAGGCGCACCTGCAGCCAGAAGCGGCCGTCGTCGTCGATCGTCTGGGCGAGCACCGGCAGGGTCGTGCGCGCGCCGGTGACCGGACGCTTGGCGGCAACGGCGGCCACCGTCCTGGAGTCCGTGCCGGGCGCGCTGCGCACGGCGTGGGCGGCGAGCAGCGACACCGTCTGCGCTTCTGGAGCGACCTGCGGGCGCTCGCCGTGCGGGCCGCTTGCGCGGCGGCGGGCAGCAGCGCCAGGAGGCTGGCCGTCGTGGCGACCGACGAGGCGACGTTCGTGACGGTCTTCCAGCGGGTCGCAAGGTGCATGCCACAGGTATATGTGACCCTGGAGAGGCGGCGCCGACGGAAAAGTCACCCTCGCCGGGTCATCTCCCTGCCGCCTCCGGGGCCCTGCGAGGCGCTGCTCAGACCGAGGCCTGGGTCCGATCAAACGGCGCCGACGGGGCGCGCAGTTCGGCGGCCAGCGCCACGGCTTCCTCGCGCGAGCCGACGGACAGCTTGCGCAGCACGTTCTTGACGTGGGAGCGCACGGTCTCGGCCGCCAGCACGAGAGCCTCGGCGATCTCGTCGGTCGTTCCGCCGCTGCACAGCAGGTCGAGGACCTCCCACTCGCGCGAGGTCAGAACGCTGCGCACGGGTCGCAGGCCGACCCCGGCCTCGGGCGGCAGGCGCAGGCGCTCGAGCAGCATCATCGACAGATGGCCGGGGATCGCGGCCTCGCCGGCGATGACGCCGTGCAGCACCTGCGCGATCGCGTCGACTGCGGCCGCCTTGGAGACGTAGCCGACGGCGCCCGCGCGCAGCCCGTCGAGCGCGAGCTCGTCGTCCTCGGAGCCCGTCAGCATCACGACACGCGTTCCAGGCACCTCCGCGACGATCATGCGGGTTGCCTCGATGCCGCTCATGCCGGGCATCACGAGATCCATGATCACGGCCTCGGGGCGGTAGTGGCGTGTCAGCTCGAGCGCCTCGCGGCCATTGGACGCCTCGGCGATGACGACGATCCCGGCCACCTGCAGCGCCTCGCGCACGATCCGGCGAACCAGCGGGTCGTCGTCGCAGATGATCGCCCGCAGACGTTGCAGTTCGGCTTCGGTCGTGGCCTCGGAGGTCGTCACAGTCCGTCTTCTATCGGCGTGCTCCGCTCAGAGCTGGAGCGCGCGCGCCTACACTCCGCCGATGGCGCCACCAGCCAGCGCGGACGCGATTCGCGACGTCAACACGCGCTACCACGATGCCGCCGCCGAGCACTACGACACGAAGTGGGGCGTCGACTACGGCGCGATCGGCCGCGATCAGGTGCGGTTCAAGCTCCAGAAGCTGCTCGGGAGGCGGCTGCCGACATTCGGCAGCTCGCTGGAGATCGGCGCCGGAACCGGCTACTTCACGCTGAACATGCTGCAGGACGGGGTCGTGCGCGAGGCCGTCGCGACGGACATCTCGCGCGGCATGCTCGACGCGCTGCAGGCCAACGCGACGCGCATCGGCGTCGCGGTGCAGTCCGTCGCCTGCGACGCCGAGGACCTGCCGTTCGACGACGACTCGTTCGACCTCGTGCTCGGCCACGCCGTCCTGCACCACATCCCCCACCTCGACCGCGCGTTCGCCGAGTTCATGCGCGTCCTGCGCCCGGGCGGGCGCTTCGTCTTCGCCGGCGAGCCGTCGCGCACCGGCGACCGCATCGCCGCCCACCCCAAGCGCGCGGCGCTGCGCGCGGCGCCGCTGTGGCGCCGGGCGATGCGCGCACGCCCGCTCGACGGCCATGGATCGCCTGGCGCGTACGGGGCATGGCCGACCGACCACGGCGGCCTGGACGGCGAGTCGCTGGAGGCGTTCGTCGACGTCCACGCCTTTGACCCGATCGACCTCGACGTCGCTGCATGCGCGGCCGGCTTCGTCGACGTGCGCGTGCGCGGCGAGGAGCTGCTCGCCAACTGGTTCGGCTGGATCAACCGCACGCTGGAGGCGACGGCGCGGCCGGAGGACATCCCGATGCTGTGGCGCCAGTACGCCTTTCGCGGCTACCTGCTGCTGCAGCGCCTGGACGTCGCGCTGCTCGAGGGCAGGCTGCCGCCGGCGGTCTTCTACAACCTCATGATCACCGGATGCAAGGCGGGCTGAGCCCCGGCCCCGAGGGCGCGGCGGACCCGCGGCGGCTGGGCCTCGTCGCGCTCGGCGACAGCATCACCGTCGGCGAGGGCTCGATGATGCTCGGGGTCACGCCGCTGTCGTGGGCGCAGTGGCTGGCCCGCGCCCTGGACCTCCCATTCACCTCCTACGCCTGCAACGGCGCCCTCGCGGGCGACGTGCTGCGCGAGCAGCTGCCGCGCGTGCAGGCCGACTACGACGTCGCGGTGCTGTACGCGGGGGTCAACGACGTGCGCGACGGGAGCTTCGACGCCGAGGCCTACGAGCGCGACCTCGACGCCGTCGCGGCCGGCCTCGCGCAGCGCGCGGCGCGGTTGCTGCTGCTGACGCTGCCGCTGGACCTCGGCCGGCCGACGAGCGCGCCCAAGCCGCTTGGCGCGAACGCCGCCGTGCGGCGCGTCGCGGCACACCACGGCGCTCGGGTCGCCGACCTGTCGGACTTCGGCGGCTGGACGATGGTGCGCCCCGACGTCGTCCACCCGACGCCGCTGGGCCAGATCGAGATCGCCGACCGTGCGGCGCGGGCGCTCGACGCGCCGCTGCTGGCGTCCGCGCTCGTCGCCGACCGCCGGAGGGCGGACCTCCGCTACGCGCCGGCGCATGCGCGGGCGCTCGCGCGCGACCTCGCGCGGCGCGCGCGCGAGCGCTTCGAGCGGTCGGCGTAGAGGGGCCACCAGCGTGCTCATGCGCCTGCTCGGCTCGCGCATCCGCCGCGACCGCGCGCCGGGGGTGCGACGCGGCAGCGGCGTCGTGATCGGGCGGCGGGTCAGCCTGCACGTCGGCCCGGGCGCCGAGCTCGTCCTCGCGAACGGCTGCCGGATCGGCGCGCGGACGTGCATCGTCGTGCACAACGGCCGCGTGGAGATCGGCCCGGGGGCGGTCCTCGGCGAGCGCTGCACGCTCGTCTCACACAGCGGGGTGACGATCGGCGCCGGCGCGCAGCTCGGCCACGGCGCCGTGATCGTCGACTTCGACCACGCCTTCGACGACGTCGAACGCCCGATCCGCTTGCAACCGCTGGCGTCGGCGCCGGTGACGATCGGCGCGGGCGCACGCGTCGGCTTCGGCGCGAGCCTGCTGCGCGGCGTCAGCGTCGGAGCGCACGCGAGCATCGACCCGCACGCGGTCGTCACGCGCGACGTGCCGGCGGGCGCACGCGTCGGTGGCGTTCCGGCGAGGCCGGCGCCCGGGCGCCGGGGCGACTGATCACCACCTCCGCCCATGGTTGCTGTGGTGCACCATCTGCACCAACTCGCCATCACGGTCGCGACGATCGAACACGACGGCCAGACGCCCACGCAGATCGTCGGATCGGTCACCGACGTCTCGCTGCGCCTGCGCCTTGACCGTCAGCTTGCGGCGCACGCGGCCGTGACGCGGGCGCTGGACGACTGGATGTCACTCCAACAGGGCGCGGGTGATCTCCTGCGACGCTTGGCGCAGGCCCTCGAGCTCGGCTTCGCGACCTTCTGGGTCGCCGAGGGATCAAAGCTGCGCGCGCGGGCGGTCTGGCACCCGGCGTCGGCGGCACTCGAACCGGTCGCAGAGGCGACGTTGCGATCGCGGCCGGGCAGCGCCGCGATCGCCGCGCGAGCGCTCGCCGCACGCGAGCCGCTGATCCGCGCGGACGCGGCGCATGGCGAGCGCGGCGGCAGGCGCGCCGCGATTCGCGCCGCCGGGCTCAGCGGCGCGCTCGCCATCCCGGCCGTCCACGGCGACGAGACCCTCGCGGTGCTCGAGTTCTTGTCGGCAGACGCGGTCGAGCCCAGCGACCGGCTGATGCAGGCGCTGGACGGGATCGGGCACGAGATCGGGCACTTTCTCAGCCGCCGGCGGGGCGAGCTGACGGCGTCCGTGCTGACCACGAGCGAGCGCGAGGTCCTGCAGCTTGCCGCCGACGGTCATCGCGCGGCGCAGATCGCGTCGCAGCTGTACCTCAGCCCGCGACCGTCAAGCGCCACTTCGAGCGCGCGTACGCAGCGCTCGGCGTCTCAGACCGCGCCGGCGCGGTGGCGGAGGCGATGCGCCGCGGCCTGATCAGCTGACGGCGCGGCGCTGCGTCGCACGCACGCTCAGCCCTTTCGCAGGGCGTCGATCAGCTCGTCCTTGTTCATCTTCGAGCGACCCTCGATACCGATCTGTCGCGCCCGCTTGTCGAGCTCGGCCCTTGTGCGGTCCTCGTAGCTCTCGGCCTTGCCGCCGCGCACGCCGGCGGTGTGCGGGTCGGTGTTGGCGATGCGCGCCGCCTTCTGCTTGCTCATGCCCTGGTCCTTGAGCGCCTCGTACCCGCGTGATCGCCTTCGGCGTGAGCGTTGTGCTCATCATCATGATGTAGGTCATGAGCGTCGACCCCTCCGTGATCGCAGCGATGCAGGCCGCCGTCGAAGGCGACCCCGCGAACGCGGCGCTGCGGGCACATCTCGCCGGCCTGCGGCTGCGCGCCGGCGATCACGAGGCAGCGCTGCGCGACGCCCGCGCAGTGCTGCTGGTCGTCCCCGACGACACCGCGGCGCTGGCCGTCGCGCGTGACGCGGCGCGCCTCAGCGGCGACGACGCGCAGGCCGAGGGCTACGGCCGGCTGCTGTCGGCCCTGCAGGGGCGCGATCCGCTGGAGCTGCCACCCGCCGCCCCGCCGGCACCGCTTGCGCCCGAGCCGCCCATGCGGCTGCGCGCCGGCCCGCTGCGCGACGACGAGGACGACGGAGAGCACGAGGACGACGCGTACGACGACGAGGACCTCGTGCGGTCGCTCGGCCTCGCTCCGGCGACGGCGGGCGTCACGCTCGCCGACGTCGCCGGCATGGCGAGCGTCCGCGAGCGCCTCGAGCTCGCGTTCCTCGGCCCGCTGCGCAACCCCGAGCTGAGCGCGCTGTACGGCAAGTCGCTGCGCGGCGGCCTGCTGCTCTACGGCCCGCCGGGCTGTGGCAAGACGTTCCTCGCGCGCGCGATCGCCGGCGAGCTCGGCGCCGCGTTCTTCGCCGTCGGGCTCGACGACGTGCTCGACATGTGGCTCGGCCAGAGCGAGCAGAAGCTGCACGCGATCTTCGAGGCCGCCCGCCGCAGCGCCCCGTGCGTCGTGTTTCTCGACGAGATCGACGCGCTCGGCCAGAAACGCAGCCAGCTGCGCCACTCCGCCGGGCGCAACGTCGTCAACCAGCTGCTCGCCGAGCTCGACGGCGCGAGCTCGGACAACGACGGCGTCTTCGTGCTCGCCGCGACGAACCACCCATGGGACGTCGACACCGCCCTGCGGCGCCCCGGGCGCCTGGATCGCACGGTGCTCGTGCTGCCGCCCGACGAGCCCGCGCGCGCGGAGATCCTGCGCCGCTGCCTGCGCGACCCGCCGACCGAGGGCGTCGATCCCGAGCGCATCGCGGCCCGTACCGACGGCTGCTCGGGCGCCGACCTCGTGCACCTCGTCGAGGTCGCCGTCGAGCACGCGCTGGCGGACTCGATCCGCTCGGGCGGCGCGCGGCCGGTCACGCAGAAGGATCTCGAGCGCGCCCGCAAGGAGATCTCGGCCTCGACGCGGCCGTGGTTCGCGACGGCGCACAACTACGCGCTGTACGCCAATCAGGACGGCACCTACGACGACCTGCTGACCTACATCCGCGCGAACAAGCTGCTGTGAGCATCGCCGAGGACTCCGAGCGCCTGGAGGCGCGGGCGGAGGCGCTGATCGACCTCGGGCGCCCCGAGGAGGCGCTGGGCGTCCTGAGCCGCGCGGCCGCGCTCGATCCCGACGCGGTCCGCCCGCACGCGCTGCGGGCGAGCTCGCTGATCGCCCTGCGCCGCTACGACGAGGCGCAGGAGGCCGCAAGCGCCGCGATCGCCCGCGGCCCGGAGGAGTCGGACTCCCACCGCCTGCTGGCCTTCGCGCAGCTGCGCAGCGGCAACGAAAGGGTCGCGAGGGACACCGCGCTGCGGGCCGTGGCGCTGGACCCCGACGAGTCCCTGAACTACATCGTCCTCGCCGAGGCGCTGCAGGCGACGCGCGACGAGGCGGGCGCGCTGGCCGCCGCGCGCCACGCGATCGAGCTCGCGCCCGAGGCCTGGTACGGCCACGATCTCGAGGGACGCCTGCTGCTCGACCACCAGGAGCCCGCGCAGGCGGAAGCCGCCTTGCGCCGCGCGCTCGCGCTCGACGCCGAGAACGAGGCGGTCCTCAACAACCTTTCGCTCGCGCTCGCGATCCAGGGCCGGCGCGCCGAGGCTGCCGCCGGCATGGAGGCGGCGACCCGGATCGATCCGGCCGACGAGCTCGTGCGCGCGAACACGCTGCTCGTCGCGCGGCGCCACGCCGCGTGGGTGCGAGGCGTCGGCATGGCCTTTGCGGTGATCGCCGTGATCGTCCTCGTCCTGACGCTCGTCGACGGCGACCTGTCGGCCGGCACGCTGGCGGTTCCCGCGGTGCTGGCGCTGATCGGCGCCGGGTTGATCGAGCTGGGAGTCCGGCTCGCCGCTGCGCACGCGTCCGGGCCGACGGGGCAGATGCTGCTCGACGACCATCGCGCGCGGCGCCTGAAGCCGTGGCGCTGGGACTGGAGCTGGATCCTGCGCCTGCGCCCGTGGTGGTGGCTGGCGCTGGAGCGCATCCCGCCGCCGTACGCCCTGCTCGTGAACATCGGCGTCGGGATCCTCGTCCCGCTGCTGCTGCTCGGCGTCCCGTTCTCGGCCTGGCGCGCGTGGCGCTGGTACCGGCGCACCCACCCGGCGAGCGGATCGTGGCGCCCGCCCGGATAGGCGCACGCCTCAACCGCGCCCGCGGCGCTTGCGGCCGACGCAAGCGCGGTCGGCGGCCTCGTCAGGACGGGTTGTGCACCGCGCTCGGATCGAGCAGCACGGCCAGGTCGGCGGGCGGTAGGGGTCGTGACCAGAGGTAGCCCTGGCCGATGTGACAGCCCATGTTCTCGAGAATCGCCCGCTGGCCGGCGGTTTCAATGCCCTCGGCGACGACGTCGATGCGCAGTCCGGCAGCCATGCGCAGAATCGCCTCCACGATCGTCGTGTCGTCGGGATCGCAGCCGAGTCCGGCGATGAAGCGGCGATCGATCTTGATCGCCGCGATCGGGAAGCGGCGAAGGTGCGCCAGCGAGGAGTAGCCGGTGCCGAAGTCGTCGAGCACCAACCGCACGCCGATCGCATCGAGGTCGAGCAGGTTGCGGGTCGTGGGCTCGGACTCCTCGATGAGCGCAGTTTCGGTGATCTCCAGACGCAGCCGCCCGGGATCCAGGCCGCATTCGTCGAGGATCTCGGCAACCCGGTGGCACAGCCCGGGCTGAGCCACTTGTCGTGGGGCGAGGTTGACCGACACCGAGAACGCGCCGCCATCGAGATCTGAGATCCAGGCCGCTGCCTGGTGGCAGGCCAGGCGCAGCACACGATCGCCGAGCGCGACGATCGCCCCGCTGTCCTCGGCGACGGAGATGAACGCGTTGGGCGCCAGCAAACCGCGTTGCGGATGGTCCCAGCGGGCGAGCGCCTCGACGCCGATCACGGCGCCGTCGGGCAGCGACACGATCGGCTGGTAGTGCGCGATGATCTCGCCGCGATCGTCCTCGAGCGCCCTGCGCAGGTCGTTGTCGATGTGCAGGCGCCGCGTGGCGTTCTCGCGCATCACCTCGTCGAACAGCTCCAAGCGGCCACGGCCAGCGTCCTTGGCGCGGTACATCGCCGCGTCGGCTTCGCGGATGAGATCCTCCGCCGGCCGCCCCGCTCCCGTCGCCAGCGAGATCCCGATGCTGGCCGATACGAAATGCTCGCCGGTTGTCAACGAGATCGGCAGCGCGAGCGCCTCGATCAGCCGCTGCGCGATCCGCACCGCCTCGTCCTCCCCGCTCAGTCCACCACAGACGATGCAGAACTCGTCGCCGCCAAAACGCGCGAGCGTGTCGCCGGGTCGCATCAAGCCTGCCAGGCGCGCCGCGAGGCCCTGCAACAGCTCATCCCCGGCACTGTGGCCGCGACTGTCGTTGATCAGCTTGAAGTCGTCGAGATCGAGAAACAGCACGGCGAGCATCCCGCTGCGTCTGGCCTGCGACAGCGCGACAGTGAGCCGATCGAGAAGGAGCACCCGGTTGGGCAGCCCGGTGAGCGCGTCGTGCAGTGCGCGATGGCGGGTGTCGTGCTCGGCACGCTGGCGGGTGATGGCGTCGGCCAGGATGTTGGCGCCGGCCTGAAGAAACAGCAGTTCATCGGAGCTGAGCGCCGGGGAGCGCTCGGTGCACATCTCGCCGAAGGGTGTCTCAGCGCCGCCGATCGCGATGCGCGTGGCGTCCGATGGACGCGTGCCGACGTTGATGCACCGTACGTCCACCGCCGGCAGGATGCTCACGCTGACGGCGCGCTCGAGCACGCCGCGCAGCACGAGGACGGCCTCGTCGACGAGGTCTCGCAGGTCCTCGCCCTCGAGCGCCTGGCCGCCCAGATGCGCCACCGCCGTCTGCTGGCGCAGACTGCGCTCAAGCTGGCGCTCACTCGCTTCCAGCGCCGCCTCGGTGCGCCTGCGCTCGGTGATGTCCTGACCGGTCCCGCGCATCGTGATCGGCGATCCATCCGCGCCCACGATCACCTCCCCGCGGGAGAGCATCGCCCGCTCGACGCCATCTGGCCGAATCAGGCGGTGCTCGAACGAGAAGGACGCACCGCTTGAAAAGGCCTCCTCTACCAGCGCCTGGACCCGCGCCCGATCGTCGGGATGCACGGACCCCAGGTAGGTCTCGAAGCTGTGCTGCTTGCCGGGGTCGATGCCGTAGATCCGACACAACTCGTTGGACCAGTCGATCGTGTCGCTCGCGATCTCCCACTCCCAACTGCCGACGACCGCGATCCGCTGCGCGTCGGCCATCTGCGCCTCACTGCGGCGCACGCGTTCCTCGGCTTGCAGGCGGGCATCGATGTCGCGCGTGAAGGCGGCAGCACCGACGATCATCCCTCCCGCCGCGCGGATCGGGGACATCGAGATCGACACGTCGAGGCGGCGGCCGTCTTTGGCCATCCGCTGCGTCTGCACTTGACGTACGACCTCCCCAGCTCGCACTCGGGACAAGAACCCGAGATCCCCGCGCCGCTCAGGCGGCACCAGCATCACGATGGACGCGCCGATCGCCTCCGCGGCCGAGTACCCGTACAAGCGCTCCGCAGCAGGATTCCAGTCGGTGATCACGCCGTCCAGCGTCAGCCCGATGATCGGGTCCTCGGAGAACTCCACGAGCGCCACCTTGCGCGCCAACGCATCGCCCAGGCCGATCGACGGCACGTCAGACCGACCCGGTTTCGACGGCTCCATACCGTGTCATCGGCACAGCTCACGGCCAGCTGAAATGCGCCCCGTCCCAGCCCGCTGACGTTTGACCTGGCTGGGCGAGCGCCAGCGCGTCACGACGAGGCTCTGGCTGCAAGCTTCTGCGCGTCGAACACCGGCCAAAGCGGTAGAACGTGCGCATGGATTCGCTGCGAGGACAGCTCTTGATCGCCGGCGCGACCCTGCCCGATCCGAACTTCGCGCGCACCGTCGTGCTGATCTGCGAGCACAACGACGAGGGCGCGCTGGGGCTCGTGCTCAACCGCACAGGCGAGCTACTCGTCGCCGATGCCGCGCCCGAACTGCTCGACCTGACGGAGTACGACGCGACGATCGACGCGGGCGGGCCGGTCCAGCCCGACGCGCTGCTCGTGCTCGGCGAGTTCGACGATCCGTCGGTCGCCGCGATCCCGGTCGTCGGCTGCGTCGGCCTGATGGGCGACGGCAACCAGATCGAGGCGCTCGTGCCGATGACCAAGCGTGCGCGGGTGTTCGCCGGCTACGCGGGCTGGGGCCCCGGCCAGCTCGACGCCGAGCTCGAGCGCGACGACTGGTTTGTCGCGCCGGCGGGGATCGACGACATCTTCGCGCCCGACGCCGAGGAGCTGTGGCAGCGCGTGCTGACCCGCAAGGGCGGGCACTTCGCGGTCGTCGCGCGGATGCCGATCGACCCGTCGGTGAACTGACCCTCCGGCGTACCGGCGGCGACCGCGCGCTTGCGTGATGACGCGTCGAGTGTGACATTGTGGGTCCTGAGGACCCACAATCGTCCATTCGAGCGCGGCGAGCCTCAGGCCACGTGCTCGAGCGCGCCGCCGCCGATCGCCCAGCGCGGCGCGGGGGACTTGCCCCAGCGCGCGTCGCGGGCGTAGCGCATCAGCGCGGGGAAGTAGTGCTCCAGCGGCGGCGGCTTGGCGCCAAGCGCGCGCCGTCCGCGCAGGGCGTCGAAGACGCAGCGGACGCTGAAGTACGGCACGAGCGCGCCTCCGCGCTTCTCGGCGGAGGGGTCCTCGCCGGGGCCGACGAAGCGCGGCGGCTGGGTGTCGAAGAACTCCGCGGCCATCGTCGCCAGCTTGCCGTTGGAGACGGCCTCGTCGCTGGCGACGACATGGAAGGCGCCGGCGCGCACCGGCCCGCACAGCAGCTCGAGCAGGGCGTCGGCGACGACGTCGACGGGCACGATGTCGATCGGGGCCTCGGCGTCGCCGGGAATCGGGTCGAACAGCCCGCGCGCAAAGGCCTGCAGCGGCCAGTAGATGACGTTGAAGGCCGGCGTCCAGCCCGTGACGCTGTCGCCGACGATGACGCTCGGGCGCAGGATCGACGCGGGCAGGCCGCTCTCGTTGACGAGGCGCTCGGCCTCGAGCTTCGTGCGCTCGTAGGTGTTGCGAAAGCCCTGGCCGACGTCGCCCTGGCGCTCGCGGGCGCGGCCGTCGCGCTCGCCGGCGACGTACGCCGTCGAGACGTGCACGACGCGGTCCAGCGAGCCGTAGTCGCGCGCCTCCTTGGCGAGCTGCAGGATCTCGCGCGTGCCTTCGACGTTGATGCGCCGCGCGTCCTCGAGCTCGAGCGTGAAGCTCACGGACGCAGCACAGTGCACGACCGCTCCGATCGTCGACGTCAGCCGGTCGCGCGTGCTCTCGCCGAGGCCGAGGCCGGGCGACTCGAGGTCGGCGGCGACGCCCTGCACGCGGCCGCGCAGCTCGCGGCGGCGGGCCGGTGCGAGCAGCAGCTCGAAGAGCTCGTCGACGCGTGTCTGGGCGGCGGCGTCGTCGGCCGCGCGAACGAGCGCGACGACGTCGCGATCGGTCTGCTCAAGCACGCGCACGAGCAGCTCCATGCCGACGAAGCCGGTTGCACCGGTGAGCAGCACCGGCCGGGCGTCCTTGCTGGTGAGGGCGAGCGTCATAGCTGGATGTTCCTTGCCGGCCGTGCGGGCCTTTCGGGGTGTGAGAGCGTTCGCAGCGCGCCGCTGAGGCGCGCGCGGGTGGCCGACGGCGCGACGATCTCGTCGATCACGCCCTCCTCCGCCGCGGCCGCAGCCGTCAGGTGCTCGGCGGCGTAGCGGTCGGCGAAGTCGTTGCGGGTGAGCGCCGGATCCGCGGCGGCCGCGATCTCGCGGCGGTGCACGAGGTCGACGGCCTGCTTGGGACCCATGACGCCGAGCTGCGCGCCGGGCCAGGCCATCACGAGGTCGGCGCCGAGCTCACGGCTGTTCATCGCGATGAACGCACCGCCGAAGGCCTTGCGCAGCACGACGGTGACGCGCGGGACGGACGCCGCGGCGAAGGCGTGGACGAGCTTGGAGCCGTGACGGATGACGCCGCCGGCCTCCTGGGCGCGACCCGGAAGGAATCCGGGCGTGTCGACGAGCACCACGATCGGCAGGCCGAACGCGTCGCAGGAGTTCACAAAGCGCGCGGCCTTGCAGGCGGCGTCGGCATTCAGCGCGCCGCCGAGGAACTTCGGCTGGTTGGCGACGATGCCGACCGAGCGCCCGTCGATGCGCGCGTAGGCGGTGACGACGTTGCGCGCCCAGCGCGCGTTGATCTCGAGCACGCGCCCGCCGTCGACGACCGTGCGCAGGACATCGCGCACGTCGTAGACCTTGCGCGCCTGCTCGGGAACGGCGCCGTCTACGCGCTCGCCCGAGGGCTCCACGGCCGGCCAGCGCGCGGGCGCGACGCCGGCGTGCTGGGGCAGGTAGTCCAGCAGGTCGCGCACGACCCAGGCCGCGTCGAGGTCGGAGTCCGCGATGATCTGGCAGACGCCGTTGCGATCGTGCACGCGGGGGCCGCCGAGCGCGGTGCCGTCGACGTCCTCGCCGGTGACCTCCTTGACGACGCCGGGGCCGGTGAGGAACATCGACGACGCCTTCGTCATCACGACGATGTCGGTCAGCGCGGGCGCGTAGCTGCCGCCGCCGGCCGATGCGCCGCAGATCACCGAGATCTGGGGCACGACGCCCGACAGCACGGTGTGGGCCTTGAAGATGCGCCCGTAGCCGGCGAGCGCCGCGACGCCCTCCTGCAGCCGCGCGCCAGCCGACTCGATGAAGCCGACGACGGGCACGCGGGCGCGGCCCGCCTGCTCGAGCACGCGGCAGATCGTGTCGGCCTGCGACTCGCCGAGCGAGCCGCCGAGGTAGGACGGATCCTGCGCAAAGCAGGCGACCGGGCGGCCGTCGACGCGTCCCATCGCCCCGACCACGCCGTCGCCCGAGTGCGTCTTGTCGCCCATCCTGCGCGACAGCACGGCGCTGCGCACGAGCTGGATCGAGTCGGGGTCGCAGAGCGCCTCCAGGCGCTCGAGCGGACGGAGCTTCTCGTCGGTCCGGGGTACCAGCGTGAGCGGGGTCATGCGGCCCTGCTTTCCTCGAGGTCTCCAAGCAACATCTGCAGCGAAGCGGCACCGGCGCCGGGCACACAGCGCGGCGCGAGCTTGGCGAGCACGCGGCCGGGGCCGGCGTCGACGAAGTTCTGCACGCCGTCGGCGGCGAGCGCGGCCATCGTCTCGCGCCAGCGCACCGGGCGCACGAGCGCCGCGGCGAGCTCCTCGCGCGGGTCGACGAACGGCAGCGCGGTCGCACACGACACGACCGGCACCGACGGCTCGCGAAACTCGGTCTCGGCGAGCGCCTCGTGGAAGGGGATCACCGCGTCCTGCATCTGCGGCGAGTGAAAGGCGCCGGAGACGTCGAGGGCGATCGTGCGCAGGCCCTCGCTGCCGGCGTCCTCGCCGGCGCAGGCGAGCGCGGCGGGCGCGCCCGACAGCACGACCTGGCCGGGCGCGTTGTCGTTGGCGAGGCTGACGCCGTTGCGCGCGGCGATCGCCGACGCCTGCGCGGGGGTCGCGCCGAGCAGGGCGAGCATCGTGCCGCCGCCGGCGTCCTCGCCGGAGATCGACATCAGCAGGCCGCGCAGGACGACGAGGCGCAGGGCGTCGAGCTCGTCCAGCGAGCCCGCGGCGACGAGCGCCGTCAGCTCGCCGAGCGAGTGCCCGGCGAAGGCGACGGGGTCGACGTGATCGCGCACGCGCTCCCAGCCGGCGAGCGACGCGCACAGGATCGCGGGCTGCGCAAAGCGCGTCGATTCGTCGATGCGGGCAAAGGGATCGTCGCCAACCAGGCGCGTAACGCCGGCGACGAGGTCGGGCCGCACGGCGGCGACCTGCTCGCGCATGCCGGGCGTCTGGCTGCCCTGGCCGGGAAAGAGGATGGCGGTGGGGGTGGGTTCGAGCACCCTTGCACCGTCGCGCATTCATCGAGCAAAACCAACACATTCCCCCCGACCGGGGGGGTCAGGCCAATAGGCCGAGGCGCTGGGCGCGCTGCACCGCCTCGGCGCGGTTTCGCACCTCGAGCTTGCGGTACAGCGCGCTGGTGTGCTCCTTGATCGTGTGCGGCGACAGATGCAGCTGCTCGGCGATCTCGCGGTTCGTCGCGCCGCCGGCGACCCGTTCGAGCACCTCGCGCTCGCGGGCCGAGAGCTGGGGCTGGGCGGTCGCGGCCGGCTCAGGGTCGAACAGCGCCATTCCCAGCGCGACCATCCGCACGGCGCGCGCGATGTCGGCGGCGGGCCAGTCCTTCGGCACGAAGCCGCTGGCGCCGCAGGCGCGCGCCGTCGTGGCCGAGATGCGCCCGGCGCCGGAGATCAGCAGCACGCGCAGCTCCGGGCGCTCCGTGCGCAGCCGCTCGCAGACGTCCGGGCCCGACTCCTCGCCGAGAAACAGGTCGACGAGCGCGACGTCCGGCGCGTAGCGGCGCGTGAGGTCCAGCGCCTCGTCGCCGGTGCGCGCCGACAGGCAGCGCTGCACCCAGGCGAGCTCGCCGAGCATGAGGCGAAAGCCCCAGTGCACGACGTCGTGGTCGTCGACGACGAGCACGCGCAGGCGGTCGGCGGCGATCTCGCCTGCGCCGCCCGGCGCGCTCACTCCTCGCCGCCCGCGGGAATCGGCACCACGAGGCGCACCTGCCACGTGCCGGGCGCGCGCTCGCCGAACTCGACGAGGCCCCCCGCCTGCAGCGCCTCGAGCGCGGCGAGGCGCAGGCCCACGCCGGTGCTCGCGGTCCGCAACGCCGGCACGCCGTCGTTTTCGATCTCCAGGACGAGCGTCGCGTCCTGCGTGTGCGTGCGCACCACCAGGCGCCGGGCGTCGGCGTGCTTGCGCGCGTTTCGCACCGCCTCCGTGAGGACGGACTGCGCGAGCGGCTCGAGCGCGGCCGGCACGCCGGCGACCTCGCCCTCGACGCAGATGCCGAGGTCGGGGTGCTCGGCGCTGAGGCGATCGAGCTCGTCGGCGAGCGTCGTGCGCGTCGGCGGCGACGAGCGCCCGAGCGGACGCTGCAGCGCGCTGCGCAGCTCGCTCAGCGCGGCGCGCACCTCGACCGCACAGCGCGCGCGCGACTCCGCGGTCAGCGGCTTCTCGGAGGACAGCGCGAGCGAGACGCCGAACAGGCGCTGCACGACGCCGTCGTGGATGTCGCGCGCGAAGTCGATGCGCTCCTCGAGCTCGCGCGCGCGCTCGCCCTGATAGGTGGCGATGCGCGACGCCGAGGCGAGCGCGAGCGTCTTGCCGAGCATCCACAGCAGCTCACGGCGCGGCTCGTCGATCGGCGAGGTGCCGCGGGCGGGCTCGGCGAGGATGACGCCGATCCAGCGCCCCGCGGCGACGATCGGCACGTACACGAGCGGGTGATCGCCGACGAGCTCGGCGAAGTCCGCCGAGATGTCGTGTCGCTCGCCGGCGAGCACCTCGATGACGCGGTCCTCGGTCAGCGCGCGCCTGGCGACGGGCGCGCTCTCGACGCTGACGTGGCCGTCGGTGAGCCCGCCGAGCGACATGCCGTGCGCGCCGCTCGCGCGCACGCGCCGGCGCGCGTCGTCGTAGCTGAAGACCACGGCGCGGCTCATCTGCGCGAGGCGGCAGACCGCCTCCGCGAGGCGCGAGTAGAACTCCTCGCGGTCGAGCTCGTCGTCGACGCCCGCGAGCACGTCGGAGAGCAGCTCGAGCGCCGCGATCGAATGCGAGGCGGCGGTCGGCCCGGCCGCTGGATGTTCGGGGTGCACCCGCTCATCGTGACGGACGGGTTGGCGCGATGATCAGTCGCGTGCCGGCGACGCGCCGCCCGTCGCGTCCTGCGGTGGCGCCGGCGGCGCGGCGGGCGACCGCGGTACGGGCGGCGCGGCCTTGCCCGGGATCGTCCGGGAACCGTCGAGAAACGGCGCGGGGTCCTGCGCACGACCGTTCACGCGCGTCTCGAAGTGCAGGTGCGGCCCCGATGTGCGCCCGGTCATGCCGACGCGCCCGATGACCTGGCCGACCGCGACGAGCGCGCCCTTGGAGACGGCCATCGACGCGAGGTGCGCGTAGCACGTCGAGAACGCCGAGCTGTGCCGGATGCAGACGATGTTGCCATAGCCGCTGCGGCTGCGGGCGGACGTGACCGTGCCGCATCCCGCGGCCAGCACCGCGGTGCCGGCCGGCGTCGCGATGTCGACCCCGGCATGGCGGCGCCCGTCGCCGAAGGCACTCGTACGCCTGCCGCGAACGGGCGCGAAGATGCGACCGCCGCAGCTGCCTTGCGCCGCGCCGGGCGCGGCCGGCCGCGGCGGCGTGTCGCGGGCACCCGCGACGCCCGCGCGAAAGAGCACCTGCCACGTCCGCCGGTCGACGCGACCCGTACGCGCCAGCCCGGCGCGCGACTGAAACGCCTTGACGGCGCGCACGGTGCGCGGCCCGAAGACGCGGTCGCCGCGAAGGCCGAGCGCGCGCTGGACCCTGGCGACCGTGCCGTTGACGTCGCCGCGCATGACGATCGCGCCGTTGGCGTGACGCGCGCGCGGCAACTGCGACGCCGAGCGCGCGTTGGCGGCGGTCTGAGCGGACGCGGGTGACACGACCGGCAGGGCCGAGGTCACGAGCAGCGCGGCGCTCAGGGCGGCGGCGGCGCCCTTGGACTTCGGTCCGGTCCCACGGTGCTTCTGGACGAGCTCCAAGCACGACTCGAACATGCGGCCGCCCTCCCGTTGCGATCTCCTTGTGTCGCCTACGGGGTTAGCTGCCGGGCTCGCGCGCAAAGACCGCGCTATGCCGCTGCATCGCGGCAATTCGCCCCCGTGGCCGGGTGGCCACATCGGTTCCCCCGCTCCGGCGCCGCAGGGCGGTGCCGGACTCGGCTCGGGTTATGAAAACCCGCGCGGGCGCAGAGTTGCGGACCTCGGCCACGATCCCGAGGACCAGATGAGGGATCACCCCTCATGCGCCTGCGCGGGCCCCGCGGCAGAGTGCCCTTCAACAGCTCACCACCCGCCAAGGAGGCCCCAGATGACCGCCCAGCCCAAGAACGCAGCAGCCGGAATCGTCGTCTCGACCAACATCGTCGGCGGCCCCAAGCGCATCTTCATCGGCGGACTGTCCGTTCAGCCCTGACACCGCCACAAACATGCATCCAGGCTGATACGGCCGCCCTTCCGCAAGGAGGGCGGCCGTTTCGTCGTCGTGGGTCAGCGCGCCGACGACGCCCGCACGCGGCCCGCCGCCAGGCGCCGCCAGCCGCGCGGGGTCTGCGTCTGCGCCGCGCGCAGCTGGCCGACGCGCAGGCGCAGCAGCCCGACCGCAGCGGCGCTCGGGCGAAACGGATCGGCGATGACGCGGTCGTCGTCGAGGCCGTGCGCCGCCCAGGGACGGCCGTCGACGACGGCGACGAGCGCGGCGCCGACGAGCGGCGCCGACGAGTCGAGCTCGGCGAGGTCGTGCAGCAGCGGCAGATCCGCGTCACTCGCCGGGCGGATGACGACGGCATGGCTCGAGCCGGCGACCTCGATCGGCGTGTACACGACCGCGCGGCGACCGAAGCGCTCGATCAATCTCTCCAGTTCGTATGACATACAGACCTCCGTTGACGTGCTGATGCAGCGACTGTACGATGCCGTAGCACGATGTCAATGTCGTACAAAGCCGATGTGTTGGATCTCGATCGCGACAGTGAGACGTCGATCACGCAGCAGCTGACCGACCGGATCGCGCGCCGCATCGACAGCGGCGAGCTCGAGCCGGGCGCCAAGCTCCCGGCGACCCGCGCGCTCGCGGCGGACGCCGGCATCAACCACCTGACGGCCGTGCGGGTGTACCGCAGGCTCGCGGAGCTCGGCTACGTCACGGCGGCCGTCGGCCGCGGCACGTTCGTCAGGCGTAGCGTCCCCGTCGCGGACGCCGCGACCGCAGCGCCCGACAGCGACGACTGGCAGCTCGGGATGCTCGCGCCGCGCACCGCGTCCTACGCCGAGGAGATGCTGCGCAGCTCCCTGCACGCCGCGCACGCCGGCGAGTGCATCCCACTCGGCGCCGGCTTTCCCGATCCCGACCTGTGCCCGTCGCAGGAGCTCGCGCAGCTCGCCGCGGACATCGCGCGCGAAGACCCCCGCTCCGTGACCGGCTACCTCCAGGTCGAAGGGCTGCCCGAGCTGCGCGAGCGCCTCGCGCAGCGCGGCCTCCGGGACGGCTACGCGAACAGCGCCGACGAGATCCTCGTGACCTCGGGCGCGCGCCAGGCCCTGGACCTCGTCGCGCGCGCGGTCCTCGGGCCGGGCGACGTCGCCGTCGTCGAGTCGCCGACCTTCGCGGGCTCGCTGGCCTCGCTGCAGGCGACCGGAGCGCGGATCCTGCCGCTGCCCGTCGACGCCGAGGGCGCCGACATCGACGCCCTCGAACGGATCATCGCCCGCCACGAGATCAAGCTCGTCGCGCTCCAGGGCGCCTGCCAGAACCCGACGGGCTGCGACCTCTCCCCCGCGCGCCGCGAGCGGCTGCTCGAGCTCGCCCGCACGCGCGGCTTCTTCGTTCTCGACGACGGCGTGTACGCGACGATCCGCTACGACGGCGCCCCGCAGCGGCGTATGCGTGCCGCGGCGCCGTCGCACGTCATCCACGTCGACTCGCTCTCCAAGACGATCGGCGGCGGCCTGCGCGTCGGCTGGGTCGCGGCGTCGGGGCCGATCTTCAGCCGCCTCGTCCAGCTCAAGCTCGACAGCGACATCCACACCGCCGCGCTGCCCCAGCACCTCGCCGCGCGCTGGCTGCGCGACGACCGTCACGAGCGGCTGCTCGAGCGCTCGATCCCGGTCTACCGCCGCCGCCGCGACGCGCTGCTGCGCGCGCTCGAGCGCCACCTGCGCGACGACGCGACGTGGACGATCCCGGCCGGCGGCCACAACACGTGGGTGACGCTGCACGAGCCCGCCGACGAGCGCGCGCTGTACGCCGAGGCGCTGCGCGCGGGCGTGTCGTTTCTGCCGGGTGGCGCCGTCCAGGTTGAGAAGTCCTCGCGCGCGAGCATGCGGCTGTCCTTCGGCCTCGTCGACCCGTCGCTGCACGACGAGGCCGTGCGCCGGCTCGCGGCCGCGCTGCGCGAGGTCCGGCGCCGCGGCCGCGGCGCCGGGGCGACGGGCGCGCTGTCCTGACGCCGAGTCATCCGCTGTAGACCGTCACGGTGTTCGTGGGGTTGCTGTACACCCCAAATCGATCGCTGACCGTCGCGTACCAGGAGTGCGTTCCCGCCGGAACCCCGAAGAACTGCTTGCTCGACGATGTCCCGCATTGCGCGGTGAAAACCTCGACGTTGTCGCGAAAGAAGTGGCAGGTGACCGGATCGCGGCCCTGCTGCCAACCGACGTCGAACGCGACGCCCACGTGGCCACCGCCGTAGACGACGACGCGCAGGTTGGTGGCCGTGGGCTTCGGCGGCGGCGGCAGTACCGGCGGCGGCGTCACCGGGGGCGGTGCCACGGGGGCAGCCGGCGTCGCCGGCGGGGGCGCAGCGGGAGCGGTCGGCACCGTCGGCAGCAGCGTGGATGCCAGCGTCCCTCCACCCAGGACCGGGCGAATCTGCACCTCGGCGGTGGTCGGCGACGCGAGCGTCGCCGCCCTGAACTGCAGGGTCAGCGTCCGCCCGTTTCTGGGTCGTGTCACCGTGATGGTGTCGAAGGTCTGCCCTTCGACGATGCCGACGCGCAGCTTGGTGCGTCGCTGCTTCGTGCGGGCGATCCGCTTGCGACCCGCGAGGTCGGCGATCACCCGGTTGCGCCGGTCGCGAACCGTGGCGGCGACAAGATCGATGTCGACCCCGGGGACCGCCCAGGACACGACCGCCTCGAGAGCCGGCTGGCCGCCGAAGTCCGTGCGCACCCCGCGCCCGAACTGCCCCGCCCGCGTGAAGCCGACCGAGGCCTGGTCATGGATGACCGAGCAGGACAGCAATGCGTCGATCTCGTTGACGACCGGCTGCAATCGCGCGGTCTGGGTGCCGACGTCGTCGCCCGGCAGCTTTCGCAGCGGAAAGTAGGCGCCGCCCGTCTCGGCGGCTATCCGGCCCAGCCGGTCGCCGTCCTCGTCGCCCTGGCCCGCGGGTCCGATGTTCGCGCCGATCACGTAGGTGCGCGCGCCGCCCGCATGACCGTTGACGTAGGCGCCGACGTTGTGCCCGCCGTCGGTGAGAAAGATGCGCGCTCCTGGAGCCGGCTGATCCGCGACGCTCTTTGCGAAGCCGGCGTTGTAACTCGTCGCGCCGTCGTCCGTCCCGTCGGATCCGTCGTTCTGCAGCCGGCCCAGCGACCCGATCATGTTCGTCAGGCCAGCGCTCACGAGACCGGGCGCGAACAAGGTCGCGGCCGACTCGCCGAACTCCACGGCCCCGACGGCCCGCGACGCACTCGCCGGCTTGCTGAGCAGCAGCTGCATGGCCTGCGCGCGAATGCGCTGCGGGTCGTTGCGGGCCATCGAGCCCGAGTCGTCGATGATCGTGGCGACGCTGCTCGCCGGCACGCAGCCGGGCGGCGGTGCGTGCACCGGCTTGGCGGCCGCCGCGTCCTGCGCGAACGCCGTTCGCAGCTTCGTGCTCAGCCACCGACCGGCATCCTGGGCCTCTCCGGGCTCGTTGGGGCCCGTCTTGTCGTAGTTGGAGTGGTGCGCCAGGTTCGGACGGGTGCCGTCCTGACAGACGGGGTCGAACTTGTGGCAGTAGGAGCGAATCCGCAGGAGGTACCGGCCCCGGTCGTAGCGGCCGTACACCTGCCGCCGCCCGAGGGATCCGCGACGGTAGTCGACGTGACGCCACTGGCCCGTCGAGCTGCCCCGCCCGCCGGCCCGGCCGTTGAAGTACGGGTCGCCGAACAGCACGACGCCGAAGACGTACCCGGACGTCCCGTCACGCTCCATCTCCTGGTAGATGTCGGCGACGACCTGTGCGCCCTGGCTGTGGCCGCTGAGGATGAGTCGCGTCCGGTAGCCGCACCGGCGGATCACATCGGTGACGAGACCGTTCAACGTCCGCTTGCCTTTGTTGACGGAGTTGTTGTACGGCCCGGGCAGGCCCAGCACCGCGCCGATGCCCGTCCCGCTCTTCACGCTCTCGGCCGGATAGTCCAGCGGCGTGGCGACGAACAGCTCGCCGCCGCCCGCCGGCCGCTCCGGTCGCAGGATCTCGTCGCGCAGCGACTCGGTGATCTCGTTGCTGACGTTGTCGAAGGCCTTGTCGCGATTGCCCGAGCCGACGGCATGGATCATCTGGACCTTCGGGCAGCCGGTGCCGGCCTCGGCCGCCGCGGGCGCGACGAGCGCCAGCGCCAGCATGGTCAGGAGCCCAAGCCGCGTGGGACGCGGTCTGCGCGTGGGCATCATCCGCAAGTCAACCTCCGTGTCGTCGCCAGGTGCGAACTCCGCCGTCGGTAGCCGGCTGCGGACGGGCCGACACTACCCCAGGCCTCGCATTCGCGGCAAAGTAATCGGGGGTGCTCCACGGGCAACGCCCGCAGGCCGCTGTCAAGCGTCGCCGCCGCGAGGCGGCACTGCGACCACATGCTCGCCGCGCGCGTCGTAGGCTCCCGCGCCGTGACGCGCGCCGGCCTCCTCAGAACCGCCCGGCGCACCCTCACGACGACCAAGCGCGCCGCCGTCGAGTTTGTCGAGGATCGCGGGCACCGCTCGGCCGCGCAGATGAGCTTCTTCGCGATCCTGTCGTTCATCCCGCTGGTGCTGCTGATGGCCGGCGCCTTCGGCCTGGTCTTCGAGGACGCCGCCGTCCGCGAGCGGATCATCAAGACGGTGTTCGACAACGTCCCGCTGTCGGGCGGCGACGACCGGCCGATGCTCGAGCGCGCCGTCGGCGACGCGCTCGAGCAGGCCGGCCACCTCGGGATCGTCAGCACGCTGCTGCTGCTCGCCGCGGCCAGCGGCGTGATGGGCGCGCTGCGCTACGCGATCAACGAGGCGTGGGACATCGAGGAGCGACCGCCGCTGCTCAAGCGCAAGGCGCTGGACCTCGCGCTCGTGCTCGGCGGAACCTCGATCCTCGCGCTCAGCGTGTCGCTGACCGTCACCCACAAGCTCGCCAACATCGTCGACGACGAGGCCGGCGGCGGCTGGCTGCTCGCCGCGCTGCTCGACGTTGCCGGCGACGTGCTGCCGCTCGTCTTCGTCGCTCTCGGGATGCTGTTTCTGTACCGCATCCTGCCGATGCACAAGGATCCCCTGCGCGACATCTGGCCGGGCGCGATCGTCGCCGCCGTCGGCCTTGCGATCGTCAAGGTCGGCCTCGAGCTGTACTTCGAGCAGCTCACCGACTTCGGTGCGATCTACGGCTCGCTCGGCGCCGCGATGGCGCTGCTGATCTTCGTCTACGCGGCCGCCAACGTGATCGTGTTCGGCGCCGAGTTCGCGTCGGAGTGGGCGCGGCCGGACGACACTCGGTCCACCCCCGAGGGGTGATCTTTGTACATCCGGGCCAACGGCCCAGGTCGATGTTTGTCCGTCGGGACAATGACCGCACCCCGCCCGTGCGGCGAGCCTCCAGCGAGGCAGCGGCCATTCGATGGGGGGAGCGGCAAACGCATGAAGCTCGTGATCGGCATCGTCCGGCCCGACAAGGTCAACGACGTGCTCGAAGCCTTGTACCGCGCCGAGGTTCGCGGGCTCTCGCTCAGCCGTGTCCAGGGCCACGGCGGTGAGCTGGACCGCGTCGAGACCTACCGCGGCGCGCGCGTGCAGATGGGCCTGTCGGAGAAGATCCGCTTCGAGATCGCCGTCTCGGAGGAGTTCGTCGAGCCGACGATCGACGCGCTCTGCGAGGGCGCTCGCACCGGCGACGTCGGGGACGGCAAGATCTTCGTCGTTGCGCTGGAGCGCGTCATCCGGATCCGCACAGGCGACGCCGACCACGGCGCCGTCACGCCGACGACATGACGACGACCCTGCTGGCAGCGGCACCGGCGATGGTGGATACCGGCGACACGGCGTGGATGCTGGTCTCGACCGCGCTCGTGCTGCTCATGACGATCGGTCTCGGCCTGTTCTACGCCGGCCTCGTGCGCGCGAAGAACACGCTCAACACCTTCATGATGTGCGTCGCCGCGCTCGCGACCGCCACGATCACGTGGGCGCTCGTCGGCTACTCGCTGGCCTTCGACGGCGAGAACTCGATCATCGGCGGCCTCGATCACGCCCTGCTCAACGGCATCGGCTTCGAGCCGCGTGACGGGACGACGATCCCGCACCTCGTCTTTTTCGCCTTCCAGGCGACGTTCTGCATCATCACGACGGCGCTCGTGTCCGGCGCCGTGGTGGAGCGTATGCGCTTTGGCCCGTTTCTCGTCTTCTCGGCGCTGTGGTCGGTGCTCGTCTACGCCGTGCTCGCGCACTGGGCGTTCGGCGGCGGCTGGTTGCAGGCGCAGGGAACGCTCGACTTCGCAGGCGGCGTGCCCGTCGAGATGGGCTCGGGCTTCTCGGCGCTCGCGGCGGCGCTCGTCGTCGGCGCGCGCAAGGACTACGGGCGCCAGGCGCTGCTGCCCCACAACGCCGTCTACGTCCTGATCGGCGCGGGGCTGCTGTGGTTCGGCTGGTTCGGCTTCAACGGCGGCAGCGGCTTTTCGACCGGCAACGCCAGCGTGCTCGCGTTCACGAACACCCTGCTGACGCCGGCGGTCACGCTGTTCGTCTGGTTCTTGCTCGACCTCGCCCGCGGCCGCCAGGTGACGGCGATCGGCGCGGCGACGGCAATCGTCGTCGGCTGCGTCGGGATCACGCCCGCGGGCGGGTTCATCAGCCCGGCGTGGGCGATGGTGCTGGGGGCCGTCGTCGCGCTGCCGTGCTACGCGGTCGTCATGCTGCGTCCGCGCACACGCATCGACGAGACGCTCGACGTGCTCGCCGCCCACGGCGTCGCCGGCCTGACCGGCATCGTCTTCATCGGCTTCTTCGCGTCGAAGTCCTGGAACGGCGTCGCCGACGGCCTCGTCTACGGTGACGCGGGCCAGCTCGTCTCGCAGCTCGTCGCGGCCCTGGCGGCACCCGTCTATGCGTTCGTCATGACGTTCGTGTTGCTGAAGGTCGTCGGCGCGCTGATGCCGCTGCGCGGCGAGGCGCACGAGGAGGCGATCGGGATGGACATCATCCACCACGGCGAGGAGGCCTACGCCACCGGCGAGGGCGCGCTGCTGATTCGCCCCGAGGCCAGCACCGAGGAGCACAAGGCGGTGAAGGTGTAGCGTCGGGCGAAACCGGTCCGACCCGAGGTGAGCCGCATGAAGATGGTGATCGCGTACATCCGCCACGAGGCCTTTGAGCCGATTCGCGCGGAGCTGCTCATGCTCGGATTCCCGTCGCTGTCGGTCAGCGAGGTCAAGGGCTCCGGACGCCAGAAGGGCATCACCGAGCGCTACCGCGGCGCCGAGCTGACGAACTACCTGCGTCCGAAGGTCAAGATCGAGTGCGTCGTCGCCGCTCGCGACGTGCGCACGATCGTCGACACCGTGCTCAAGCACGCGCGCACGGGCGGCGTCGGCGACGGCAAGGTCTTCGTCATGCCCGTCGAGGAGGCCTACCGCGTGCGCACCGGCGAGGCGGGCGAGGAGATCCTGCAGATCCATCCGAACGCGGGCGACGAGGGCTGAGGGCGCTCCGGGCGCCGTGCTGCGATTCGTACGGCGCTCTTATGTTCGGCTGAGATCGTTGCCGCACCGAGACGAAGGAGGACGCGGTCGATGGGTGCACGACGGATCACAGCGTTCGCGCTGACCGGCACGCTGGCAGCCGGGGGCGCAGGAGTGGCGATCGCGGCCGCGGCCAAGGAGGACGACAGAAAAGCCGAGCAGGCGGTCCTCGCCGACGCCGCGAAGCGACTGGACGTATCGCCCGAGAAGCTGCGCGACGCGCTCGCGGCGGCGCAGGACGCGGGCCTTGACCGCGCGGTGAAGGACGGGCTGCTGACGCGGGCGCAGGCCGACGCGATCAAAGCGCGGCGCAAGGCATCAGGCCACGTGCTGGGCGGCCCGCCCGGCGGGCCGAAGTTCCGCGGCGGCCCGCACTTCGGTGGCCCGCACCCGGGCGGGCCCGGCCCCCGGCACGGCGCGCCTGGCTTCGGGCCGCGCCACGGCCTCTTCGGCGACCTCGCCGCCGCCCTCGGCACGACCCGCGCCAAGCTCGCCGAGGGGTTGCGCTCGGGCAAGTCGATCGCCGAGATCGCCAAGGGCGAGGGCAGGTCGCTCGCCGACGTCGGCACGGCGCTGAAGTCCAGCGCCAGGACGCGCCTGGACAAGGCCGTGAAGGCCGGCGACCTCACGCGGGCCCAGGCCGACCGGTTCCTCGCCCATGTCGACAGGCAGATCGCGGCGATCACATCCGGCAAGCGGCTCATGCCGCGCCGCCACCGGCACCTGCGCGGCGCGCTGCCGCCGGCGCCGAGGCTGCGGTCCGGCGGGGTCATGCCGGGCGAGGGCGCGCCCGAGCTCGCGCCGCGGCCGGACTTCACGGGCTGAGGTGCGCCGGAGACTTCGCCGGGCGGGGTCGCGCCACCCGCCCGGCGGGTAGTTCCCGCGCTCGGAGGCCGGCCGCGATGAAGGACGGGCGTCGCGGGTATGGTGGCGCCCATGTGGCTTGATCGACCCTCCGCGCCGGACCCGCACGACCTGATGGCCGAGGTGCCCTCCTTCACCGTCGAGAGCGACGACCTGCAGGATGGCGACGAGCTCGGCGCAACCTTCGTCCACGGAAGCTACGACGGCGAGAACACGTCGCCGCACCTGCGCTGGTCGGGCTTTCCCGACGAGACGCAGAGCTTCGCCGTGACGTGCTTCGACCCCGATGCGCCAACGGGCAGCGGCTTCTGGCACTGGGTGCTGTTCAACATTCCGGCGTCCGTGACCGAGCTTGCGCGCGGCGCGAGCAGCGACAGGCTGCCCGCGGGCGCGATCGAGGCGCGCAACGACTACGGCGAGCTCGGCTACGGCGGCGCGGCGCCCCCCGGCGGCGACCGGGCGCACCGCTACGTCTTCACCGTCCACGCGCTCGGCACGGAGGCGCTCGAGCTCGACTCGAGCGCGTCGCCCGCCTACGTCGGATTCAACCTGTCGGCGAACGCGATCGCGCGGGCGGCGATCCGCCCGACGTTCACCGCCCCCGGCTGAGCCCTCGCGCCGGCACGGCGCCGGCCGCTCTCAGGAAGCTCCCAGCTTCGTCGCCGACAATCGACGCATGCCCGACACCCCCGACGGCACCGAGCAGCACCGCGTCCTCGTCGTCGACGACGAGCCGAACATCGTCGACGTCGTCTCGATGGCGCTGCGTTTTCAGGGCTTCGCGGTCGAGTCCGCGAGCTCGGGGCGCGAAGCGCTGGCAGCCGTGCGGACGTTCGACCCGCACCTCATGGTGCTCGACATCATGCTCGGAGACATGGAGGGCTTCGAGGTCGCCGAGCGCCTCGGCGCCCAGCGCGCGAGCCTGCCGATCATCTTTCTCACCGCGCGCGACGCGACGCAGGACAAGATCCGTGGCCTGACCAGCGGCGGCGACGACTACGTCACCAAGCCCTTCAGCCTCGAGGAGCTCGTCGCGCGCATCCGCGCGATCCTGCGCCGCAGCGGCGTCGATCAGCCCTCCTCCAGCCGCCTGACGTTCGAGGATCTCGAACTCGACGAGGACACGCGCGAGGTCAGCCGCGCCGGCGCACCGGTCGAGCTGACGGCGACGGAGTACCGGCTGCTGCGCTACCTGCTGCTCAACCCGCGCCGCGTGCTGACGCGCGCGCAGCTGCTCGACCACGTCTGGGAGTACGACTTCGACGGCGACTCGCGGATCCTCGAGACGTACGTCAGCTACCTGCGCAAGAAACTCGACCCGCTCGGGCCGTCGCTGATCCAGACGGTGCGCGGCGTCGGCTACGCGCTGCGCCTGCCGCGGAGCTGAAAGCCGGCTCGTGTCGCTGCGCTTCCGGCTCGTGATCGCACTGGTCCTGCTCGCGGCCGCGGGCCTGGTCATCGCCGCGGCGATCACCTACGCCGAGCAGCGCAGCCTGCTGCACGAGCAGGCCGACCGGCAGGCGAGCGGCACCGTCCGCGACGTGCGACGGGCGATCGGCGGGCCCGGGGGGCCGCCACCGGAGCGCGGCGGCGGCCGGCGCGACGGTGGCCTGCCGGGCACGCCGCCGCGACCCCATCAGGATGGGTCACGCCGGCGCGGCGGTCCGGGAGGGCCGGGCGACTTCGCCCCGTCCGCGGCCTACGGCATCGAGCGCGACGACGCCGGCAGGGTCGTCGGAGGGCCGGTCGTGATCGGCCTGCCGGCCGGACGAACCGCACCCTCGCCGCCCGCCCTGCCCGCGGCGCTGAAGATCGGCGAGCGGCGCACCGTCGGCTCGCAGCCGGCCGGCCAGCACTACCGGATCCTCGCCGCCGCGCGGCCCGGCGGCGGCATGACGATCGTGGCCGTCCCGTTCACGCAGGCCGTCGCCGCGCTCGACCAGCTGCTGCTCGTCCAGGGCCTGGTCATCGCCGGGGTCCTGCTGGCGCTCGCGGCCGCGGCCTGGTGGACCGTCGGCCTCGGGCTGCGCCCGCTCGACCGGATCGGCGAGACCGCCGGTGCGATCGCGGGCGGCGACCCGTCGCGGCGCGTCGAGCACGCCGAGCCGCGCACGGAGGTCGGGCGACTGGGCCTGGCGCTCAACGCCATGCTCGCGCGCCTGGAGGAGGCGTTCGCCGAGCGCCGCGCGAGCGAGGAGCGCCTGCGCCGCTTTCTCGCCGACGCCTCGCACGAGCTGCGCACGCCGCTGGCCTCGATCCGCAGCTACGCCGAGCTGTTTCGCATCGGCGCCGCGCGCGAGGGCGCGGAGATCGAGAAGGCGATGAGCCGCATCGAGGACGAGTCCGCGCGGATGGGCGTCCTCGTCGAGGACCTGCTCGCGCTCGCCCGCCTGGACGAGGTGCGCGACATCCACCGCGAGCCCGTCGACATGGCGGCGCTCGCCGGCGACGCCGTCGACGACGCGCGCGCCGTCGCGCCCGAGCGTGAGATAGCCCTCGTGCCCGCGACCGGCGACGTCGCGGTCGTCGTGGACGGCGATCCGGGCCAGCTGCGCCAGGTGCTGTCGAACCTCATGCGCAACGCGCTCGTGCACACGCCCGCCGGGACACCGATCGAGGTGTCCGTCGCGGGCGGCGACGCCGAGGCGCGCGTGGAGGTCCGCGACCACGGGCCCGGCCTGCCCAGCGGCGATCCCGAGGAGCTGTTCGGCCGCTTCTGGCGCGCCGATCCCGGCCGCGGGCGCGGCCGGGCGGGCGCCGGCCTGGGACTGTCGATCGTCGCCGCGATCGTGGCCGCGCACGGCGGGCGGGCGGAGGCCGCCGACGCCTCTGGCGGCGGTGCTCGCTTCACCGTGACGCTGCCGCTGCGAGCAACCGGAGGCGAGTAGTCACCGGACAGCACGGCCGATCGACACGCGACGCACTTCGGCGCCCGGCTCGGCGCGCGAGCGCGCCCCGCCGTCAGCGGGTCTTGCGCGCGGTGAACGTCACCGTCGCGGTGCAACGCAGCCCGCTGCGGCCGGTGATCGATGTCACCGCCCGGCCTCTGACGCGCGCGCCGTCGGCGGTGAAGCTGCCGGTCACGTGCTGGCGCTCGGTACGGCGCTCCTCGAAGCCGGGCGCCGGCGGCAGATCGCGATAGGTCTTTCGGTAGTCGAAGGTCCCGTCCTCGCGGATCGAGGGACGCTGCCTGTTGTAGACGGCACGCGTGTTCTTGCGCGGCCCGCGGTTACAGCGAAACACCTCGTCGAACTCGAGCTGCAGGCCCGTGGAGTCGCTGGTCACCCGCGCGCTGAGCTTGCGATCCTGGGAGGTCTTGCCGCTGTAGCGCGTGTTGGGAGCCGGGCGGGCGGCGAGCGCGGGAAGCGCGACGAGCAGGGTGGCGATCAACGCCAGGACGGAGGTCCGTTTCACCGATCGACCCTACATCAGGTGATGAGCCCGCGACGCATGGCCACGGCCACCGCCGCGGCCCGGTCGCTGACCTCGAGCGCCGTGTACGTGCGCTCAAAGTGGCGTTTGACGGTCGCCGGGCTGAGCGCCAGACGCGCTGCGATGGCCGTCGCCGTCTCGCCCTGCGCCGCAAGCTGCAACACCTCGACGCCGCGCGGGGTCAGCACCGGACCGCTGAGGTCTCCCGCACGGTGGCTGAGAAAGCGCCCGATCTCATGGCCGATCCCGTCCAGGGTGCGGGCGAGGCGCTCGGAGTCCTCGATCGGCTCATGCGACAGGAACTCGAGCACCGCCAGCGCCTCATCGACCCAAACCGCGGGAATCGCCAGCCCCCCTCGCAGCGCGGCGTGCTCGATCGCCAGGTGCCTGTCGGTGGAGCCGCCCTCGGACGGCCGCGACGAGATCACGGGCTGCTTGCCGGCCAGCGCGCGGCCGAGCGTCGCATCGCCGACCCCCGGGCTCCACTGCAGTGTTCGCTGCGCCACCGACTCGAGCGCGGGCGACGTCCGGTGCCAGATCGCCTGCGCCACGAGCGCGGTGCCGTCAGGCACCCAGAAGGCGCCAGGCGAGCTCCATCGCGTCGCCCAGGCGCTGCAGCAGCCCGACGGCGCCGTGCTCGGCCGACGTCCAGTCGTCGAGGCTGCGGGTGACGGCGACATGGGCGGCGAGCTCGCGGTCCAGATGTCGCTGCGACGTCACGTCCTGAACGGCGCCGACGATGCGGCGTGGCACGCCGTCGCCCTGCTCGAGCGTGGCGACGGTCAGTTGCAGTGTTCTCACCGTCCCGTCGGCGGCGAAGATCCGCATGTGCAGTTCCCGCTCACCCCACTCGCCGGCGAGCAGTGCCTGCAGGGTCTCCTCGACCTGCGGGCGATCGTCCGGGTGCGTCCGCTGGAGGACGAACCCCGCCACCTGGTCCATCGCACCCGGCTCCAGACCGATCAGGCGAAAAAGGTTGTCTGACCAAAGCAGCTCGTGCAGCTCGGGCGCCCATTCCCAGCTGCCCATTCCGGAGATACGCTCGCCGTGGTTTAAGAGCGTCAGCCGGCGAGCTGCGAGCACGGCCTCTTGATCACTCACAGTGAGAAGGTTACGCCAAGTCACAAATGTGGCGGTGATGTTCTGCAACGGCCCCGGCACGCGCCGAAGGGGCGGCCGGTGGCCGCCCCCTCGATCGTGACCTCACACGGCAGGTGCGTCAGCCGGTGAAACCGACGGGTGCGCCGGGAATCGGGGCCCGCGGGCCCTGCTTGACCGAACGCTTGGCGGCGGCGCAGCTGCGAAAGCGCATCTTGAGCTTCGCCGAGCGCGTGCCGTCGGTGAAGGTCACGCGCGCCAGCAGCGTGTGCACGCCCTTCTTGTGCGCGATCAGCGCCTCGTACGGCGCCCGGCCGCGCGTCGCGATGACCCGCTCGCCGATCGAGAAGACGACGCGGCGGATGCGCAGGCCGGTGACCGAGGCGCGAAACCTCTTGTCGATGCAGCGCTTGGTGCCGGACCGCGCGACGGACGTGGCGACGCGACGCGGCTTGGTGGTGAAGACCGCGCTGCCGTTCTGGCCACCGGACCGACCCGCACCGGGCGTGCCGCGCGTCGGGGTGGCGCCCGGAGTGCCAGCGGGCGCGATGCCTGTGGGGCTGGTGCCCGTCGGCGTGGTGCCCGTCGGCGTGGTGCCCGTCGGCGTGGTGCCCGTCGGCGTGGTGCCCGTCGGCGTGGTGCCCGTCGGAGGGGTGCCCGTCGGAGGGGTGCCCGTCGGCGTGGTGCCCGTCGGAGGGGTGCCCGTCGGAGGGGT
>Ga0136633_1000281_pt1 | contig 38305 bp, 43 predicted proteins | sample AntDrymeUQ832206_2_FD_105494 | JGI IMG/M metagenome (GOLD analysis project Ga0136633, IMG submission 105494) | Polar desert sand microbial communities from Dry Valleys, Antarctica - metaG UQ83 (22.06) | ecosystem: Environmental > Terrestrial > Soil > Desert | place: Antarctica: Dry Valley... | reverse complement strand
TCCTCGAAGAACATGTGCTCGGTTCGACACAGGCCGATGCCCTGCGCACCGAAGGCGCGGGCGCGCTCCGCGTCACGCGGGTAGTCGGCATTGGCCCAGACCTGGAGGTGGCGGACGTCATCGGCCCAGCCGAGAAGCGTCGCGAGATCGTGCTCGTCCTCGAACTGCGCATCGATGGTCGGCAGCTCGCCGGAGAAGATCTCGCCGGTGGTGCCGTCGATGCTGATGAGGTCGCCCTCCGCAATGGTGACCGATCCGGCGCGCATCTGGCCCCTGGCGTAGTCGATCTTCAATGACTCCGCGCCAGCCACGCAGGGCAGGCCCATGGAGCGGGCCACCACGGCGGCGTGCGAGGTGGCGCCGCCGCGCGCGGTCAGCACGCCCCTGGCGGCGAGCATGCCATGCACATCGTCCGGGCTGGTCTCGATCCGAACCAGGATCACCGCGTTGCCCGCGTCACGGGCGACGACGGCGCGGTCGGGATCAAAGATCGCCACGCCGACGGCAGCGCCGGGCGACGCGTTGAGGCCCTTCCCGAGCAGCCGATCCCCCACGATGGCCTTGGCGGCCTCGTCGAAGCGCGGCAGCAGCAACTGGACGATCTGGGCGGGATCGACGCGCTGGAGCGCCTCCTCCCTGGTCAGGACACCCTCGTTGACCATGTCGACCGCGATCTTCACGGCAGCCGACGCGGTTCGTTTTCCGGATCTGGTCTGGAGCATGTAGAGCGTGCCGCGCTCGATGGTGAACTCCAGGTCCTGCATCTCGCGGTAGTGGCCCTCGAGTCGCTGCGCGATCTCCTCGAACTGCGCGTAGACCTCCGGCATCTCGTCGCGCATCTGGCTGATCTTGGCCGGGGTGCGCACGCCGGCGACCACGTCCTCGCCCTGCGCGTTCGTCAGGTACTCGCCGTAGAGCGCCTTCTCGCCGGTGTTCGGGTCGCGGGTGAAGGCCACGCCAGTGCCCGAGTCGTCGCCCATGTTGCCGAAGACCATGGTGACCACGTTCACGGCGGTGCCCAGGTCGTGCGGGATCTTGTTGAACTCGCGGTAGTCGTGCGCGCGCTTGCCGAACCAGGAGTCGAAGACGGCGCGGACGGCCAGCTCCAGTTGCCGATACGGATCGGTCGGGAACTCTTCCCCCGTCTTCTCCTTGACGATCTGGGCGAATCGGCCGCCGATCTCTTGAAGCTGCTCAGCGGTCAGATCGGTATCCAGCTTCGCCTTGGCGCGCCCCTTGAGCTTGTCGAAGGGCTTGTCGAAATCCTCTGCCTTCAGGCCCAGCACGATGCGCCCGAACATGGCGACGAAGCGACGCCAGGCGTCCCACGCGAAGCGCTCGTTGCCGGTGAGCTTGATGAGGCCCTGGACGGTGTCCGGGTTCAGCCCCAGATTGAGGACGGTGTCCATCATGCCCGGCATGCTGAAGGCGGCCCCCGAACGGACCGATACGAGCAGCGGGCTCTCCGGGTCGCCGAAGCCCTTCCCCGTCTGGAGCTCGAGCTCCTTCATATGGGCCACCACGTTGTCCCACAGGCCACCCGGCATCTGCTTGCCGGCCTTGTAGTAGGCGTTGCAGGCTTCGGTGGTGATCGTGAAGCCGGGCGGCACCGGGAGCCCCGCGTTCGTCATCTCGGCCAGGCCGGCGCCCTTGCCGCCGAGAGTCGAACGCATCGAGGCGTTTCCCTCGTTGAAGGTATAGATCAGCTGGCCGTTGGTGGCGGCCTTGGCCTTCGAGCTGGTGCGGCGGGGCTTGCGAGCGGTCGTGGCCATGCGGCGAATCGGCTCCTCGTGTCGTGGACTCGTGGGGAGCTCGATTGTAGCCGTCAGAGCCACACGCGAGCGCGAGCCATGGGCCGCCGACCAACGGGCATGCAAATTGCGCCTCGTCTCCCATGGCATCGCCAATATCGTCCTCTTCTTCGTCGCGCCGGACCTCGACATCGAGGGCATCCCAGCGATCGGCCCGCAGGTCCAGTACGCCGTGGGGATCCTGTCCGTCATCGGCGTGTCGGTGGCCGGCTACCTCATCAGCAGGAGCGTGATCGCTGAGTCGCGGCGGCGGCGTGCAACCCGCGCCACACGGGTCGGGCGGCCCGGACGAACGGGCGAATCATGGCGTTAGCGCGCCGCGCCGACCTCACCGCATCGACCTCGACTCCGGGCGGTGGTGGGCCGACCATCTACCAGGGCTCTACCGCTCGCCATTCGACGGCGATCGGCGACTCGATGTCGAGGTCCGGCGCGGTGCGCGGCGTGCGCAGGATCATGACGTGTCCGTCCTGGTCCGCGCTTCGCACCCGCTCGCCATCCGCCATGCGCACGGCCGTCCGCCCGACCCAGGTCTCCCAGCCGAGGCGCTCGTAGAATGCGTTGCTGCCCGTCGCCAGCGCGCCGAGCGCGTACTCCTCGCCGATGATGCGTCCGACCTCGCGCATGACCGCCGCGCCATGCCCGCCGCCCTGGGCATCCGGCAGGGTCGCCACGTTCTCCACGTACCCCACATCGAGCGCGACATCCATCTCGTGGTCCAGGTAGAGCCGGCGGTCGACGATCATGGCGTGCGCCACGACGCGTCCACTGGCCTCAGCCATGACGTGCAGGCCGGGTCCGATCCGCTCCCAGACCGCCGCGAACGGCTCCCCGAACGCCACCTCGCAGAGGCGCGTCAGCTCGTCCAGGCGACCGGGGGCAAGCTGATCGGTCTGGACGATGCGGAGGCGCCTCGCGCTCATCGGCGCGCCCGCAGCCGACGGCGTCCCGGCTCACGGTAGCGAACCTCGAGCAGCGGCCAGAGATCGTCGACGAGCACGCGGTAGTCACCGCCGACACGACGAGCCCGGAGCCGCCCGGTGCGGATCAGGCGCCGCACGTGCTCGGGATGGAAGCCGAGAACCGTGGCCGCGGATCGCGTCGGCAGGTCCAGGGCCGCAACCTCAACCTCGGCGTCATCTGGCAGGCCGGAGAGCGCGACGGCCATCGCCTTGGTGCGGTCGGCGGTCAGCGCAACGGCGTCCGCCTCGCGAGTGCGCATCGCGGCATCAAGGGCAGCGCTGAGACGCTCGCGCAGCAGGCCGACCTTCATCAGGCGACCTTGAGCCAGCCACGCCGAAATGCGAAGGCGAAGGCGGGACCGATGCCGGCCACCAGCCGGCCACCCCAATCGGCATGCTGCCGGTAGAGCGTTCGCGCCTTGGCCATCACCCGATCGCGATCGGCGCCGGTGAGCTCATTCGCCAGCGACCGGAAGTCGTCGAAAGCAGCTGGATCATCGTTACCCAGCCACCGGGCATCGGCGAGGGCCTCGCGCGCTTCGGCCAGGCCGCCCAGCAGGCGGGTCGCCGCTCCGGCAGCCTGGAAGGCGCCGCGCGCGTCTCCGGTGCGGGCCAGCGCCTGCGAGAGCGTGAGCTGCGCGCGACCGTTGCGCGGCTCGAGACGCACTGCACGCCGCGCCGCCTCGACGCCCATCGCCGGCTGGGAGGCGCCGAGCCGCTCCTCCGCCTCAGCCAGGGTCCAGGTCGTCTGCCGAGGGTCGTTGCGCGCCAGGCGCCCGAACTCGGCGGCTGCATCACGGTGCGCGCCCCGGCTCGAGAGCACCTGGGCCAGCAGCTCGCGGTAACGGATCTCGTCCGGGTCCAGGCGGACGGCGTCCTGCGCATGGTCCTCTGCCTCATCGAGGCGACCGAGGGCGAGGAGCGCGCGGGCGCGGTACTCGTGCGCCGCATCGTCACCGGGACGCTCGGCCAGGAGCGCATCGGTCACTCGCAGGACGGCCTCGTGGTCGCTCTGCTCGAAGGCGTGCCGAATCTCATCGAGCGCGGTCATCGGCTACTGACGTTGTGAATAGGGACGTTGAGCGGAGAGTGATCGAGGATCATCGTCTGAGTCCACCAGATGAGGGTCATGGCGCGCGGACGAAGGGGAGCATTGCGAATCATCGCACGGCTGCTGATGGCGGTGGTAATGCTGGTGGCGCTCCTTCCCTGGGACGACATCCTGGCCGCCGTCACTCCCTGATCGAGCGGCGCGGTCCTACGCGCGGTCCGGAGCCTCCCGCGCGACGCCTTCCCAGGTAGTCCGGCCCGCCACCAGGTCGGCGATGCGCTGCGGGACGAGGTCGAGCGCAACCCGCTCCTGGGTCATCGAGTCCCGCTCCCGGATGGTTGCGGCGCCGTCCTCGAGCGACTCGACGTCGAGCGTGACGCAGAACGGCGTGCCGATCTCGTCCTGGCGGCGATACAGCTTGCCGATCGAGGCGGTGTCGTCGTACATGGCCGGCACGAGCTGCTTCACGTCCGTGGTGAGCCGGCGCGCGCGCTCCACGAGCTCGGGCCGGTTGCGCAACAGCGGCAGGATGGCAGCCTTGATCGGCGCCAGGTCGGGCCTGATGCGCAGCACGACCCGCTTCTCCTTCGCCAGCTGCTCCTCGGTATACCCATCCACCAGGACGGTCAGCAACGCTCGATCCACGCCCATCGCCGGCTCGATCACGTACGGCACGACGTGCTCGCCGGATGGCTCGTCGAAGACCTCGAGCTTCTTGCCGCTGCCCGCCGCATGGGCGCGCAGGTCGAAATCGGTCCGATCGGCGACCCCTTCCAATTCGGACCAGCCGATCGGGAAGTCGTACTCGATATCCGTAGTCTGCGTTGAGTAGTGGCTCAGCTCATCAGCCTCATGTGGGCGCAGGCGCAGGCGACCGCCGTCGATACCCAGCACATCGGTCCACCAGCGGTGGCGCGCGTCGACCCAGTGGCTGAACCACTCGTCCTCGTCGCGCGGATGGACGAAGAACTCCATCTCCATCTGCTCGAACTCGCGCAGGCGGAAGATGAAGTTGCCCGGCGTGATCTCGTTACGAAAGGATCGGCCCATCTGGGCGATCCCGAACGGCAGCTTGCGGCGCATGCTCGTCGCCACGTTGTCGAACTGGACGAACATGGCCTGGGCGGTCTCCGGCCGCAGATAGGCGACCGATGCGGTGTCCGCCACCGGCCCGACGGTCGTGGCGAACATCAGGTTGAACTGGCGCGCCTCGGTCAGCGTCCCGCGGTTGCCGCAGTTCGGGCAGGCGATCTCGGAAGGCTTGCCCTTCAGGTCGTCCTCGCGGAAGCGCAGCTTGCAGCTGCGGCAGTCGACCATCGGGTCGCTGAAGCCGGCAACGTGCCCGCTCGCCTCCCAGACGCGCGGGTTCATGATGATCGCCGCGTCGATCCCGACCACGTCGTCGCGCAGCTGGACCATGTGCCGCCACCACGCCGCCTTGACGTTGTTCTTCAGCTCGACGCCGAGGGGGCCGTAATCCCAGAACCCGGCCATGCCACCGTAGATCTCGCTGGACGGGAAGACGAATCCACGCCGTTTGGCGAGGCTGGCGATGACGTCGAAGTTCGGCGCTGGCACGGGGTCGGGCGCTCCTGGTGCGACGGATGTTCGGGCGGGGTGGTCGAGTCTAGCCCAGACCGATGCGCGCACGTCGGTCGCGTCAGTGGCGGAGCCGGCCTCGTGGCCTCGTGGCCTTCCGATGCCAATGTGGGTAGCCTTACGACCGACGAGCCTGTCGAATCAGGCGTTCGTCGGTCGGGATGCCACTCAGGCTGGCGATCCGACCGAGGAACCCGCCCTTCAGGCAATCCCGCCGGTCGTAGCGCCAGTGTGGGTGGCACACGTCGGTCGCATCAGCGTCGGTCGCATCAGCGTCGGTCGCATCAGCGTCGGCCGCGGAGCCGGCGCCAGGATCTGGATGACCCCGGGTCAGTGCAGGACCGCAGCGGCCTCGCGCGCGGCGACCTCGGAGAAGAAGTCGCGCGATCGGATCTCGCGCTCCAGGACCGCCGAGACGGTTGCGTGCAGCACGCGCTCGACCTCGCGGTGGATGGCCGGCGTCAGTCGCAGCCGGAGGACGCCGACGAGCGACGAGCGCTGAAGATGGCGGAGGACCTTGAGGGCATCGGTCGAGATCGGGCCAGCGCCATGCGTCGCGTGCGCACACTGCGGGCAGAGCACGCCCCCGCCGACCGGCGAGTAGGTATTGCCCTCCGGCTCGATCGCCGTGCCGCACTCCAGGCAGCGCGCGAGCTCCGGGCGGAAGCCCATCGCGTCCAGCAGCGCGAGCTCGAACCAGCGGGCGACCACCTCGCGCGTCACCTCGGCCGGTGGCGCGTCGAGCCCCGACAGCGCCTGGGCCAGGAGGCGGAAGGCCTCGTGCGAATCGGCGGCGCCCTCGCAGAAGCGGTCCACCAGCTCGACGACGTACCAGGCGGCGGCGGTCGAATGGAGGTCGTCGCGCAGGCCGAGATGCGGGTCCTCGAGAGAGGATGAAGTGACCACGTCGAACGTGCGTCCCACCGCGAGGACCAGCTGCACATCGCTGAACGGCTCGAGCGCCCCACCGATGCGCGAGCGCGTGCGGCGAACGCCCTTGGCGATCACGCGCAGCTTGCCCAGTCGCGGCGTGAGGACGGTGAGCACGCGGTCGGCCTCGCCGAGGTTCATCGAGCGCAGCACGATGCCCTCGGTCTTGTAGACGCGCGGTCGCGGGCTCATCGGCGCATGGAGCCGAACTTGCTACATTCGCGTATCATGATCTCGATGCCCCGGAACCCGCTCCTCACCACGGCGTCATGACACGGCTCCTCGAGGAGGTCGGGTACCCTTCCGGCGTGGACATCAGGACCGAGTTTAGTCACATCCTGGCCGATATCGAGGCCGAGATGTCGAGCGTCCTCGACCAGCGGCAGGGCCATGCGCGCTCCCTGTACGAGATGCTGGCCTACCACCTCGGCCTGGACGGCGATTTGGGCCCGCGCGGGAAGCGGATGCGACCGCTCCTCGGCGCGCTCGCCTACCAGTCCCTCACCGGTGATTACCGCCCGGCGCTGCCCGGCGCTGCGGCGGTCGAGCTCGGCCACAACTTCAGCCTGGTCCACGATGACATCGAGGACGCCGACACGGAGCGCCGGCATCGACCCACCCTGTGGGCCATCTGGGGGGTGCCACTCGCCATCAACGCCGGCGATGCGCTCTTTGCCCTCTCGCGCCTCGCGCTCTACCGCCTGCTCGACGGCGGCTTCAGCGAGCGCCGCGTGCTGGCGCTCATGCGCGTGTACGACGAGACCTGCCTGGCGCTGTGCGAGGGCCAGTACCTCGACATCAGCTTCGAGCGCAGGACCGATGTCAGCGTCGAGGGCTACCTCGAGATGATCGGCAAGAAGACGGCCGCGCTGCTGGCGGCATCGGTCCAGGCCGGCGCCATCCTGGCCACCGACGATGCCGAGGTGGTCGAGGCTTATCGGCGCTTCGGCTACGACCTCGGCATGGCCTTCCAGATTGCCGATGACGTCAAGGGCACGTTCTGGACCTCCACCGAGTCGGGCAAGGCGGAGGCGGGCGACGTCCGCAAGCGCAAGAAGACGCTGCCGCTGGTATGGGCGCTCGAGCACGCCTCCGTCACCGATCGCGATCGGCTCAGCGCCATCTACCTCGACGGCATCCGCGCGACCGATGGACGCCCGCAGCCGGTCGCCGCCGCGCCGATGGCCGACGACGAGGTTGCGGAGGTGCTCGCCATCCTGGAGCGCTGCGGCGCGCAGGAGCACGCGCTCACCGAGGCGCGGCGCTACCGGGACCGCTCGCTCCAGCAGCTCGAGCTGCTCCCCTGCCTGCCCGATGGCAAGCGCGACCTCGCCGACCTGGTCCGCTCCGTGATCGCCGCCTGAGCTGATCCGCCGGCGGTCTGGATCCCGCCATGTGTCTCGCCGCCGGCTCCACTCGCGCGCGTCCGAAGTGTCGTTGCTCGGTGCGCCGATACGTCCGGCAGATCGTCGGGCCCGGCGATCAGACGTCTCACTGCGTCGAGCCAGCGCATCGGATCACGTCTGCTCTGAATGCCCAGCGACGTTGCCCAGGTCGTCCCCGGTCTGGCGCTCGTCGGCGCGGCGCTGACGCGAGGCGACGACCCGAGCGACCCGGCGCGGCTCGGCGGCCTCCACGCGGAGCAGCACCCCGTCGCGGAACGGGGTCTCGGCGCCCGGCAGCGGGATCCTTCCCTCGCGGTGAACGACGAAGCCGCCAACGGTGTCGTAGGCCTCCTCGTCGGGCTCGTCGTCATCGGAGAGGTCGAACAGGTCGCGCAGGTCGTCCATGCTGACGCGGCCATCTAGCCGGAAGGCGAGCTCGTCGTCGGACGCGATCGACTCGACCATCGCCTCCTCGCTGTCGTACTCGTCCTGGATCTCGCCCACGATCTCCTCGACCACGTCCTCCATGGTCACCAGGCCGGCCGTGCCGCCGTACTCGTCGACCACGATGGCGATGTGCCGCTTCGCGGTCTGCATGTCGTGAAGCAGCTCGTCGACCGCCTTCGACTCGGGGACGTAGACCGGCGCGCGGACGAGCGTGCGGATGTCGATCTGCCCGTTCGCCCGGCCGTTGCCCTTGAGGTACGGCAGCAGGTCCTTGGCGTAGAGGATGCCCACGATATTGTCGAGGCTGTCGGAGAACACGGGGAGCCGGGAGTGCCCCGCGGCGATGATCATCTCGAGCACCTGGTCGATCGGATCGTCGACGTTGACGGCGCGGATGCCGATGCGCGGGACCATGACCTCGTGGACGCGCTTGTCCCCGAGCTCGATGACCCCGTGGATCATCTCCTTTTCCTCCTCCTCGATGCCTCCCTGCTCGGAGCCGGTCTCGACCAGCAGCTTGAGCTCCTCCGTCGACAGGTAGCCGCCCTGCGGCTTCTCTGTTCCGCCCAGCAGGCGCACGAGCAGCGTGCTGCTCCGGGAGACGACCCACACGATCGGCGACAGAAGCCCCTGGATGACGCCGATGGGTCGCGCGACGGAGAGAGCCAGGCGCTCCGGGAAGTTCAGGGCGAGCGTCTTCGGCACCAGCTCGCCGACGATGATCGAGGCCGTCGCGATGACGAGCGTCATGATCACGAAGGCGATGGTATCGGCGGCCTGTTGCAGCCACGTCCATTGGATCAGCTTGATCAGGTCGGCGAGGGGAGGCGAGAATGCCACCGCGCCGACCGCGCCGGACAGGAAGCCGAGGAAGGTGATCGCAATCTGGATCGTGGCGAGGAAACGGCTCGGATCCTCGACCAGGCGCCGCGCGGTGCGGGCCGAGTTGTTGCCGTCGTCGGCCAGCTGGCTCAGACGGTGGCGCTTGACCGTGATGAGGGCCATCTCGCTGGCGGCGAAGAAGCCGCCGACAAGGATGAGGATGACGACAACCGTAAGGTCGAGGACCAGGTTGCCGGGTGTACTGCTACCGTCCATCGGGCGGTGTTATTTCTGCCTCCCTACGAGTTCCGATCCGCCCCGGATGGGACGGGCGCCTGTCCGGCGCCGGGCGTGCCGGCGTCGGCCGTGCCGGCGTCGGCCGTGCCGGCGTCGGCCGGCACTTTCGAGCGGCGCTTGAGCTCGATCGGGCGGGCCGGCACACCGACCACCTTCTTGCCCGGAGCCACATCGCGGGTCACGACCGATCCGGCGCCGGTGGTGGCGCCCTCGCCGATCGTGACCGGCGCGACCATCATGGTGTCGACGCCGATACTGGCCCGGTCGCCGATGACCGTGCGGTGCTTGGCGGTTCCATCGAAGTTGGCGGTGACCGATCCGGCACCCACGTTCACGTTCTCGCCGATGTCCGCATCACCCAGATAGCTGAAGTGATGCTGCTGCGTTCCCGCCCCGAGCCGGCTCTTCTTGATCTCGGCGTAGTTGCCGATGCGGCAGCGGGCGCCCACCTCCGAGCCCGGGCGCAGGTGCGCGAACGGACCGATCTCGACGTCCTCCGCGACGGTCGACCCCTCGACGACGCTGGCCCAGACGTGGGTGCGCGGGCCGATCCGGCTTTCGCGAACGTGCGCGTTCGGCCCGATCAGCGCGTCCTGCGCGATGATCGTGGCGCCTTCCAGGATTGTCCAGGGTTCGATGCGCGCATCTTGCCCGATCTCGACCGACGCGTCGATCCGGGTCGTGGCCGGGTCGACGATCGTCACACCGTTGCGCATGTGCCCATCCACGATGCGGCGGCGCATCCGCTCCTCGGCCGCGGCGAGCGTCAGCCGATCGTTGATGCCGACCGTGTCCGCGGCGTCGGCGGCCTCGACGATACGTACCGGACGCCCGTCGGCAACCGCCAGCGCCACGAGATCGGTGAGGTACTCCTCGCCGGAGGCGGAGGGCGCGACCCGGTCCAGGGCGGCGCGCAGCCACGCGGCATCGAAGGCATACGTCCCGACATTAATCTCGCGCACGGCGCGCGTGAGCTCGTCTGCGTCGGCCTCCTCGATGATCGCTGCCGCTCCGCCATCCGTGCCGCGGACGACCCGGCCGTAGCCGGTGGCGTCGGGCATCACCGCCGAGACGAGCACGATTGCCGGGTCACCCACCGCCCGTTCATCGAGGATCGCTCGGAAGAGGGCGGCCGGCTGGAGCGGCGCGTCGCCCATCGTGACGAGGACGGTGCCCGCGTCCTGCGGAACGGCACCCAGGCCGACTCGCACCGCGTCGGCCGTCCCCCGCTGCGGCACCTGGCGGGCGGTTGCGGCACGTGCGGCGACCGCAGCCTCGACGGCGTCGGCACCGTGTCCGGTGACGACCACCGGCCGGGCGATGCCGGCATCGGCCAGGGCGTCAAGGACATGATCGACGATGGACCGGCCGGCGAGCGGATGCAGCACCTTGGGGATGCGGGAACGCATCCGGGTTCCCTGGCCGGCGGCGAGGACAATGGCCGCGGGGGTGGTCAGCTGTGCAGACACGTTGGCCGATGGTAGAGGCGGCCGATTCGGAGCGTCAACCGGCCGACACGGTGGCGATCGCCTCGATCTCGACCCGTGCGCCCTTCGGCAGCGCCTTCACAGCGAAGGCGCTGCGCGCCGGAAACGGCTCCGGGACAACGCGCGCGTAGACCTCGTTGACGGCCGGCCAGTCACCGATCTCGGCCAGGAAGACGGTCACCTTCACGAGCCGATCCAGCCCGCTGCCGGCGGCGTCCAGGATGGCGGCCAGGTTGGCCAGCGCGCGCTCGGCCTGCCCGGCAACGTCGTCGGCCGCCAGCTCGCCGGTGGATGGGTCGAGGCCCAGCTGGCCTGCGGTGAACACCATGTCACCGGCACGGATCGCCTGGCTGTACGGTCCGACGGCGGCCGGGGCCTTCTCGGTGCTGATCGCTTCGCGCACAGGTGTCACTCCTCCTCGATGATGCGGTCGATGCTAGCGGCTGCGTCCCGCGTGTGGGTGACCGTGACGCGAATCCCCGCGTCGCGCACCCCCGTCGCGAGCGCGCCCGCGCGTTCGGGGTCATCGGTCAGGCAGAAGATCGTCGGGCCGGACCCGGTCAGGCGCGGCTCCCCGCCGGCCTCCGTCACGATCGCGAACAGGTCGTCGAGCTCCGGCCGCAGGCGCCGGGCCGGGGCCAGCAGGTCGTTCTGCAGCCGGCCCCATTCGTCCGGCCGCAGCTCCGCGAAGATGGCCGGAGTCGAGAGGCCGAACGGCGGGTGCACGAGCACCACGTGCTCGTTCATGGGGGGCACGGCCTCGATCTGCTCGCCGATGCCGGTCACCCGTGCCGCCGGCAGGCGCGCTGCGAAGAACGGCACGTCGGCCCCGATCCTCGCCAGCCCACCGAGATCGTCGTCGGCGGCGGTATCGTCCAGCCCTCGCCACGCCCGACCGAGACGCCACGCGGCCGCGGCATCGGACGAGCCGCCGCCCAGGCCGGCGGCCGCCGGGATCCGCTTCTCGAGCGCCAGGCAGGCGAGCCCTTGATCGGCGTCCAACCCGGCCTGCAGGCCGCGCCATGCCAGGTTGTCCTCGCCGAGCGGCAGGTCCGCGGCACCCTCGCCCTCGACGCGCAGCCCGCTGCAGCCGGGCATCAGCAGGAGCCGGTCCGCGAGCTCGAGCAGGACGAAGAGGCTGTCGAGCAGGTGATGGCCATCCGCGCGACGCCCGACGACGGTGAGCGTCAGGTTGAGCTTGGCCGGTGCCTCGAGCGTCATCGGCGCTGCCGGTTGCTGAGCGTTCGCGCGGATCACCGGTGTATGGTGCCCGATCCGCCCTGGATCAGTTGCGGAGAGACGCCCAATCCGGGCCGAGCTCTACCTCTCGCTGACGTCAGCCGTCGAACGCCAGGGTGGAGACGATTCGGTCCAGGACGCGCTTGTTCGTCGCGTAGTCGCCGGGTGCATCGTGATCCGTCTCGAGCAGGAGCAGATGTGTCTCAGTCCCGCACTCAGGCACCGGATTGCGGTCCACGACGTAGACGTAGCCCGGTCCGTTGTAGACGGCTGGGAACTCGCGACGGATCGTCGGAAAGCCGTCGACCGTGAAGTGCTCAATTGCGATCGGATCGGCGTCCTGATCGTAACAGGCGCCCTCGATGCTGCTCACCTTGATGCTCGCACCTGCCATATCATCGAATTGCTCGGAGCCGAAGGAGGTGCATGCGCTGGCCGGCTCGCTGGTGGGCAGAACGTACCAATCCGCCGGGTATGAGAGGCTGTATCCCCAGGCGGAATTGGTGCAGCTGGCCTCGGGCTGCTGATCAATCGGCTCCGCACTCAGCGTTGGCGCAACTGTCGGTTCGGCACTGGGCGATGGCGCCGCCGCTGTGGCGGAGGGCGCGGCGCTTTCCGTGGGAGATAGAGATGAATCCGCCGTCGTTAACGGCGTGGAGGTCGCGTCACTGGCGGTTGGAAGCGCACCGGCACCGGTTCCGCATGCCACCATTAGCAGCAGGCCGACCACTGACGACGCGCGGCGCAGGTTGTTCAAAGCCACTGCTGCGATCCTATTGGTTGATGATGGACGCATTCCAAGTGTCCAGTCCATGCTGGACATGCGCGAAGTGCAACTGCGTGCTTACAATCCCCACCGCGGTGGCCGCGCCATTCGCGGTCCCCGAGTAGATCGGCGACCCGCTATCGCCTGCGACATATGCCACACCCTCGAACCGCGCTCCCCGGAGCGGACAGGCTGATGCAAGCTCAAGTCGCACTTCGGACTGGACCCAGACGGTCGGTGAGGCGGGCCCACTCGTCGATGGTGAGGGTCTGCGGGCGTCGCTCGCCATCCACGCCGCACGCGACCAGCGCCGCCTCGACGACATCGCGCTCGACCGGCAGCTCCCGCGAGAGGCCGTTGTGGACCTGCTTGCGGCGCTGGCGAAATCCGGCTTGAACCACGCGATAGAAGGGTTCACGCGCCGATCCGACCGGCACGGCCGGATGATTGCGGCGCCGCAGCCGCAGGATCGCGGAGTCGACCGACGGTGGCGGCTCGAAGGCCGCGCTCGGCACGCGCGCCACGACCTCGGCGATCGCCACGTTCTGCGCAAAGACCGACAGGTAGCTCATTCGGCCCGGCGGCGCGGCGACACGCTCCGCGACCTCGCGCTGGACGAGGAAGACCGTCAGCTCCGGCGGCCGCTCGCCCTCGAGGAAGGCGTGGAGCAGCGGACTGGTGATGTGGTACGGGATGTTCGCCACGACCTTGATCGGCTGGCCCGGAAAGAACTCGCGCGGATGCAGCGAGAGGGCATCGGCCTCGATGAGCTCGAACGCATCGACGCCATACAGCTCGCGACGCAGGTACTCGGCCAAGCGTGCATCCAGCTCGACCGCCAGGACCGATGCGCCGGCCGCCAGCAGCCGACGGGTGAGGACCCCGAGCCCGGGACCGATCTCGACCACGTTGTCGCCCGGATGCAGCTCGGCGGCCGCCACGATCGCGTCGAGCGCCTCGGGATCGGTCAGGAAGTTCTGGCTGAGGCTCTTCCGGGGCCGGAGACGCTCGGCGCCCATGAGGCGTCTGAGCTGTCCCGGCGTCGGCGGCGCCAGACGCTGTGGGGCGAGCGGGTCGTTCACGCCGTCTCCAGCCAGGGCAGCGCCAGGTTCGGGATGGCCTCAAGCGCCGCGTCCGCGCGATCACCGGCGGCGAACCGGAACCCGGCGGCCGCCCCGATCATGGCCCCGTTGTCGGTGCACCACGCGGCCGGCGGCACCGTCAGCGACAGCCCTTCGGCGCGCAGCCGCTCGTCCAGGCTCCGGCGCAGCGCGTCGTTGGCGGCGACGCCCCCGCCCAACGCCACCGCCGCGACACCGTGGTCGCGCGCCGCGGCGAGGGTCTTGGTGGCCAGCGCATCGACGACCGCCTCCTCGAACGCTGCGGCGATGCCGTCGACCGGGATCGGCTCGTTTCGGGCTCGGTAGCCCTCGACCGCGCGCAGGACGGCCGTCTTGAGGCCGGAGAAGCTGAAGTCGTACGGGCCGGCCGTGCGCGCCCGCGGGAAGCGGGTGGTTGGCGTCGCGTCGCGCGCCGCCGCGCTGATCGCCGGGCCACCGGGATACGGCAGGCCGAGCAGCCGTCCGACCTTGTCGAAGGCCTCGCCGGCCGCGTCGTCGACCGTCTGGCCAAGGAGCGTGTAGCGCCCGTGGTCGTGCATGAGCACGAGCTGCGTGTGGCCGCCGCTCACGACGAGGCAGAGCAGCGGGAACGCGGGCTCGGTGGGCAGCGGGGACGCGGCGTCAGTCTCGGTCAGCCAGTTCGCGTAGATGTGACCCTCGATATGGTTCACGCCGACGAGCGGCAGGTCGTGCGCCACCGCCAGCGCCTTGGCGACGTTGACGCCCACCAGCAATGAGCCGATCAACCCCGGTCCGCAGGTCACGGCGACCGCGTCGAGATCGTCCCAGCCGGCACCGGATTGCTCGAGCGCCGCCTCCAGGGTGGGCACGATCCAGCGAAGCTGCTGGCGGGCGGCGACCTCCGGCACGATGCCGCCGGTCGCGGCGTGCAGCGCCACCTGGCTGGCGACCTGGTTCGCCTCGATGCGGCGGCCACCGACCACGACCGCCACGCCGGTCTCGTCGCACGACGACTCGATCGCCAGGATGCGGGGCCTGGTCATCCGGCCAGTCGCCTGCGCTCGGCGTCGAGGATCCCACGCATGACCGGCTCCTCCAGCTCGGGCGTGGTCATCACCAGCGCGTCCTCGCCGTCATCGGAGTAATAGGCGCGGCGGCGCCCGACAACCGCGAATCCGAAGGCGGCGTACAGCGCGCGCGCCGCCTCGTTCGATTCGCGCACCTCGAGCGTCACGCGCCGCGCGCCGATCGCGATCGAGAGCTCGCACAGGTTGAGAAGGAGCTGGCGCCCGATCGCCTGGCGACGCCAGTCGGGGTGGACGCCGAACGTCGTGAGGTGTGCCTCGTCAACCATCATCCAGATGCCCGCGAAGCCCACCACCCGGTCGCTGGCGCGGGCCACCACGTAGCGGGCCAGCCGGTTGCCCTTCAGCTCCTGCTCGAAGGCGTAGGCCGGCCACGGTGTGCGGAAGCTGAGCTGCTCGATCTCATGGACGGCCGCGACGTCGTCGAGGCGCATGGGGTCAACAACGACCCGTGCGGTCAGAGCCATCGCACGAGATCCCCGCTCTCCGCAGCGACCCCGCGCGGCGCGCGCAGGTAGATCGGCTCGAGCGTCCGGGGGTCGTCGCCGGCGGCGTCGCCAGAAATTCGCTCCGCCGCACGGCGGGCGATTGAAACCGCCCCGCGCGGCCGGCGCGCGTCGGGCAGACCGAATGCGATCGCCAGCTCTGATGGTGCAACGACCCTCCCCACGGCGGCCAGCGCATCGCGGTCGACGATGCGCGGCGCGGCTTCGCCACGGGCCAGCAGGTACGCCTCGCGCGCGCCGGCCCGCGCGACAGCGCCCGTTGCGTACGGATCGGCATCGAGCCAGGCGACAAGGCTCGGCACGCCGACGATCGGGATGCGCAGCCCGACGGCCAGGCCCTTGGCGAGCGCCATTGCCACCCGAAGCCCGGTGAACGATCCGGGTCCGGTGCCGACGGCGATGAGGGACGCGTCACGCAGCGGCCGCTCCACACGGGCCAGCAGCGCCAGCAGGTGCGGCAGCAGCTCCGCGGACTGGCGCTGCGCGCTGCTCCAGGCATCCTCGGCCAGCAACGTAGCGTGGGGCTCGGCCAGTGCCAGCGAGAGGTCGGTCGAGGCGCCGTCTATAGCGATGATCACGACGCGCCGAGCGCCTGGGCCGCGAGCAGCTCGTGCGCGTCGCCGATGGCGGTCCAGTGCAGGACGCGCTGCATCGGCGCATCCGCCGGCGTCTCCAGGCGGATCTCGAGCCGCTCCATAGGCAGCCAGCCGGTGAGCCGATCGGCCCATTCGACGACCGTCACCCCGCCGGCCTGGCGCTCGTCGAGCAGGCCCGCGGCCAGGGCCTCTTGCGGGTCGCCCAGCCGGTAGGCATCGATGTGGTAGAGCCGCAGCCGCCCGAGATGCTCGTTCATCAGGATGAAGGTCGGACTGTTGACGATGCCCGTGACGCCGAGCCCGGCGGCGACGCCCTTCGTCAGCTGCGTCTTGCCGGCGCCGAGCGGGCCCACGAGGGCGAGCACGGACCCGGGCGCCGCCGCAGCACCGAGCCGGTGCCCGATCTCGTGCGTCTCATCGGGTCCCAGGCTGACGCGCAGGCCGGCCGTGATGACCGGCACCGTCGATCGCTCCATGCGGGGCAGTATAGGAAGCGTCGCTCAGTCGCCGGTCAGTGGCTCGGTGGCCTCGAGGTTGGCGAGCGGCACGATCGCGGTGTGCCCGTCCTCGAACCGCACGAGCGCCGCGCGGCCGACGACTCCCGACGCAAACGCGTGCAGGCGATCGAGCACGCGGACCAGCTCGCCGCCCTGCCCGGCATGCGGCCGCCGGTGCGCGATGACGCGGTCGCCGGGAAGCGGGAGGACGCGCCGCAAGGGGGGCGGCCCCGCGTCGTAGACGTAGAGGCGCGCAGCCTCCCCGAAGAGGCTGGCCATCCGGCCCTCGTGCACGCGGAACCAGGCGAACAGGCCGGGGTCGAAGCCGACCTTGCCGAATCCCTCGAGCAGGATCACGGCGAAGTCGCCACGCACGCCGCCGATCTCCCGCCGCCGCAGCTGGGTCGCCTCGAAGTCGCGCAGCTCCTTGTCGAGGACGCCGCCCAGGACGATGCCCGCCACGCCCATCGCGCGCGCCCGCGTCAGCGTCTCCGCCGAGGCGCGCGATCCGCCCACGATGATGCGCCCCGTGGCGCCGACGTCAATGGCGCTCGCCGGCAGCTCCGCGCCCGGCTCGTGGACGGCGACCCGGAGCTCCCCGTGGACGGCGTCGCCGCTGCCGCCCACGCCGGTCACCAGGGCGCCCGTCACGCGCAGCTCGATCGCATCGGGCTCGAGGCTGACGACCTCGCCGCGGACGTGGCCGAGGACCGGCTCGCTGCCACTCAGGGGCGCGATCATGGCCGATCCGTCGTCGAGGTCGTACCCGAGCAGGATGCAGGCCTCTGGCACCCGGACCTGTCGCCAGCGATCGTCTTCGGCCAGGATCGCGCCTGCGTCGAGATGCTCACCCGGCCGCGCCACCAGGCACCGGGCAGCCTCCGCGGCCGACCGACGCAGCGGAAGCGCCACCGGCAGGCTCACCCCGCCGCGTGGCGCTCGACGCGTCGCGAGGACGTCGGCCGGCTCGACGTGATTGCCAACCTCGACCATCGGACTCGCTCCGGCCGGCAGGCGGACGCGGTGGACCACGCTCATGCCACGCGCTCCGAGCCCTGCGCAGCCTCGCGCATCAGCGTGTCGCGCCAACCGGCCAGCATCTCGCGGCGGTCGTCGCCGCGCTTCGGCAGCGCAATCGGGACGCCGCGCGCGTCGAGCATCAGCCCCACCGCGCCTCCGGTCACATTCGCCTGGATGCGAGGCGAACGGCGCGGGCCGCCCAGGGTGGCGCCACCAAGCGGCTCGATCGTGATCTCGGCCTCCTGTCCGCGCGGGAGCGGCACGACCTGGAGCTGGCCGGCGCGCACCTCGATCGGCGCCTGCGACGGCCAGCCGGACCGATGCACCGTGACTCGCATCGCCACCCGGCCGGCCTCCCCACCCCGACACACGACCGCCGTCCCCAGCGGCACGAGCAGGTCGTCCCCGAGCAGCGAGAGCCCCTCCCGGATCTCGTCGTCCGGCAGCGAGCCGAGCGGTCCGAGCACCGCCGCGGCATCGACGGCGAGCTGCGTGACACCGATCGGTCGGACTCCGTCGAGCAGCATGCGCGCCGCCTGCGCTGGATGCGGTGCGGCGCCGATCGTGCGCCCGGCGCCGATGACGAGGTCGAGCGGTCCCGCGACGCTCTCCTCGAGAATCCCGGCAAGCTGGACGCGTGCCGCCGCCTGGGTCGCGGAGAGCTCCTCGGGCGTCTGTGGCAGCGTCGACGGCCACGCCCGCAGCGTCTGGAGCAGATCGGCGACGGCCGCCTCGTCGCCGGCGTCGCCTGCCAGGCGTGCTACGCGAGCCGCCGCCCCGGGCGCCAGGACGGTACCAGCCAGGCCGCCGCGCGCGTGGACCCGGCTGGCAACCGTTCCGTCCGGCTCCGCCAGGACGCGCGTCGCCGCCCTGGCCCCGAGATCGACGCCCAGGATGCGCAGGCCGGTGGCGCTGGCCAGCGCGCCGACGGCGCGCGGGAAGGATACCGAAGACAGGTGCGTCTCGTCCTCGGGGATCACCGCGTCGCGAAGCAGCTCAGCGAGGCGCGCGCGCAACGCGGCCGGCTCCTCGTGCCGCGCATCCGGCCTCGGGTTGGCGACCGCGGACGCGGCCCCCGGCTCGAAGAGGCCGATCACCTCGTCCGCCAGCGCCGACGAGCCGGCCCAGACGACCGGGCCTCCGCCAGAACGCCGCGCGGCCGCGACGAGCGCCGCCGCCTCGAGGGCGCGCGGGCTGCGCGAGCCATCGAATCCGCCGGCGATGAGCCACGCGTCGACCTCCGCCGACTGGAGGGTGCCGAGCCGATCGGCGAGGGTCCGGCCGTCGTCGAGGGTCACCGCCTCGACCACATGCCAGCCGGCGGCCTCCGCGCCCCGTCGGGCCGCGCTGCCGGACATCTCCCGCGAAACCGCCACGATCGCGAGCCGCGCCGGCCGTCGCGCGGTATGGCATTCGATCCTATTCGCGTCGGCAATGAGGTCGTCGAGATGGTCGGCGAGGCGCGGATCCGCCGATGCCGCGAGCTGGTCGACGAGCGCTCGGCGCAGCGCGGTCGAACCCCATGCGGTGGGCTGCGCGGCGTGCGCGACCAGGCGCCACCGGCCGCGCACCCGGCCGATCACGCCGGCCTTTGCCCATGCCGAGCCGACGTCGAGGAGGAGCGCCATCTCGGCGCGCACGCTGGTGGTGCTCACCCTGGTGGCGCTCACGGCGCCAGTCCCAGCCAGTCACCCAGCAGGAAGCCAATCCGATCGACGAGCAGGATCAGCCGAGACAGGATCAGGAAGCCGAGCCAGCCCCCGAGGCCGCCGATCAGCAGCCAGCGCCCGGCACCGGCGGCGCCGCTGAGGAGCCGTCCGCGCGGCATCCCATGCAGGAACCCGATGAGCACGAGGGCGGTCAGCACGGCCGCGAGCGCGCCAGCCACCATTGCAGCCGCCGAGCCGCCGGGACGTGCGATCGACGCGTCGAGCTGCGGCAGGAGCGTCCCGATCACGGCGCCGCCAAGCGCGAAGGCCGCGAGCGCCCCGATCGCGATGGACACGGGAATCACTGAGAGCTGCCTCGGCAGCCAGGGCGCCGCGGCAGCCGTGGCCGCGAGGGCCACTCCGGCCCACAGGTCGGGTCGGGCGGCGGGGTCGGCGGCGAGGGGCTGCACGAGCCGGGGTCCGAGCACCTCGGTCAGGGCGATCAGCGCGAGGAAGCCGGTGGCGAGGCCGGCGAGGAGATGCTGCGACCAGCCGAACAGCCGCCGCTCCCCGATCAGCGCGCCGAGGACGACGAGCGTCACGATGGCCGCCACCCAGGTGGCGACGACGTCCGCCGTGGTGGTGCCGAAGAAGCCGCTCATCCGGCGGCCGGCGCCCGAGCTGCCCGCAGGAATTCGAGCAATCGGGACCCCAATGTCTGGCCGAGAACGGCGACCGCGATCAGCACGCCGATGAGCAGCGGCAGAGACCGGGGAGGTGTCGGGTCGACGAGCCGCTCGAGGTTGCCCAGATCGAGGCCCTCGCGATACGCCGCGCCGTCTCGCGGCGTTCCCAGGACCGCGGCCAGCTGTCCGCCGGCGAGATACGGCTGCACCTCCGGCAGCAGGACGGTCGGCGTGACCGCCACGAGCGGGATCTCACCGATGCGCGGAGCCACCTGCTCGACCCAGCTGCGCGGCCCGAGGTCATTGCCACCGATGACCGCCACCGCGTCGAAGGCGTCGATCCCGTCGGCGTCCACCTGCCGAGCGAATGATCCGTCTGCCTCGTCGCCGGGGAGCTGGACTCCACGCGTAAGATCCACGAGTCCCGCCTCGGCGCCCGCGATGAACCCGAGGTCGAGCAGCCGGGTCGGGTTCGCGGCGCCACGGCCGAGGCGCGCGATCTCGGCTGACGCCAGCGCCCTGCCCTCTGCCGTCAGGCTCACGAAGGCGAGGCGGCCGTCCCTGGCCAGGAGGTCGGCGAGGAGCGCGCGGACGGTCGGCCGGACCTCTGCGTAGGTGCCCAGATCGGGATCAAAGCCGACCAGCACCAGTGGCTCGTCGGGGAGCGCGTCCAACGTGCTCGTCATCTGCCGAGCCACCTCTGGATCCGACGACGAGAGGCGCAACCAACGTTGCTCGGGAAGCTGCCACGCGACCGCGAGCACGACGAGGAGCAGGACGGGCGCCACGCGGAACAGGCGCAGCCCAGCGCGCTCATTCATCGGCCGCACCCATGCCGAGCAGCGCGCGCGTCGCATAGACGGCCGCCAGCAGGGCGATCCCGATCAGAAGGCCACGAAAGACGGCGCCGATCGGGACGGCGAGCGACCAGCCGGCGGCGCCGGCGAGCCACGCCCCGGTGGAGCCGGACAGCGGGATGAGCAGAATCGTCGTCACGAGGGCGGCAGAAACGAGGACCGTGGCCTCGCGGCTGCGCGTTGCGAGCGAGCGCCGAGCGGCGCCCAGGGTGGTGACGAAGAGCAGGCCGAAGAGCGTGGCGGCGATGGGGACGAGGAGTGCAGCGACGAGCCACTGAACGGCCGGATCGTTCGTTCCGGCAGATCCCGGCCGGAGACCCGCCACGAGCACGGCGCCCATGCCGACCAGGACCAGGACCGCCCCGACCGGGTCGCCGCGTCGCCGCCAGAGATCACCGATCCTGCGCACGCCGAGGGCTCCAACCGCGGCGAGCGCCGCGCCGGCGGCGACCAGGATCACCGCGTTGACGACGATCCCGGCCAGCGCGTCGAGCGCGCTGTTGACGACGAGCAGATCGGCGAGCAGGAGCATGCCCACCACGAGGATCAGGGCCGCGAGGGTCGGACGGCTCACCCGCGTCAGGTCCCGGCGACGAAGTGGCCGAGGTCGACGATCCCCGCCAGGGCGAGGAGCGACCCGATCACGAGAACCGTGACCGCCAGGCCGATGAGGCGGTTCGCGGCCATCACCATCGTTCGCTCCTCCACGCTCGAACGGAGATCGGCGCCCGCCTGGTATGGCTCGGGGCCGATGAGCGCGGCGCCGCCGCCGAGCACGAGAGACGAGGCCTGGGCGGCCTCGGCGCTGGCGGTGACCAGCGATCCGGCGCCGCCGCGCATGCCGTCGAGGTGCAGGAGCGCCTCCTCGCGAAGGCTGCCGAGCGCGAAGGCGGCGGCTGGCCGGGCTCGGGTCGTCATCGCCAGCCCCGCGATCGTCGGGCGGCCCTCCCCGACCATCACGATCCGCGAGCGCCCCTGCCGTTCAAGCGTCGCGGTCGAGGCGTGCGCCGCGTCGACCGTGGCCGCCGCCATGACGCCCGCGATCGGGTCGTTGGTGAGCACCCGCAACGGGACGCCGCTGCGCGCCGCGGCTCGCGCCACGTGCCCGAGGATGGGAAGCGCGGCCAGCGTCTGGAGGCGACCGAGCGCGTCGCTCGTGCGCGTGATCCCGGCGCCACCGAGCGAGACGACCGCATCGGTCCCCGACTCGGCCGCGAGCGCCATCGCACGGCCGACCCCGGCGAGGCCGGCGGCGTCCGAGGTCACCCAGCGGCTGATCGGCCGCGCCACGAGCTGCAGGAGCACCAGGACGACACCGAGCACGACGAGCGTCGGGCCGATCTCGAATCGGAGCGACGACGCGCCGAGGATGTCACCGATGAACTCGACGACGCGACCGAGCAGCTCAGCCGGACTCGGCATGGCGCTCCTCGACGTCGAGCTCAACGATCAGGCGCTTCATCCCGGCGTCGTCGAGCAGCCGTCCCAGGTCCTCCAGCGTCCTGCCGCCGACCACGCGCAGGAACGGATTGAGGGCGGCGCCCGCGTCGGCGAGCAACGGCGCCAGTGGCAGATGCGCGTCGAGGAGCAGGCGAGCGGGGGCAGCCAGGCCCCGGCGTCTCAGCTCGCTCGCGATACGCCGCGCGGGATCGCCACTCACGTCGCGTGGGCGCGGCGGGCTGCCAGCGAATCGGCGACAGCGCGCGTCTCGGCGGCGGTGGCCGTGGCGACGACGATGGACTCGGGCAGCTGACGATCCGCTCCCTCGCCGATCAGCACGTCGACGAGCACCTCCGCGGCCTCGGCTGGCGTGAAGGCGCCATGCTCCACGCCCAACAGCGAGAACGCCATTCGGCGCAGCTGCAGTGGTTCACTGAACCCGAGCGCCGTCCGAATCGCGGATGCCAGTCGTGCGCGGTCGGGGATCCGGTCGTGGCCGACGCCGATGGCGTGGATGACGTAGGCCGCGGCCAGTGAGCCCGCATGCGTCGCGATGGCGGTCCCGGGCTCGGTCGGTCCCTGGTCGACCGCGTCGCGCTCGATCTGCTCGCCGCCGTGACGCTTCACCGAGGCAGCAGCGCCAGCGGTCATGAAGAGCGATTCGTTCGCCGCGACCACCACGGCGTCAACCTCGAGCTCCGCGATCTCTCCCTGCCAGACGTCGATCTCCATCGGTCCTGCCATGCGTGCCTTCGTTGTCGGATCGGCTCCGCGGTCAGTCGACTCCTCGGTGGAGCCGCGGGAGACGCTCGCGCAGCGCGGTCGTCACTTCGTAGTTGATGGTTCGTCGCTCTGCGGCCACCGCGTCGGCGGTGATCCGCGCGCCGTCCTGCTCTCCAATCAGGACGAACTCGTCGCCGTAGGTTACACCATCGATCCCGTCCAGATCGACGGTCAGACCGTCCATGCTGACCGCTCCAACGAGCGGCGCCCGCCGTCCATGGACGAGCGCCCAGCCGTTGTTCGCGTGGACCCGCGGCCACCCATCCCCGTAGCCGATGCCGAGCGTGGCGATCCGCGTGTCGCGTGCCGCCCGGAAGCGCAGCCCGTACCCGATCGCCTCGCCGGCGGGCAGGTCGAAGATGCGAAGCGCACGCGCCCGGAGGCTCAGCGCGGGGACCAGGCCCGCTTCGCGATCGGCTGCCCACCCTGGCTGGAGGCCGTAGAGCGCCAGCCCTGGCCGCACGGCATCGGCGAACGTGACGGCGCCGGCCAGCAGGCCGCCGCTGGCGCTGACGTGAACGAGGCCTGGATCAACGCCGGCCGATCGGATTGCGTCGAGCACGCGGGCCAGGCGCAGCACCTGGACCTCGGTGTAGGCGTCGTCCTCGCCCGGCAGCGCGAGATGGCTCATCGTGCCGACCAGGCGCAGGTGACGGCTGCGCGCGATGCGCGTGGCCAGCGCAACCGCGTCGTCGGGCGCCGCGCCCTGCCGGCCGAGGCCGGAGTCGACCTTGAGATGGACGCCGATGCGCACGCCATCGCGATCGCCTGCTGCCTCGAGAACCTCGATCGCCCCCTCGTCGTACACGATCGGCTCGAGGGCTCGCTCGGTGACGATCGAGGCCTCTGCGGGCCCGATGCCCCACAGCACGAGGATCGGGACCTCGACCCGGGCCGCTCGCAGCTCGACCGCCTCGTCGACGGTCGCCACGGCCAGGCGCTCGACACCGGAGGCGACGAGGGTGCGGGCGACCGCCACGGCGCCGTGGCCATAGGCGTTGGCCTTGACCACGCCGATGACCTGGGCCTCGCGCGCGGAACGCCGGATCACCTCCAGGTTCGTCCGTATCGCGACGTGATCAATCTCGATCCAGGCGCGATGCGGGCTGCCGGGGATGGTCATCGACCGCGACCACCTCGCAGCTGCTCCAGCGCCTCCGGCACCAGGGTGGCCACGTCCCGGGCCATGACGCCGGCCCTGCCGATTCGATCCTCTGCCAGCAGCCCGGCGGCGCCGTGGACCGCGACCCCGCAGCCGGCAGCGATGAGGGGTGGAAGCCCGCCGGCAAGGAAGGCACCCACAATGCCGGCGAGCACGTCGCCGGTTCCCGCCGTGGCGAGAGCAGGCGACGAGACACCCGAGCGGTAGAGCTCCCCCTCCGGCCCGGCCACGACCGTATTGGACCCCTTCAGCACAACCACCTGCCGCCAGCGCACCGCGGCGTCGAGCGCGGCGCGCGAACGCGCGGCGTCGTCGTCACCGGGCGGAGCATCGCCGTGAACGAGGCGAGCGAATTCGCCGGGGTGCGGCGTCAGGACGAGCGGCGCGCGCAGCCCCGTCCACCAGCTGCCGCCATCGGCGAGGGCATTGAGCCCATCCGCGTCGATCACGCCCGGAACGCGAAGCGTCGTCACCAGGTTGCGAGTGCGCCGCTGCGTGGCCGGCTGGCGGCCGAGCCCGGGCCCGATCACGACCGCGTCGTAACCGGACGCCTCGGTCGTGACGCGGCGCCACCCGCTCGGGGCGATCAGGCCCGGAGCCTCCTCGTCGAGCACCATCCAGGTCAGCTCAGGGACGGTGCCCGCCAGGCGGGCGGAGATCGACTCCGCGACTGCCACCCGCACCACCCCGGCTCCGGCGCGCATCGCGCCCAGGGCCGTGAGGATCGCCGCGCCCGGATACTCCGTCGACCCGGCGACGACGAGGAGCCGGCCGAAGTCACCCTTGTGCGCGTGCGCCGGTCGTTCCGGCAGGTGGCGTGCGACCCACGCCTGGGTGATTGACGCCGCGCCGGTCACCCCGGCCCCTCCTCCTCGCGCTCGCCGAGCGCGACTGCGGCGGCCATCGAGCGCTCGTGCGTGATCGAGACGGCGATACCGGTCAGCCCGAGGGCCTTCGCACGCAGCGCGGCGCGATCGTGGAGGTAGACGTGCGGCTTGCCGGCCCAGTCGGGCAGGACCTCGATCTCACGCCAACCGACGCCGCGGACGCCAAGGCCGAGGACCTTGCTGACCGCCTCCTTCGCCGCCCATCGTCCGGCGATGCGCTCCACTCGCTTGCCGCAGTAGTGCTGCTCGCGGTCGGTCAGCACGCGCTGCCGGAACCGATCGGGGAAGCGCCCGAGCACGTGGACGATGCGCTCGATCTCGATGAGATCGATGCCGACCTCGTGGTGCGTCTCGGGGTATCCGGCGTATGGCCTACTCAACGGTGACCGACTTGGCCAGGTTGCGCGGCTGGTCGACGTCCGTGCCGCGCGCGACGGCCACTTCGTAGGCGAGGAGCTGCAGAGGGAGCACGGCGATGATCGGGCAGATCGCCTCGGGCGTCTCCGGCACGTAGATGACGTCATGCGCGTACCGATCGATCTGGTCGTCGCCCTCGGTCGCGATCGCGATCACGGGCGCCGAGCGCGCCCGTGCCTCGGCGACATTGTTGACCACCTTCTCGTAGATGGCGCCCTTCGTGGCGATCGCCACGAGCGGCGTCTCCGGGTCCAGCAGCGCGATCGGCCCGTGCTTGAGCTCGCCGGCGGCGTAGCCCTCGGCGTGGACGTAGCTGAGCTCCTTGAGCTTCAACGCCCCCTCCATGGCAATCGGGTAGCCGACGCCTCGACCGATGTAGATGAAGTCCCGAACTCCCGCGTAGCGCCGGGCGAGCTTCTTGATCTGCGGCGCGAGCTTCAGCGTCTCAGCCGCCAGGCGGGGCAGGCTGCGCAGGGACTGCCCGTACGTCCGCAGGCGGCTCGCCGAGAGCGTGCCGCGGGTGCGGGCCATGTGCAGGGCGATCATCTGCAGCACGAGCACCTGGGTCACGAAGGCCTTCGTGCTGGCCACCGCGATCTCGGGGCCGGCCTGCAGGTAGCAGACCGCATCGGCCTCGCGGGTGATGGCGCTGCCCACCACGTTGGTGATGACGATGACCGTGGCGCCGCGCTCTTCGGCAAGCTTCAACGGCGCCAGGGTGTCGGCCGTCTCACCTGACTGGCTGACGCCGATGACGAGCGTCCTGGCATCGATCGGGGGCGGGCTGTAGCGCATCTCGGAGCCGACCTGCATCGTGGCCGGCAGCCCGACCCATTCCTGGATCAGGTAGGCGGCCACGTGCGCCGCGTAGCTGGCCGTGCCGCAGCCGACGACGTAGACGCGCTCGATCTCCTTCAGCCGGTCCTCGATCGCATCGAGCTCCTCCAGGCGCACGGTGCCGGCGGGGTCGACCCGGCCGCGCAGGCACTCCTGGATGGCGTGTGGCTGCTCGTAGATCTCCTTGAGCGTGAAATGCGCGAAGCCGCCCTTCTCGGCGGCGTCGATGTTCCAGTGGATCTCGGTGACGTCTCGCCGCACCTCGCTGCCGTCGAGCGACGAGATGCGCGTCCCATCGGAGGTCACGTCGGCGATGTCGCCCTCGTGCAGGATGATGACGTTCTTGGTGTGCTCGAGGATCGCCGGCACGTCGCTGGCCAGGAAGCCCTCGCCGTCACCGAGGCCGACGATGAGCGGTACGTTCATGCGGGCGCCGACGATGCGGTCGCGATGGTCGGTGTGCATGACGCCGATGGCGTACGCGCCTCGCACCTCGTTGAGCGCCTGGCGAACCGCATCCACGAGGTCGCCGCTGTACTTGGTCTCGATGAGGTGAGCGAGCACCTCCGTATCGGTCTCCGACGTGAAGCGATGACCTTCCTCGATCAGGCGATCCTTGATCTCGGCGTAGTTCTCGATGATCCCGTTGTGGATGAGCGCGAGCTTGCCGCTGCAGTCGGTATGCGGGTGCGCGTTCGTATCGTTCGGACGGCCGTGGGTGGCCCAGCGAGTGTGGCCGATGCCCGGATGCCCTGCCGGGGCGTCGCCGTTCAGGTGGTCGGTCAGGTTGGTGAGCTTGCCCGCCTTCTTCTCGATGAAGACCTCGCCGTCGTCGGTGAGGACGGCGATGCCGGCGGAGTCATACCCGCGGTACTCAAGGCGTCGCAGTCCCTCGAGCAGGATGGGGGCCGCGTCACGCGGCCCGACGTACCCGACGATGCCGCACATGTGATCTCCTCAGTTCAGTCGTGCCTCGGCAAGCGTCGCAAGCTCGCGGGCGATGCCTTCGATCTCGTCGGCATCGTCGCCCTCGACCATGATCCTGATCTTGGGCTCGGTGCCGGACGGGCGGACGAGGATCCGTCCGCGATCCCCCATGACCGTAGTGGCGCGCGCGACGGCGGCCGAGAAGTCCGGGTCGTCCTGCCAGTCGTCTCGGCGGCTGGCGGCTGAGTTTATCATCACCTGCGGCAACCTCGGGATCCGGTCCGCCAGCGCCGAGAGCGTTCCCCCGGCGGCGCGGACGGCCCGCACGAGCTCGATGCCGGTCAGGAGGCCGTCCCCGGTCGTCGCGCGATCGCGAAAGATGATGTGGCCCGACTGCTCGCCGCCGAGCACCGCGTCGTCACGCTCCATCGCCGCCAAGACGTGTCGATCCCCCACCGCTGTCCGGACCATCCTGCCTCCCGCCTGCCGCACGGCGCGCTCGAGGCCGCCGTTGGTCATGACGGTCACCACCAGCAGGTTGTTGCGGAGCGTCCCGGCGGCAAGGCGGGCTAGGGCGCAGATCCCCATCACCGTGTCGCCGTCGACCAGCTGCCCGCGCTCATCGACGGCGATGAGCCGATCGGCGTCGCCATCGAAGGCGAGCCCCGCGTCGAGCCCGGCCGCCAAGACGGTCTCCGCCAGGCGTTCCGGGTGCGTCGAGCCACATCCGTCGTTGATGTTCGTGCCGTCGGGCGCGTCGAAGAGCACGGTCACCTCGGCGCCGAGCGAGCGGAACAGCTCGGGCGCGATGACGCTGGCGGAGCCATTGGCGCAGTCGAGTCCGAGCCGCAGCCCCGTGAACGCGTCGCCGGCGATCTCGGCCAAATGCCGCGCATATGCGACGACCGCGCCACGGTCCGGGCGCGTGCGCCCGAGCGCCGCGTTCGCCAGGTGCGGAATCCCCAATGGATCATCGATGAGCCGCTCGAGCTCATCCTCGGCATCGTCGTCGATCTTGCGCCCGCCGACCATGACCTTCAGCCCGTTGTCCGGCGCCGGATTGTGCGAGGCGGAGACCATGATGGCCGGCGCGCCGGCGTCGCCCGATGCATGGACGAGGCACGGAGTGGTAACGACGCCGAGATCGACCACGTCGGCCCCCGCGGCCGTGAGCCCCGCGGCGAGCGCGGCTCCCAGCATCTCGCCCGAGCGGCGCGTATCGCGCCCGATCAGCACGCCCTCCCTCCCGTTCCCGAACCGATGCCCGACGGCGCGGCCGAGCGCCAGGGCAAGGTCGACGGTGATCTCCGACCCGACAGCACCGCGGATGCCGTCCGTTCCGAAGCGCCTGCCCATCTACGGCGCTGGCGTCGGGGTCGGCTCCGGCGTGGCCGGGGCCTGGATCGAGACCGTCACCGTCCCCGGCGTGATGGCCAGCAGCTCGACGCCCTCCGGCAGGCCGCCGATCGTCGGCTCAAGGTCATAGGTGCCGGGCGCGAGCCCGGTTGCGTCGACCGTCGGCGTGAGATCGCCCGCAGTAAGCCCGGAGAGCGTATCTCCCGGTCCGCTGAGCGTGAGCGCCAGTTGGTCGATCGCCGGCAGGCAGGCGCTCGCCCCGGCGCCCTCGCACACGATGCCCACCACGAACGTGCGGCTCGACACCGATGGCACGATCGCGGCGGTGACGGTCACGGTCGACGGGTCGGTCGCTGCCAGGCGCGTGCCGGCCGGCAGGACCAGCTCCACCTCGAATGACTGCTCGCTCGAAACGCCGTCGATGCTGATCGGCTCGGTCAGGACCTCGCCGATCCCCTCGAGATCATCGGGCAGCCCGCGCAGGGTCACGGCGGCGGGTTCGACCCCGAGCGACTCGAGCGCGAATCCGGGCGCCGGCGGGCCCGAGATGGCCGGACGTACCGGGACGGTCACGCTCGTTTCGGTCGCCTGCACGTCAATCTGCACCGATACCGTCTCCGGCTCGATGCCGATGAGGTCAGCGCCGACCGGTTGGCCGCGCACGTCAACCGCCACAAGGTCCACCGGACGGTTGAAGTCGATGCCGGACGCATCGATGCTCACGAGGGCGACGGCACGGTCCACCTGCCCGACGATCGAGGCCGCGCCACGCACCTGGACCTCTTCGTCGCTCAGCACCGGATCCTCGAGCTCGAGGCCGTCCGGAACGGCGCCGGGATCGACCTCGACCGGAACCGTCCGCACCTCGATGCGGTCGATCGAGACGCGCACCGTCTCGGGCCCGACCGACAGGATCTCGATCCCGTCGAACAGCGAAGCCACGACGACGTCCAGGACCTGGGGGTCGGGCGCCCGACTCATGTCGTAGCCGGACAGGTCGACCGTGGCGGCGAAGGCCTGATCGCTCACGGTCGCCGAACGATCGTTCGAGGTCCGGTAGCGAACCTCCGCGAGCCCGAGCTCACCGCTCAGGACGATGGAGCCATCGGGCTGGTTGATGCCGTCGACACGCACCTGGATCGTGGACTCGGAGAAGGAGCCGGAGAAGACAAGCCCCGTGTAGAGCACGGTCGCGAGCATGACGGCCGACAGCTTCAGGTGCCAGTTGCGGAGCAGCAGGCGCATCTCAGCGCCTCGCGGCCGGGCCGTCGGCTGCCGGGGTCACGACGCGCGCGTCCGGATCGATCGGCTCGTCGCGGTCTGGCTCACCCTGCCCGACCTGCCAGCGGCCGTCGAGCGAGCGCCGCAGGAACGGCACCGCGCGCCGCGGCGCCTGGGGCCGGATCAGGTTGAAGATGCGCCGCCGCAGCTGTTCCTCAGTGAGGTTGCGCTCGATGCGGCCGCGGACGACGAGACTGATCGAACCGGTCTCCTCGCTGACCACCACCACGACGGCATCGGTCTGCTCGCTGATGCCGATGGCGGCGCGGTGTCGCGTGCCGTAGCGCTCCGAGTCGAACACGTTCTGGCTCAGGGGGAGGAGCACGCCGGCGGAGGTGATCTTCTCGCCGGAGATCACGACCGCCCCGTCGTGCAGTGCGGTGCCGCGATAGAAGATGGTCACCAGCAGCTCGGCGCGCAGGTCCGCGTGCACCGGCACGCCCGACTCGGCGGCGAGGTCCTGGAGCCCGGTCTCGCGCTCGAGCGCGATCAGGGCGCCGTGGCGCGACCCGGCCAGGATGCGGGCGGCACGGCTGATCTCGCGTGCAACGCGCTCGGCACCGGCAACCTCGGTGCTGACGAAGAAGCGATTGACGGAGCCGATGCGGCCGATCTGCTCCAGCGCCCGACGCAGCTCCGGCTGGAACACGACAACCACCGCGAATAAGCCCACGACCGCCAGCGTCTCGAGCAGGCGGGTCATCAGCGCCAGCCCCGTGGCCCGCACGATGACGTAGAGCAAGAACAGGATCGACAGGCCGATCACGATCCGGACCGCGCGCGTGCCGCGAATCAGGATGAAGAGCCAGTAGATGACGATCGCCACCAGCCCGATGTCGATGATCGACGTCCAGCTGCCACGGAGATAGGATTCGAGGAAGTCGCGGATCGCGTCGATCACGATTGGCGTATGGCCTGCGTTCGGTGCGGCGAAGGGTTCCGATGATACCAAAGAGCTCCGGCGGTCTCGCCGGAGCTCCCCGGTCTGGGCGTGCCAGCGAGGGCTATCGCTTGGTGTACTGCGGCGCCTTGCGGGCCCGCTTGAGGCCGAACTTCTTGCGCTCCTTGGCGCGCGGATCGCGCGTCAGCAGGCCGGCTCCGCGCAGCGCGGCACGCGCGTTCGGATGGGCGCTGAGCAGCGCCCGCGCGATGCCGTGGCGGATGGCGCCGGCCTGGCCCGAGACGCCGCCGCCGGCGACCAGTACGCTGGCCGAGTAGCGGCCCTCGGTCTCCGTCACGCGGAACGGCAGCCCGATCGCGCCCTCCGGCGACGCGCCGCCGAAGTAGTCGGCGGCCGGCTTGCCGTTGACGATGATGCTGCCGTCACCGGGCAGCAGGCGCACGCGCGCCACGGCGGTCTTGCGCCGGCCGGTCCCATAGATGTAATTCGTGCTCACGGATCGTCCTCTCTCTTACAGCTCGACAGCGGTGGGCTGCTGAGCCTGGTGCGGATGGTCCGCGCCGCCATACACCTTCAGCTTCTTGAACATCGCTCGGCCGAGCCGGTTCTGGGGCAGCATGCCCTTCACCGCGCGCTCGATCACGAGCTCCGGCTTGCGCTCGAGGAGCGTGCCGAGGCTCTCCTCTCGGAGCCCGCCGGGATAGTTCGAGTGGCGGAAGTAGGTCTTCTGCCGCAGCTTGTCACCGGTGACCTTGATCTTGCCCGCGTTGAGGACCACGACATGGTCGCCCGTGTCGAGGTGCGGCGAGTAGATCGGCTTGTGCTTGCCCTCCAGCAGGGTGGCGATGCGCGTCGCCAGCCGGCCGAGGGTCTGGTCGGTCGCATCGACGACCCACCAGCTGCGCTCGATCTCGCTCGCCTTGACGGCGTAGGTCTTCACGGTAATGAGCTCTCCGGCTTGCCCTGGTTGGTTCGCGCCGCCTGCATCGGCGACGCGGCTCGTTCGTTCTTCTGTTTCGTGGCTGATGCGTAGATGACCCGCTCGAGGGTGAGCCCCCGTGGCGGAGCAGTCCGTCCGTGGAGTGCGCGCGCTCCCTGGTCGAGCACCCGATCGACCGCCTCCGGAGCAAGCCGTCCGCGCCCCACCTCCATGAGGAGGGCGACGATGCTGCGCACCATGCGCCGCAGAAAGGCGTTTGCCGTCACGCGGATCTCGAGGAGATCCCCCCGTCGCACGACCCGCAGCTCGGCGAGGTGCCGCACCGTTCGGCCGCGCGCGTCGGCGCCCAGCGCCGCGAAGTCGCGCTCACCGAGCATCCGCGACGCCGCCACCTGCATGGCGTCCGCGTCGAGGCGTTCGTCGATCTCGAGCGTCCGATGTCGTTCCAGCGGATGTCGGGCTCCGTTCATGAGGATCCGGTAGCGGTAGACGCGCCAGCGCGCCTCTCGCCGAGGATCAAAGCCCGGTCCCACCGCACGCAGCGAGCGCACGGTCAGGTCGGGCGGCAGCGCGGCGTTCAGCCGTCGTCGCAGCTCCGGCAGACGGCGTTCCCGCGCGTAGCAGAACGCCACCACCTGGCCGGTGGCATGCACCCCGGCATCGGTTCGCCCGGCGAGACGGACTCGTGCCACCTCGCCGATCAGCCTGTTAAGCGCCTTCTCCAGCTCCCCCTGCACGGTCCGAGCGTTGGGCTGGACCTGCGAGCCGGCGAAGGCCGTCCCGTCGTACTCGATCACTGCCCGTGCGCATCGCTGCGCGTCGGCGGTCATCGATCCGTTTCGGTATTGAGTGTGCTCGTCCTCAGACGAGCTCGATCTGAACCATCGAGGCCGCGTCACCCGGACGCTGCCCCAGCTTCACGATGCGCGTGTATCCCGACGAGCGGTCGGCATACTTGCCGGCCAGCTCGGTCATGAGCTTCTCGACGATGATCGGCTCATGCGGCATCTTGGAGACGAGCTGCCGACGGGCGTGCAGGTCGCCGCGCTTGGCGAGCGTGATCATCCCGTCCACGAGCCCACGAACCTCCTTGGCCTTTGCCTCGGTGGTCTTGACCCTCTCGTAGCGCAGGATCGCCACGGCCAGGTTGCCGAGCATCGAGAGGCGATGCGCGTGCGTGCGGCTGAGCTTGCGCCCGGCGATGCGGTGCGGCATCGGCTCAGGACTCCCGGTCCAGCTCGGCAGCGGCGGCCTCATCGAGCTCGGCGGAGGCCGGCAAATCCGACTCGTCGCTGCTCATCGAGGTCGCGTCAGGGGCGATGAAGCCGCGGAGCGCCAGGCGCTCCTTGAGCTCGTCGAGGCTCTTCTGACCAAAGTTGCGCATGCGCAGGAACTCGTCGTCGCTGAGCGAGAGGATCTGGCCGATCTTCGTGATGCTATTGCGCTTCAGGCTGTTGTAGGCCCGCATCGGCAGATCGAGCTCCTCGATCGGCGCGTCGAGGAGGTTGGCGCTCGGCGCCGACAGGGAGGCCGTCTCGCCACCGGCGATCGACGGTCGGCCGACCTCGCTGAAACGGCTGAACTCACGCACGAGAATGTCGGCCGCCTGGCTCAGCGCCGCCTGCGCGGTCGTCGTGCCGTCGGTCTCGATCTCGATCGTGAGCTTGTCGTAGTTCGTCATCTGGCCGACGCGCGTCTTCTCGACCTGGTAGTTCACGCGGCGCACCGGGGAGAAGATGGCATCGACCGGCACGACGCCGATCGGCATGTCCTCGGTGTGCTCGGCCGGGCGGTAGCCCATGCCGGCCTCGACGGTGAGGTCCATCTCGATCGACCCCGAGTCGGAGTCGAGCGTGAGGAGGACGAGGTCAGGATTGACGATCTCGATGTCGGCAGACTCGGTGATGTCCGCCGCGGTGACCGCGCCGGCGCCGCGCTTCACGAGCTTCAGGGTGACCGCGTGGCGGGCGAACGAGCGAAGGCGCAGCTTCTTGACGTTCAGGACGATCTGGGTGACGTCCTCCTTGACGTTTTCGATCGTGCTGAATTCGTGGAAGACGCCGTGGATCTGGACGCTGGTGACGGCGGCTCCGTCCAGGGAGCTGAGCAGGACGCGACGCAGGCCGTTGCCGAGCGTCATGCCGTACCCCTCCTGGAGCGGGGTCACCTCGAAGCGGCTCAGGTTGCCCTCCGCGTGCACCTCTTCGATGTGTGGATCGGGAACCTGCGGCTGCTGAGCGGTTTCAAGTTCGATCATGAGAGGAAAGTGACTCCTAGCGCGAGTAGTACTCGACGACGAGCTGCTCGTTGAACTCGAGCGGCATCTGCTCGCGCGCCGGTTCGGCGAGGACGGCGCCCGACAGCTTTGTCGGATCGGCGCTCACCCATTCGGGGATCTGTGCCGCCTTCATCGTCTCGGGGGCGATCTTGAAGAACTCGCGGCTGCGACGGCTATCGCGGACCTCGACGCGGTCGCCCACCTTGACCCCGAAGCTCGGGACGTTGGTCGCGCGGCCGTTGACCGCGAAGTGGCCGTGGGTGACGAGCTGGCGCGCCTGCGCACGGCTCGATGCGAAGCCCATCCGGAAGACGACGTTGTCGAGTCGCATCTCGAGCAGGCGCAGCAGGTTCTCGCCTGTCATCCCCTTGCGCTGCTCCGCCTTCGCGAAGTAGTTGCGGAACTGGCGCTCGAGGACTGAATAGCTCTTGCGCACCTTCTGCTTCTCGCGAAGCTGAAGGCCGTATTCGCTGACCTTGCGACGGCGCATCGTGTTCATCCCGGGTGGGGTGCTGCGGCGCTCGAAGGCGCATTTGCGGCTGTAGCATCGGCTGCCCTTCAGGAAAAGCTTGAGCCCTTCGCGACGGCAGATGCGACAGACCGCATCGTTGTAACGTGCCATATCGTTCGATCCCCTTTCAGACCCGGCGCCGCTTCGGCGGGCGGCAGCCGTTATGCGGGATCGGGGTGACATCGGTGATCGCGGTCACCTCGAGTCCGGCGGTCTGGAGCGAGCGGATCGCCTGCTCGCGGCCGCCGCCCGGGCCCTTCACGAAGACCTCGACCTGGCGCATGCCGTTCTCCATCGCGCGTCGCGCCGCCAGCTCGGCGGTCTGCGCTGCCGCGTAGGGCGTGCTCTTGCGGGAGCCCTTGAAGCCGACCAGGCCTGCGCTGCCCCAGCTGACGACGTTGCCGGTCGTGTCGGTGATCGTCACGATCGTGTTGTTGAACGTCGACTGGATGTGCGCGTGCCCGACCGGCACGTTCTTTCGCTCGCGCTTCTTACGCTGAGCGCGCTTACGCTCTGCCATGGAACTCCCGTTACTTCTTGCGGCGGATGCCGACGGTCTTCTTCACACCGCGGCGCTGCCGGGCATTGGTCTTGGTGCGCTGCCCGCGGACCGGCAGGTTGCGCCGATGACGGAGCCCCCGGTACGAACCGATCTCGATCAGGCGCTTGACGTTCATATTGACTTCGCGGCGGAGGTCGCCCTCGACCTTGAACTGGCGGTCGACCACCTCGCGCAGGCGGTTGACCTCCTCTTCGGTCAGGTCACGCACGCGAGTGTCGGGCGGCACGTTCGCCGCGCCGATGACCTTCGTGGCCGAGCTCGGGCCGATGCCGTGGATGTAGGTGAGGCTGATGATCACCCGCTTCTCGCGGGGAATATCAACGCCGGCGATACGTGCCACGTTCCTCCTAGCCCTGCCGCTGCTTGTGCTTGGCAATAACGCAGATGACCATCACCACGCCGGAGCGCTTGATGACCTTGCAGCGCTCGCAGCGGGGTTTCACGGATGCAGAAACCTTCATCTCATCCTGTACGTTATGCGACCCCGGGTGAGGTCATAGGGGGAGAGCTCGACGCGGACGGTGTCACCGGGAAGGATGCGGATGAAGTTCTGGCGCAGCTTCCCGGAGATATGTGCGAGCACCTCGTGCCCGTTCTCCAGGCGCACCTTGAACATCGCGTTCGGGAGGGGAAGGATCACTTCTCCCTCGACCTCAATGGCATCCTTCTTCGGCAAGCGACACGCACCCTCGTTTCAGCTTCAGATCATGCAATGGGATTGACACACGAAAGGCCGCCGCGCAGGGCGACCCAGGGAACGGAAAGTATACATGCGGGGGCGGGCCCCCGCAAATCCACCGAGGGTAAGGCTCGGCGAGCCCCCGCCAACCCCCAGAGGGCAGAGGCTGATTCGCATGGGAACGGTCATGGGCGCTCAGTGAGGATCTCGGGACCGCCGGCGGTGACCGCGATGGTGTTCTCGAAATGGGCCGACAGGCTCCCGTCGCTGGTGCGGACGGTCCAGTTGTCATCGGCAACGAAGACGTCGTCGCCGCCCAGGTTGAACATCGGCTCGATGGCGAAGCACATCCCCGCCTCGATACGCAGGCCGGTCCCACTACGACCGTAGTTGGGCACCTGCGGGTCCTCGTGCATCGACTGCCCGATCCCGTGGCCGACGAAGGGGCGAACGATCCCGTAGCCGCGCTCGTGTGCCACCGTCTCGATGGCGTGACCGATGTCGCCCAGGTGATTGCCGGGAAGGGCGGATGCGATGCCGGCCTCCATTCCGCGCCGGGTCGCGTGGACCAGCTGGCGCACCTCGGGCGGCACCGGGCCGATCGTCCAGGTGCGCGCGCAGTCAGCGTGCCAGCCGTCCAGGATGCAGCCGATATCGATGCTGACGATGTCGCCGTCGACCAGGCGGCGCCGTGGCGACGGGATGCCGTGAACGACCTCGTCGTTGATGCTCGCGCAGATCGATCCGGGAAAGGGCGGGTTGCTGCCATAGCCCTTGAAGGAAGGAATCGCGCCGGCATCGCGGATCATTCGCTCGGCAATGGCATCCAGGTCTCCCGTCGTCACGCCGGGGCGCAGCTCGGCGCGGAGCACCTCAAGGATGCCCGCCAGGATCTGCCCGGAGCCACGCATCTGATCGATCTCGGAGGCTCGCTTCAGGGTTACGGCGCCGGCGCTTCGCATGCTCATTGGCGTCAGCTCGTCGCCCGGTCGCCGATGCTGGCCAGGATCGCCTCGGTCACGGCCTCGATGGGCCTGGTGCCATCGAGCCGGTCGACGATCCCGGCGCGCTCGTAGTGCTCGACCACGGCCGTCATGGGAGGTACCTGCTTGTCGAGCCGGGCGCGCACGACCTCGGGCCGATCATCGTCACGCTGCTTCAGCGGGGTGCCGTCCCGATCGCATCTGTCCGCGACGCGCGGCGGGTTGGTGTCCTCGTGGTATGGCGTGCCGCACTGGGGACAGATCCAGCGGCCGGCCACCCGGCGGACGAGCACGTCGGTCGGCACCTCGATGTAGAGGACGCGGCGGATCCGCTCGCCGGCCGAGGCGAGCGTGTCGTCGAGTGCCTTGGCCTGGCCAACCGTGCGCGGGAAGCCATCGAGAATGGCGCCGGCATCGGCGGCCGGCCGCGCCAGCTCCTCCATGAACATGGCGATCGTCAGCTCGTCGGGGACGAGCTCGCCGCGCTCCATGTACTCGCGCGCCGACTCGCCGAGCGGCGTGCCGGCGGCGAGCGCCGCGCGGAACAGGTTCCCCGAGGCGAGATGGACCAGCCCGATCTCGCGCGACAGGATCGCGGCCTGGGTCCCCTTGCCGGCGCCCACCGCCCCGACAAGCAACAGGATCAGCCGCTCATCAGCTCCCCCGGGGGGTGGCTGGGGGGCGTCAGCCCCCCGGCTGTCGGTCACCTGATGAAGCCCTCATAATGGCGCATCATCATCTGCGCCTCGAGCTGCTTCAGGGTCTCGACCACCACGCTGACCATGATCAGGATGCTCGTGCCGCCGAGCTGGAGGCTGTCCAGGCCGGGAATCAAGGCCGAGACGATGTAAGGCAGCACGGCAACAGTCCCCAGGAAGAGGGCGCCGCCGAGGGTGATCCGGTTGGTGACCCGCCCGAGGAACTCCTCCGTCGGCTTACCGGGACGGATGCCGGGGATGAAGCCGCCGTTCTTGCGCAGGTAGTCCGCGGTCTGGTCCGGACGGAACTGGAATGCGGTGTAGAAGTAGGTGAAGAACACGACGAGCAGGAAGTAGAGCGTCCCGTACAGCGGGATGTTCGTCTGCCCGTTGAGGTTCGTGCTGATGAAGATGGCGACATCACGCACCCACCCGATCTCGCTGGTGGTGAAGTACGTGGCGATCTGCGCCGGAAAGAGGAGGATGCTGACCGCGAAGATGATCGGGATGACGCCCGCCATCGTGACCTTGAGCGGCAGGTATTGGGTCTGGCCCTGGTACATGCGGCGGCCACGCACACGGCTTGCGTACTGCACCGGGATGCGGCGCTGCCCCTCGTTGATGAACACGACGGCGGCAACCACCACGATGGTGATGATGAGGAAGGGGATCAGGCGCACAACCGCGTCGGGCGCGTTGATGATCGGACCGATCTGACCGGGAATGCTGCCGACGATGCCGGCGAAGATGATGAAGCTGATCCCGTTGCCCAGCCCGCGCTCACTGATCAGCTCGCCGAGCCACATGAGCAGGATCGTGCCGGCGGTGAAGCTCAGCAGAAGGCTCAGCGTCTCGATGCTGAAGAGCGGATTGGCCGGAATGACGCCGT
>Ga0136633_1000280_pt1 | contig 38335 bp, 35 predicted proteins | sample AntDrymeUQ832206_2_FD_105494 | JGI IMG/M metagenome (GOLD analysis project Ga0136633, IMG submission 105494) | Polar desert sand microbial communities from Dry Valleys, Antarctica - metaG UQ83 (22.06) | ecosystem: Environmental > Terrestrial > Soil > Desert | place: Antarctica: Dry Valley... | reverse complement strand
TGATCGTGGACGCGGACCTGGCGCTGATCGTCACGGCGCACCCGGGCATCGACCATGACGCGGTGGTGGCGCAGGTGCCGCTCACGCTGGACCTGCGCGGCACGACCCGGGAGGATCCCCACGAGCTGTCGGCCCATGGTGAGTCCTACAATGCGTCCCGGCATCGAGGACGTCGTGTTCGCGTTCCTGCGCTTTCCCTCCGGCCTGGGACGTTTCGAACCTGGATCGTCCGCTGCGGGCCGACCACCGTGAAGCGCCGCTCCTTGTGCGGGTCCAGCCACGAGAGGTGCAGGTGCGCCGCGTACGGTCCGCCGCCGAGGGCATCGAGCGGCACATCGTGGCCCACGACTACATGCTCCACGCTCCTCACCTCCTCGATGTCGAGGTGCTCAGCGCCCTGCGACGGCTCGTCGCCTCGGGCGAGGCGTCGTCTGCCCGCGCCGTCGAGGCCCTCTGTGACCTGTCAGACCTCCCCGTGGAGCGCTATCCGCACGACCTGCTGATCCGAAGGGCATGGGAGCTGAGGGACAACTTCTCGGCCTACGACGCCACCTACCTGGCGCTCGCCGAACTATTGGTGGCGGACGGCTCGGCGCTCCTCACCGCCGACGCCCGGTTCGCCCGAGCCACACGGAAGCACAGTCGCGTGGACGTCCTGCACGTCCGCGATTGACACGACAGCGCATGAGCGCTCGTGCCGCGTCGGTCGACGCTACGTGCTCGTCGAGCAGTTCCCGTGGATCGCGCAACGCGTCCTCGATCAACACGTACCGTCGCCACGCGGCGTTCGCGGCGGGATGGTCACCGCGATCCTGCGCGGCGTGCGCATCGTGGACGGCCTGCGCAAGGCGTCGCTGCTGATCGATCGCCACGCGCCGATCGTACCGTCCGGGCTGCCCGCCGCATCGCGTCAATCCCCGACCACGGCGCGTACCGCGGCGGTCACCTCGGCCGCCTGCTCGGCGCTCAGCACGGGGCTCATCGGGATCGCGAGATGCTTCCGCACGAGCTCGTCGGTGACCGGTGGCGGCGCGGCGCCGTCGGCCCATGCTGGACGCGCAGGATCGCGGCCTGCAGCTCGTCGAGGCGCGAGTTGTGGCCGATGTGCTAGTAGGTGACCTTTGTCGTGCGAGCCGTGGAAGCGCAGCATCCGCGCGGCCTCGGCGACGGCGGCGTGGGCACCGACCTGCTCAAGGGCCAGGACGGCGCTGACACGATCGCCGGCGGCGCGGCTTCGACAGCATCGACGGTGGCGACGGCAACGACACGATCAACTCCCACCATCACGACTCCTCGGATTTCGTGGAGTGTGGCGCCGGTGACAACGACACCGCCAACGTGGATGCGGGCGACTTCGTCGACGACGACTGCGAGAACGTCAACATCATCCCGCCCGTCTGAGAGCGCCCGGTGTGAACGGGAACGGCGCACGCGTGCTGTCGCGTGCGCCGTAGCCGCGCGGTCGCGGCCCGGGCCGAACTTCTAGACTCTCCACGCACTATGGCCGTCGGAGTCATCGGCATGGGCTACGTGGGCCTGCCGCTCGCCGTTGCCTTCGCCGCAGAGGGGCGTGACGTCGTGGCGGTCGACATCGACCGGCGCAAGGTCGACGCCTTGCGTTCAGGCCAGTCGTACATCGAGGACGTCGCCGACGACGTGCTCGCCGCCGTCGCGCCGCGCATCGAGGCCACGACGCACTTCGCCGACCTCGCGCGCTGCGCGGCAATCCTGATCTGCGTCCCGACCCCGCTGACCGCCAACCGCGAGCCCGACCTGGGCCCGCTCGTCGGCGCCGCGCGGGCGCTGGCCGAGGTGCTGCGGGCCGGCCAGCTCGTCGTGCTCGAGTCGACGACCTACCCCGGCACGACGCGCGAGCGCCTGGCCCCGATCCTCGCCGAGTCGGGGCTCGTCGCCGGCAAGGACTTCAGCCTCGCCTTCTCGCCCGAGCGCGTCGATCCCGGACGCACGGACTTCACGATGCGCACGACGCCGAAGGTGGTCGGCGGCCTGACGGAGGCCTGCGGCGAGCGCGCCGGGGCGCTCTACCGCGAGATCTGCGACACGATCGTCCGGGTCTCGACGCCCGAGGTCGCGGAGCTGTCGAAGCTGCTGGAGAACATCTTCCGCTCGGTCAACATCGCGCTCGTCAACGAGCTGGCGATCCTGTGCGACCGCATGAAGATCGACATCTGGGAGGTCGTCGATGCGGCGGCCACGAAGCCCTACGGCTTCATGCGCTTCGATCCGGGTCCCGGGATGGGCGGCCACTGCCTGCCCGTCGACCCGTTCTACCTCTCGTGGCGGGCGCGCGAGTTCGACATGGCGACGGAGTTCATCGAGCTCGCCGGCAAGGTCAACCAGCAGATGCCCTACCACTGCGTGTCGAAGGTGGAGCGGCTGCTCAACGATGCCGGCAAGCCGGTGCGCGATTCGAAGGTCTCAATCCTGGGCGTCAGCTACAAGGCCGGCGTCGGTGACGTCCGCGAGTCGCCGGCGCTGAAGATCCTCGCGCTGCTGGCCGCGCTCGGCGCCGACCTGCACTACCACGACCCGTACGTCGCGCACCTGCCCGAGCTCGGCCTCAGCAGCGGGCCGCTGGACGAGGTGCTCGCCGACAGCGACCTCGTGCTCGTCGTCACCGCGCACCCCGACGTCGACCACGACGCCGCCGTCGAGCAGGCGCCGCTCGCGCTCGACCTGCGCGGAGTGACGCGCAGCAGCGCGCGCGGCAAGGCGGTGCTGTTGTGAGCCGCCAACCGGTGAAGGTGGGCATCGTCGGGCTGGGCTACTGGGGCCCGAACCTCGCGCGCAACATCGACGGCCTCGAGGGCGCGGAGCTGACGTGGTGCTGCGACGGGCGCGAAGCCGTCCGCGACCGCTTGGCGCTCGTGCACCGCAACGCGCGCTTCACGGCCGACCTCGATGACCTGCTCGCCGACGACGAGCTCGACGCGGTCGTCGTCGCGACACCCGTCCCCACCCACGCCGACCTCGCCGTGCGCGTGCTCGAGGCCGGCAAGCACTGCTTCGTCGAGAAGCCGCTCGCGCAGTCGGCGGCCGATGCCGAGCGCGCCGTCGCCGCGTCGAACGCCGCCGGCCGCGTGCTCATGGTCGGCCACCTGCTGCAGTACCACCCGGGCGTGCGAAAGATCAAGGAGATCGCCGACTCGGGCGAGCTCGGCGACATCCACTACATCTACTCCAACCGCCTGAACCTCGGCCAGCTGCGCGCCGACGAGAACGCGCTGTGGAGCCTCGGGGCGCATGACATCTCGGTCATCCTTCATCTCGCCGAGGAGGACCCGATCGAGGTCAGCGCGCGCGGTGAGTCCTACATGCGCCCCGGCGTCGAGGACGTCGTCTTCGCCTTCCTGCGCTTCCCCAGCGGGCTGGCCGCCCACCTGCACCTGTCCTGGCTGGACCCGCACAAGGAGCGCCGCTTCACCGTCGTGGGCTCGCAGCGGATGGCGACGTTCGACGACATGGACCTCGAGCGCAAGGTGACCGTCTACGACAAGGGCTTTGACCAGAAGGCCGACTCCTACGGCGAGTACATCACGCGCACCGGGGACATCCACAGCCCGCGGATCTCCAACGCCGAGCCGCTGCGCCTCGAGGTCGCCCACTTCGTCGACTGCGTCCGCGAGGGCCTCACGCCCGACTCCGACGGCGAAAGCGGCCTGCGCGTCGTGCGGGTGCTCGAGCAGCTGCAGGACGAGCTCGAGCGCTCCCGGCGGCGCGCCACCGCGTAGCGCGTCGGCATTGAGCATGTTGTCTGCATGCTAGCATGCTGGGCACATGAAGCTTCTCCAGGTTCGCAACGTCCCTGACGACCTGCATCGGGCGCTCAAGGAGCGGGCCGCGCGCGAAGGCACAACCATGTCCGAGCTGATCCTGCGCGAGTTGCCGCGGCTGGCACACAGCCCGTCGCCGCAACAGGTGCTGACACGCATCAGGCAGCGGTCGACGGTTGGCGGGCCGCCGGCAGCGGAGCTGATCGCCGGCGAACGTGCCCGGCGCGATGCTCGTCGTTGACGCGAGCGCGATCGTGGAGCTTCTCCTGGCGCGGTCCGCGGCCGAGGACATCGCGGACCACATCGTGGCGCACGAGCACATGCTTCACGCTCCGCACCTGCTCGATGTCGAGATCCTCAGCGCCCTGCGGCGCGTAGTCGCCGCGGGGGAGGCGTCGCCCAGCCGCGCCTTGGAGGCCCTGGCCGACCTCTCCGACCTTTCGGTCGAGCGCTACCCGCACGACATCCTGATCAACAGAGTCTGGAATCTGAAGGACAACTTCTCGGTGTATGACGCCACCTACCTGGCGCTCGCCGAGCTGTTGACCGAGGACGGGGCGACACTCCTCACCGCTGACGCCGGCTTCGCCCGAGCCACGCGCAAGCACAGTCGCGTGGACGTCCTGCTCGTCTCCGACTGACACGCAGCACGACCCCACACGGCAGCAACCATCCGTCGAGTGGGCCTATCGATCCTGCGGAATACCGGGCAACTCGCCGTGCGCTTCGCTCAGCCGCTCGAGATCGAGCGCGTCGCTGCCGCGGCCGGTCGCTCGCTTCATCGCGACGAGGTCGGCCAGCGAGCAGATCGGCGCCGGGACCCCGTCGATGCGCTTGACGTCGGACCGGTCGAGTACGTCGTCGAACGGGCTGGGCAGCAACTGCTCCGACAGGATGTCGACCAGGCAATGCCGGGTACGGAGCGCGAGCACGCTCCCCGGCGCCAGCACGTGAGTGTGCAATGGCGAGCCGTCCGGATTCCTCGCCTCCCAGCGCCGCAAGAGCGCAGCGAGGAGCGAGAGGTTCTCGGCGTCCATCGCGACCGCGGCGTCGACATCCTTCGTCGCGCGCACCGCGCCATGGCGGATGACGGCGAGACCGCCGACGATGACGTAGCGGATGCCGGCGTCGTTGAGATCGCGCAGCGCTGCGGCGAAGTCGTTCAACGCTGTAGCCAGAGATCGACCGCGACCTTGCTCAGGGCCACGCCCTCGTCGAGCAGCTCCTGTGGATCGCGCAACGCGTCCTCGATCAACACGTACCGTCGCCACGCGGCGTTCGCGGCGCAGTGGTCACCGCGATCCTGCGCGGCGTGCGCATCGTGGGCGGCCTGCGCGAGGCGTCGCTGCTGATCGATCGCCACGTGTCGATCGTACCGTCCAGAAGGGAAGAATCCGCAACGTGTGGCAGCTGGCGAGCTACATGCGCTCGTCAGCTGCCACGCTCGCACGGGGGTGCGGTCCGAGCGCGGGCGCACACCGCAGATCAGCAGACAGGGGATCGCCGCCCTCCAAGGTCACCGCCGGGGTCGTCAACGTCATCGAATGGTCAGTCGGGGGCCAGCACGTGCAGGCCGGCCGTCACGGCCGCCGCGGTCAGCCGGTCGACGTAGCTGAACAATGCCTCGAGATCGGCTCCGATGCTCCAGTGCGGTCGCCAGGTGGATGGCATCCAGCGATCGGAGCTCGCTGGGGCTCAGGAGCCGCCAAGCGCCGCGAGGTCGGCGCGCGTCATGAGCCGGATGAGCTCCTCGAAGGTCGTCTGCGGCTCCCAGCCGAGCTTCGCCTTCGCCTTCGCCGGGTCGCCGATCAGCTGGTCGACCTCGGCCGGGCGCAGGAACGCCGGATCGAGCTGCACGTAGCGCTCCCAGTCGGGCAGCCCGGCCTCGTCGAAGGCGATCTCGACGCAGTTGCGCACGGTGTTCGTGTGGTTCGTGGCGATCACGTAGTCCTCGGGAGTGTCCTGCTGAAGCATGAGGTACATCGCCTCGACGTAGTCCTTCGCATAGCCCCAGTCGCGCTGGGCGTCGAGGTTGCCGAGCCGCAGCTCGTCGCGCAGGCCGTGCTTGATCGCGGCGGCATGCCAGGTGATCTTGCGGGTGACGAACTCGAGGCCGCGGCGCGGGCTCTCGTGGTTGAAGAGGATCCCCGAGCAGGCGAACAGGTCGTATGACTCGCGGTAGTTGACGGTGATGAAGTGGCCGTAGACCTTCGCCACCCCGTACGGCGAGCGCGGGTAGAAGGCCGTCGTCTCGGTCTGCGGAACCTCGAGCACCTTGCCGAACATCTCCGAGCTCGAGGCTTGGTAGAAGCGCGTGTCCGGGCAGGCCTCGCGGACGGCCTCGAGCATCCGGGTGACGCCGACGCCGGTGAACTCCGCGGTCAGCGTGGGCTGGATCCACGACACCGCGACGAAGCTCATCGCCGCCAGGTTGTAGACCTCGTCGGGCTTGGCGGCGCGCAGCGTGTCGACGAGCGAGCGCTGGTCGAGTAGATCGCCCTGGTGCAGCGTGATCCGCTCGCGCAGATGCTCGATGCGGTCGAACTTCTCGGTCGACGCGCGGCGCACCATGCCGTGGACCTCGTAGCCGCGGTCGAGCAGCAGCTCGGCCAGATATGAGCCGTCCTGGCCGGTGATCCCGGTGATGAGCGCGGTCTTGGTCAAGAGGCGCGCCACGTTATCGCGGCCGAGTCCGCGGCGGCTGCTACTTTGGCGCCCCATGCCCGATCTCACAGACTCACGCGTCCTCGTCATCGGCGGCGCCGGCTTCATCGGCTCACACATCGTCGATCAACTGCTGGCCGAGCCGGTGCGCGAGATCGTCGTGCTCGACAACTTCGCCCGGGGCGCGCGCTTCAACCTCGACGCCGCGCTCGAGGACGACCGCGTGAAGCTCGTCGAGGGCTCGATCACCGACACCGCCCTGCTCGACGAGCTGATGGCCGGAACCGACTACGTCTGGCTGCTGGCCGCGCTGTGGCTCTACGAGTGCGTGCACGAGCCGCGCTCGGCGATCGAGGTCAACTGCGTCGGCACGTTCAACGTCATGGATGCCGCCCATCGCGCGGGCGTCAAGAAGATCGTCTACTCGTCGTCGGCGTCGGTCTACGGCGACGCCGCCTTCACGCCGATGACCGAGGACCACCCGTTCAACAACCGCACGATGTACGGCGCGACGAAGATCGCCGGCGAGCAGTTCTTCCGCGCCTACCACGAGCAGCACGGCCTCGACTACGTCGGCCTGCGCTACATGAACGTCTACGGGCCGCGGATGGACTACAAGGGGACGTACGTCAGCGTGATCATGAAGGTGCTCGACAAGATCGATGCCGGCGAGCAGCCCGTCATCTTCGGCGACGGCTCGCAGGCCTACGACTTCGTCCACGTCGGCGATGTCGCGCGGGCGAACATCCTCGCGATGACGAGCGACGCGACGGACGTCAACCTCAACGTCGGCACCGGGATCAAGACGAGCATCAAGGAGCTCGTCGACGTGCTGCTCGAGGAGACCGGCTCGGATATCGAGCCGGAGTACCGCGCGGACGAGCAGATGTTCGTCACGCACCGCGTCGGCGCCACCGAGCTGTCCGAGCAGCTCACCGGCTTCCGTGCCGAGCTGCCATATCGCGAGGGGCTGCGCTCGGTCATCGAGTGGCGCCGCAGCGACCAGCGGCGCTCCGTCGAGCAGCCCGCTGCCTGAGTGACCGCAACAGACATCCCGATCACGAAGCCCGTCCTCGGCGCCGAGGAGCTCGAGGCGATGCGCGCGCCGATCGAGGCCGGGTGGGTCGTCCAGGGGCCGCGCGTCGCCGAGTTCGAGCGCCGCTTCGCGGCGTTCACCGGCGCCCGCCACGCCGTCGCCTCGACGTCGTGCACCACGGCGCTGCACCTCGTCGTCGCCGCCCTCGGCCTCGCCCCCGGCGACGAGGTCGTCGTGCCGGCGTTCACGTGGGTCTCGACGGCGAACGTCGTCGAGTACCAGGGCGCGACGCCGGTCTTCGCCGACATCGACCTGACGACGTTCAACATCGAGCCCGTCGCGCTCGAAGCCGCGATCACCGAGCGCACGGTCGGGATCATGCCGGTGCACCTCTTCGGCCTCTGCGCCGAGATGGCGCCGATCCGCGAGATCGCCCAGCGCCACGGCCTGTGGGTGCTCGAGGACGCCGCCTGCGGCTTCGGCGCGTCCTACCGCGGCGACAGCGCCGGCACGCTGGGCACGGCGGCCGCCTTCTCGTTTCACCCGCGCAAGTCGATCACGACCGGCGAGGGCGGCATGGTCACGACGTCCGACGACGCGCTCGCGCGCAAGGTCGCGGTCCTGCGCGACCACGGCGCGTCGCGCACGGACCTCTCGCGCCACGTCGGCCGGGCCGGGTTTCTGCTCGCCGACTACGACGACCTCGGCTTCAACTACCGGATGACCGATCTGCAGGGCGCGATGGGCTGCGTGCAGATGGATCGCGCGCCGTGGATCCTCGAGCAGCGCGCGCGGGTCGCGGCGAGCTATGACCGGCTGCTGGCGCCGCTGGACTGGATCCGGCCCCCGCTCGTGCCCGATGGCAACGTCCACGGCTGGCAGTCCTACGTCACGCTCTTCGCGCCCGACGAGCCGACGCTCGCCAACGTCGAGGAGCTCAACCACCGTCGCAACGCGGCGATGATGCGCCTCGAGGAGCAGGGCATCGCGACCCGCCAGGGCACGCACGCCCCGGTCGGGCTGGGCTACTACGCGCGCAAGTACGACCTGCGGATGGAGCGCTTTCCCAACGCGCTGCTGGCCGACCGGCTGTCGCTCTCGCTGCCGCTGTATCCGCAGCTCACCGATGACGACATCGGACGCGTCGTCGCCGCGCTGCGCGAGGCCGTCGAGGGGGGCTGAGCGGCGATGTGCGGCATCGCCGCGATGCTGACCCGGTCCGACGGCCTCGTCCACGAGGGCGTGCTGCGGCTGATGGGCGAGGCGATCGCCCATCGCGGCCCCGACGACGACGGCACGCACGTCGACGGCCCCGTCGGGCTCGCCAGCCGCCGCCTCGCGGTGATCGACGTCACGCCCGCCGGACATCAGCCGATGCACACCCAGGACGGGCACCTGACGATCGTCTACAACGGCGAGCTCTACAACTTCCAGGACCTGCGCGACGACCTCGTCGCGCGCGGCCACGTGTTTCGCTCACACGGCGACACCGAGGTCGTCCTGCACGCCTACCGCGAGTGGGGCGCCGGCTGCCTCGAGCGCTTCAACGGCATGTTCGCCTTCGCGGTCTGGGACCGACAGAAGCGTGAGCTGTTCATCGCCCGCGACCGCTACGGCATCAAGCCGCTGTACTGGGCGCGCGCCGGCGACGACCTGCTGCTCGGCTCGGAGATCAAGTCCTTCCTTCAGCACCCCGGCTTTCGCGCGCGCGTCTCGCCCGAGCACCTGCTCGAGTACTTCACATTTCAGAACCTCTTCACCGACGGGACGCTGTTTCACGGCGTGCGGATGTTCCCGGCCGGATCGCACGCCACGCTGCGCCCGGGCGACACCGAGCTGCGCCCCGTCCAGTACTGGGACTGGGACTTCGCCGAGCCCTCGGCCGGCGACGAGCTGTCAGACGCCGAGTACCGCGAGGAGCTCGACCGCCTCGTCCGCCAGGCCGTCAAGCGCCAGCTCGTCTCCGACGTGCCGGTCGGCTCGCACCTGTCCGGCGGCATGGACTCCGGCTCGCTGACGGCGCTGGCGGCGCGCGAGCTGCCGTACCTCGCGACGTTCACCGTCGGCTTCGACATGACGTCGTCGGGCGGCCTGGAGATGGGCGCCGACGAACGCGCGAAGTCCGAGGCGATGAGCTACGTCTTCAAGACCGAGCACTTCGAGACGGTGCTGAAGGCCGGTGACATGGAGCGCTGCCTGCCGTCGCTCGTCTGGCACCTGGAGGACCTGCGCGTCGGCCAGAGCTATCCGAACTGGTACGTCTCGCGGCTGGCGTCGAAGTTCGTGACCGTCGTGCTGAGCGGCTCGGGCGGCGACGAGCTCTTCGCCGGCTACCCGTGGCGCTACTACCGCGCGGTCGTCAACGACGACTTCGACCACTACATCGACAAGTACTACGGCTTCTGGCACCGGCTTGTGCCCAACCGCTACATGCCCGGGATGTTCCGTCCCGAGCTGTGGGACCGCATGAAGCACGTGCGGACGGCCGACATCTTCCGCGACCAGTTTCCGGGCGGCGAGGCGCCGCAGACGCCCGAGGACTACGTCAACCAGTCGCTCTACCTCGAGGCCAAGACGTTCCTGCACGGGCTGCTCGTCGTGGAGGACAAGCTGTCGATGGCGCACTCGCTGGAGTCGCGCGTGCCGTTTCTCGACAACGACCTCGTCGACTTCGCCCTGCGCGTGCCCGTGCGCCTGAAGCTGCGCGACCTCGACCAGGTCGTCAAGCTCGACGAGAACGAGCCCGGCGCCAAGACCGAGAAGTTCTTCCAGCGCACGCGCGACGGCAAGCTGCTGCTGCGCCAGGTGATGTCGCGCCACGTGCCCGAGATCGTCACCGACCGCGTCAAGCAGGGCTTCTCGGGCCCCGACGCAACCTGGTTTCGCGGCGACTCGATCGACTACGTGCGCGACCTCCTGCTCGACCCGAATGCCAAGCTCTACGAGTTCTTCGATCCGCGCGGGGTGCGCGAGCTCGTCGAGCAGCACCTCGACGGCCGCGAGAACCGCCGCCTGCTGCTGTGGTCGCTGCTGTCCTTCGAGCACTGGTGCCGGACGTTCCTGCACGGGGCGCGGCCGTGACCGTCCTGCTCACCGGCGCGACCGGCTTCATCGGCCGTCATCTGCTGCAGCGGCTGGCCGGCGAGCAGGAGGTGTTCGCGATCGCGCGCGCCGCGCCGCCCGCCGAGCTCGCCGACCTCGCGACGTGGATCCGCCACGACCTCGCGCGGCCGCTGGACCGCGAGCTGCTGCCGGCGCGGATCGACACGATCGTCCACCTCGCGCAGTCGCCCCGCTACCGCGACTTCCCCGACGGCGCCGCCGACGTCTTCGCGTTGAACGTCGCGGCGCCGGCGCAGCTGCTCGACTACGCCCGCGGCGCCGGTGCCGAACGCTTCGTGCTCTGCTCGACGGGCGGCGTCTACGGCCTCAACGACGAGCGCGTGCGCGAGGGCCACTCCGTCTCGCCGCTGAACTTCTACCTCGCGTCGAAGTACGCGGCAGAGGTCCTGCTCGTCCCCTACCGCGAGGTGCTGCAGACGATCGTGCTGCGCCCGTTCTTCGTCTACGGCGCGGGCCAGCGCGGGATGCTCGTCGCCAGCCTCGCCGGGCGCGTCGTGCGCGGCGAGGCAGTGTCCGTCGACGGCGACCCGGGACTGCGGGTCAACCCGATCCACGTGCGCGACGCGGCGCGCGCGATCGCCGCCGCGATCGCGCTGGGCGGCTCGGAGGTCATCAACGTCGCCGGCGACGAGGCCGTCACGATCACCGACCTCGTGCACCGGCTCGCGCGGGTCACAGGGACCGAGGCCGAGATCGTCCATCGCGGCGACGACCCGGCGGGCGACCTGCTCGGCGACAACTCGCGGATGAAGGACGTGCTCGGCGTCGTGCCCGAGGTCGCGCTGGACGACGGGCTGCGCGAGGTCGTCGACGAGCTGCGCTGACCGGCTGGGCGCGGCCCGCGCTCGCCGCGCTGGCGAGCGCAGCTTCAGCGCAGGGCGCCGCGGACCCAGGCGAGGGCGACGCCGGGACGCAGCGTCGGCACGACCGCGAGGGCGCGAAGGGCCAGCAGGAACGCGACGATCGCCGCGAGCTTGACGACCGTCCCCAGCAGCCAGGAGTCGTAGGCGATCGCACCCAGCGGCATGAGCGCCAGCCCCGCCGCGAACGTGCCGAGCACGGCGGCCCCGCGATACGGCGTGGGGTAGAGGATCTGCGCGCGGCGGTAGTACAGGCCCGCGAGCAGCCCGTACGCCACCAGCGTCGCGAGCGCGGTCCCGATCATGCCCAGCGGCGGGATCAGCACGACGTTGAGCGCGATGTTCAGCAGCGTCGCCGCGCCGGTGTAGAGCGTCAGCCACTTCGTCTGGCGCGTGAAGGAGATGCCCGCCACGACGACGCTCGAGATCCCGAAGCCGACGAGGCCGAACGCGACGAGTCCGACCGCGCGAAAGGACTCGTCGAAGTCCGGCGCGACGAGCTCGGCGATCTCGCGCGCCCACAGCGCCGACACGAGCCCGACGAGGACCAGGCCCGCGGTGAAGTCCGTCAGGATCCGCGCCCGCACATCCTTCTCGCGCTCTGGATCGCTCTGAAACAGCGACAGCGCGAAGGGCGAGAACGCCAGGGCGAGGGCCATGACGAGCATCAGCACGGGCAGCGCGACGCGCGTGGCGATGGCGTACTGGCCGAGCTCCTCGAGGTCCGCGAGCTGGGCGAGCATCACCCGGTCGATCAGCGACAGCGACCACAGCGCGAGCGCCGTCGGGATGAGGTGCACCCCGAAGCGCAGCATGATGTCCAGCTCGCGGCGCGACGGGCGCGCGACGAGCCGCCGCCAGACGAGCGCCAGGCCGTACAGCGCGCTGACCGCGGTGCCCGCGAAGAGGCCGATGAACGGGCCCTCGACGCCGGCGTCCCAAGCGACCACGGCGAGGATGCTGACCGTGGCGCCGACGATCGCCCCGGCCACCGAGCTGGCGAGGTACGACCAGGCCCGGAACTCGAGGCGCAGGATCTCGCGGGTGAACTGCGCCAGCGCGAACGCGGGCAGCATCGCGCCGAGGATCATGAGCAGCCCGGAGACGTCGCGGCCCTCGAACAGCGCGCGCGACAGCGGGTCGGCGAAGACGGTCAGCGCGGTCGCCACCACGGCGCCGAGCGCGAGCTGGAACAGCAGCGCCGTCACGAGGATCCGCCGCCGCTGCGCCTCCTCCTCGTCGCCGTGGTCGAAGTAGCTGCGCTGCGACGCCGACGCCATCCCCCCGTCGACGACGATCATCAGGATCGCGAGGATGACCGTGGCGAGCTCGATGATGCCGAAGTCGGCCGGCGAGAAGACACGCGCGAAGACCGGCAGCGTGATGATGCCGACGAGCTGCAGCGCGACGCCGCCGATGCCGTAGATCAGCGTCTGGCTGCCGAGCCGGCGAATCTCCGCCGCCAGGCCGACGCCGCCCGAGGCGGCTGCTTGCCCCTCGGCGTCGTGTCCGTCGGCCGCCATTGGCCCGCAGGCTAACCGACGCCCGGGTTGGGTCCGTGGGCGCAGACATGCCGCTCGATGCGCGGATACAGTCGGGGCGATGGATGGCCCGACCGCCCTGCGCCAGCGCCTCCCCGACGGCGTGCGCCGCGCCGGCGCGACGCTGCTCGAGCACCTCGTGGCGCTTCCCGCGCTGCCGATCCTCGTCGCCGTCGCCGTCGCTGCCCGCGTGCGCCGGCCGTCGCGCCGAGGGCGCCCGCGCGTGGTCTGGGGGCCCGAGCCGATCCTCTCCTACGCGCACTGGTCGCGCGCACTGCGCAAGGCCGGCTACGAGTCGGAGACCGTCATGCACAGCGTGTATCCGATCAACCGCCGCGAGGACTTCGACGTCCTGTATGAGGATCTCGCCCCCGCCGGCTGGGCGTTCCTGCTCGCGCCGTACCGGGCCTTCGCGCGCGCGCTCTTTCGCGCTGACGTCTTCCAGCACCACTACTCGGGCGGCTTTCTCAGCGGCACGCCTCTGTGGCGCGTCGAGGCCGAGCTGCTGCACCTCGCGGGAGCGCGTGTCGTCAACCAGGCGCATGGCAACGACGCGTACCTGTCCTCGCAGATCGCCGACCTGTCGCTGCGCCACGCGCTGCTGACGAGCTACCCCGCGCTGGCCCGCAGCGAATCGCGCACCCGGCGGCGCGTCGACTACTGGACCGCGCGCTCGGATTGCACGTTCGGCGGCCTGCAGATGGACGGCCTCGGTCGCTGGGACGTGCTGCCCTGCAGCGTCGCCACGATCGAGGTCGAGGGGTGGCGGCGGCGCACGCCCTATTCGCGCGGCGACGGCCGCGACGGCGGCACGGTGCGCATCGCGCATGCTCCCAACCACCGCGGCTTCAAGGGCTCGGAGTTCATCATCGACGCGGTGAAGCAGCTGCGCGCCGAGGGGCTCGACGTCGAGCTCGTGCTGCTCGAGCGCGTGCAGAACGCCGAGGTCCGGCACATGTTCAGCGGTGAGGTCGACATCCTCGTCGAGCAGATCATCGCCACGGGATACGCGATGAACGGCGTCGAGGGGATGGCGGCCGGCCTGCCCGTGCTGGCCAACCTCGAAGACGACGCGCTCACGGCCGTGCTGCGGCGCTTCTCCTACCTCGACGAGTGCCCGATCCTGTCGGCCACGCCGGAGACGGTGCGCGACCGCCTGCGCGCGCTCGTCACGAGCCCCGACCTGCGCGAACGGCTCGGGCGCGCCGGCGCCGCGTACGCGGCGAAGTACCACTCCGACGAGACGGCGCAGTACCTCTACGGGTCGATCTACCGGCGCATCTGGAACCGCGAGGAGATCGTGCTGCTCGACCTCTTCCACCCGCTGAAGTCCGACTACAACCGCTCGCGCCCGCGCGTCGAGCATGGGCTCGTGCGCAACCGCCTGCCCGCGGACGTCGCCGTCGAGGCGACATGACGCCGCCGTCCTGGCTGGCGCAGCTCGTGGGCGCCTCCGACGGGTTGGCGGAGGGCGCCGAGCTGACGCTGGCCGGCGAGTCGTTCGAGGTGCGTGACGGGATCCTGCGCCAGCGCGCCGTCGTCTCCGAGCGCCAGGCGCAGACCTCGGACACGTTCGGCTTCAAGTGGCACAAGCGCGACACGTTCGAGTCCGACGCGTCGGTGGCGCGGATGAAGGCCTGGCTCGTCGAGCGCTACGGCGACGTCGGCGCCGCCGGCTGGTGGGGCGAGTACGGCGAGCGGCCGGTCGTGCTCGACGCCGGTTGCGGCGGCGCGCTGTCGGCGCTGGCGCTGTTCGAGGGCGTGCTGGCGCGCGTGCGCTTCGTCGGGGTCGACATCTCCGATGCCGTCGACGTGGCGGCCGATCGCTTCACGCAGCGGGGTTTGGAGGCGGCGTTCGTGCAGGCCGACCTCAACCGCATCCCGCTGCCCGACGGCAGCGTCGACGTGCTGTTCTCCGAGGGCGTGCTGCACCACACCGACTCGACGCGCGAGGCGCTGCTGGCGACCGCGCGGCTGCTCGCGCCGGGCGGGCGCTTCCTGTTCTACGTCTACCGGCGCAAGGGCCCGATCCGCGAGTTCACCGACGATCACATCCGTGAGCGCCTACAGGAGATGTCCCCGCAGGAGGCGTGGGATGCGGTCATCCCGCTGACGCGCCTGGGCCAGCTGCTCGGCGACCTCGAGGTCGAGGTCGACGTGCCGGAGACGATCGACCTGCTCGGGATCCCGGCGGGGAAGATCGACCTGCAGCGGCTCTTCTACTGGCACGTCTTCAAGGCCTTTCACCATCCCGATCTGACGCTGGACGAGCTCAACCACATCAACTTCGACTGGTACGCGCCGCGCAACGCGCATCGCCAGAGCCCAGAGGAGGTTCGGGCGTGGTGCGCCGAGGCCGGCCTCGAGATCGAGCGCGAGGTCGTCGAGGACGCGGGCATCACCATCGTCGCGCGGCGGGCGGGGGCGGAGTGACGTGGGCAATCTGGCCGACGAGCTGCGGGCGCTGCACGACGCGCTGCGGGTGCAGACGCGAGGCTCCTACGAGCGCGACCTGCCGTTCGAGGAGCTCCTCTTCGACCGCTGGGAGCGCGCCCGCTCGCTCGGCTTCGGCGAGGACGCGAGCATCTACCACAACGCCTACGTCTTCGGCGACGTCACGGTCGGCGCGGGCACGTGGATCGGCCCGTTCGTCATGCTCGACGGCTCGGGCGGCCTGCAGATCGGCGCGACCTGCTCGATCTCGACGGGCGTGCACATCTACACGCACGACACGGTGCGCTGGGCGCTCAGCGGCGGCGAGCAGGAGCCCGAGCGCGCCCCCGTGCGGATCGGCGCCTGCACGTACGTCGGCGCCCAGGCCGTCGTTCTGAAGGGCGTCACGATCGGCGATCACTGCGTCGTGGGAGCGGGCGCGCTCGTCAACCGCGACGTCTCTTCGTACTCGATCGTCGACGGCGTCCCGGCGCGCGTCCGCGGGCGGGTCGTGATCGACGAGGCGACGGGCGCGATCGAGCTCGTGCGCGACGGGTGACGAGACGCGCGGCAAGAGCGGCAGGGGCATGTCGTCGGCTGCCCCTTCTATGGATAGGAGGCTCACAATGAGCACCCCTGCCAGCGGTACGCCCCGCCACTGAACAGTCATCGCTAGCGGAGGGGGTATTCGACACACCATCCCCCTGCCCCGCGCCGATTCCGGCGCTCTTCGAGAATGAGCATCGGCTGCTGCTCGGAACGCAGGGAGCAGTCCGGCCCCGATGCGCTCAATCGCGCTGCGCGAGGAGCGGTGCACTGCGGCGAGTGCTGCAATCACGGGGAAGCGCAAGCGGCCACCGGCATCGATCGAGTGGCGCCTTTGTCGGTCTCACCCCGACAAAGGCGCCACTCGCGCACATTCACTCGGACGCTCGCCTTGCGCGAAGAGGAGCACGGGTGCGACCGCCGCTCGCGACTGCCGGTCCTCGTCCAGACGAGCGCTCGCGGGGTCCGGTGTCGGCGCGGGGTCAGGCGCGAGCACCGGACCTGAGCTGCAGGCCCGCGTCCCTCAGTCGAGATCGAAAGCTGCGTGAATGGCTGCGCTGAGGGCGGCTTCCTGGGAGTCGAGCAGAAACCCGATCTGGGGTCCGAGCGCGCTGGTGGGCACGGTGACGATGTTGTCGCAGCTGACGACTCCGTGGCCGTCGAGTCCGTTGTCGGGACCGACGGGCAGCTCGGTCGACAGACCGCGTGCCGTGGTTGTGATCGGCGCGACGGTCACGCGGGTGAGATGAGGTCGAACGAGCTCGCGAGTGAGCACGAGAACGGGCCGCGACCTGTCGAGCTTGGCGGTGTGGATCGGGCGCACTACTCGATGTCGAGTGGTGCGCGGAGAACGTGCAGGGCCAGCGCGTCCATGTCGGCGTCGATGCGTGAACGCGCGAGGATTTCCGCATCTCGCGCGGCGATCGCGCGGCGCCGCTCGCGCTGTAGCGCCCGCGTGACGACGGTCGCGCGACTCTTGGCGTCGCCGTCTTTGACAAGCGCGTCGACGAACGCGACGAGGTCATCGGGTAGGCGGACGGCGATCTGCTTGCTCATCCCGTAACGGTACCAAACTGGGATGCTTATGAGCGCGACCGATCAGCAGATCGAGCGTCGCGCTGCCCATTTCCAGGCGATCCAACGGCCGGGGCGGAGACAACACCGCGCTGCTCCTACTGGGACGAAAGCGGCACTGCGAAGGAACGCCTTCGTCGCGGAGGCCCGGACGACCGCTAACCCGGCCGCCGCGCCAGCACGCTGATCGCGGCGTCGCTGACGTCGAGACGATCCACCTCGAGGCCGGCCGCCGCGCACCACTCCTGCACCTCTTCAGGCGCATGCCGGGAGGCGTGTACCGGCGCGTACCAGTCGTAGTTGACGAGCGCGTTGAGGTTCGGCGAGAAGTCGTCGTTCCAGAAGCACTTGAGCATCGTCCAGTAGATGAGCCGCTGCACGTCGTGCTCGCCGGGCTCGATGCCCAGCAGCGGCACGCCCCGCTCGAGCGTCACCGTGCCGCCGACGCGCTGCAGCTCGCGGCCGAGCTCCGCGAGGTCGCGGCCGAGGTCCATCGCCTCGTCGGGCTCCATGACCGTCGCGCGGTCGCGGATCCAGTCATCGGCGAGCTCGCGCAGGGGCGCCTTGACGCGGTAGAGGTAGGCGGCGAACACGCCGCCGGGGGCCAGCCGCTCCGCCAGCCCGTGAAAGGCCCGTTCGGCGTCGGGCGTGTGGTGGATGACCTGCTCGGCGGAGATGAAGTCGAAGGTGTCCGGCGCGAACGGCAGGTTCATGATGTCCGCCTGGACGTAGTGCAGGTTCGCCGGGCCGCCGAAGCGCCGCGCCGCCACCTCGATCGCCTGGCTGAGGTCGATCGCGACGACCTCGGCGTGTGGCGCCAGGCGCGCGAAGCGGGCGGCGTCGCCGCCGATGCCGGTGCCGGCCTCGAGGATCCGGTCGCGGCCGGCCAGCAGGGCCGCCAGCCCGTCGTCGCCGTCGAAGCCGTAGCGCTGGTCGTACCAGGCGTACTGCGCGGCGACCCGCTGGTCGATCTCCTCCGGCGACACGTGCGTCCACTTCCACGAGAACGTGTCGAACGCGTCCTCCTGGCCGCTGCCGGCCGGGTCGGCGAGGCGAGCGATCCCGTCGCGGATCTCGTAGCGCGCGCCATCGCTCGCGACGAGTGCCCCGTCGTCGACGATGAGCGGCTGGCCGCCGGCGGGATCGACGAGCAGCTGCAGCAGCGCGGGATTCACGGGGCGCTACGGTAGCCGAGGTCGTCGAGCAGGGACCGCGCGATCGTGCGCGGATCGTGGTGGCGCTCGACGAACGCTCGTCCCTGCGCACCGACCCGCTCGCGCCGCTCGTCATCGGCGAGCAGCGCGCGCAGGTCGTCGCGCAGGCGCTCAGCCCCGCTGCGCACGATCGGCAGCGCGGCGCCGAACGGGTTGTCGGCCGGATCGGCCTCGCGGATCGCGGCCATCACCGGACGGCCCAGCGCCATGCCCTCGACGGCGAGGCCGCCGTACCAGCCGATCCGCAGCTGGTCGACGATCACGTCCGCGGCGCCGAAGCGCGCGAGGGCCTCGTCGCGGGTTACGCCCTCGACGAGGTCCAGGCGCACCGCGACGCCCTCACCGCGCAGCGCGTCGACCGCGGCGATGACGTGCTCGGTGCCCTTGACCTCGCGGTTCGTCGGGCCGTGGGCGACGACGAGCTCGTCGCGCGCGGGCGGCGGCGACGGGACGATCGCGCGCACGTCGACGCTCGCGTAGGGCAGGAAGCGGCTGCCCGGAAGCCAGCGCCGCAGGTCCGGGTTGAGGTGGTAGACGCGGTCGGCGTGGCGCAGCATGTGGCGCGCGTTGGGCAGCCGGTTGGCGTTCTGCGCCGCGCACACCGGCGAGGTGCAGGCGCATGCGGCCTGCGGGCGCACGTCACAGCCCTGGAAGGTCACGATGACGGTCTTGCCCGCGCGCTTGAGCGCCGGCAGCTCGCTCAGCACGAACGGGCCGCGGCGCAGCGCGACGATCGGGTGGCCGAAGTTCAGGTGGATGACGTCGTAGCGCGCGAGCGCGTGGCGCGCGAACCCGGCACGCCGGCGGATGACCTGCCACGTCGGCAGGTCCGTCAGGTCCAGCCGGACGTCGGCGCCGTAGCCGTACGGCCCCGCCGTCAGGACCGCCACGTCGCTCTCGAAGCCGAGCGCGCGCTCGCCGCGCGACAGGCCGTACGCATGGCCGCCGACGTCGGCGGGGGCGTGCAGGATCCGCGGCTGGGCCAACGGCCGAAGCTAGGCGCGGACGCCCGCGGCGAGCGCGGTTCGCACCGCGGCGACGACCTCGCCGGCCTGCTCGCCGTCGAGCACCGGGCTCATCGGGATGGCGAGATGCGTGCGGGCGGCCTCGTCGGTCGCGGGCAGCTCGACGCCCGCGCCGAACGGCGCCATCGCCGGCTGGCGATGCGCCGGCGTGCGGTAGTAGGCCTTGTGGCCGATGCCGGCCTCCTTCAGGCCGGCGGCGAGCTCGTCGACGCGGTCGCTGCGCACGACATAGAGGTGCCACGCCGGGGCGCAGTCGCCCGCCACGCTCTGCAGCGTCACGAGCTCGTCGACGCCGGCCTCCGCGTAGTGCTCGCCAGCGGCGCGGCGGCCGTCCGCCCACGTATCGAGGTGCGGCAGCAGCACCCGCAGGATCACCGCCTGCAGGTCGTCCAGCCGGGAGTTGTAGCCGACGTGCTCGTAGGTGACCTTGTCCCACGAGCCGTGGAAGCGCAGCATCCGCGCGCGGTCGGCGATCGCCTGGTCGTTCGTGGTGATCGCCCCGCCGTCGCCGAAGCAGCCGAGGTTCTTGGAGGGAAAGAAGCTGAATGTGGCCGCGGTGCCGAGCGCGCCGGGGCGGCCGTCGGGCGTGGTCGAGCCGGCGGACTGCGCGGCATCCTCGAGCACCGGGACGCCGAGCGCCTCGATCTCCGCGACCGGGGCGACGTTGCCGAACAGGTGCACCGCGATCACGGCCTTCGTCTGCGGCGTCAGCGCCGCCTTGACCGTCTCGGCGGTGACGCACATCGTGTCCGGGTCGACGTCGCAGAACACCGGCCGCGCGCCGGTCGGCGGAATCGCCTCGGCGCTCGCATAGAACGTGAAGGAGGGGACGACGACGTCGTCGCCGGGGCCGACGCCCATCGCGCGCAGGGCGATCGTCAGGGCGTCGGTTCCGTTCGCCACGCCGATCGCGTGAGCGGCGCCGCAGTAGCCGGCGAACTCCTGCTCGAAGGCGGTGACGTTCGGGCCGAGGATGAAGCGGCCGTCGTCGATGACGCCGCCGATCGCCGCGTCGATCTCGCCGCGCAGGGGCGCGAGCGGCGTCGTCGTGTTGAAGAGCGGCACGGCCATCGTCGCCGCCCAGCGTAGGACAAACTGTGGGGGAATGGCCCTCGAGCCGCCAGACTCCCCGTTGCGGCCGATGACCGGCGGCGCCGTGATGGCCGCCGCGAGCCGCTTCACCGTTGCGGCCACCGGCGCCGCGACGACGATCTTCGTCGCGCGCATGCTCGGACCCGAGGGCACGGGCGGCTTTGCGATCGCGCTGACGCTCGTCCTGCTGCTCACGGTCGCCTGCTCGCTGGGGATCGAGCACGGCGTCGCCTACTACGTCGCCTCTGGGCGCTGGGCGCCGCGCGATGCGCTGCGCGTCACGCTGCGGGTGGCGCTCGTCGCGGGCGCGATCGGCGCCGGGCTCTGCGTGCTCGCGCGGCTGGCGCTGCCGTCGGCGTTCGGCGGGCTGTCGGTGGCGTCGACCGCCGTCGCCGCGCTCGCGCTGCCGTTCGCGCTCACGTGGTTCTACGTGAGCTTCGTCGGGCTGGCGATCGATCGCTACGAGGCCTACGTCCTGCCGCCCGCCCTGCAGTCGGCGCTGGCGATGGTGCTCGTCGTCGCGCTCGTGCTCGTCGCCGACCTGCCCGGCGCGGTCGTCGGCATGACGATCGCCCACGTGCTCGTGGCGCTCGCCGCAGTGCTGTGGGCGTACCGCCGCCTGCCGGCGCGCGACACCAGCAAACCGTCCGAGCCGGACCAGCTGCGCCGGGCGCTGAGCTTTGGCGCCAGGGGCTACGGCGCCAACGCGCTGATGCTGCTGAGCACGCGTGTGGACCTGCTCGTCCTCAGCGCGGTGGCCTCGACGGCCGTCGTCGGGCACTACGCCGTGGCGATCGCCGTCACCGCCGTGCTCTGGCTCGTCCCGTCGGCGCTCAGCGACGTGCTGTTTCCACGCATCGCCGCGCTCAGCGCCAGCGGCGAGCGCGAGTTTCGCGCCTTCGTCGAGGACAAGAGCCTGCGCCACACGGTGCTGCTCGTGCTGCTCGCCCTGCCGGTCCTGATCGGCCCTCTGCTCCTGCTCGTCGTCCCGATCTACGGCCCGGCCTTCCTCCCCGCGGTCGAGCTCGCGCTGATCCTCCTGCCGGGCGTCGCGCTGATGGGCGTGACGGGGGTCCTGTCGGCGACGATCGTCGGTCGCGGCAGGCCCGAGTACTCGCTGTACACCGCGCTGATCGTGACGCCGCTGACGCTCGTCGCCTACGCGCTGCTGATCCCGGCGCTCGACGCCTCCGGCGCCGCGCTCGCCAAGTCGCTGTCCTATGGGCTGAGCTTCGCGCTGTCGGTGTACTTCTACCGCCGCGTGACCGGCTCCGGCGCGATCGCGCAGTTCGTCCCGACGCGCGCCGAGCTGCGCGAGCTGTCGGCCGTCGCGCCGCAGATCCGGGAGTGGCTGATCGTGATCTGGCGGCGGCGCGCGGCCTGACCGGGCCCTGGGCACGCGGAGATATCCTGCGCGGCGTGTGCGGCATCGCCGGAACCGTCGGAGGCACGGCCCCCGACGCCGGGGTGTTGACCGCGATGGCCGGCGCGATGGCGCATCGCGGCCCGGATGGCCAGGGCGTGTGGCACGACGCGCATGCGGGCCTGGCCTTCCGCCGCCTGGCGATCATCGATCTCGAGGAGCGCTCCAACCAGCCCCTTCACCTCGGCCCGTGGCACCTCGTCTTCAACGGCGAGATCTACAACTACCGCGAGCTGCGCGAGGAGCTGCGCCGGGCCGGGCACGCCTTCGTCACCGAGGGCGACGGCGAGGTGCTCCTGCACGCCTGGGACGCCTGGGGCGAGCGCGCGCTGGACCGCGTCAACGGGATGTTCGCCTTCGCGATCTGGCATGACGAGCGCCGCACGCTCACGGCCGCCGCCGACCCGTTCGGCGAGAAGCCGCTGTACTGGGCGCTGGAGGGCGGGCAGCTCGTCTTCGCGTCCGACATCCGCGCGCTCGTGCAGGCGCAGCCCGCGCTCGCCCAGCCGCGCGACAGCGTCCTCGCGCCCTATCTCGGGCTCGGCCTGATGCCGCCGATCGACGAGAGCTTCTTCGCGCGGGTGCGCCGGCTGCCGGCCGCGCACCTGCTGCGCTTCGCCGCCGGCAGCGCGACCGTCGAGCGCTACTGGGCGCCGCGCCGCGTGGCGGTGCCCCCCACCTACCCCGAGGCGGTCGACGTGCTGCGCGCCGAGCTCGTCGACTCGATCCGCCTGCGCCTGCGCAGCGACGTCCCGGTCGGGACCTCGCTGAGCGGCGGCGTGGACTCGTCGGCGATCGTATGCCTGTCGGCCGAGCTGGCCGGCGACCATCGCCGCCACGCGTTCACCGCCCGCTTCCCCGGTTATGAGCGCGACGAGTGGGAGTACGCGCAGGTGGTGGCGCAGACCGCGGGCGTCGTCCAGCATCACCCCGTCGCGCCGACGCCGGCCGAGCTGCTCGGCGACCTCGACGCGCTCGTGCGCGACCAGGAGGAGCCCTTCGGGGGCTTGAGCATCTACGCGCAGTGGCGGGTGATGAAGGCCGCACGGGCGGCCGGCGTCACGGTGCTCCTCGACGGGCAGGGCGCCGACGAGCTGTTCGGCGGCTACGATGGCATCGGCGGCTGGGTGACGCGCTCGCGCGGGCCGCGCGCGATGGGCCGGGCGGCGGTCTCCGGCGACGGCCGCGGCGAGCTCGCCCGGGCGATCGGCGCCGAGCTGCTGCCGGCCGCGCTGCGCCGCCGCCACCGGCGCGGGCTGTGCTCCCCGTACGTCGCCGCCGCCGTCGCCGAGGCCGCGGTCGGGCGCCCGACCCCGCGCGGACCGGGCGCGGACGACTCGAGCCCGCTGCGCCGCGAGCTGCTGCGCCAGAGCTTTCATACGAGCCTGCCCGAGCTGCTGCGCTACGCCGACCGCGACTCGATGGCCCACAGCCGCGAGGCGCGGCTGCCGTTCCTCGATCGCCGCATCGCGAACTTCGCGTTCTCGCTGCCGCCGCAGTTCCTCCATCGCGGCGGCGTGCGCAAGGCGATCCTCCGCGACGCCGTCCGCGGCACGGTGCCCGACGTCGTGCTCGACCGGCGCGACAAGGTCGGCTTCGAGCCGCCGCAGGCGACGTGGATGCACGACGAGGCGGTCATCGCGCGGGTCGCGGAGGTCGTCCTGGACCCGGGCGCGCGCGGTCATGCGCTCTACGACCGGGCGGCTCTGGAGGCCGACGTGCGCAGCGGGCGCTGGCGCGATCCGAAGGCCGTCTGGCGCGTCTTCAACCTCGAGCTGTGGCTGACCGCGCTCGGTCGCGACCGCGTCCCCGCATGACGACGCCCCGCCGCGTCCCCGCATGACGACGCCCCGCCGCGTCCCCGCATGACGACGCCCCGCCGGATCCTCGTCGTCACCTACTTCCATCCGCCCTCGACCGCCGTCGGCGGGGCGCGCTGGGCGGCGATGGCGCGCCACCTGCGCGCCATGGGCCACGAGGTCACGACCATCACGAGCACGGTCCACGGCGAGCTGCCCGGCGCGGCCGGCGCGCCGGTCGTGCGCACCTGGGATCTCGCGAACGCGCAGGCGCTGCGGCGGCTGCTGCGCCGTCCCGCGCCGGCGGCGCCCGGCACGCCGACGATCGACACGATGGCGCCGCGCCTGCTGACGCGCGTCGTCGTGCCCGACAGCCACGTCGTCAGCTGGATGCCGGGCGTGCTGGCCGCGACGCGCCGGCTGCTGCGCGAGCGCCGGATCGACTGCCTCGTCACGAGCGGGCCGCCGGACTCCACGCACCTGCTCGGGCTCGCGCTCGGGCGCCGCCGCCCGCCCTGGATCGCGGACTTTCGCGACGGCTGGCGCTTCGAGCCGCTGGCCGAGCCCTGGCCTACGCGGCCGCAGCGGATGATCGAGGCCCGGCTGGAACGGGCCGTGGCGCGCGGCGCGGACGTCGTGCTCGGGGCGACGCGCCCGATCGCCGAGGACTTCGCCAGCCGGCTCGGCGCGCGTGCGGAGTGGGTCCCGAACGGCTGGGATCCGGAGCTGGCGGCCGACGTGCAGGACGCGATGCTCCCGGCGGTCGCCGACGCGGGCTGGGCGACGCTCGTGCACACCGGCACGCTGAGCGGCCCGCGTGGCCGCGACCCGCGGCCGCTGCTGCGCGCGCTGCGGCGCGTCAACGACGAGGCCGGCCCGGACCGGCGCGTCCGGCTCGTGCTCGCCGGGCGCACGACCGTCGAGGACCAGCGCCTGCTCGCCGAGGCCGAGCTCGGCGAGTCGGTGCGACACGTCGGGTTGCTCGAGCGGCGCGCAGCGCTGGCGCTGCAGCGCTCGGCCGATGCGCTCGTGCTGCTGACCGGGTCGCACAGCTCGGAGGCGACCGGCAAGCTGTTCGAGTACCTCGCCGCGGGCCGGCCGATCCTCGCGCTCGCCGACGCCAACGAGGCACAGCGGATCGTGCGGCTGACCGCCACCGGCGTCACCGTGCCGCCGCTCGACGAGGAGCGCATCGCCGCCGCGCTGCGCACCGTCGCCGACGGCACGATCGCCGCCGGCTACGCGCCGCGGGAGCTCGAGCGGTTCACGTACCCCGGCCCGGCGGTCGTCGTCGCCGGGCTGATCGAGGAGGCGATCGCGCGGCGCGGCGAGCGCGGGCGGTAGGTCGCGCTTCAGGCCGCGGGTGTGCGGGCCGTGGCGTACAGCACGTCGCCGCCGCCGATCGCGTTCGCCACGCGCGCGATCGGCACCGTGAGCACGCAGAGACCGGAGGCGACGCGCAGCCTCATCCCGTCGGGAAACAGGCAGCGCCCCCAGACCCGGTACTGGATCGAGGCCGGCAGCCCGACGAGGCTCGTCGAGGTGCCCGTCCGGATGTCCTCGAAGCCGGCCTCGCGCAGCGCCTGCCCCAGCGCGCCGGCGGTGAAGTGCACGCGGTGGCGGGGCAGGTCGAGGTGGTACCAGCGCGAGCCGAAGCGACGGGCCTGCCAGCCGCCGAAGTTCGGCACCGAGATCGCGACGGCGGCGCCCGGCGCGAGGGCGTCGTGGATGCGGCGCAGGTCTCCGAGCGGGTCGTCGGTGTGCTCGAGCGACTGCTGCAGCAGCGCCGCGTCGTAGCCGCCCGCCTCCAGCGCCACCGTCGCCAGGACGCCCTCGCGCGCGTCGACGCCGCGCGCCCGGGCGGCGTCGCAGGCGGCCGCCGACGGCTCCACGCCGGTCATCTGCCAGCCGCGCGTGGCGAGCATCGCGGCGAGGTCGCCGCGACCGCAGCCGACGTCGACGCCGCGCCCGGCGGGCAGTGCGGCGACGGCGTCGACCGGGGCGGTGCGTCGCGCGCGCCAGCCCTGCCAGGCCTGGATCATGCGCGAGATCGCGCCGACGAGCGGGTTGACGCGCGCGTCGTAGGGCGCGTAGGACGCCGGATAGAAGGCGGCGAGCTGCGCCGCGCCGACGCGGGGCAGCGTGACGCCCGCGCCGCAGCCCTGGCAGACCGCGACGCCGAAGCGGCCCGGCGTGCCGTGCAGGCGGTCGGTGGTGTGCAGGGAGGCAGGCCCGAGCGGTGTCGCGCAGAGCGGGCAGGTCTCGGGCGGCGTGCGCGGGTCCATCGCGCCCGGCAAGATAGCCGCCGGTGACCCGCGTCCTGCACATCCTGCCCCACCGCGGCGGCGGCGCGGAGACCTACATCGACATCCTCGAGCGGCTGCCCGGCTTCGAGCACGCGCGCGCCCCGCTCTCGGCGGGGCCGTCGCCGGCCGCGGCGGCCGCGTCGATCCCGGTTCGCTGGCCGCGGGCGGCGCGGGCGGCGACGCGGGCCGACCTGGTGCATGTCCACGGCGACGTCACGGCGATCCTGGCGCTGGCGCTGCTGCGCGGGCGGCCCGCCGTGTTCACGACGCACGGGCTGCACCTCCTGCGCCGCGCGGAGGGCGCGCGCCGGGCTGCCGCGATCCGGGGGCTGCGCGCGGCCGTGGGCGCGGCCGGCGCGACGCTGTGCACCTCGCGCGCCGAGCGCGACGAGCTGGCGGCGCTGCTCGGGCCGGGACTGGCGCGCCGGCTGACGGTCGTCCACAACGGCGTGGCGCTGCCGGCGCCCGCGCCGGCGGATCGCGCCGTGACGCGCGCCGAGCTCGGGCTCGGCGAGGGCGACGTCGCGGCCCTCTTCCTCGGCGAGCTGTCGGAGCGCAAGGGAGTACTGACCGCGGTCGCGGCGGCGCGCGCCGCCGCCGGTCGCGGCGCGCCGGTCGTGCTGCTCGTCGCCGGCGACGGACCGCAGGCCGACGCGGTCGCGGCGCTGGCCTCGCCCGCCGTCCGCCCGCTCGGGTTCCGCCGCGACCCCGACCGGCTGCTGGCGGCCGCCGACATCTTCGTCCTGCCCTCGACGCGCGAGGGGCTGTCGTTCGCCGTCCTGGAGGCGATGGCGCAGGGCCTGGCGCTCGTCGTCTCGGACGGTCCCGGCAACCCGGAGGCGGTCGGCGACGCCGGCATCGTCGTGCCCGCCGGCGACGTCGACGCCTGGGCGGCGGCGCTGGCGGCGCTCGCCGGCGATCGCGCCGAGCGCGAGCGGCTGGGCGCCGCGGCGCGCGAGCGAGCGGGCGCGCAGTTCAGCATCGAGCAGATGCTCGCCGGCGTGGCCGCGGCCTACGACGCTCTGCTCCGGGGGTGACAGTGGCGGGGGTATGGACCGTCGTGGCGTCGGTCTTCGCCGGAGTCGAAGCGCAACAGCCGAATCCCGATTTCGACGGATTGATCCGAAACCCGTCACGCGGTTTCCGAACTGCGGATGCGCGGCGCGCGCCCGTCCCGCATGACGTCCCTCCGCGAAATTCCAATTCGGACGGGTTAGATGGGACGGCGATGATGTCGCGCGGCGGGTTCGAGTGCAGACGCTAAGTTCGGGTGTCGCCGCGCCAACTTCGACGACGACGTCGGCGGGAACGTTGGCCTTCTCTGCCGCCGCGACGACCGTTTCGACCGACGAGGCGCCCGGCGCGCGCGGACGCGAGTTCGTTGCCGAGCAGGGGCGGCCGCGAGCGTGCGCGCTCAGCGCAGCCGCGTCCGCACCACGCCGCCGTCGCGGCCGGTCAGCACGTCGCGGAAGTCGTGGCCGACGAGCACGCGGAGCGCACCGTGGCGCAGGATCCGCCGGCCGGTCGCCGTCAGCGGGATGCGTACGGTCGTGCGGCCTGCGGCGTAGACCGGCGCGACCTGCTGGGCGAGGATCCGGCGGTTACCGTCGCGCACGCGCAGCAGCAGCAGGCCGGGCCCTGAGGTCTTGACGCGCACGAGCACGCGCCGCAGGTGCACATCGGAGCGTGCGTGCTGACGAGCGACGGAGACTCGTGCGATCGTCGCGCGGGCGCGACCGCCGAACGCCGGGTCGGGGGTCAGCAGCGGCGTATAGCCGGCGACCGCGACGTAGCCTGCGCTGAAGCCGGCACCCTCGCCGGTGTAGTGCACGACGCTGAGCCCGCCGACGGCGAGATAGGAGCCGTCGGGGCGGGCGACGAGCGCACCGCGGAAGCTGTTCTGCTTGACGCTCCCGGTCGTGCGCGAGCGCGGGCTGGAGAGGCCGCCGCCGAACGCGGGCGCCAGACCGACCGCGGCCCCCAGCCCGCCCGCCGGCGTGATCCGCAGGACGTGCAGGCGCGGCAGCCCGGAAACCGTCGGCTCGAACACGGTCTGGCCGTACAGCAGCGTGCCGCCGTCGGGCGCGGCAAGCATCGCCGGCGGCCCATAGGCGGGGCTGAAGCCGGCGAACGCGACTGCGCCCGCCGACCCGAACGCCGGGTCGGGAGCGCCGGCCGGCGTAAAGCGCTGCAGATGCCGGTCGCCGGCGACGTCGATCGACCCGTTGCGGTGGAGCACCATCCGGTAGCCGCGGTTGGCGACCGTCAGCGGTGCCCCGCCGTGAAACGACGGGTCGGGCGCACCGTTCGCGGTGAGGCCCGCCAGCTGGGTCACGCCGGCGTGCGTGCCGAGCACGACGATCTTGCCGCTCGGTCGCACAATCGTGGAAAACCTGCCGGTGTTCAGGCCCGCCGGGCCGCCGATCACCGGGACGCCGAAGCTGGGGTCCAGCGCGCCGGCGGGGGTCAGCCGCACGACGAGCCAGCGGAAGCTCCCGGAGCTCGGACCGCTGCCCTCGCCGACGCTGCCGGTGATGACGATCGAGCCATCGGGCGCGAGCGCGGCGAATCCGCAGTCGCTGCCGCACGAAGCCTGCAGCTCGAGCGCGGCGACGCCGCCGGTGCCGAAGCTCGCGTCCAGCGCCCCGTTCGCCGTCAGGCCGACGATCGTGAAGTTCGGCAGCCCGAAGCGCGTCGCGGGCGGTCGCGTACCCACGACGAGCAGGCGGCCGTCGGGCCGGCGCAGCAGCTGCTGGAACCCGAGACCGAGACCGGCACGGCGAGGCGGGCGATGCCGCTTATGCCGAACGACGGATCCAGCGAGCCGTCGGGGCGCAGCTGGACGACGGTCAGCGCCGTCGGGCCGCCGGAGGCGAGCATGACGGTACCGCCGTCGGGGAGCGCGACGGCCGCCCCGGCGCCGCCCGCGTCGACGTTTGACTGCGGCACCTTCGTCGCGACGGAGAACGCCACGCGGCCCGGCGCGACGGCGGCGGCCGCGGGGGCGGCGGGAAGGAGGCTGCAGGCGGCGAGGCAGGCGACGGCCAGTAGGCGGATCATGCTCACGTAACGGCCCCCACCCGCAGAAGCTGCGCTCGCGCCGGGCGCTGGACCTAGAACGCCCTGCCGGCAACGCAACCATCCGAGCGGTTGGGCTCGTGCACGCTCGCTATTCGCGCAAGGCGAGAGCGGCTGTCCGGCGTGTGAGGTTGCCGGCGTGTTCCGCGGATGCGCCTACAGGTTCGCGGGCGGGCGGCCGGCCGAGTGTCGACTAGGAGCCGCAGGCGACTGCGACGTTCAGGGCAGCGCAGATCTCCGACATTCGGATGTCGCTGACCCGCCCCAATCGCGTGACGAGCATCGCGACCGCGACGCTTTACATCGAGTCGAGGTTAACCGCGCAGCGGCGGGGTACCGGGTCGGTGCCGGGCTCCAGCACGACCTCACTGGGCAGCTCCCGCACGTTCGTCGTGCACGGAGCGATGATGGCTCGTCGCAGACGTGGGATTGCGGCGTCCCGGGAAAGCACCAACACCGGGCGGCGGCCAATCTCGGGCAGCTCCGACCACCACACCTCCCCGCGGGCGGGGAGGTTCACGATGCCCCGGCCGCCGACCGGAACGACGCGAGATTGGCCCACGCGTCAGGCTCGTCGATCGGGTGATCGTCGTACGCGTGGTAGGCGTCGTCGATCTCGGCGGTGCGGTGACGCGCGATCAGGGCCAGGAGGGCTTCATCGAGCAGAACGGAGTCGGCCGCGCCAGCGCGAAGACCGCGGGCACGAGCGAGCAATTCGCCGTCGACCGTCGTGCTGACCCGGATCCTAGTCATGCCCTGATCATGCCACGCTCATGGCGGACCGGTCGACCCCGCGGATTTCAGCGGCCAGAGCGATGCCACGATGCTCCTCCGATTCAGGTGCTGGATCTCGCGCAAGGCGAGCGTCCGAGTGAATGTGCGCGAGTGGCGCCTTTGTCGGGGTGAGACCGACAAAGGCGCCACTCGATCGATGCCGGTGGCCGCTTGCGCTTGCGCGTGATCACTGAAGTCCTGGGAGGGCGCTCGCTCGTCGCGCACAGGAGCACTCTGCTCGACGCGGCGCGGGGTCGCGCCGACACGAGTCCCGCTGAGCATGCCCTTGTGGCGTGGCCACGCGGCCCGCGAGGCGCGTGATGCGATCCGAGCTGCGGTACCGATCTCGGACCACAGACCCCGGCCGGGCTGCCCACAGCTGGCGGCCAGCGGACGCTTCATTCGGGATTGGGCTGACGGCCGACAGCTGTTGTGTCCGATGATGTCCGCGCTTCAGGGCGCCTGGCCCAGCCGCCGGCGCCGCGCGCGCTTGAGCCGCACCGGCGTCAGCCACGCGATCGCCGGCACGACGAGGCCGCTCGCGCCGCGCAGCGTGCGCCGCCGCGCCAACGCGCGCAGGCGGATCGCGATCGCTTCGCCGGTCTGCGCGCGGTCGGCGCGCGCGGCGACGTTCGTCGTCGACATCACGCGTGTCGAGAGCGGCTCGTCGAGCGCCACGAGGAGGTGGTCGTCGGCGAGCCGCAGCCAGAGGTCGTACTCCATCGCGTAGCGGTAGCGCGGGTCGTAGCCGCCGAGCACCAGCGCGGGCTCGCGGCGGAAGGCCGCCGACGTGTTGGGCAGCGTGTTGAAGCGCAGCAGCACGGCGTTGACGTCGCCCGCGTGGAAGGACGTGCGCGGGGCGAGGGGCCGCCCGGCGGGGTCGACCTCGTGCATGCGCGAACCGACGACGGCGACCTCGGGGCGCGCGGCGAGCACGGCGAGCTGACGCTCGAGCCGCTCGGGGCACGAGTAGTCGTCAGCGTCCTGCACGGCGACGATCGGCGCTCGCGCCGCGCGCAGCCCCTCGTTGAGCGAGCGCGAGATGCCGACGTTGCGCTCCATCGTCAGAACACGCACGCGCCCGTCGCGCGCCGCGGCCGCCGCGATCACGGCCGGGCTCTCGTCGCGCGAGCCGTCGTCGATCAGCAACAGCTCGAGGTCGCGGACGGTCTGCGCCAGGATCGAGTCGATCGCTTGGTCGAGCGTCGTCGCGTTGTTGTAAACGCCGATCAGGACCGTCACCAGCGGCGTCACCGCGACCGCTCCCCGTACGCCGCGACGACGGTGTCCAGTGAGGACCGCAGCGACAGACGCTCGGCGTTGCGGGCGAACCAGGCCGCTGTGCGGTGGCGCAGAGCCGGCCCCGCGTCGCGGACGCGCAGGATCGCGGCGGCGAGGTCCTCGGCGCCGGCCGACGCGGCGACAAAGCCGTTCTCCCCCTCGTCGACGAGCTCGACGGCGGCGTTGTCGGGATCGGCGACGACGATGCTCGGCACGCCACGGGCGGCCGCCTCGACGACGACGAGCCCGTAGCCCTCGCGGCGCGAGGGCAGCACGAGGCAGAGCGCATGTGCGAGCGCGTCGTCGACCGCCTCGGCGGAGACGAAGCCGGGCGCCCGCGCCACGTCGCCGAGGCCGTGGGCCGCGATCCGGGCGAGGACCTCGTCGCGCTCGGGCCCGTCGCCGTAGATCGCGAGGCGCAGCTCGGGCGCACGGCGGTGCGCCACCGCGAACGCATCGACGAGCGCCGGCACCCGCTTCTCGGGGATGTGGCGCCCGGCGAAGACGACCTCGGGCCGCGCCGGGCGCGGCTGCGGCGTGGCGAGCGACCCCTCGTACTCGCCGGGCAGCACCACGACCGAGCCGCGCACGCCCTCGGCGCGCAGCCGCGCCGCGGTCATCCGGGCGAAGCAGAACGCCTGCTGGCGCAGCCGCAGCCCGCGCAGCTGCACGTGCCAGCCGATCCGGCCGCCGACCGGCCCGAGGTACTCGCGCCAGTACTCGCGCGTCCACAGCTCGTGCCAGTCGACGACGAGCCGGTAGCGCGACGGGCGCCGCAGCAGCCCCGCCGCGAGCAGCGAGAAGTAGGGAAACGATGCGGTGTGGACGACGTCGTAGGCGCGCCCGTGGCGCAGCAGGTGCGCGAGCACGCCGGCGCCGAAGACGAGTGGCGGCGCGATCCGGCGGCGCCCGCCGGCATAGAGCGCCAGCCGCGGCCCCGCCGTCCGGACCCGCACGCCGGCGACGTCGTGCGGCTCGCCGCGCTCCCACTGGCGAAGCGTCAGGTACGTGACGTCGTGTCCCTCGCCGGCCAGCCGCTCGGCGAGGTTGCGATACCAGCGCTCGGCGCCGCCGATCGTATGGGGAAACAGGCAGTCGTAGACGACGAGGATCTTCACGCGCCACGGAGAGTGTCAGAGCCGGGTTCAGGTCCGCGGACACCCTCGAAGGCGACTTCTCGACCGACTAAGCTTGGCCTCCGAGCGCAACATTCCCGCGCTCATGCGTTCTTGACAGTGCGAGGGTCTGACGATACCTCGACAGAGAGCAACCCCGTGGCCTCGATCGAAAGCACACCCAAAGGGCTTGGCGAGGCCGGGATCTCGGCGCTCGCCATCGAGGTCTCGGTCGTGATCCCCTGCCTCAACGAGGCGGAGAACATCGAGGAGTGCGTGCGCCGTTCGCAGGAGGCGATGGATGCGGCGGGCATCGCCGGCGAGGTCGTCGTCGCCGACAACGACTCCGAGGACGGCAGCGCCGAGCTCGCCTCCGCGGCGGGCGCGCGGGTCGTCCACGAGCCGCGCCGCGGATACGGCTCGGCCTACCTCGCGGGCTTCGGCGCCGCGCGCGGGGAGTACATCGTGATGCTCGACGCCGACATGACGTATCCCTTCGACAAGATCCCGAACTTCGTCGAGGAGCTGCGCGACGGCGCCCAGCTCGTCATGGGCGACCGGATGGACAACATCCAGCCGGGCGCGATGCACTGGGTCAACCGCTACATCGGCAACCCGCTGCTGAGCGGCACGCTGAACCTCTTCTTCCGCACGGGCATCCGCGACGCGCACTGCGGCATGCGCGGCTTCCGGCGCGACATCCTGCCGACGCTCGACCTGCGCACGACGGGCATGGAGTTCGCCTCGGAGATGGTGATCCGCGCGTCGAAGGAGAAGCTCGACATCCGCGAGTTCCCGATCTCGTACATGCCGCGCGGCGGCACGACGAAGCTCTCGCGCTGGCGCGACGGCTGGCGCCACCTGCGCTTCCTGCTCGTCCACAGCCCCACGCACCTGTTCATCGTGCCGGGCGCGGCGCTGCTCATGCTCGGGCTGCTCATCACGTTCATCGCGCTCGCCGAGATCCCGATCTTCGGCCGTGAGTGGAGCCTGCACACGATCATCGGCGGCGAGCTGCTGTGCATCGTCGGCACGCAGATCGTCGCGCTCGGGCTCTGCGCGCACGCCTACGGGACGTACTTCATGAACGAGAAGGATCCGTGGTTTGACCGCATGCGCGCGCGCTTCCGGCTCGAGCACGGTCTCATGGTCGGCGGCGCGATCCTCGCCGCCGGGCTGCTCGCCGGGGCGATCATCGTCGGCATGTGGTTCGATCGCGGCTTCGGCGCCCTGTCGGAGGAGCGGCTCGCGGTGACGTCGGCGGCGCTCGTCATCATCGGGCTGCAGGTCTTCTTCTCGTCGTTCCTGCTCTCGATCCTCGGGCTGCGCCGCCGCGACTGACCGACCTCCGGACGTGGATCTGCTAGCAGCCTGGCTGCTGTACCCAGTCGCGCTTGCGCTCGTCTGCCTCGGACTCGGACTGCTCGTCGAACGCCTGACGTCCTGGCGCACGCCCGGCGCGCTGATCCTCCCGATCGGCTTCGCGACGCTGCTCGCGCTGGCGCGGGTGCTGACCGCCTCCGAGAGCACCGCCGGCCTGGCGCTGCCCGTGATCGGCGTGCTCGCCGTGGCCGGCCTGCTCCTCGGCCACGCGCGGCTGCGCGCGCTGCGTCCCGATGCGTGGCTGGTCGTCGTCGTCGCCTGCGTGTTCGCGCTGCTGGCCGCCCCCATCGTGCTGTCCGGCACGCCGACGTTCGCGGGCTACCTCGCGCTGCCCGACACGACGCACCAGCTGGCGCTGGCCGACCAGTTCGCACAGCGCGGCCCAGAGTGGGCAGGCCTGCCCGACGGCTCGAACAAGCTGACGCTGTCCACCTACATCGGCTCGTCGTATCCCGTCGCCGCGCAGGCGGCGCTCGGCGTGACGGCGCCGCTGGGCGGCCTCGACATCGCCTGGCTGTACCAGCCGTTCCTCGCGTTCTCGCTCATCGTCCTGGTGCTCGCAATCTGGTCGATCGCGGCGCCGCTGCTCGCCCGCCGCTGGCAGGCCGCCCTCGTGACGTTCGCCGCGTCGCAGTCGGCGCTCGTGATCGGCAACTACCTGACCGGGGCGATCAAGGAGCTCGCCGCGGTCACGCTGCTCATGACGCTGATCGCGCTGGTCGCCGCCGCGATCTCGCAGCGCCGCCCCGTGCGATCGCTGCTCGCGGTCGCGATCGTGGCAACGGCGGCGCTGGGCGCGCTCGGCCCGGCGGTGCTGCCGTATCTCGCGATTCCCGGGCTGATCGTGGCCGGCGTGTGGGGCTTGCGCGTCGCGCGCGCGCCGCGCCGCGCGGACGTGCTCTGGCTGTCGGCCGGCGCCGTGCTGCTGGCGGCGCTGGCGTTGCCGATGCTGCGCACGCTGCGCTCGGCGGTGGAGGTGAGCAGGGCCGTGCTCGTCGATCTCGAGGACGATCTCGGCCACCTGGCCGGCCCGCTGGATACCGCCCAGGCGCTCGGGATCTGGCTGTCGGGCGACTTCCGCTACGTGACCGACAGCGCCGAGACCCCACAGGCGATCATGCTCTGGATCGCGGCGATCGCCGCAATCGCCGGGATCGTGTGGGCCGTGCGCGGGCGGCGCTGGGGCCCACTGCTGCTCGTGGCGACGTTCGTGCCCACCTCCCTGTACCTGCTGCATCGCGGCTCGACGTACGCCGACGCCAAGGTGCTCGTGATCGCCTCGCCGGCGGTGCTGCTGCTTGCGATGCTCGGGGCCGCCAGCCTCTGGGCGGGGCGCTGGCGCGTACTGAGCGCGCTCGTGACGGCGACGCTGGTCGCCGGCGTCCTGTGGTCGACCGCCCTGGCCTACCACGACGTGTCGCTGGCGCCGCACGCGCGCTACAGCGAGCTGCTCGAGCTCAACGACGAGCTCGCTGGACGCGGGCCGGCGTTCTTCGGCGAGTACGACGAGCTTGCCGAGTACTTCCTGCGCAGCGTGCCGGTCTACAGCTCGCCGCGGTACCCGCATCTCTTCCGCGGCGCGCCCTACAAGCCCAACGCGCTGGCCGATCGCCGGCGTCGCCCCAGCGAGAAGACCCCGATCGACATCGACGACGTCACGCTGGACTACATCCAGTCGGTGCGCTACGCGATCCTGCGCCGCGGGCCGCAGACGAGCCGGCCGCCGGCGAACTTCCGCCTCGTCACACGCGGGACGTTCTACGACGTCTGGCAGCGATCGGCCGTCCCGCGCGTGCTCGCCCACCTGCCGCTCGGCCGCGACGTGCTGCACCAGGCGGCGCCGATCAGCCGGCGCGCGGCGGCCCGCCTCGGGCGCGATGCGCGCCGCCGGGGCGGTCGGCTTGCGTACGCGCCACGTGCTCGGCCGCCGGTCTTCCTCGCCACTCGCCACCCGCGCCCGCTGCGCTGGAAGGGCTTCGGCAACTTCCCCGAGGCGCTGGTCAGCGACGGCCCCTCGAACATCAGCGCGCCGATTCAGATCCCCCGCAGCGGTCGCTACCACGTCTGGGTCGAGGGCTCCTTCGCGCGACGGATCGAGATCGGGCTCGACGGACGGCCCCTCCCGCGCACGCCGTCGGGCCTGAACCTCCCGGGCGCCTACGCGTCGCTGGGCACGGTCTCGATCGCGCGCGGACGCCACTCGGTCTCCATCCGCCAGCGCGGGGGCAACCTGTTGCCGGGCACCGGCGGCTATCTCTCGAGCCTGCGGCACATCGGCCCGATCTACTTCAACCCCGTCGTCAACGAGCAGTTCCCCGTGCGCGAGATCGACCCCGGGCGCTGGCGCGACCTCGTCGGCATGCGGGCCGACTGGCTGGAGATCGTGCGCCGGCGGTGAGCGCGCCGCGGCGCGTCACCCTCAGCTGCGCGTGAGCGCGATGTTGCGCAGGCGCAGCGTGTCGCAGGCCTCGGTCGCCTCGAAGCCGGCGGGGGTGCGGATCTCGACGTCGACCGTCTCGGCGTAGATCAGCTCGGTGCGCGCGAGCAGGTCGGGGCGGATGGCCCCCACGAGCGTCGCCTCGTGGCCCTCGACGTCGATCTTCAGCACGTCGATGCGCGACGCGCTCGCCAGCACCTCCTCGAGCACCGCGTTGATGTGCCGGCAGCGCACGGTCGTCGTGTCGGGCAGGTCCATCCCGAGGCCGCCGTAGCGGCCGGTGTCCTCGATGCCGAAGGTCGCGTCGCCGTCGAAGTCGGCAACCGCCACCTGCTGCACCTCGAAGCGCCCCGCAAACGGCGCGAGGTTCGCGCGCAGGCGCTCGACGTTGCGCGGCACCGGCTCGCAGAGGTGGCAGCGCACGCGCGGTCCGCGCGTGAGGAAGTACAGCGCCGACAGCCCGATGTTCGAACCGATGTCGACGACCGTCATCGGCGCCTGCGGGGCCGCCGGCGAGACCGCGTAGTCCTCGCGGCAGAACATCTCGTTGAGCGTGATCATGTCGTGGTAGGACCACAGCGTCGGGGTCATCGTCCCGGCGGGCGTGCGCACGGCCACCTGCGCGGGATAGGCGCCGCGGGCGCGAAAGTAGCGCTGCGCGGCGTCGAGCGGTCGCGGGTAGCGGCGCACCATGTTCGCGAGCGCCGCGTAGTTGCGCGGCTGGGCGACGTTGCGCGCGACGAAGCCGACTGGGCGCCCGCCGAGGACCCGCAGCGGGCGGTCGCGCAGCGCGGTCACAGCTCCTCCGCCGCCAGCGGCGCCATCCGCTCGAACACCTTGACGCCCAGCCACGTGGCGCCGACGAAGATCGCCAGCGGGATGAGCAGCAGAGCGTCGGAGCCCAGCACCTCGGCCGGCGACGGCGCCCCCGTCAACAGATGCCGCGACTCCTGGACGAGCGTCGCGATCGGGTTGAGCAGCGCGATCTTGGCCAGCGTCTGCGACTGCGCCACGACGGCCTCGATCGGATAGAGGATCGGTGTCGCGTAGAAGAGCGCCTGCAGTATGACCTCCCAGATCGGGCGCACGTCGCGATAGCGCACGTACAGGGCGCTGAGCAGCATCGCCACACCGGTCGCGAAGACGAGCATGAGGAGAAAGGGGATCGGCAGCAGCAGCCAGCTCCAGCGCGGCTCCACGCCGTTGGCGAGGACGAAGATGGCGAGCACGACGAGGTTCAGCGCGAGGTTCATCACCGCCACGAGCGCGACCGACAGCGGAACGACGGCACGCGGGAAGCCGACCTTGCGCAGCAGCGACTCGCGGTCGACCATCGAGGTCACGCCCGCACCCGTCACCTCGGAGAAGAAGAAGTACAGGATCATCGCCAGCAGCAGGATCACGCCGTAGTGGTCGATGCCGGCACCGGCCTTGAGGACCTCTGAGAAGACGAAGAAGACGATCCCGAACAGCATCAGCGGGCGCAGCAGCGACCAGACGTAGCCGAGCGCCGAGCCGTAGAAGCGCACCTTCCAGTCGGTCGCCGCCAGCGTGCGCGTCAGGTTCCACAGGCGCCGCCGGTCGCCGGCGCCGAGCGCCGACGGGCCCCGCACGCGGTAGGCGTCAGCGCTCACCGGCGACCTCGTTCATCGTCGGCGCGGGCGTGAGCAGGAAGCCGTGCGGCAGGTCGACGGCGACGCTGCCCCAGGCGGTCCCGCTGACGACGAAGGAGTAGACGTCCTCGCGGAAGGCCAGCAGCTCGCCGCCCGCCGGCTCGCTGACGTGGACCGACAGCCAGTAGCGCCCGGGCGAGAGATGGTTGACGAAGCCGACGGCCACGTCGACCTCGTCGCCCGCCGCATGGCGTCCCGTGACGAAGCCCTGGCGCTCGGTGCTCATCGACATGATGCGGCGCTGGTGCTCGTCGGTGATCGAGAAGACGATCACCGGATCGGCCGCGGCTGCGACGAACCGCACTCGCGTCGCCATCCCGCTCGCGTCGGCGGGCTCGAGCACGGTCGTGCGTCCGGCGGACTCCGTCTGTGCCCACGCATCGACGATGATCGCGACGTCGTCCTCGACGGTGCGCAGCGAGGCCGCGCGCACGAGCGACTCGCGCTCGTCGGGTGCGGCGAAGTTCAGCTGCGTGTACTGCCGGGCCACGCTGCGCGAGTGGCCGACGGCGACGACGCGGCCGCGATCGAGCAGCAGCGCGCGGTCACAGAAACGCTGCACCTGCTCCATATCGTGGGTGACCAGCAGGATCGTCTTGCCCTCGCTGCGGGCGCGGTCGAGCACGTCGTAGCACTTCTGCTGGAAGGCGGCATCGCCGACGGC
>Ga0136633_1000279_pt1 | contig 38395 bp, 44 predicted proteins | sample AntDrymeUQ832206_2_FD_105494 | JGI IMG/M metagenome (GOLD analysis project Ga0136633, IMG submission 105494) | Polar desert sand microbial communities from Dry Valleys, Antarctica - metaG UQ83 (22.06) | ecosystem: Environmental > Terrestrial > Soil > Desert | place: Antarctica: Dry Valley... | reverse complement strand
GATCCCCTTGAAGTTGTCCGGCCCGTTCTCCTCGAAGATCGGGGTGTTCTGGACAGCGTCCTCGTAGGGTCCCGGGGTCCCGAACTTGTCGCGCGGGTTCCCGTTCCACGGGGTCGGGGGGTAGGGCTGGTAGTTGGCGACCCTGCCGTCGCGAATGACCATGTGGTGGCTGATCACGCCGCGAGCGGCCTCGTGGAAACCGCAGGAGATCGCCTCCTCCGGCACCGTGAAGCTGTTCCACGACTTCGTGCGGCCGGCGCGAACCTCGACGAGGGCCTTCTCGAGGTTGTACAGACCGATCAGGGCGGAGACCGCCTGATGGTAGGTACGGGCACGGTCACGCTCGATGGCGTTCGACCACGGCGGGATCTTCCACTCGAGCTCCATCTCGGGCATGTTCAGCGACTTCGGCAGCACCATCTGGATGCTGGAGCCCGTGGCCTTGAGGTAGCCGAGATCGACGAGGCCGGCCTTCGCCGTGACCCAGTTGCGCGCGAACGGGCCGCCACCGGTGTCGGTCGCAACGTAGATGTCGTTGCGCTTGTCGTACATCCGCGGCGCGGCGACCCACGAGTACTTGCCGTTGAAGTCGCGCTTCTGCGGCTTCGGGATCGTCTGCTTGTTCCACGGGTGGCGCTTGTCGACCGGGTTGCCCAGCGGGTCCTCGGTGACGAACGTCTCGCAGTCGTCCCAGTCATCGAAGTACGAATGGCCGAGCAGGATCCGCATCGCCAGGTTGATCTCGACGAGGTCCGTCGTGATCAGCTCGCCCTTGAAGACGAGGCCCGGGGTGATGAAGCGCTTGCGGCCCCAGTCGGTCATCGTCTTGTAGTCGTACGTCACGTACTCGGGATCGTCGAACGCGCCCCAGCAGATGATGTCCGTGTCGCGGTAGCCGACCCGCTCGTAGCCCGGCATGGCCTCGTAGAAGAAGTCATAGAGGTCATCGTGCATCGGCACCGTGCGCTTGATGTAGTCCATGTAGCGCATGAGGCGGACGTAGTAGTCCGTCATCGTCTGGTGCGTGATGTCGGCGCTGCAGCCACCCGGCAGGATCGTCGAGGGGTGCGTGTGCCGGCCGCCGAACAGGCAGTACATCTCACGCGTGTACCGGGCGACGCCGAGCGTCTCGAGGTAGAACGAACCCGTGAACGGGTTCAGCGCGCGCATGATGTCGGCGATCGTCTTGTACCCGTGGATATCGCAGTGCGGGGCCGTGGTGTTCTCGGCCTTCGCGAGGACGGACGGGTTGGTCTCCTTGACCATCTGCTCGCAGAAGTCCACGTTGCACATGCAGTCGTTGAAGATCGCATGGTCGAACATGTAGTCCGCGGTCTCGGCGAGGTTGAACGCGTAGTCGCCGAGCTTCGGCGGCTTGACGCCATACGCCATGTTCTGGTTCAGGCACGACACCGTGCAGTGGTTGTCACCGCAGATGCCGCAGATGCGGCTCGTGATGAAGTGCGTGTCACGAGGGTCGATGCCCTTCATGAAGATGTCGAAGCCACGGAAGATCATCGACGTGCTGTAGCACTTGTTGACCTTGCGGTTCGTGAAGTCGATCTCCGTGTGGATGCCGAGCGACCCGACGATGCGGGTGATCGGATCCCAGGCCATCTCCTTGACGACGACGCCTTGTGTCTGGGGCGTGGAACTCAATGTTGCCATGTTGCCTCCTCCTACCAGGTCTTCTGAAAGCCGCTGGTGAGCTCGTTGCGCGGATGGCGCCACTCCGGCTCTTTGTCGCCCTTGGTCTTGATCGACTGATTGCGGAAGTACCTCAGCACGGGGCCGTAGGTGAACTTCGCAAGCATCGTCGAGCCGCGGGCGTTCTTGTCCTCCTCCATGAACGGCATGAACTTGTCCGGGAATCCGGGCATCGTGCACGCCATGCAGATGCCGCCGACGTTCGGGCATCCGCCCACGCCGCTCTGCCAGCCGCGGATCGGCACGTTGCACTTCACGACCGGGCCCTTGCAGCCGAGCTTCACGAGGCAGCGATGGTCCGAGCCGTACTCCGTCGCGAAGTTGCCGTGCTCGTAGAACGCGGCGCGGTTGCAGCCCTCATGCACCGTGCGCCCGAAGTGCATCGTCAGGCGGTGCTGATCGTCGAGCTCGGGGATCGGCGTGATGCCGGCCAGCGCCATGACGAGCACCGTCAGCGACTCCGTGGTGTTGTCCGGCTGCGCCGGGCACCCCGGGATGTTCACGACGGGAATCCCGGCAGCGGACGTCCAGCCCCAGCCGAGGTAGTCGCAGAGCCCCATGGCACCGGTCGGGTTGTTCTTCATCGCCGGGATGCCGCCGTACGTGGCGCACGTCCCGAGCGCGACGACAGCAGCGGCCTTGGGTGCCAGGCGATCGATCCACTCGTTCGTGGTGATCGGCTGCCCGTTGGACGGGTTGACGCCCATGCCGGCCCAGTGGCCCTCGCCGTTGATCTTCTCGTTCGGGATCGAGCCCTCGACGATGAGGACGAACGGATCGAGCTTGCCGGCCTCTGCGTCGTACCACGCCTGCATGAACGCCGCGCCGTTCTCGTACGCGAGCACCGGGGTGTGCGCGACGACCTTCGGCATCCCGGGGATGGCCCCCGTGATGATGTCCTCCAGGCTCGGGTTGACCGCGGACGTCATGGCGACCGAATCGCCATCGCAGCCCAATCCCGATGTCATCCAGATCACATGTGCCGTGACCTGTTCTGTCTCATGCTGCCGTGGTGCGAACTCGACTGATGCCATGTTGAGCTCTTGCCTCCCTTTGAACTAACAGATGCGCGGTAGCGGATCTCCCACCAGCTGGTCCATTACGCGCTTGCCACCGAAGGCCGTGGCCATGAGGACCATGCCTTCGGGTTCGGTCTTGCATTCGCCGATCTCGGCGGCTTCTTCGCCGCCCGGCACCGACCGCAGAGCGGCCAGTGCGGAGTCCGCCGCCTCAGGGGCGACGATCGCGACAAGCCTTCCCTCGTTCGCCACGTGCATCGGATCGATGCCCAGGATCTCACACGCGCCTGCGACGGACGGATGAACCGGCACCGCCGACTCGTGGATGATCATGGCTACACGCGATGCTCTCGCGAGTTCGTTGAGAACCGATGCGACACCGCCGCGGGTCGCGTCGCGCAGGCAGCGCAGCGACGGACCGACCCCTCCCAGCAGCGTGTCGACCATCGGCCAAAGTGATTGCGTGTCGGACTCGATGTCGGAGTCGAGCTCGAACTCGCCGCGAGCGAGCATGATCGCGGTGCCGTGATCGCCGATGCGACCGGAGACGAGGATCTTGTCGCCGGGCCGCAGCGCGGCGGGCGACAGGGTGGCGCGGTCGTCGATCAGGCCCAGGCCCGTCGTGCAGATGTACATCTCGTCGCACATGCCGCGCGGCACGACCTTCGTGTCGCCGGCGACGATCGGCACGCCGGCCGACTGCGCGGCGGCGGCGATCGCGGCCACCTGGTGCTTGAGGGTGTCCGCGGGCAGGCCCTCCTCGAGGATCAGCGACAGCGTCAGCGCCAGCGGGCGTGAGCCGGCCATCGCGAGGTCGTTGACCGTGCCGTTGACGGCGAGGTCGCCGATCGTGCCGCCGGGAAAGACGATCGGGTTGACGACGAAGCTGTCCGTCGTCATCGCAACCTGGCCGCCGAGCAGCGAGATCGTCCCCGCATCGGCCATCGCCTCGAGCGTGTCGTTGGCGAAGGCCGGCACGAGCAGGCCCTCGATCAGGCCCTGGGTCGCCTTGCCGCCGGCCCCATGAGCCATCGTGATCTGCGTGTCGCGGAACTTCTGCCTCTTCGCGCGCGCCGTCTCGATGATGTTGAGCACCTTCTGCTCACGCTCTGAGACCTCGGAGGACACTCAGACGACCTCGCGCTCGCGGGCGAAGCGCCCGTAGTTGTAGTACGCCGCGCATGCGCCCTCGCTGGACACCATGCAGGTGCCGATCGGCCGCTCGGGCGTGCAGCCGGAGCCGAAGACCTTGCACTCCCAGGGCTTGATGACGCCCTTGAGGACCTCGCCGCACTGGCAGGCCTTGGGATCTGCGACGCGGACGCCGGGGACGGCGTAGCGCAGCTCGGCGTCGAGGTCGGCGTAGGCCTTGGACAGCTTCAGCCCGCTCTGGGAGATGAAGCCCATCCCGCGCCACTCGAAGTGCGGGCGCAGCTCGAAGACCTCGGCCATGACCTCCAGCGCACGCGGATTGCCCTCGTAGGGCACGACGCGCGCGTACTGGTTCTCGACCTCGCAGCGGCCTTCCTTGAGCTGCGTGAGGATCATGTGGATCGCGTGCAGCACGTCCAGCGGCTCAAAGCCGGCGACCGCGATCGGCTTGCCGTACTCGCGCGGGATGAACTCGAACGGCCGCACGCCGACGACGGTCGACACGTGGCCCGGTCCGATGAAGCCGTCCAGGCGCAGGTCCGGCGAGTCGAGCAGGGCGCGCAGCGGCGGCACGATCGTGACGTGGTTGCACATGCAGAAGAAGTTCTTCACGCCCTCTGACTTGGCGCGCCGCAGCGTCAGCGCCGTCGACGGCGCGGTCGTCTCAAAGCCGATCGCCATGAAGATGACGTCGCGCTCGGGGTTGGACTTCGCGATCCGCAGCGCGTCCAGCGGCGAGTAGACCATGCGGATGTCGGCGCCCTCGGCCTTGGCATCCAGCAGCGAGCCCTCGGAGCCCGGCACGCGCAGCATGTCGCCGAAGCACGTGAAGATCACGTTGTCCTCGTGCGCGAGGGCGATCGCGTCGTCGACGCGGCCCATCGGGATGACGCAGACCGGACAGCCGGGCCCGTGGACGAGCTCGACGTTGGCGGGCAGCAGGTCGTCGATCCCGTACTTGTAGATCGAGTGCGTGTGCCCGCCGCACACTTCCATGAACTTGTAGTGGCGCCCGGCCTCGACGAGACCCAGGATCTCGCCCGCCAGCACCCGACCCAGCGCGGGGTCGCGGAATTCGTCGACGTGCTTCATACGGGGCTCTCCTCGGACAGACGTGCGATCGCAGTGCCGGCGTGCACGAGAAGCCTATCCCCCGGCGCCACCGGGGCGACCAACTCGATTTCGACGGTTTCCGAATTCCCGTCGTCGTCCTTGCAGAGTGCGAGACCTCGCTCCCCGTCGACGCGCAGCACGCTGAGCGGGATCGCGACGTCCCCGCACGTGATGCAGCCCCTGTCGATCGCGTCGCGATCGCAGGCCGATCCGGACGGGGCGAGTGCCGCCGCCACGTTGTTGAGAAGGCCGGTCATTCGATGATGCTCGCCTTCAGCTCTTCGAGTTCCTGCTCGTAATCTGATCCCATGCTCTCGAGCATACGCCGAGTTTCGCGCGCTTCCGCCTCATCGACCTTGGACATCGCGAAGCCCACGTGGATCAGGACCCAGTCGCCCGGACCGACGCACGTCCCGTCCTCATCGAGCAGGCAGATGTTGACGTTGCGCTGCACGCCGGCGACGTCGACCTTCGCAAGTCGGTTCGTCTCGTCAACGACCTCGATGATCTGACCGGGAATCGCAAGGCACATGTGCGTCTCAAAGCCCCTGTTTCGGTGCGTCGGGACAACGGCGTCCCCACGGCAAGGCGACAGTCGTACCACTCGTGCTCGCGGCGCACTAGATGACCCGTACACCTTGCAGACGATCCCGGCGGCTCGCCGCCGGGTCCCTTTCCCGCGCGCCTAGGTGTGCGCCTCACCTTGTGCCCGCGACGACCCTCGTGGTACCAACGAACCCGGAGTTTGCAGGTGTGTCCAGACTGGAAAGGGAGGGTGGCGCCCGCGTGTCTTCTGCCGGAACGACGCAGGACCCCATTGCGCAAGCGCTCGAGAAGCTCGGTTCGTATGGCGTGCCCGTGAGCGAGATCGGAGAGCGTGTCAGTGGCCTGGTCGGCCAGATCGGCGCGTTGGATCCGACGGAGGTCATGGAGCAGATCGGCTCGATCGATCCGAAGCAGCTCGATGTAGGCGAGATGGTCGGCGAGCTTCAGGCTCGCTTCGACGCCCTCGATCCCGCCGTCAAGGTCCCCGTGATGGTCGCGGCAGGCTTCGTCGGCGCACGGGTGGTGAGGTGGATTGTCCGCTAGGGACGCTCGCCGTCGTCGCGTGTTCGGCACGCGCGCGCACGGACATGAGGCGTGCGCATGAGCGCCCCCGAGGACGAGCAGGCCCCGGCCCACGAGCTGGAGCGCTCGCCCGAGGATCAGAGTCTGGTCCTGGCGCGGGAAGCCGGACGCAACCGCGCGGCGGTCGTGGCAGGCTTCGTCGCCGGCGGCGGAATCAGTGCAACGCTCGGTCTCCCCTTGCGGGCGATGGGAGCTTCACCTCGCACACCAGCGTGGAAAGGCAGGGGCATGTCCAACAGGAACCTCAATGCGCAACTCGCGCCGGCGATGCTGTCGCTGGCTGCGACCAACCAGCAGTTGCTCGGTCTCGTCGGAAGGCGGCGCAGCATGCTGTGGCGGGTCGTCCCGCTCGGCATCGCGGCGGCGGGCTTCCGCTACGCGACGGCCGAGCCCGACGAGCGCCAGGCGATGGTCGAGCAGGCGCAGGCGCTGCTCTCCCAAGGGCAGGCGATGCTCGAGAGCAGCGGCGTCATGGAGAAGGTCTTCAAGTAGGAGGAGCGCGGCTCGGCCTGCCCCGGGCTCCGGAGCAGGCCGAGCGCGCCGGCGGACGTGTCCACTAGTGGTCCTTGCAGGATGGGCCACTAGGCACCTCCGGCGCGACGTGCCACGATCACGTCGATGACCAGCGGACCCGCTGCGGCCGAGCACCTGCGCGACCTCGCGCGGCTGCGCCGCGTCCGTGACCGGATCGACCGGGAGTACGCGCAGCCGCTGGACGTCGAGGCGCTCGCCCGCAGCGCGCACATGTCGGCCGGGCACTTCAGCCGCGAGTTCCGGCTCGCCTACGGCGAGCCACCGTACGCCTACCTGATGACGCGGCGTATCGAGCGCGCGATGGCGCTGCTGCGGCGCGGCGATCTCAGCGTCACCGAGGTCTGTTTCGCGGTCGGCTGCTCGTCGCTGGGCACCTTCAGCAGTCGCTTTACAGAACTGGTCGGCGTGCCGCCCAGCACCTACCGGCGCCACGAGGGGCACGCGACGGCGGGGATGCCGTCGTGCGTCGACGGCACCTTCGCGCGGCTGCAGGCCGGCGACGCCGAGGTCATCCAGGAGCCGACCGACCAGCCGTACGGCGTTCGCGACTGCGCCTTCCGCGATCCCGCGGGCAACCACGTCCGCCTCAACGAGCTGGGCTGAGCCGTCCGCCGTCCGCGGCCATGACCTGCGCAGACGGCGCCGTGAGGCGCTGGTGGTCCGTCCTGTAAGTCCGTGCCCGTTTGGGCGCTTGCCGGCGCCGGCTGGCAAGGACGCAGGGAAGGAGTGGGCCTTCAGGCCCATGACTGAGCGAGGACGCCGCGAGCCGGTGATCGACGGGCGATCCAAACGGGTGCGGACTTGCAGGATGGGCCACTAGGTCGCGGCCTCGGCGTGGATGCGCTTGCGGTCTGAGCCCTTCTGGCACAGCCGCCCGCCGTCGCGCCCGTAGCGCACGGCGACGCACTCGGCCATGATCGACAGCGCGGTCTCCTGGGCGCCGGTCGCGCCGAGGTCGAGGCCGACGGGCGCGCTGATGCGCTCGATCTGCTCGTCGGTGACCCCGTGGCCCATGAGACGCTCGCGGCGCTCCTTCTGCGCGCGCTTGGAGCCCATCGCGCCGATGTAGGGGGCGTCGGATTTCAGCGCCATCAGCAGCACGGCGTCGTCGAGCTTGGGATCGTGCGTCAGCACCGTGAGGTACGTCGCCGGATCGATCGCGCCGAGCTTCTCGAACGCGGCATCGGGCCAGCCCGCGACGACGTCGACGGCGTCGGGAAAGCGCTCGGGCGTCGCAAAGCGCGCCCGCGGATCGACGACGTACGCGCGCCAGCCGGCGATCTTCGCGTAGGCCGACAGGTGGACGGCGAACTCGACGGCGCCGAAGATGATCAGCCGTGGTGGCGGCGCGGAGACGTCGATGAAGAGGTCGCCGCGCATCTCCGACCTCTCGGTCCAGATCAGCTCGTCGACGGCGGCCTTGCCCTCCGCGTCGAGCTCGGGATCGCCGAGGGTGCCCTCGGTCTGTCCGTCGACTCCGATGAGCATGCGCTCGCCGGCGTGCGGGCCCTTGAGCGCCGTCACGAGCGCAGCGCGACCGCCTTCGCGGGCGATGCGCGCGAACGTCCCCTGGATGCTCATGGCTCGAACCGCTCGATCCAGACGTCGATCTCGCCACCGCACGGCAGGCCGACGTCGAAGGCCATGTCGTCGGTGATGCCGAACGTCGTCAGCTGCGGATCGTCGCCGGAGATGATGCCGTCGGCGATCTCGATGACGGCGCCCTCGACGCAGCCGCCGGAGACCATCCCGGAGATCTCGCCGCGGTCGTTGATCGCCATCTTCGCGCCGGGCGGGCGCGGCGCCGAGCGGCGGACGCCCACCACGGTGGCGAGCGCGACCTTGTCGCCTCGCTCGATCCAGCGGTCGACATCTTCGATTACGTCCTTCATCGTGTTGCTCCCTTCGGGGAAAGTCTGACCCAGACGGGCGCCGACCGCGTCGGCGCCACCCGTGTCGACACCTTACCCCGGGGTGCCAGCCGCGTCCCGGGGACCGCCAAGCTGGCGCGCGCGGCTACGCCTTGGCGAGGTTCTGGCCGAAGGACTTGACGAGCTGCGTGAGCACGGCGAGGACCGTGCCCTCGCCCATCGAGGCGGCCTTGCCGCTGACGTTGGCGTCGGCGCTGATGTTGACGGTGCTGCCCGACATGGAGATCGTGACGTCGCCCGCGGCGTTGCTCTGGCCGCCGGCCTCGCGCGTGTTGGCCTTGATCTTCGCCGTCTTGCCGTCGATCGACTCGATCGTGACCGGGCCCGTGAACTTCATGCCCATCGACCCCATCTTCACCGTGATCTCAGCCTTCGCGCTCTGCGGGCTGTCGGCCGACAGAACCTTGGCGCCCGGGACGCACGGGACGAGCTTGTTGAGGTCGGTGATGACGCCCCAGCTCTGGTCCGGATTGGGAACTGTGAACGACTCGGTCAGCGTCGGCATGGTTGGATCTCCCTGGTGTCGGATCGAAACGTGGCGGCACAGCGCCACCGGGCCACGTCCTCGAGCGCGGCCGGAGCGTGCTGCGTGACGCGAGACGGCAAGCCCCTCGTGCAGCGCAGGCGAGTATGTCACGTTGACACTCCACGGGACCTCGTGGCGCCGCGTCGCAAAGGACGGCTTTTCTCGATCCTCGGCGCGCCATCCGCGTCGCGCGTAGATGCGTCGCGCGCGCCCCGCCCGCGCGCGCTGGTGACCGGCACCCGGGACGCTTACGCGGCGACCGCGTGCATAGAATCGCGCCATGTCGATTCAGGCAGGGACGTACAAGCTGGGGCCGGACAATGCCACTCTCAGAGTGAAGACCGGCCGCCACGGCGCGGCCGCCAAGGCAGGGCACGACCTGAGCATCGAGGTCAAGTCCTGGGAGGCGACGCTGACCGTCGTCGACGACGCCGCAGCGAGCAGCCTCGAGCTGAGCGCGGACCCGACGTCGCTGCACGTGGTCAAGGGCGAGGGCGGGATGCAGGCGCTCGGCGACGACGACAAGGCGGACATCCGCAAGACGATCGACAAGGACGTCCTGAAGAAGAAGGACATCACCTTCAAGTCGAGTGCCGTCGCGGAGGACGGCGGCGGCCTGTCGATCACGGGCGCGCTTGAGATGGGCGGGAAGAGCAAGCCGGTCCAGTTTGTGATCACCGAGGCCGGCGGCAAGGTCACGGGCAGCGCCGACGTCAATCAGAGCGACTGGGGCATCAAGCCCTATTCGGCGCTCTTCGGCGCACTGAAGGTCAACGACGAGGTCACCGTCGAAGTCGAGGGCAGCCTGTCCTGACGCGCCACGGCGGCCTCGCCCGCGCGGCCGCAACACCGGCGCGGCAACGACGGAACTGTCATACTCCGCCCGCTGTCAAGCGGCCGCTTCGTGGCCCGCGTAGACCTGGAAGGAGCGTGATTGTGCAGCTTTCGATCGAGTACGGGAGGGGATCTCTTTGAGCGCCTATCGGGCGGTGTTCCTCCGCGTGCACCCCACGGGCAAGTCGGTTCTCAGCCTGACCACCGACGGCGGTGGGCAGGAACAGCAGTTCGCGAAGATCGTGTCCGACGAACTCGGCGTCCCGGCTTCGGACGTTCGGGTCGTCCCGCACGACGGCGATCGCTTCGGCGATGGCCACGGGTTCCTCACGAGCTCGAGCAACGGCACGTCGGCCGCAATCACCGCCACCTGTCGCAAGATCCGCGACAAGGCGCAGCTGCTGGCGGCCGGCATGCTCGGTACGTCCCCGCAGAGCCTGTCGTGGGCCAACGGCGCCTGGGCGCCGGGCCGCGACCCGTCGCAGGGCAAGCGCATCGAGGAGATCGCGCTGTACGCCCATGCGGGCGCCATCGAGCTGCCGCCGGGCATGGAGGGCTCGCTCGACGCGCAGACCGCATACCGCGATTGACGTCGCTGTAGGGAGGGCTGCAGACGCTCATCGCCGTCGACGACGCGACTTCATCGGGGTCGCTGCCGTCGGCGGCAGACGTCGTAAAGGGCCGACCGCCGCTACGGCTTGCCGGCGCTGCGGCTGCGCCGCCACGGCCGGCGGCCGCGACTGCGCAGCGTGGCCATCAACGCCGCGCAGGTCGCGCCGAGCACCGGCACGGCCATCGCGAGCGTCTCCTCGACCGGGATCCCCGCGATGTGGGCGAGTGGGCCGGTCACGGTCACTTGTCGCCCCACGATGCCTTGTCGGCCGCCGTGCCCTCCTCGTCGACGTCCGACCAGCTGCGCCCGGGAGCGGTCTTGCCCTTCTTCGGCTTGTAGCCGCTGGGCATCGCGATGCCGACCGAGCCTGAGCCCGCGACGCCCCACGCATCCGGTTCCTCGTCCTCGCCGTCCAGCGACGGAGGCCGCCAGCTCGCGGCCCCGAGCGCGTCCTGCTCATGGTCGGCGGCGATCGCGTCGGCAACCTCGTCGAGCGCGAGCAGGCTGTGCCCGCTGACGAGCGCGTTGCAGTACGGCAGCGCCGCCACGAGGCCGCCGGCCTTCGGCGCAAAGCCCGGTGCGCTGACGCGCGGGTTGACCCACACGATCCGGTAGGCGAGACGCGCCAGGCGCTCCATCTCGCGCGCGACCATCTCGGGATCGCCGCGCTCCCAGCCGTCTGACAGGATCACGATGACCGAGCCGCGCGCCATGCCGCGCCGGCCATAGCGATCGTTGAAGGACTTCAGCGCGTCGCCGATGCGCGTGCCGCTCGACCAGTCCTCGACGGACTCCGTCGCGCGCCTGATCGCCCGGTTGGGGTTGCGGCCCGCCAGTTGCTTGGTCAGGCGCGTCAGGCGGGTGGCGAAGACGAACGCCTCGTGGTCGGGGCCGCTCGCCCGCGCGCAGTGCAGAAACTGCAGGTAGGCGCGCGCATAGGGCTCCATCGAGCCGGAGATGTCACACAGCAGGACGAGCCGGCGCTTCTGGACGCGCCGGCGCCGGCGGGCGAGCTTGATCGGGTCGCCGCCGGTCTTCAGGCTGTCGCGCAGCGTGCGGCGCATGTCCATGTGCTCGCCGTGGCGCCCGCGCTTGCGGCGGCGCGTGCGGCGCACGGGCGTGGCGAGGTCCAGGCGGACCATGAGCCTGTACAGCGCGGCGAGCTCGTCCGAGGCGAGCGCGGAGAAGTGCTTCTCCGAGAGCTCCTCCTCCTCGCTCGCCGACAGGATCGGGATCTCGAGCTCTTCGGAGTCCTCGTCGTCGTCCTCGCCGCTGCTACCCGACTGGCTGAGGTCCGTTCCGCCGCCGGAGTCCGGCATCTCCATGTCATCTTCGAGCTCGTCCTCCTGCGTGTCCTCGGAGTCCTTCGGCGGTGCCGGCTCGAGCTCGACGTCGGGATCCTCGAGTTCGTTCTTCGAGGCGCTGCCGAAGACCTCGCGAAAGACGCGGTCGAACGTCGGAACCTGGATGAAGCCGGTGACGAAGATCGCTCGCGTCGCCCAGTACAGGCGACGCCGCGAGACGGGCTTGGTCAGCGCGAGCGAGTGCGCGTACTGCTGGGTCTGCGACGGCGTGACGGGCATCCCCGCCTCGTGCAGGCGCTGGCTGAACGCGCCGACGACCGCGGGCAGGTCGAGTTCGAGGTCCTCGACGCCGTAGGCGCCTTCGTCCCTGCGCACCTTCTCCACCTGATAGCCGTTGTCGGCCACCTAGGACTCCTCCAGCGCGATCAGCTGCTCGAGCCCTCCGGCGCGGATCACCTCCTGATCCTCGCTGTACTTCAGCACCGAGCCGAGCGTGCGATCCGCGCTCTCGGCGTCGAGCGTCTCGATGCCGAGCATGTTCAGCGCCGACACCCAGTCGATCGCCTCGGCGATGCCGGGCGGCTTCTGGACGTCGGACTTGCGCATCCGCGAGACGGCGTTGGCCACCTGCACGGTGAGCACCTCGGCCGCGGTCTTGACCCGGCGGCGGACGATCTCGACCTCGCGCTTGGGGTTGGGGTAGTCGATCCACTGATACAGGCAGCGGCGCTTGACGGCGTCGTGCAGGTCACGTGTGCGGTTGGACGTCAGGATCACGATCGGCGGGTGCGTCGCCTTGATCGTCCCGATCTCGGGGATCGTGACGGTCGCCTCGGCGAGCAGCTCGAGCAGAAAGGCCTCAAAGTCGTCGTCGGCGCGGTCGAGCTCGTCGATCAGCAGGATCGCGGGACGCGGGCCGGGATGCTCGAGCGCGCGCAGCAGCGGCCGGCGGATCAGGTAGTCCGGGCCGAAGAGCTCCTCCTCGCCGAGGTCGGTGCCCTTGGAGTCGGCCACCCGGATGCTCAGCAGCTGCTTGGGGTAGTTCCACTCGTAGAGCGCCTCGGAGGCGTCGATGCCCTCATAGCACTGCAGGCGGATCAGCGGCGTGTCCATGACCTCCGCGAGCGCCTTGGCGAGCTCGGTCTTGCCGACGCCGGCCTCGCCCTCGAGCAGCAGCGGCTGGGGCAGGCGCAGCGCGAGAAACGTCGACGTCGCGAGACCTTCGTCCGCGAGGTAGTCGACGCCCGCGAGCATCTGGCCCAGCTTCTCGACGCTCGGCACAAGCCGGCGCATCTCCTCTTCGAGCTCGTCGCTCCGTACCAGTCGGCTCATGCCTGTGCCTCCGTAAACCCGGCCGCGGCCAGGACTGCCTCGTAGTCTTCAGGGGTGTCCACGTCAAGCGGGACCGGCCCCGACATCCGAACCTCCACGACATCGTCTGCGCGCTGATCGAGCAGCCGCCAGACGCCCTTGTCGCCATGCAGGTTCCCCAGCTCTCCGAATATACGACGCTCGAACACGAACGGATGTCCGCGCTGGTCGTCGTAGCGGCAGACGGCCGCTGGCGCGTTGCCGCGGCCGGCCAGCAGCACCTGCACGGTCTCGGGCGTCACGCCGGGTTGATCTCCGAGCATCAGGACCAGCAGCTCGGCACGCGCATCGACGACACCGAGCGCCGTCGCGATCGATGACGAGCAGCCGCTGCCGAAGGCGTCGTTGACGACGACCTCGGCGCCGCCGAGATCGACCTGCTCGCGCACCCCGTCGGCCGCGCCGCCGAGCGCCACGACCAGCTGGTCGAAGTCGCAGGCACGCGCCGTCGTCACGACGTGGCCGAGCAGCGTCTGGGATGCGGGTCCATAGGGCAGAAGCTGCTTTGGGCGGCCCAGGCGCCGCGACCCTCCGGCGCCCAGGACGAGTCCGGTCACGAAGCCGTCACTTGACGGCAACGACCTGCTCCTCGAACTTGGCCTTGCAGCCCTCACAGCAGAAGTACACCGTCTCTCCATCGTGCTCGAGGTGCGGCGTGTCCGCCACGGCGAGCACGGTCATCCCGCAGATCGGGTCGACCGCGGTCGCCGGCGCGCTCGTGGCCTTGCCCTGCGCGGCGTCCGGGGACGCGTCGGCAGCCATGTGCTCGCGCTCGTAGGTCTTCTTGCAGCCCGGCGCGCAGAAGTACACCGTCTCTCCGTCGTGCTCGACCTGCAGCGCGCCCGGCTCGACCGTGACGGTCATGCCGCAGACCGGGTCGACGGCGAACGTCGGCGCCTCCTGGTCTGACGGCGCGCGCAGCGGCGGCGAGTAGTCGTCGCTGTAGCGCCGCTCGATCAGCCGCGCGAGGATCGACAGCGCGACCTCGGGCGGGGTGCGGGCTTTGATGTCCAGGCCCGCCGGGACCTCGATGCGAGCAAGCTGGTCGTCCGGCACGCCGGCGGCTCGCAGCTCCTCGATCAGCGCCGCTCCGCGCTTCGGGCTCGCCACGAGCCCGACGTAGGGCAGGCCGGCCTCGACGCCCGCGCGCAGAGCCTCGAGCTCGCCCTTGCCGTGCGCGGCGACGACCAACCCGAGGTCGCCGTCCTGCACGTCGGCGGGCTCGTCTCCGACGGCGGCGATGTCCAGCCCGAACTCCGGGCCGAGCCGCTCGAGCTGCGCGGCGATCGGCTTGGAGCCGACGACGCCGACGCGCGGGATCGGCAGCGTCGGCTCGAGGAAGACCTCGATCGCGCCCCCGGAAAGACAGGTGTTGAGCACGGTGATCGCCCCTTCCTCCTCGACCTGATCGGCGCCGTCCTTTGGCGCCTCGGGCAGGATCCGAAGGAGGATCGGCTCGTTGGTCTTCATTGCGGTCCAGGCGAACAGCCGCACGCTGTGCTCGGCGCAGATGCCGCCGACGAAGCCCTGGATCGTGCCGTCGCTCGTGACGAGCGCGACGTCCCCCGCGTGCGCGCTCGTCGGCCGCTGAGCGCGGACGACGGTCGCGGTCACGTAGGCCGCGCCCTGCGCGGCGAGCTCGTCGGCTCGCCGCGCAAGTGCGGGGTGTCTCACTGCGGCGGCGCCGCGTTACCCTGCATCGCGGCCCAGGTGCGGGCCGGGTTGCACGGGATGTCCATGTGCTTGACGCGGCCGTTCGTCCAGACGCGGAGGCCGTCGATGACGGCGTTCGCGAGGCACGGCGGGGAGCCGACGCACGGCGACTCGCCGACGCCCTTGGCACCAATCGGGTGGTGCGGGCACGGCGTGACGGTCTCGCCGAGCTCGAACTCCGGGCACTCGAGCGCGGTCGGGAGCAGGTAGTCCATGAACGAGGCGTTCATGCAGTTGCCCTGCTCGTCGAACGAGATGAGCTCCATCAGCGCCTGGCCGATGCCCTCCGTCAGGCCGCCGTGGATCTGCCCGTCGACGACCATCGGGTTGATCCGCACGCCGCAGTCGTCGACTGCGATGAAGCGGCGGCAGTGCACGTGGCCGGTACCGGGGTCGATGTCGACCACGGCGATGTACGCGCCGTAGGGGTACGTCAGGTTCGGCGGGTCGTACACGGCCTGCGCGTCCAGGCCGCCCTCGAGACCCTCCGGCATCGGCGAGCCGCTGTAGGCGTACTCGGCGATGTCCTCGATCGCCGCGCCCTTGGAGACGTCGCCGCGGACGTACCAGCGGCCCTTCTCCCAGGCGAGGTCCTCGGGACGGGTCTCGAGCATCCTGGCGGCGATCAGGCGAGCCTTGTCGCGCACCTTGCGCGACACGACCGCGACGGCGCCGCCGGAGACCGGCGTCGAGCGGCTGCCGTACGTGCCGAGGCCGTACGGCGTCTTGTCCGTGTCGCCGTGGCGCACGGTGATCTCGTTCGGCGAGATGCCGAGCTCCTCGGCGACGATCTGCGCGAACGTCGTCTCGTGGCCCTGGCCCTGCGTCTGGGCGCTGATCGACACGACGGCCTTGCCCGACGGGTGGACGCGGAGGTCCGCACCGTCGTTCATCGCGAGGCCGAGGATGTCCATGTGCTTGCGCGGACCGGCGCCGACGCCCTCGGTGAAGAAGGTGATGCCGATGCCCATGATCTCGCCCTTGGCGAGCTTCTCCTGCTGCTCCTTGCGCAGGTCCTCATAGCCCGCGATCTCCATCGCGACCTTCATCGTCTTGTGGTAGTCGCCGGAGTCGTACGTCCAGCCCGTGGCCGACTCGTACGGGAACTGCTCGGGCCGGATGAAGCTGCGCATGCGCAGCTCGATCGGATCGACGTTCATCTCCCACGCCAGCGCCTCGACCATCCGCTCGACGAGGTAGACGGCCTCGGTGATGCGGAACGAGCAGCGGTAGGCGACGCCGCCCGGTGCCTTGTTCGTGTACACGGCGGTGACCGTGCAGTGCGCCGCGTCGAGGTCGTAGGACCCCGTCACGATGTGAAAGAAGCCGGCGGGGAACTTCGTCGGCTGCGCGGTCGAGTCGAACGCGCCGTGGTCGGCGATCACGTCGACGCGCAGGCCGGTGATCTTGCCGTTCTTCGCGCACAGCTGGCTGTGCATGATGTAGTCACGCGCGAAGCCGGTCGTGGCGAGGTTCTCCGAGCGGTCCTCGATCCACTTGACCGGAGCGCCGGCGACGATCGAACCGGCGATCGCGCAGACGTAGCCGGGGTAGACCGGCACCTTGTTGCCGAAGCCGCCGCCGATGTCGTTGCAGAGGATGCGAATCCTGTGCTCGGGCAGGCCGGCGACCTGCGCGTAGACCGTGCGGTGCGCGTGCGGGGCCTGGTTGCCGTTGTAGATGTTCAGCTGACCCGTCGTCGGGTTCATGTCGGCGACCATGCCGCATGTCTCCATCGGGCACGGGTGCACGCGGGTGTGGTGGATGTCGCGCGTGACGATCGTGTCGGCCTCGCCGAAGACTCGGTCGGTGGCGGCCTTGTCGCCGGCCTCCCAGGTCGGGCTCGCCAGGTTGTCGGTCTGTCCGACCTTGTCGTCGCGAATCAGCGGGGCGCCGGGATCCATCGCCTTGCGGCAGTTGACGATCGCGGGCAGCACCTCGTACTCGACCTCGATCAGGGCGAGCGCGTCCTGCGCGGAGTAGGCGTCCAGGGCGATGACGAACGCGACCTCCTGCAGGTGGAAGCGGACCTTGTCGCCCGCGAGCACGGCCTGCGTGTCGTAGGAGATCGTCGGCATCCAGGCCAGGCCCAGCGTCTCGAGGTCCTTGGCGATGACGACCGCCGCGACCTTCGGATGCGCGAGCGCCGCGGACGTGTCGATCGACACGATCTTGGCGTGGGCGTAGGGGCTGCGCAGCAGGGCGCCGTGCAGCATGCCCGGCAGGCGCACGTCGTCCATGTAGTTGCCCTTGCCGCGAATGAAGCGCGCGTCCTCCTTGCGCTTCATCCGGCCGAACCCGATGGGGGCGTCGGTCACGCCGCCCGTCGCGTCGCTCAGCCAGCTGGCCATCTTGCCAGGAGCAGTCTCAGTTGAAGCCATGTTCTCAGTTACCTCCGGTCGCGGCGGCCGCTTCGTACGCGGCAGCCCACCTGATCGCCTTGACGATGTTCACGTAGCCGGTGCAGCGACACAGGCCTCCCGAGATCGCTTCGCGGATCTCGTAGTCAGTCATGTTCGTCGGGTCGGGATGCTTGTCGATGAGCCAGCGGCCCGTGACCATCATCCCGGGGGTGCAGAATCCGCACTGCAGGGCATGCATCTCGTGAAAGCCCTGCTGAATCGGATCGAGGACGCCGTTCTTCTCGAGGCCCTCGACGGTCGAGATCTCGTGTCCCTCGGCCTGCGCGGCCAGCGTCGTGCAGGACTTGATCGGCACGCCGTCCATCAGCACCACGCAGATGCCGCAGTTTGACGTGTCGCAACCCCAGTGGGTTCCGTGGAGCTCGGCCATCTCGCGGATGTAGTGCACGAGCAGCATGCGCGGCTCGATGTCGTGCGAGTGCGCCTGGCCGTTGATCGACATGGAAACTTGCATCGGTTCTGGTTCTCCTATCGCAGGGCGTTGGCGGCAGCGCGGCTCAGCGCGCGCTTGCTGAGGACGCCGGCAACGTGGCGCTTGTAGTCGACCGGGCCGCGGCCGTCGGCGCTGGGCGAGCAGTCCTGCGAGGCCATCGCGCCCGCCTGGGCGAAGAGGTCCTCGGAGGGAGCCTGGCCGATCAGCGCCTGCTCGGCGCGCGAGATGTGCATCGTCGTGGGGCCGACCGCGCTGCAGGCCAGGCCGCAGTCGGTGATCGTGCCGTTCTCGATCCACAGCGCGGCCGAGGCGGCCACGATCGCGAAGTCGCCGGCGCGGCGCTCGACCTTCTCGTGGGCGCTGCCGTGCCCCCGCTTGACCTTGAAGCGCACCTCGATCAGCAGCTCGGTCGGCTCCACGGCGGTCATGTACGGCCCGACGTGGAACTCCTCCATGCCCAGGACGCGTTCCGAGCCGCCCGGACCCCGGACGACGGCCTGACCCTTGAGCGCGGTGACGACGCCCGAGAGGTCCTCGGCGGGATCGGCCTGGCACAGCGAGCCGCCCATCGTGCCGCGGTTGCGCACGACCGGGTCGGCGAGCACGTGCTCGGCCTCGTGGAAGATCGGAAAGTGCTGGGCGAGCAGGTCGCTCTCGAGCATGTTCACGTGGCGCGTCATCGCGCCGATGCGGATCTCGTCGCCCTCTTGGCGGATGTAGCTGAGCTCCGGCTCGAGCGGGTTGATGTCGATGAGGTGACCCGGGTTGGCGAGACGCAGCTTCATCATCGGGATGAGGCTGTGACCGCCGGCGAGGAAGCGAGCCTCGCCGTTGAGGTTCGCCATCTGCTGGATGGCGTCATCGACACTGGTCGCGCGCGAGTACTCAACCGGTGCAGGGGTCTGCATTGCCAAGGTGGAACGCTCCTTCCGAGAGTGGACCGACGAACGATCCTATGCACGCTACGATCGCCATGGCAAGCCCATGAAGCGATCGCTTAATTGACTCTTTCGCAACTTCGCTCGTTTCTGACCGTGGCGCGCCTCGGCTCGGTCAAGGCCGCGGCGCGCACGCTCGAGGTGAGCGAGCCCGCCGTGTCCGGCGCCGTCGGCGCCCTGCGGCGCGAGCTCGGCGACGACCTCTACGTGCGCCGCGGCGCCGCGATCGAGCTGACCCCCGGAGGACGCCGCCTGGCCAGCGCCGCGGCGGACATCCTCGTGCTCGCCTCGGACGCCCGCCGCGCCGTGCGCGAGGCAACGACGCACACGACGCTGCGCGTCGCGGTGACGGCGAGCGTCGGCGAGCTCGCGGCGCAGCCACTGCTCGATGCGTTCACGCGCCGGCACGCCGGCATCGAGATCGACCTGAAGGTCCGGCGCGGCAACGAGTTCGCGGCGCTGCTCACCGACGGGCAGGCCGACGTCACGCTCGGCCCGCGGGTGCAGCAGGACTCAGACCCCGTGATCATGTCCGAGCCGTTTCTGCGCTACAGCCTCGTCGTCGTGGCGGCGCCGGGTCACGCGCTCGCGGGCTCGACCGCCGTCGCGCCTGCGGCGCTCGTCGGCACGCCCTGGCTGCTGGGCCCGTCCGGGACCGATCCGTCGAGCGCGACAAGCGCGTTTCTCGCGCGCCAGGCGATCGCTCCGCAGCGCTCGCGGACGTTTCCGAACATCGCCGCGGCGCTCGCGCAGGTCGCCGCCGGCCGGGGGGTCTCGCTGGCGGTCGCGCATACGGTGCGCGACGAGCTCGAACGCGGCGCGCTGGTCGTGCTGGACGTCCGCGGCACGCCGGTCCAGGGCATGTGGCACGCGAGCGTGCTGGGTCCGGACCGCCGCAGCGGAGCGGCCGACGCGCTGCGACGGTTCGTCACGCTGTCCGAGGCGACCCTGGCGATGCTCGCCCGGGCGGGCGGGGTGCCCGACGAGCGCTTTCGGCCGGCGATCCAGATGCGCCGGCGCCAGAGCGACCGGGACGGTGTCTAGCTCGCCTCGCCGTCGCCGCCCGCGCCCTTCTGGGCCTGGATCGCCTGAAACGTGCTGCTCGCGTTGTGGTCCTCGTTGTCGCAGTAGCGCGGCGGCGGGCCGCCGTGCTTGGGCGGGTCGACTGCCGGGCGCTCACAACCCGGGTACAGGCAGATCACCGTCTCGGTCTCGCTCATGTCCGTCCTCCCTCGTTCGCTGCCGGCGTGGCGCCGGCCCGGTCCGTAACGTACCAACGTCCTTTTCGTCGTCATGTTCTGGCGCGTGCACGCTCGGCAGCGGAGCTGGATCGGCCTGCTTTGGGCGCTCCCCGGCGCCGGGCCGCGAGACCCGTGCGCGCAGTTGTGCATACTGAAGGTAAGCGCGCGGGCCTCCCCGAAGCGGGAGCCGGGGTGTGACACCGCCCGCAGGGAGGCGCGCGGTCGAACGCCGCTGCGCCAGGCTCGGACTTCGATGAACCGCCAAGACCTCAACTGCAAAGGACCTTCGATGGGCAGCCAACCCCTGACGCATCTGGACGCCCAGGGCCGGGCGCGGATGGTCGACGTCGGCGCCAAACCCGAGACCGAGCGCGTCGCGATCGCGCGGGCGATCGTGCGCATGGCGCCCGCAACCGCCGCCGCCGTCGTCGCCGGCGACGCCCCCAAGGGCGATGTCGTCGGCACCGCACGGCTGGCGGCGATCCAGGCCGCCAAGCGCACGGATGAGTGGATTCCGCTCGCGCACACGCTGTCGCTGAGCTCCGTCGACGTCGACATCGACATCGACCCCGAGTCGGGCGCCGTCGAGGTCACGACCACCGCCCGCGTCTTCGCTCGCACCGGCGTGGAGATGGAAGCGATGGTCGGCTGCGCCGCGGGGGCGCTGTGCGTCTATGACATGGTCAAGGGGATGGAGCGGGGGGTCGTGCTCGAGCGCGTCGAGCTCCTGGAGAAACGTGGCGGGCGATCGGGTACGTGGAGGCGTCATGACGAAGGTTGAGCAGCTGCGCGACGGGCACGGGCGCGACATCCGCGACGTGCGGGTGTCGGTCACCGACCGCTGCAACTTTCGCTGCCAGTACTGCATGCCCGCCGAAGGACTGCCGTGGCTCGAGCGCGACCAGGTGCTCGGCTTCGAGGAGATCGAGCGGCTCGTGAGCGTCCTGTCGTCGATGGGCGTATGCGACATTCGCCTGACCGGCGGCGAGCCGCTCGTGCGCCGCGACTTTCCGCGCCTGGCGAAGATGCTCGCGGGCGTCGAGGGCGTCGAGGACCTCAGCGTCACGACGAACGGCTTTCTGCTCGAGCGCGACGCCGGCGCGCTCGTCGAGGCCGGCATCAACCGCTTCAACGTCTCCGTCGACTCGCTGCAGCGCGATCGCTTCTTCGAGATGACGCGCCGCGACGCGCTGCCGCGCGTGCTGCGCGGCTTGGAGGCGCTGGCGCAGTTTCCCGACGCGCACCCGATCAAGATCAACGCCGTCGGGATGCGCAACTTCACCGAGACGGAGATCCTGCCGTTCGCGACGTTCGCGCGCGAGCACCCCTACGAGGTGCGCTTCATCGAGTTCATGCCGCTGGACGCCGATCATTCGTGGGATCCGAGCCTCGTGCTGACGGGCGACGAGATCCGCGCGGCGATCGACGCGGTCTACCCGCTCGAGGCACTTCCGCGCGACCCCAGCGCCACGGCGCGGACCTATGCCTTCAAGGACGGCAAGGGCAAGATCGGCTTCATCAACCCGCTGTCGGAGCCCTTCTGCGGCGACTGCGACCGCATCCGGGTCACGGCGGAGGGCAAATTGCGCACGTGCCTGTTCAGCCTCCACGAGACCGACCTGCGCACCCCGCTGCGCGCCGGCGTCAGCGACGACGGCCTGCGCGACATCATCCGCGACGCCGTCTGGCGCAAGGAGCTCAAGCACGGCGTCAACGAACCCGGCTTCCGCCAGCCCAAGCGCACGATGTCGCAGATCGGCGGGTAGCCGGCCGTACGGCGGCGCGCGAGCTCAGGCGTCGTTGCCCTGAAACGACGCGGCGATCCTGTCGAACTCGGGCGCGGCGGCAGGCAGCTTGGATGCCGGCACGGCCTGAAAAACCAGCTGGACGAGCTGGCGGCCCTTGAACAGGAAGTAGTGGTCGTGCGCGCCCGCCTCCGTGCCCGAGCCGAAGGTGTAGCGGTAGCGCCAGCCCGGCAGGCCGCCGACCTGGACCGCCACCGGCTCGACGAGCTGCTTTGCGCGCGGGTCGACGGACACGAGGCCGTCCGTGTACTTGCGCACGACCGGCAGGCCCTCCGTCGTGACCGGATCAAGGCCGCTGGTGGACACGCGCATCAGCAGCGACGTCGAGTCGTCCTCGGCGACGAGCAGCGCGAGGTCGGGGTCGCCCGGACGCTCGGGCAGGCGCCTCCAGCTCGCCGGATAGGCGATCGAGACCTTCGCCACCGGGTCCTTGAAGCGCACGACGTCCGCGCGCGGCGCAGGCGGGGGCGTCGAAGATGAGGACAGGAGGTTGCGTCCGACGGCTGCGCCCGCCAGCAGCGCGAGCACCGCCGCGACCGCGACGATGGCCAGCAGCTTGCGGTTCACAGCTTCACCCCCGACCGTCGAAGAGAGAGCCCGGCCGAAGCCGGGCTCTCCGTTCGACGATCAGCGTTCCCAGGGCCGGGAGCCCTTCACGTTGAGCCGGCCCGGCGAATCCGCCGGCGGGGCGTCGTCTCCGCCACCGGACTGCGGCGGCGGGGCGTCGGCTCCGCCGCCGGATGGCGGCGGCGGGGCCGCCTCCGGCTCGGCCTGCCGGCTCTCGACCCGGCCGGTCGGCATCTCCGGAGCCGGCGGCGGAGGCGGAGCGTCCGAGCCGTCCCGGTTGCGCGGCCGCAGCCCGGGCGTCGTCGCCGACTCGTACTGGCGCGGCGAATCCGTGCCCACGACCGGCGACTTCGGGCGAGCCTTCGGGTCACCGCCGGGGCGCGGGTACAGCATGGACGCGGCCGTCGTGGCGTACTTGGGGTCACGCACCGCGGGGCCCTTGGCGTGCGCCGCACCGATCGGCGCCCCGCGTCCGAGTGACGCCAGGATGTCGACGCCGCGCGTGTACACGATGCCCGTGTTGACCACCGGGCCACGCCGGCCGACGCGCTGCAAGAACTTCGCGCCCTCCCCGGGGAAGAGCGACTCCACCAAGCCGCCGGCGTCGTCACCGGCCTTCTTGATGAACAGGTTCTCGAGCAGGTCACGGCCCTTGACGAGGTTGCCGTTGATCGCGTCGACGACACCGTTGACCGGTGCCGACTTGGCGACGATCTCGCCGACGGCGCCGATGACGGTCGACAGCCCGCGGTTGATCTTGAACAGCTCCACGATCGTCGCGATCAGGAAGACCGCGAGGGTCAGGATGATCACGAGCATCAGCAGAATCATGATCGCCACTGGCAGTGACATGGCCGCAATTGGAATTCCCATGACCTCTCCTATGCGTCCGGGAGGGCAATGTCAAGGGAGCCCCCGTAGTCGGCAACAGATCCCACGATCTGACTGATGTAGTTCTGCGTCGTGAGCAACACGACGACGGCGTCGAGGTCCTTCGAGATCGCGGCACCGACGCCGGCGATCGCCTCGATCCTCGGCACGATGCTCTTTGCCGCCATCAGGACGCCCTTGACCATGATGAACAGCAGCGGGATCGAGATCACGAGAATGATGTTCATCAGCCAGAGCCAGAAATTGCTCGACATCTCAACCCCCCTGTGCCTTGCGCACGACGAGCGCCGCCTTCGCGGCGATCCCCGGAAGGACCCCCGCGATGACCTGCAGCGGCCCGTTGATGTCCGTGACCCACTTCATCAGCCCCCGCAGGTGCTGGGACTCGACCGTCGCCAGCATGCCGCCGAGGTCGCCGAGGCCGTTGGAGATGACCATCAGGCGCCTGCGGATCGCAAAGAGCCCGGCAGACAGGATCACCACGAGCAGCGCCGCCTCGAGATAGCTGAGGAGAATCAATGTGACGCGGCTCATAGCGTCTCACCTGCGCCCGTGTAGCCGTCCGTCAGCGCATTCATGTACCCGTCTTGGATGATGGCCTCCTCGATGATGAGGTTCAGCACGGCCGGCGTCAGCTTGAGCAGCGGCACCTTCGAGGTGTGCTGCGCAATGATCGGCGCCGTCTCCAGAAGAACCTCGACGCTCTGCTGAATGTCCTTGACGTAGCTCAGGATGAGCATCAGCAGGACGACCACGACGATCAGGACGACGGCGCCCATGCCAACGGCGACCTGCCAGAGAGCATGGACGTCGAATCCGCGGGCCTTTGGAGCGGCAATGATCTCGATCATCATTTGCCCACCGCCACCTTCCTGAGCGAGCGGGCCATGTGAAGGATCCGAACCGCGCAATCGTTCACAAGCTCCACGCCCTTGTCGAGGCTTGTCGTCTGGGCGCGGATCATGTCCGCGCCCGCCGCCGCCGTTCGTGCCTGGTCAGCGATCCGGGACGCCAGCGTGAGGATGAACGCCACGATGATGACCACGATGACGATCACGACGAACGCCAGCGAGAATCCGATGTACCAGTCTGTGTATGTGGCTGCGATTGGCATATCAGTCACTTGTTGCAGTACAGGGACGTGTTGGTCGGGATGAAGTTCAACAGCAGCGGGCTGCAGTCGATGCCGTTGGCATGACCGTGGACGGTGTTGTTGTGCGCCTTCGGGTCGCCACTGACGTTCGCGAGAATGCCATTGAAGTCCGTCAGGATGTTGTCGGCCGTGCCGTCGACGATTTTCACCTGCGTGGTGATGCCGTTGACGTTGCGGTCGATGTTGTTCGCGACGGCGAGAACCGAGCTCAGGCTGCCCAGGATGCTGCGGGCACTGCCACTGATCTGGTTCGCCGACGTGCGGATCTGCCCGACGTCACCGCTGATGCTCGACGCCGAGCCACCGATCGACATCACGCTCGTGAAGATCGAGTCGACCGTCGAGCCGATTCCCAGCACCGTGGTGTTGATCTCGCCGGCGGTCTGGTTGATGTCGTTGACCTTGCCGAGGATCTTCTTGAGCTTCGGGTCGATGCCCGTCTCCGCGGTCTTGAGCGTGCGCCCAAGACTCGGCGACAGCGGCTCGGCGGCCTTGCGGATCGCCGTGGAGATCTGCACGGTCTTGCGGGCCTCGTCGATGAACTTGCCCTCCTTGCCGATCTCCTCGACCGTCTGCTTGATGTTCTTCTCCGGCTTGCCGTCGGCCGTCACCCTGTTGGTCACGCCACTCACCGACCGGTCGATGGACCGGGCGGCCAGCAGGGTTCCAATGAGGAAGATCACGGCCAGCAGCGCCCAGGCGATCAAGATCACCAGCACGACCGGGGACATCCCTCGAGCTCCGCTGAGGATGTTACGCATGGCGCACCCCCAGCATTGGTGTCCGGGTTCCTAGCATTGCGCGCCCAGCGGTGCGAGGAGCGTGGACTTGCAGATGCTCGTCAGGTGGCTGTGCGTCTCGTTGAGGCCCGTGTTGATCGGCGTCGTGTCCCTGTTGACGGCCGTCAGAACCTCGTTGATCGTCCTGACCTGGCCCGGGATCATCCCGGTGCCACCGCTGCTCGGCCGCTGGATGTCACGCAGCTCGGCGTTGATCTGCCGCGCACGCGTCGTGACGTTGACGAGCGTTCCCGAGATCGTGCGCAGGGTGCCGCGGACGGTGACGAGGACGTTCGTGATGCCCACCAGCCCGCCGGAGGTGTCCTGCAGGGAACTCGTGATCGTGCCGAGGTTGCCGCCCGTCGTGACGAGCGAGCCGGACGTGTCCTGCAGCGAGCCGCTGGTCGTGGTCAGCGCGGCGTTCACGCGGCCGGTCGAGCGGTTGATCGAGGTCAGCGAGCCGAGAATCGCGACGCCCTGGCCGGGAATGGCCTTGAGCGACTTGTCGATCGCCGTCAGGTTGCCGTTGATCGTACGGACGTAGTCGGGCAGCGGGTCGGCGTCGTCGTCGACTTCGACCAGCGTCTCGTCGGTCGTGCCGAGGGCCTTGTCGATCGAGCTCAGGGCGCTCGTGATGCCGGAGAGAAACCCGATCACCACGACGACGACCAGGATCAGGATCGTGGCGAAGATCCACGTCCACCTTGTGTCGGATGCTAGACGTGGCACAGGGACCTCCGGAATGTCGTGTCGTTGCTCGGCGTGTGGCTCATGGCTTGCCCTGGCACGAGTTGGCGGGCTTGTTCGGACCGGGCAGCTTGCGGTCGATGCAGCCGGCGGTGTCGAGGATGCGGTCGGAGACGACGAGGATGTTGCCGGAGTCGACCTTGATCCCCCGCGCCACCTCGATGGTCGCGTTCGCCGCGCTCGTGATGTCGTTTGCGTCGTCGTCGATCGTGCGCGCAATCCCGAGGATTCCGGAGCCGGGGCCGGCGATCTCGTTGATCGTCTTGGCCGTGCGGTTGATCGTGCTGGCGACGGTGTTGATGCCGCCCGCGACGGTGGCGATCGAGCCGGCCGTGTTGTTGATCTCGCCGGCGACGGAGTTGATCGACGTGGCGGAGCCACCGATCGACGTGGCCGTCGTGTTGATCGTGCCGGCGGTCCCGAGAATCGTGCTCGCGAGGCGGTCGATCGACGAGGCGTCGCGGTTGATCGAGGCGGCGCGCGCCTCGATCTTCGTGAGCACGCCCTCCAGCGGCGAGGCCGTCTTCAGGATCGAGCGGGCGATCTTGTTGGTCTGAACGAGCTGGGCGATGGCGTCGGTGGACTCGTTGATCGTCCCGCCGGTCTTGGAGATGCTCTTCGCCTTCACGTCGATGCTGCGCGCGGTGTTCACCGTCTTGGCGAGCAGGCCCGCAGCGATGGTCACCGATGCGGCGACGAGGACAAGGATGATGAGGTTGACGCCCTGGACGCCACCTCGGCTGCCGCTGGGCCGGTTGGGCCCAACCGGCTGCGCGGACTGCGGTGTCGGCTGCGCGGACTGCGGTGTTGCCGTCTTGCGACGGTTACGGGTTAGCGTCGGCACGGAACGCTCCGCCGTTGTGGCGCCGATGCGCCGGGCCTTCTAAGCACTGTGGCTCCCCTCTGTTTCGCTTCTGACCACGCGCAGCGCATGCGTCGCGCACAATCAGTTGCTCGCTCCCGAATAGTCCCGGTCGGATCCCTCGTACGACTCCCTCTGCCCCGACCCGGCCGATCTACGTTCCGACACTAGTACAACGCGCCCCGGATTGTCCAGCGGACAGATCGCAGAAGTCCGGGGGTGTTTCTCAGCGCGGACGCCGAGTGATCTTTAGGAATCGTTTATAGCGCGCCCGGCGCAAAAATGCACGCCGGAACTGTCTGCCGTGCCCGCGCGAGGGCGCGGCCGCGGTGCCGGCGGCGGTCGTTGCCGGCACGCTGCGGCGCGCGCCGCCCGTCCCGGCGGCGGCGCTTCGGTAGCGTGCTGGCGGATGGCCGTCGACGTCGCGGAGCCGAAAGAGCACGGCCGCCGGTGAGGATCGTGATCGTGGGCGCGGGCCTCGGCGGACTCGGTGCGGCGATGCGGCTGCAGGGCGCCGGGCATGACGTCGTCGTGGTCGAGGCGCGCGAGCGGCCGGGCGGGCGCGCGTACCAGCTCAAGGACGCGGGCTTCACCTGGGACACCGGGCCGTCGCTCGTGACGATGCCGTGGGTGCTCGAGGAGACGTTTGCGGCCGCGGGCCTCGAGCTGCACGATCAGGTCAAGCTCGAGCGCCTGGATCCGTTCTACCGCATCCGCTGGGCGCAGTCCGAGCAGCATCTGGACTTCGTCTCGGATCGCGACCGGATGCGGTCGCAGCTGGCGAAGTTCTCCGCGCGCGACGCCGCCGCGTTCGACGGCTTCATGGCCGCGATGAAGCCGATCTACGAGCAGGGGATCCTGGGGGCGGGACGCCGGCCGTTCGAGCACGCGCGCGACCTTGTCACGTTTGCGCCGTCGATGGTCCGCCTCGGCGCGGCGCTGCCGCTGTGGCGCACCGTCTGCAGACACTTCGAGCATCCGCGCGTGCGCGAGGCATTCTCCTTTCATTCCCTATTCATCGGCGGCGACCCTTTTCGCGTACCTGCCATCTATGGAGCGCTCGTCTACCTGCAGTTCCTCGACGAGGTCTGGTACGCCCGTGGCGGGGTCTACGCGATCGTCGAGGCGATGGCGCGCGGCCTCGACGTGCGCTGCGGCGACGGCATGCAGCGCATCGAGCACCGGCAGGGCGCGGTGACGGGGGTCGTGCTGGAGGGCGGCGAGCGGATCGCGGCCGACGTCGTCGTCTCCAACGCCGACGTGCTGCGCACGCACGAGCTCGTCGGCCGGCGCGCGCCGCGGCGGCGCCTGACGCCGACGATGTCCTGCTACCTGCTGTACCTCGGGACCGACCGGACGTTCGAAGCGCTGCTGCACCACACGCTGCTGGTCGGCGGCGGCTACCGGCGCTTCATCTCCGACGTCACGCGCGGTGGCCGGATCGCCGGCACGTTCTCCACGTACGTGCACGCGCCCGCGCGCAGCGAGCCGGGGATGGCGGTGGCGGGCGGCGACTCGCTGTGCGTGCTGCTGCCGGTGCCAAACCAGCGCCGCCGGCGGATCGACTGGGACACGGAGTCCGACCGCCTGCGCGACGCGCTCGTCGAGGATCTCGAGGAGACGTTCGGGTTGCACGGCCTGAACGACGCGACGGTCGTCGAGCACCGCATGACCCCCGACGACTTCGAGCGCGACCTCGGCGCGGCGTGGGGCAACGCCTTCGCCGTCGAGCCGACGCTGCAGCAGTCGGCGTGGCTGCGCCCGCCCAACCGCGACAAGGGGCTGCGGGGGCTGTACTTCGTCGGCGGCGGCACGCATCCTGGCGCCGGCATCCCGGGCGTGCTGCTGGGCGCCGAGGTGACGGCGGGGCTGATCGCGCGCGATCACCCCGCGGCGGGGAGGCGGCGTCATGCACCGCGCTGAGGACTCGCAGCTGCTGCAGGCGCGCGCGACGACCAAGCGCGTCGCGCGGACGTTCGCGCTCGCGTGCAGGCTGCTGCCGCGGGCGCTGCGCGACGACGTCTACCTGCTGTACCTCGTCTTTCGCACGCTCGACGACCTCGTCGACACCGGCGACCCGCGCGCCGCGGCCCGCCTCGAGGCCGTCGAGGCATGGAGCGCGGGCCGGGCGGCCGACTCGCCCGAAACACGCGTGCTGACCGATCTCGAGCGCCGCCATCCGCTGCCGCGCTACGCGCTCAGGGACTTCTGCGCGGGCATGCGCGAGGACCTGCGCGGCGCGCGGCCCGCGACGGAGGCCGACGTCGACGGCTACTGCTACCGCGTCGCCGGCACGGTCGGCGTCGTGATGTCCGCGATGCTGGGCGCGACCGATCCGGCGGCGCCTGCGCGCGCGTCGGCGCTCGGGATGGCGATGCAGCGCACGAACATCCTGCGCGACATCGACGAGGACCTCGCGGGCGGGCGCGTCTACCTCGCGGGCGAGACGCTCGAGCGCTTCGGCTGCGGATCGGCGCCGCCGCCCGCGACGGAGCGCGAGGCCCTGCTGCGCGACCAGATCGCGCGCGCCGACGCGCTCTACGACGAGGGGTGCGCCGGGATCGCGCTGCTGCCGTGCGGCCGGCGGGCGATCACGGCGGCGGGGGCGATGTACCGCGAGATCCTGCGCCAGATCGAGCGCGACGGCTACGGCTCCCAGACGGGGCGCGCGATCGTCTCGCGCAAGCGCAAGCTGCTGGTCGCAGCGCGTGCGCGGACGCCGGCGCGATGAGGCGGCTCTCCCGAGGCCTGTTCGCCGGGCTCGTCGTGACGCAGCTCTTCTACGGCAAGGTGCAGCGCCTGCGCACGCCGGCGGGCACGAAGGCGATCGTCGGGCTGCTGCTCGGCGCCTCGAGCACCGACGCCGTCGCCGCGCGAGGGCGCAGGCGAGGCGGCGCACTGGTCGGCAGCGCTGCCGCACTGGGGTTCGCCGCGGAGCTCGCCGGCGTGGCGACCGGCAGGCCGTTCGGGCACTACACGTACTCGTCGCAGCTCGGGCGCAAGCTCGGTGGCGTGCCGCTGGCCGCGGCGGCCGCGTGGGCGATGATGGCGCGGCCGTCGTGGGTCGTCGCGGGCCTGCTCGCGCGGCGGCGGGTGCCGCGCGTCGCGCTGGCGGCCGGCGCGCTGACGGCGTGGGACGTCTTTCTCGACCCGCGGATGGTGCGCGAGGGCTACTGGTCGTGGCCCGGCGGCGGGCGCTACGAGGGCGTTCCGGCGTCGAACTTCGCCGGCTGGTTCGTGACGGCGGCCGGGGTCTTCGCCGTATGGGCGCTGATCGACGACGGCGACGACCCGCTGCACGACGGCGACGGCGCGCTTGCGCTGTACACGTGGACGTGGGCGGGCGAGCTCGTCGCGAACCTGTTCATCTGGCGGCGACCGCGCGTGGCGGCAGCCGGCGGGGCGGCGATGGGCTCCTTTGTCGTCCCGGCGCTGCTGGCGCGCCGCGCGCACCGATGAGGATCGCCGTCGTCGGGGCCGGCGTGGGCGGCCTCGCCGCCGCCGTGCGGCTCGCCTCCGCGGGCCACGCGGTGACGGTGCTCGAGCAGGGCTCGGCGGCCGGCGGCAAGGCCGGGCGCTGGGAGCGCGAGGGCTTCGCGTTCGACACCGGGCCGTCGCTGCTGACGATGCCGTGGGTCTTCGAGGACCTGTTCGCCGGCACGGGTGCGCCGCTGGACGCGTGCGGCGTCGAGCTCGTGCGCGTCGAGCCCGTGACCCGCTATCGCTTCGCCGACGGCAGCTCCGTGGACCTCAGCGCCGACCTTCCCGTCGCGCTGGAGGCGCTCGAGGCATGGTCGCCGGGCGCGGGCAGCGACTGGGTCGGATTGCTCGGGACGTGCGCGGCGATGTGGCGCGCGTCGGGACCGTTTCTGTCCGGGCCGCCGCCATTTCCGCCGCGGATGCCCGCCGCGGGCGATGCGGCGCCCGATCCGCGCGACTTCCTGCGCGTGCGGCCGTGGCACACGCTGCGCACGCTCGCGCGCTCGCGCGTGCGCGATCCGCGGCTGCGGATGGTGGTCGAGCGTTTTGCGACGTACGCGGGCGCCGACCCGCGGCGCGCGCCGGCGGCGCTGGCGGTCGCGGGCTACGTCGAGCACGCGTTCGGCGCCTGGCACGTGCGCGGCGGCATCCACCGGCTCGTGACCGCGCTCGTGCAGCGGCTGCGTCTGCTGGGCGGCTCGCTGCGCTTGGACACCCGCGTCGACGCGCTGCTGCTCTCAGGCCGGCAGGTGCGCGGGGTGAGCACCGCCGCCGGTCCCGTGCCCGCCGACGCCGTCGTGTGGAACGGCGACGCGCTGGCGCTCGAGCGCCTGCTCGGCAGGCCGCCGCGGCCTGAGTCCCAGCGCTCGCTGTCGGGCTTCGCCGTGATGCTCGGCCTGCGCGGACGGACCCCGGGGCTCGTGCATCACGCGATCACCTTTCCCGCCGACTACGACGCGGAGTTCGACGACATCTTCTCGGCGCGCCGGCTGGTGCGCGACCCAACGCTGTACGTCAGCGCATCGTGCGCGAGCGACCCGTCGCAGGCGCCTGACGGAGCGGAGAACTGGTTTGTGCTCGTCAACGCGCCCGCGGGCCGTCCGCCCTCGCCGTCAGAGGCCGACGAGTACGAAGCAGGTCTCGTCGCGCGCCTCGGGGTCGGCTCGCGCGTGATGGTCCGCAATCGCCGCTCCCCCGCCGACCTCGAGCGCGAGACGGGCGCCGTCGGCGGGGCGATCTACGGCGCGGCGCCGCACGGGCGGCTCGCGACGCTGCGCCGGCCGGGACCGGTGGTGCGCGGCGTCGGCGGCCTGTACCGCGTGGGCGGCACGGCGCATCCCGGCGGCGGGCTGCCGCTCGTCGCGCTGGGCGGACGCGTCGTCGCGAACCTGATCGGGCCCGCGCGATGAACCGCACGCGCTGGCTGCTGCTCGCTTGCGGCGTGCCGCTCGTGATCGTGCTCGCCCTGCTGATCGGCGCCGGACTCGGCGGTGGCGGCGACCCAGCGGCGCCCACCGCGACGGCGCCGCCGCCGCCGCGCTTTGAGCCGGACTCCGCGCAGCGCACCGACGTCGGCTCCGGGACGCAGAGCGCCGCGGTCTTCCGGCCTCGCGGGGCCCCGCCGGGCCCGTCACCCGTCGTCATCTTCCTGCACGGCTGGGCGGCCGTCGACCCCGCCTTCTACGGCGCGTGGATCGACCACCTCGTGCGGCGCGGCACCACGGTGATCTATCCGATCTATCAGGAGGCGCCGTTCACGGATGCCGCGACGCCGCTGCCGAACATGCTGACCGCCTTGCGCAGCGCCTTCGCGGAGGTGCCGGTCGCGCCGGGGCGGCTCGTCGTCGCCGGGCACTCCGCCGGGGGTGCCCTGTCGGCCGACTACGCGGCGTCGGCATCGGCCGCCGGGCTGCCGGCGCCCGCCGCCGTCTTCAGCGTCTATCCCGGACGCTCGATCGGCGACGTCCCGGCGAAGCTGCGGCCCGCCGATCCGAGCGCGGTCGCGCGCGGGACGCGCATGCTCGTGCTTGCGGGGGCGAACGACACGCTGGTCGGAACGCGCTGGGCGCGCGAGATCGCCCGCACGGCGACGCGCGAGGACGTGACACTGCGGATCGTCCGCGACCCGGCGGTCGCCGACCACGGCGCGCCGCGCCGCTCCTCGGGCGAGGCGCGGCGGACGTTCTGGAAGCCGCTGGACCGGCTGGTGGAAGCTACGGGTTAGAGGCGCGCAGCGGGTCGGCGCCGTTCCAGGTGCCGCTCGAGCCGTGCGGGCGAAAGCGCGCAAACAGCTCCTCGGAGTACCAGTCCTCCTCGCGCGTGCGCCGCACGACCTCGTTGTGGGCGTGCGAGCGATAGGCGAACTCCTGCGCGTCGGGCAGCGAGCGCCACAGCGAGAACGTCGCCTGGCGGCCGATCGGCAGCTCGCCGGCGCCGACGGATGCGAGCAGGCCGGGGCTGCGACCCAACTGCGCGGCGGGTCGCTCGATCGCGCGGTAGAAGCGCAGCATGCGCGCCGGGCGGATGGCGGCGCGGGTGAGGATCGCCACGGGGCCGTCGGCCCGGTCCTCGACGATCGTCCCCGCGAGCGGGTCGACGGCGCCCCACGAGCCGTGGGCGCGCAGCGTCGACAGGCGGACGTGCCACTGCTCGCGCGCGAGCTCGTTCCAGCGCCCCGCGATCGGGCTCGTGGCAAGAAAGGCGTCGAGCGCCTGCTCGTCCTCCCAGACCGCGAACAGCGCCCACCGGCGCAGGTCGGCCGAGACGGTCATCGTCGCGCCGCGGCCGGTGCCGAGCAGCTTCCAGAAGCGCAGGCCGGCGGTGCGGCGCAGTTCCGGCCGGTCCAGGCCCATCCGCGACAATCCCTCCGGCGCCGTGGAGCGCGGATAGCGGATGAGGTGAAAGGAGGCGAGCGCGGGCATGGCGTCCATCGTGGCCTGCATTGTGGGCTACGTGCTCGGCTCCGTTGCGGTGTCGCCGGTCGTGGCGCGCCGCCACGGCGTCGATCTGTAGGTCCGCCCGCGCCACGAGCGCTCCGGATGGATCGCCGACCACGTGAGGCGCGCCATCACCGGGACGTCGGCGAGCGGGGCGAGCCAGAACGGGGCGCCGTGGGGGCGGTAGCCGTGCGCGAGCGCTGTGTGCATCGCGAGGCGGACGACGAGCAGCAGCGCGTCGAGCTTCGTCGCCCTGCGCGTCAGCAACCGCGGCAACGGCAGCGCGAGCGTCAGCCACAGCAGGGCGAGGTCCTCGGCCTGTCGGATCGGCGTCGTCGCATCGGGCGCCATCAGCGAGCGGCTCCAGCCGCCCCACGTCTCGCGCGCGGAGTCGTACATCTTGACCTCGAGCAGGTCGCAGGCGTCGACGAAGGCGATCGTCAGCCCGTCGCCGCGCAGGGCGCGCGCGAGCGCGACGTCCTCGGTCATGTTCGCCCGGACGCGGTCCCAGCCGCCGGCGGCGATCAGCGTCTGGCGGCGGATCGCGATGCACTGGCCGTTGGCGAACGCCCGGCTGGGGCTGGGCTGCCAGTTCAGCGCGTCGCCGGGGCCGAGGCGGTAGGGGATCGTCGCGCCCATCGACGGGTGCAGCAGGCGCTCGCCGTAGCCGGCGCAGTGAAAGCGCGGGCCGGCGGTGACGAGGTCGACGTCGTCGAGGCGCTGGGCGAGCTCGCGGACGAGGCCGGGCCGGGGCCGCGTGTCGGCATCGAGGAACACGACGATGTCGCCCGTCGCCTGCTCGAGGCCCTGCTGCAGGGCGTGCGCCTTGCCCTTGCGGCCGGCCGGCAGCGGCCGCCCGGCGATGACCCGCGCGCCACCGGCGCGGGCGACGTCGGCGGTGCCATCGCTCGAGCGGTCGTCGACGACGAGGACCTCGCCGATGTCGGGGTCCTCGCGCAGGCCGTCGAGGCACGGTGCGAGCCGCTTCGCCTCGTCGCGGGCGGGGATGACGACGCTGATCGTGGCGCCGGGCGCGGGCGATCTGCCGTGCTCGAGCGGGGCCCGGCGACGGCGACCGCGCGCCAGCCGCGCCAGCAGCGTGGCGGTCGCGACGGCCTGGGCGAGGGTGAACGGCGTCGGGCGCATGGGATGTATCGTCCCGCACGACCGACTGATCAGTCAGCGCAGGGAGCGAGCAGTGGATCTCAACGACACTCCGGAGCAGGCGCAGCACCGTGCACGGGCGCGCGCGTGGCTCGAGGTGCACAAGCACGAGGCGCCGGTGGTCGGCGGCCGCGACGAGCCGGAGGAGATCGCTGCGCGGCGAGCATGGCAGGGACGGCTGGCGGAGGCCGGGCTGGCCGGCGTGACCTGGCCCGCGGAGTACGGCGGGCAGGGCCTCGGGGCGGTCGAGCAGGTGATCGTCAACCAGGAGATCAGCCGTGCGGGCGTGCCGGGGATCCTCGACGTGATCGGCGTCGGCATGCTCGGCCCGACGATCATCGCGCACGGAACCGAGGAGCAGTGCAACCGCTATCTCGGCCCGATGCTGCACGGCGACGAGGTCTGGTGCCAGCTCTTCTCCGAGCCGGCGGCGGGCTCGGACCTGGCGGCGGTGCAGGCGCGGGCGACGCTTCAGGAGGACGGCTCCTGGCGGCTGTCGGGGCAGAAGGTGTGGACGACGAACGCGCACTTCGCGGCGTTCGGCATCCTGCTCGCGCGGACGGACCCCGACGTGCCCAAGCACAAGGGCCTGACGATCTTCATCGTCCCGATGGACGCCGAGGGGGTGACGGTCCGCCCGCTGCGCCAGGTGACGGGGGCGCCCGAGTTCAACGAGGTCTTCTTCGACGACGTCCGGCTCGCCGGCGACGCGCCGTGCGGGCCGGTCGGCGGCGGCTGGGGCACCGCGCTGACGACGCTGATGTTCGAGCGCGTCGTGATCGGGCTGGGGTCCGAGGGGATGGGCTATCGCGCCGAGCGCTATGCGCGTGCGATCGCGTCCGATGCCCACGCCGCGAGCGACCCCGAGGTGCGCCGCCGGCTGGGCGAGGTCGCGATCGAGCTGCTGGCGGTGAAGTTCGCGGGCCTGCGCACGCTGAGTGCGCTGCAGCAGGGCCAGATCCCGGGTCCGGAGTCGGGCCTGGCGAAGATCACGACGGTGCGCTCGGCGATCGAGGCGGGTGACCTGATCGCCGACGTGCTCGGGCCGGACGCCCTGACGGCCGGCGAGGAGTGGGAGCAGATGATCTCCTTCCTGCCGGGACTGAAGTCGGCCGGCGGGACCGAGGAGATCCTGCGCAACACGGTCGGCGAGCGCGTGCTGGGGCTGCCCCCCGAGCCGCGGCTGGACAAGGGGATCCCCTTCTCGGAGTTGCGCGCGAAGGAGCGCGCAGCGGTCGGGTCGGGCTCATGAACCTCGAGCTGACCGACGAGCAGGCGTTTCTGCGCGAGGCCGCGCGCGCTGCCCTCTCGCGCGTCGGCACGGTGGCGGCGGCGCGCACGGCGCTGGAGGACCCGGCGGCGCTGGCGGACCTGTGGCCGACGGCGTGCTCGGCCGGCTGGGCCGGGCTGCTGGTCGCCGAGGAGCGCGGCGGCGCGGGGCTGAGCGCGTTCGACGCGATGCTCGTGATGATGGAGGCCGGTCGCGTGCTCGCGGGCGTGGCACTGCTGGGGCACCTGCCCGCGTCGTGGCTGCTGGATGCCGGGGCGTACGACGGTGTGGAGGACGTGGCGGAGGGCTCGCTGCGCGCGTGCTTCGTGTCCGCGCGGCCGCCGGGCGACGTGTCGGCCGGCTGGACGGTCGAAGCGCAGGCGGGGTCGCTGCGCGCGGCCGCGCCGGTGCTCTCCGAGGACGGGATGCTGAGCGGGAGCGCGTGCTGGGTGGTCGATGCGCCCGCGGCGGACGTCCTGGTCGTCGCCGCGGTGCGCGCCGGCGACGGCGCGCCGGTCGCCGTCATCGTGGACGGCGCGGGCGCGGGCGTGTCGGTCCAGCCGGTCATGCGCTACGACGCGACGCGGTCGCTCGGACACGTGACGTTCGCCTCGGCGGCCGGAACCGTGCTGCCGGGCGTCGGCGCCAACGAGCTTGCGGGGGCCTGGTACCTGGCCCAGGCGCTGCTCGCGGCCGAGTCGGTGGGCGCCGTCGACACTGCGCTGACGACATCCGTAGCGTACGCCAAGGAGCGCTTCACGTTCGGCCGGGCGATCGGCTCCTACCAGGCGGTCAAGCACAGCCTCGTCGAGGTGCTGCGCCTGCGCGAGAACGCGTACTCGCTGCTCGTGTACGCGGGCTGGGCCTACGAGGACGGCCGCGACGAGTTCCCGCTGGCCGCGAGCGCCGCGCGCGGCGCGGCCGGCCACGCGCTGGACTACGCCAGCCGCGCGATGATCTCCGTGCACGGCGGCAGCGGCGCGACCTGGGAGCACGACGCGCCGCTGTTCTTTCGCCGCGCGCAGCTGTCGCGGCGGCTGCTCGGCGGGCTCGGCGACGCCACCGACCGCGTCGCGAGCGAGCTGCTTCGCGCCGCATAGCGGGCCGGCGCGGCCGCTCCCGCGGACCGCTCTAGAATGCCCCGTCGAGGGGCCATAGCTCAGTTGGGAGAGCGCCTGCTTTGCAAGCAGGAGGTCGCCGGTTCGATCCCGGCTGGCTCCATCACCGAAAGCCCAGGAAACCCGGCGTAAACCGCTCTACAGATCCGTGGCAAGCGGCGGCTGGAAAGGCCGCAGGTCAAGCAGAAGTCAAGCATCACGCTGATTGTGATCACTGGAAGAGCGTCTGTCGCTGTCCCGGGCTGTTGAAACGCAACCCGGACATACTTTGCTGCACGGGTGCCGCGGCGCTCAGCGCTCGCCACCCCGCCCCGAAGGCGTCAGACTCTTGACTTCCTGCGCGACCCTCGTTATTGGCGGCCTTCGACATAGGTTCGATGCCATTCGCGCGAACCACGCGCCGCCGACCGGTCTCATGGTCGGCGCGCTGCTTCTCGTCGCTGGCTGCGGAAAGCTCTCACCCGGCCGCATCGGAGGCGTCGGCCCGCTGGTACCACCGGACATGAGTGTCAGTGCCCATCGAGATAAGGCACATCGCGGCGACGTCCACTCCGCTTGCACGTGCACTGAGGTGGAATTGCTGGACGGCCTGCTGTGATCCGGATACGGTTTTGCGTCAACGACTGGAAAGAACGGTTCGCGCGAGAAGGCTTAGGATGCGCGCAGCAGCTGATGCTCGAGACGCCGCCCCCAACTGGCCCTCACGGGTAGGTAGAAATGAATAAGTCCGCGTTGCCGGCGTTATGGCTCATGGTGGGCATCGTCATTGCCCTGATCGTCGTCACGATCATTCGTGGTGGCCTCGGCGACTCTCCGCGCGAGGCCGCGGACACGTCCGAGATCCGGAAGACGTGTGCGTGGGAGAACACGAGAGCCGCCACGGTTCCGAAGAAGCGCAAGGCCTCGCGAAAGATCATGCTCACCCCGGCTGAAGGATCGGCGCAGCGAGTGATCAACGTCGACGAAGACCGCGACATCGAATACCTGCGTCTGCGCCTTGAGACGAACCAAGCGCTGCCGCGCTGGTTGAAGCCCGAGTACCTGGAGATCTATGCCGATCCGCTTGTGCGGACAGGCGACGAGGCTCTGGAAACCGTGTCGTTTCCGCAGCCACGCTTCATCAAGCCACGGATCCTCAGCGGCGGCCGCCGCATCGACTTCGGCGTGTGCTTGGAACCGGCTAGCTTACCGGCTGGTCGCTACACAGGAGTCATCAGCATCGGCGGGCCGCCTAACATTAGTGGCGCAACGGTGGCCATCACAGCGAACGCCAAGGACTCAAAATGGTTCGTACGCGGTTCGATCATCGCTTTTCTGGCTGCACTGTTGACGCTGCTCTTCAGGGGCACGGCGGAGAAGCGACTAGAGCGGCGTCCAGCGCCAACGGACGCAATACCTAACCCGCCCTGGCCGCCGTGGCGTGAGTCGCTCCGGGCTGCGCTGCGCGATCCGCAGTTCCTGTTCACCAGCGTCGCAGCGATTGCGACCGCGTTCGGCGCCCTCTACACGTCCTACGCAAACGGTAACTGTTCAGCTCGCTTTGGCGAGCTTTTCGAGGGTGAGGGGTGGGCAGCGGATCTCGCCGCTGTGGAAGCGTCCGACGGGTCGGTGTAGATAGACGGTGGCGCGTTCGTCGTCAAGCT
>Ga0136633_1000278_pt1 | contig 38709 bp, 35 predicted proteins | sample AntDrymeUQ832206_2_FD_105494 | JGI IMG/M metagenome (GOLD analysis project Ga0136633, IMG submission 105494) | Polar desert sand microbial communities from Dry Valleys, Antarctica - metaG UQ83 (22.06) | ecosystem: Environmental > Terrestrial > Soil > Desert | place: Antarctica: Dry Valley... | reverse complement strand
GATTCGCGTTCGAGAAGTTCCCGACCGCTGACCCGACCCTGACCACACACATGAAGTCGGTCGGTGAGGCGATGGCGATCGGCCGCAACTTCACCGAGGCTTTGCAGAAGGCGCTGCGTTCCTTGGAGAGCAAGCACGCGATCTTCGACTGGGTCACCGACGTCAAGCCGCTCGACGAGCTGCTCGCTGATGTGAAGGTGCCTCACGACGGACGGCTGCGCGAGGTGATGGACGCGATCCGTGCCGGTGCCACCAACGATCAACTGCACGACGCCACCGGCATCGACCCGTGGTTCCTGGACCAGATGTTCCTGCTCGATGAGACAGCAGCAGCGCTGGCCGATGCCAAGGAGCTCACCCCCGCAGTACTGCGGCTCGCCAAGCGGCACGGGTTCTCAGACGCACAGATCGCCTCGATCCGCGACATGCGCGAAGACGTGGTGCGCGGCGTGCGTTGGGCGTTGGGCGTGCGACCGGTCTACAAGACGGTCGACACCTGCGCCGCCGAGTTCGCCGCGACGACGCCGTACCACTACTCGTCCTATGACGAGGAGACCGAGGTTCAGCCTCGCCAGAAGGAGGCGGTGATCATCCTCGGCTCCGGCCCGAACCGGATCGGCCAGGGCATCGGGTTCGACTACTCCTGCGTGCACGCAAGCATGGCGCTTTCCGAGGCCGGCTACGAGACCATCATGGTCAACTGCAACCCGGAGACCGTCTCCACCGACTACGACACCAGCGACCGGCTCTACTTCGAGCCGCTGACACTGGAGGACGTGCTCGAGATCGTCCACGCGGAGGAGCAGGCGGGACCTGTCGCCGGGGTCATCTGCCAGCTCGGCGGACAGACCCCGCTCGGCCTCGCGCAGGGTCTTCAGGACGCCGGTGTGCGGATCATCGGCACCAGCCCGGAGGCCATCCACCTCGCAGAGGAAAGAGGTGCGTTCGGTCGGGTCCTCGCTGAGGCCGGGCTTCCCGCGCCCAAGCACGGGATGGCGACGTCGTACGACGAGGCTCGCGCCATCGCCAAGGAGATCAGTTACCCGGTGCTGGTGCGTCCGTCGTACGTCCTCGGTGGCCGTGGGATGGAGATCGTGTACGACGACGTGGCGTTGCGCGGCTACATCCAACGCGCCACCCAGATCTCCCCGGACCATCCCGTCCTCGTAGACCGGTTCCTCGACGACGCGGTCGAGATCGACGTGGACGCGATCTACGACGGCCATGAGCTGTTCCTCGGCGGCGTGATGGAGCACATCGAGGAAGCCGGTATCCACTCCGGCGACTCGAGCTGCGCGCTGCCCCCGATCACCCTCGGCAGGGAGACGATCGACCAGATCCGCGTCTCCACTGAGGCGATCGCCAAGGGAGTCGGCGTGCGCGGACTGCTCAACGTGCAGTACGCCATGGTCTCGGACGTGGTCTACGTCCTGGAGGCCAACCCGCGTGCGTCGCGGACCGTTCCGTTCGTGTCCAAGGCAACGGGAACTCCGCTGGCCAAGGCGGCTGCCCGCGTCATGCTCGGTGCGTCCATCGCATCGCTGCGCGCCGAGGGTTTGCTCCCCGCGGAGGGTGACGGGGGCGACCTTCCACCGGACTCCCCGATCGCGGTGAAAGAGGCCGTGATGCCGTTCAACCGGTTTAAGACCTTCGATGGGGAGTCCGTGGACACCGTGCTCGGACCGGAGATGCGCTCCACCGGTGAGGTGATGGGGTTCGACGCGGTGTTCGGCACTGCCTTCGCGAAGGCGCAGACGGCGGCGTACGGCTCGCTTCCCCGTGAGGGCAAGGTGTTCGTGAGTATGGCCAACGTCGACAAGCGGCACATGATCTTCCCGGTCAAGCGGTTGGCCGACCTCGGCTACGAGATCCTCGCAACCAAGGGCACCGCCGAGGTGCTGCGCCGCAACGGCGTCGAGGCGACCATCGTGCGCAAACACAGCGAAGGTCCGAGTCCCGAAGGTGAGCCGACCATCGTCGGCCGGATTCTCGAAGGCGAGGTGAAGCTGGTGGTGAACACCCCGCACGGCACCACTTCTGGTGGGTCTCCACGGCTCGACGGGTACGACATCCGCACCGCCGCGATCCTGACCAACATCCCGTGCATCACCACCGTGCAAGGACTGGCCGCAGTGGTGCAAGGCATCGAGGCGGTCCGTGCCGGCGACATCGGGGTCCGTTCGTTGCAGGACTGGGCACCGGGGCTGCGCCACGGCGACCGGGACGCGCGGGCGTGACGTTCTACCGCTGGTTCTTCGACACGGTGCTGATCCGGACCGATGCCGAGACCGCGCACCACACGGCCTTTGCGGCGCTACGTCTGGCGAGGCCGGTTCTGACGACTCGACGGCGCGGGGTGTCGATGCCCACCGCGGCCATGGGCCTGACTTTTCCTGGCCCCCTGGGGCTTGCGGCCGGGTTCGACAAGAACGCCGAGGCGATCGACGCGCTCGCTGCACTGGGGTTCTCCTTCATCGAGGTCGGCACCGTCACCGGTGAGCCACAACCTGGTAACCCGCGTCCGCGGCTGTTCCGGCTGCCCGCCGATCGGGCGGTGGTCAACCGGATGGGCTTCAACAACGACGGCGCCGAGGTGGTCGCCCGACGACTCGCAGAGCGGCAGGCGGGCAGCAAGCCGCACCGGGTCGTCCTCGGGGTCAACATCGGCAAGACCAAGGTCGTGCCCGAGGACGACCACAGCGCCGTGATCGCGGACTACGAGAAGAGCACGAGGCTGCTCGCGCCGTACGCCGACTACCTCGTGGTCAACGTCAGCTCTCCGAACACGCCCGGACTGCGCGACCTGCAGGCCACCGACAAGCTTCGACCGCTCCTCGAAGCGGTACGTCGCCAGGCTGACGAGGTCACCGAGAAACACGTGCCGCTGCTGGTGAAGATCGCACCGGACCTCAGCGATGAGGATGTCCTCGCGGTGGCCGACCTCGCCGCCGATCTCGGCCTGGACGGGATTGTCGCCACGAACAGCACGGTCAGCCGCGCCGGGTTGTCCTCAAGTGCTGCGGACGTCGAAAAGGCCGGCGCCGGTGGACTTTCTGGTGCGCCGTTGAAAGACCGTTCCTGCGAAGTGCTCAGGTTGCTGCGCGGTCGTGTCGGCGACGCGATGGTGATCATCTCCGTCGGGGGGATCTTCTCTGCGGCTGACGCTCACGAACGACTCGAGGCGGGCGCCACCTTGCTCCAGGGGTACACCGCCCTGGTCTACGAGGGCGCGTTGTGGCCCTCGAGGCTGCAACGTCAGTTGGCCCGGCTGCCACGACCGGTGCCTACGTGAGCCGAACGACCACGGGGCCGGTCCAGGTTGCCGGCGAGGTGCTCACCGTCAAGCGTGTCGGCGCCTACCACCACCTGACGCTGGTCGCCCCCGGGGTGGCCGATCGTTTCCGCCCGGGCAACTTCGTGGCACTCGCTGTGGGTGGTGCCCTGTCCGACCGATTGCTCCGCCGCTCGTTCTCGATCTACCGGGCACGACCCACCGGTGCGTACGGCGGCACGGTCGAGGTGGTCTTCGCGGTGACCGGACCGGGCACCCGGTGGCTGTCCAAGCTCGCCGCGGGCACCACGGTCGACGTAGTGGGCCCACTGGGTCGTCCCTACGCGCTGCCCAAGGAGCCGGTCGCTTGCACACTCGTAGGAGGCGGTTGCGGCAGTGCACCACTGTTCAGCCTCGCGGAGCGGCTGCGCGAGCGCGGCTGCGGCGTGCATATGGTCCTCGGTGCGTCCACGGAGAACAGGCTGTTCGGAGCACTCGAGGCCAAGCGGGCCGCCACGACGGTGGTGGTCACCACCGAGGACGGATCGATCGGCATCAAGGGTGCCGTGACCGACGTACTCCCTGATCTGCTTGCCCGATCCAGTTCCGACGTCGTCTATGCCTGCGGGCCGAAGGCGATGCTGCACGCGGTTGCAGAGACCGCCGAGTTGCACGGCGCGTGGAGCCAGACCGCGGTGGAGGACTCCATGGCCTGCGGCACAGGGGTCTGCATGACGTGCGTGCTTCCCGTCGTCGGCGAGGACGGCGTCACCCGGATGCTCCGAGCTTGCGTCGATGGACCTGTCTTCCGCGGTGACCGGGTCCGTTGGGACGACGTCGGCACGATCCCCGAGGACACCTTGGGAGCACCACGACGCGGAGGCCCACAGTGACCGACGTCGACCTGAGCACGTCGCTGGCCGGGATCACCCTGCCGAATCCCGTGATGACCGCCTCCGGGTGTGCCGGCGCAGGCAAGGAGCTCGACGCCTTCTTCGACGTCGCCGAGGTCGGGGCCATCGTTAGCGGGTCCGTCACCCTCGACTCGCGTGCCGGCTGGCCGACCCCGCGAATGGTGGAAACGCCCAGCGGGATGCTGAACGCGATCGGCCTGCAAGGCCTCGGTATCGACGGATTCCTTGCCACCGAGCTCCCGTGGCTCGTCCAGCGCAACGCGCGCGCAGTGGTGTCGATCGCCGGTTCGAGCCTGGGGGAGTACGCCGAGCTGGCCCGTCGTGTCGGCAACAGCCCCGGTGTCACAGCGGTGGAGGTCAACATCTCGTGCCCCAACGTCGAGGACCGCGGGCTCGTGTTCGGCTGCGACCCCTATCAAGCCTCGAAGGTCGTCAACGTCGTACGCCGAGATGTCCCGCGCGCGATCCCCGTGCTCGCCAAGCTCACACCCGACGTGACCAGCATCGTCGATGTGGCCGAAGCCGTCGTCAATGCCGGGGCCGACGGACTCGTGATGGTGAACACCACTTTGGGGATGGCAATCGACCCGGCCACGCTGCGGCCCACGCTCGGAGGCACGACCGGTGGCCTCAGCGGCCCGGCGATCCATCCGGTCGCGGTCCGTTGCGTGTGGCAGGTGCACGCGGCCATGCCCGAGGTGCCGATCGTCGGAGTCGGCGGGGTGCGCACCGGTTTCGACGCGCTTGAGCTTCTTCTCGCCGGTGCTGTCGCCGTCCAGGTCGGCACGGTCATCTTCAACGACCCGTCAGCACCCGTGCGGGTCGTCAGCGAGCTTCGGGAGGAGCTCGCCCAACGCAACATCACCAGCGTCGCGGACGTGATCGGCCGCGCCCACCGCCCAGAAGGGGAGTTGTTATGACGTTCGGCTCGAGGCTCCGAGAAGCCATGGACACCCGAGGGCCGTTCTGTGTCGGCATTGACCCGCATCCGGCTCTCATGGAGCAGTGGGGGCTGACCGACAGTGCCTTCGGGCTGGAGAAGTTCGCGATGACCGCGGTCGAGGCACTCGGTTCGAGCGTCGCTGTCCTCAAGCCGCAGTCGGCTTTCTTCGAACGGCACGGGTCGAAAGGGATCGAGGTCCTCGAACGGGTCATCTCCGAGGCGCGCGCGATGGGAGCCCTGGTGCTGCTCGACGTGAAACGCGGTGACATCGGCTCGACCGCTCAGGCGTACGCCGACGCCTACCTCGACCAGACGTCCCCGCTCGCCGTCGACGCCATCACCGCCAGCCCGTTCCTGGGGCTCGGATCGCTGGACCCGATGATCGACACCGCTCTCGCGAACGATGCCGGCGTCTTCGTGCTCGCTCTGACCTCGAACCCCGAAGGGCCGCAGGTGCAACACGCGACGACGCCGGATGGTCGCACCGTGGCGGCAAGCATCCTCGACGCGATCGCCACCCGAAACGTCGACGCCGAGCCTCTCGGTTCCATCGGCGCGGTGGTGGGTGCGACGATCGGGCAGTCGAACGACAACTTCGATGTCAACGGACCTTTGCTCGCGCCAGGTTTCGGGGCGCAGGGCGGGACCGCGGACGACGTACGACGGATCTTCGGCGGCGCACTGAAAAACGTGCTCCCCAGCAGCTCGCGCGAGATCCTCGCCACAGGTCCGGACAAGGGTGCCCTGACTGCGGCGGCCGAGGACGCCATTCGTTCGATTATCGACCTCCTGCACGCGTAGGGTTGTTTGTCATGAAGCGCCTACTCACAGTTATTACCGCTGCCGTCCTCACCGCCTCCCTGCTGGCAGGGTGTGGCGGCGAGGAGACCCCAGCGGACGCCAACAAGAAACCGACAGCTTCGAAGTCAGTCGACGAAGCGACTGGTGATGCACCGGGTGCGGGAACCAAGTACTGCGAGTTGCTCGGCACCGACTTCGCGACCTTGTTCGCAAACATCCAAGGTCCCGAAGACGTCAACGACGCCGTCGATGTCATCGAGGAGATCGCTAACGAGGCTCCAGCCGAGGTCGAAGATCAGTGGGGCGTCATGCAGGGCGCGCTGGGCACGATGAAGACTGCCCTGACCAAGGCCGCGGAGCTGCAAAAGAAGGCAACGGCGGGCGACGTGAGCCCCGAGGAGCTGCAGAAGGAGACAGCGCTGCTGATGAAGGACATGGAGGCGCTGAACACTCCGGAGAACAACAAGGCTGGCGACGCGGTTTCGGCGCACGCCACCGAATACTGCGGCCTGCAGCTCGGGTAGGTCTCGGTGACCACCCGAGCGCTGCTCGCCAGCGGGATGCTTCTGCTGGTGTCCCTGTCCGGCTGCGCAGACCAGACCGACAAGTACTGCGGCATGCTCAACGACGACAAGGCGACTCTGACAGATCTACGCAAGACGGTCAGCGAACCCGGGAACGATTTCTTCGGTGAGAGCCTGGGATTGTTCGAGGCATTGCGCGACGAAGCCCCCGATGACGTCGTCGACGAGTGGGACACATTCGTCTTCGCATGGCAGGGCCTGGCCGACGCGATCGACGAGGCAGGTGTTGACCCTGCGGAGTACCAGCCAGGCAAGATGCCGCCAGGACTCGCCCCAGCCCAGGCCAAGGCGATCGAGGGCGCCGCACTCGAGCTCGCCTCACCTCGGGTCGCGGACGCAGGCGAGGGCATCGAGCAACACGCGCGTGACGTGTGCAAGGTCGACCTCGGCCTGTGACCAGTGAATGAGAATGGACTAGATTTCGACCTGACCCTTCTCGGGTCAGCCCGTCCTACCACTTGATGATGAGGTTCTCCTTGTGGCTTTGCCACCGCTCACCCCGGAACAGCGCCAAGCTGCACTGGACAAGGCGGCTGCTTCCCGCCGGGAACGTGCCGAGGTCAAGAACCGCCTGAAGCACTCGGGGGCCTCGATCATCGACGTACTCAAGCAGGGACAAGACAACGACGTCGTCGCAAAGATGCGGGTGATCGACCTGCTCCAGGCGATGCCTGGTCTGGGCAAGGTGCGCGCCCGTCAGATGATGGAGCGGCTCAACATCTCCGAGAGCCGTCGGGTGCGTGGCCTTGGCGCCAAGCAGGTCGCAGCTCTCGAGCGTGAGTTCGGTCCGCGTGAATGACCTCAGCGGGCAACGAGTCCCCCTGTGGTGACGAGAAGCCGGCTCACCGTTCTGGCCGGTCCCACGGCGGCCGGCAAGGGCACCATCGCAGCAGACATCCGGAAGAATCACGGCGAGGTCTGGATCTCGGTTTCGGCCACCACTCGTCCTCCTCGGCCAGGGGAGGTGCACGGGCGGCACTACTGGTTCGTCTCCGATGAGGAGTTCGACCACCTCATCGAGCGCAACGAGCTCCTCGAGTGGGCCGTCGTACACAAGAACGCGCGCTACGGCACCCCACGCAAACCCGTCGAGGAGGCGCTCGCTGCCGGACGACTGGCCCTGCTGGAGATCGACCTGCAGGGCGCTCGTCAGGTCCGTGCGTCTATGCCGGGGGCCCTGCTGGTGTTCTTGGCGCCGCCTTCGTGGGAGGAGCTGGTACGCCGGCTGGTCGGGCGCGGCACGGAGAGCGAGGAAGAGCGGTCCCGCCGGCTGGAGACCGCCAAGCTGGAACTCGCGGCCGAGAAGGAGTTCGACGTCACGATCGTCAACACCGAAATTCACGCTGCGAGTGAAGAGTTGGTAACCTTGATGCGGCTTCACCCGAAGCCTGATCCCAATTCCTTGTGAGGCGTGACCGCGTGTCTGGCACTGTCCCCGTTGCCGAGGGTATTACCAACCCTCCCATTGACGAACTCCTGACGAAGACCGACTCGAAGTACAAGTTGGTCCTCTACAGCGCCAAGCGTGCGCGTCAGATCAACGCTTACTACTCCCAGCTCGGCGAAGGCCTGCTGGAGTACGTCGGACCCCTCGTCGACACCCATGTCCAGGAGAAGCCCCTGTCGATCGCGCTCCGCGAGATCAACGCGGACCTGCTCACGTGCGAGGACATCGAGCCCGAGGAAGCCTGAGCGGAGCTCTCACCATGGGCACTGGAGCGAGGCTGCCATGACCGGCACGGCGGATGCGTTGGATCGCCCTCGCGTCGTTTTGGGCGTGAGCGGCGGGATTGCTGCGTACAAGGCGTGTGAACTGCTCCGCCGGTTCACCGAGTCCGGCCATGACGTCACGGTCGTGCCCACCGAGGCCGCGCTGAAGTTCGTCGGTGCACCCACCTGGGCCGCGCTGTCGGGCAAGCCGGTGTCGGCCGACGTCTGGGCCGACGTGCACCAGGTGCCGCACGTCCGCATCGGGCAGACCGCGGACCTCGTCGTGGTCGCGCCCGCGACCGCCGACCTGCTCGCGAAGGCGGCGCACGGACTGGCCGACGACCTGCTCACCAACACACTGCTGACAGCGCGATGCCCTGTGGTGTTCGCGCCCGCGATGCACACCGAGATGTGGGAGCACCCGGCCACCCAGGAGAACGTCGCGACTCTCCGTCGCCGGGGCGCGCTCGTCATCGAGCCCGCAGAGGGCCGGCTCACGGGCGTGGACACCGGCAAGGGCCGCTTCCCCGAGCCGGACGAGATCTTCGAGATCGCCACGCAGGTTCTCGCCCGCGCAGGCTCCGCGAACGTGCAGGACCTGGTCGGCCGCCACGTCGTGGTCTCGGCCGGAGGGACCCGTGAGTACCTCGACCCGGTCCGCTTCCTCGGTAACCGTTCGTCGGGTCGGCAGGGTTACGCGCTTGCACGCACGGCGGTGGCTCGTGGCGCCGAGGTCACCGTGGTCGCCGCGAACGTCTCTCTCGTGGACCCCGCAGGGGTCAAGGTCGTCCGGGTCGTGACCACCGCCGAGCTGCGTGATGCGGTCCTGGCTGCTGTGTCGACCGCCGATGCCGTGGTGATGGCGGCGGCCCCGGCTGACTTCCGACCGAGCAGCGTGAGCGAGTCCAAGATCAAGAAAGCCGACGGAGGTTCCACCTCGAGCATCAGCCTCGAGCAGAACCCCGACATCCTCGCCGAGATTTCCCGCGACCGGGTCCGTCCTGGTGCGGTGATCGTCGGGTTCGCGGCGGAGACCGGTGACGAGACCGGCGAGATCATGGAGCACGCGCAGGCCAAGCTGACCCGCAAAGGATGCGACCTTCTGGTCGTCAACGACGTCAGTGGTGGCAAGGTGTTCGGCAGTGACGAGAACGAGGCCGTCGTACTCGACGCGTCCGGTGCGATGACCTCGGTGCCCCGTGGCTCGAAGTCCGCGCTCGCCAACGTCATCTGGGACCAGGTCGTCAGGCGGCTTGAGACAGGCTCAGGGCTCAGGTAGGCACGGGTTATTGTTCACGTCGTACGAAATCGAACGGATGCGTCGTCATCAGACGCGGCTAGGGGAACACCAAGTGACTGGACGCCTTTTCACCTCGGAGTCAGTGACCGAGGGACATCCGGACAAGATCGCGGACCAGATCAGCGACACGATCCTGGACGCGTTGCTCAGGGACGACCCCAACAGCAGAGTTGCGGTCGAGACGTTGGTGACCACCGGTCTCGTCGTCGTCGCCGGAGAGGTGACCACCGAGACGTACGCCCCGATCGCCCAGCTCGTGCGCGAACGCATCCTGGCCATCGGCTACGACTCGTCGAACAAGGGTTTCGACGGCTGGTCCTGCGGAGTGCAGATCGCCATCGGCAACCAGTCCGACGACATCGCCGCCGGCGTGAACGACGCCTACGAGGAGCGGCATGACCATTCGGTCGACCCGTTGGACCGACAGGGCGCCGGCGACCAGGGGCTGATGTTCGGCTACGCCTGTGACGACACCCCCGAGCTGATGCCGCTGCCGATCATGATCGCGCACCGGCTCGCGCAGCGGCTGTCGGAGGTTCGCAAGGACGGCACGATGCCTTACCTGCGTCCGGACGGCAAGACACAGGTGACCATCGAGTACGACGACGAGGACCGTCCGGTACGCGTCGACACGGTGGTCGTCTCCTCGCAGCACGCCAAGGGCATCGACCTGGAGGCAATGCTTACCCCCGACGTCCGCAAGCACGTCGTGGACGTCGTCCTCGACCAGTTCGACATCCCGTCCGACGACTACACGTTGCTGGTCAACCCGACGGGCCGCTTCGAGATCGGTGGCCCGATGGGTGATGCCGGTTTGACCGGCCGCAAAATCATCATCGACACCTATGGCGGCATGTCACGCCACGGCGGCGGTGCGTTCTCCGGCAAAGACCCCTCGAAGGTGGACCGTTCCGCGGCGTACGCGATGCGCTGGGTGGCCAAGAACGTCGTGGCGGCCGGCCTGGCCCGTCGCTGCGAGGTCCAGGTCGCCTACGCGATCGGCAAGGCGCACCCGGTGGGCTTCTACGTTGACTGCTTCGGCACCGAGACCGTGCCTGTGTCCACCATCCAGAAGGCCGCGCTCGAGGTGTTCGACCTGCGTCCGGCCGCGATCATCCGCGATCTCGACCTATTGCGACCGATCTATGCCAAGACCGCGGCGTACGGTCACTTCGGCCGCGAACTGCCCGACTTCACCTGGGAGCGCACCGACCGCGTCGAAGCGCTGAAGGCCGCAGCCGGCATCTAACCCCCTTGTTGAGGCGCGCCGCGTTCGGCGTTCAGATGCGCCCGGCTTAGTCCACAGGCCGAGTCGAGCCGATCTACTCACGAGTCGGTGGCTGCTGGTAAGAATTAGCGCGTGGGCGACAACGAGCACGACGAGGAGACCGGCCAGCTCGCGCTGATGCCTGAGCTGGCTCGCTCGCGTGTTCGTGAGGCGAAGACGCGGGCCTCCGAGAAAGCCAAGGGTCCCAAGCCGGTCGACCCCGCCGCGGAGTCCCCGGTCGCCCGGGTGCTCGTCGACGTCCCACTCGCGCACTTAGACCGGCCGTTCGACTACCTCGTTCCGCACAAGATGGCCGACGTGGCCGTGGCCGGCTCTCGGGTCAAGGTCCGTTTCGCCGGACAGGACGTCGATGGATTCGTGCTCGAACGCGTCGACACGTCGGACCATGAGGGACGCTTGGCGCCCCTGCGGCGAGCGGTGAGTGCCGAGCCTGTGCTTGCTCCTGCCATCGCCCGGTTGTCGGCTTCCGTGGCCGCGCGTTATGCAGGGACCCGGTCCGACGTGCTCCGTCTTGCCGTTCCGACCCGGCACGCCACCGTCGAGAAGCAAGAGTCCGTGCATGCACCGGCGATCACTGTGGACGTCCAAGCCGCCGAGAAGGCTTGGTCGTCGTACCCGTCCGGTCCAGCTTTTGTGCGCCATCTCGCCGATGGTCGCCGACCACGCTCGGTGTGGTCCGCGGTTCCCGGCGAGGACTGGGCCGCGGCCATGGCGCAAGCGGCCGCTGCCACGTACTCCTCGGGTCGCGGTGTCCTGCTCTGCGTCCCCGACCACAAGGACGTGACGCGCGTCAGCGAAGCCCTGACTGACGTTCTCGGGAAGGGGCACCATGTCGTGCTGACGGCCGATCTTGGACCCGCCGAGCGCTACCGGTCCTTTCTTGCGATCTCGAGAGGTGCTGTGCGGATCGTGGTCGGCACCCGCGCCGCCGCGTTCGCGCCGGTCCATGACCTCGGCCTCGTGGCGCTGTGGGACGACGGCGACGACCTTTACGCGGACCTGCACGCGCCGTACCCGCACACCCGCGAGGTGCTTCTCCTGCGCGCGCACGAAGAGTCGTGCGGTGCCCTGATCGGCGGATTTGCCCGCACTGTCGAGGCGGAGTACCTCATCGAGACCGGCTGGGCACAGGAGCTCGCCGCGGACCGGGATGCCGTGCGCGCAGCCGCCGCCCAGGTGAGCATCACCGGTGCCACCGACCTCGAGCTCGAACGAGACGCGTTCGCGAGGTCGGCCCGGCTACCCAGGACAGCCTTCGACGCGATCCGGGAGGGACTCAAGACCGGTCCGGTGCTGATCCAGACGCCACGGCAGGGCTATGTCACCAGCCTGGCGTGCACCCGTTGCCGCACCCCGGCCCGCTGCGGCCGGTGCTCTGGACCGCTGACAATTCCCGCGCAACACCGAGCCCCGACGTGTCGCTGGTGCGGCGAGGAGGAACGCGCCTGGGAGTGCCGCGAATGCGGCGGAGCAGGCTTGCGCGCTCCGGTGCTCGGCGACCTCCGCACAGCTGAAGAGATCGGCCGTGCTTTTCCGGGCGTCACTGTCTCTACCTCCTCGGGTGACCGCGTCCTGGCCACGGTGCCGGCGACGCCGGGCATTGTGGTTGCCACGCCTGGAGCGGAACCGGTGGCCGACGGAGGCTATGCCTGCGTGTTGCTGCTCGACACCTGGTTGATGCTGTCGCGACCCGACCTGCGCACGACCGAGGAGTCGTTGCGGCGATGGATGAACGCGTCTGCGCTGGCCCGACCAGCAAGCGCAGGCGGGAGGGTCGTCGTGGTCGGGGAGAGCAGCGAGCCGGTGCTCCAGGCGTTGCTGCGCTGGGACCCTGCTGGGTTCGCACAACGCGAGATGGCCGATCGCCAGTCCGCACACCTTCCGCCGGCGTCGCGACTCGCGACCCTGGTCGGTGACGCCGATTCGGTCTCCTCGGCCTTGCGGATGCTGCGGTTGCCTGATGGCGCGGAGGTGCTCGGGCCGGTGCCACATTCGGGCGCTCGAAATTCCGGCGGTCGACGAGCTGCCGCGAAACAGGATCCGGAGCCTGACGAGCAGCCGCAGGTGCGTGCCGTCATCCGGGCGCCGAGGTCGTCGGGTCCGCTGCTGTCCCGCGCGCTCGTCGAGATGCAGGGCGTACGCGACGCGACGAAGGTGACGCCTGTGCGTGTCCAGGTCGACCCGATCGGTCTGGGCTGACCTGGACAGGTGTTGGCCCGGATAGGTGTTGGCCTGAGCGCGAACTGATGTCCGTAGACTTGGCTCTCGTCCGACGCCATGTCACGCATCGAGGAGCAGTCTTGGCCATCCAGCCGATCCGCCTGTTTGGCGATCCGGTGCTGAGAAGTTCTGCGACCCCGGTCACCGACTTCGACAAGGAGTTGCGCCGCCTCGTCGAGGACTTGACCGACACCATGCGGGACGCGCCTGGAGCCGGCCTGGCCGCTCCGCAGATCGGCGTCGGACTGCGGGTGTTCACCTGGTACGTCGACGGGGAGTTCGGCCACCTTGTGAACCCGAGCCTCGACCTGTCCGAGGACATCCAAGACGGCCCCGAAGGTTGCCTGTCGCTTCCAGATCTCACCTTCGACTGCAGGCGCGCGATGTCGGTGGTGGCCAAGGGCTGGAACATGTACGGCGACCCGGTGACCATCGAGGGATCCGAGATGCTTTCGCGGGCGATCCAGCACGAGACCGACCACCTCGACGGGATCATCTTCATCGACCGCCTTGATCGGGAGACCCGCAAACTGGCGATGAAGGCGATCCGCGAGTCGGAATGGTTCGGTCAGGACGCCACCACGGTCAGGATCTCGCCACACGCCACCAACGGTCTGGGACTTTGATGCGCGTCGTGTTCGCAGGCACCCCCGATGTCGCTATCCCTGCCCTCGACGCGATCGCGCAGAGCTCACACGATCTGATCGCCGTGGTCACCCGTCCCGATGCCCCGTCCGGCCGTGGCCGAAAGCTCGTCGCGTCACCGGTCGCGCAGCGCGCCCGGGAGCTCGGCGTTCGCGTTCTCAGACCCGAGCACCCCCGGGATCCGGACTTCGCGCAGCAGCTCAAGGAGCTTGAACCCGACTGCTGTCCCGTGGTCGCGTATGGCGCGCTGCTGCCGCAGAGCATCCTCGATATTCCCAAACATGGCTGGGTGAACCTGCACTTTTCGCTGCTCCCCGCCTGGCGCGGCGCGGCTCCCGTGCAGCACTCCTTGTGGGCAGGTGACGAGGTCACGGGAGCCACCGCCTTCCGGATCGTCAAGGAGCTCGACAGCGGTCCGACGTACGGCGTGGTGACCGAACGGGTGCGACCCACCGACACGGCAGGCGACCTCCTTGCGCGACTCTCCGTCAGCGGCGCCAGCCTGCTGGTCGCGACCGTCGACGGGATCGAGGACGGCTCGCTCGAGGCGCGCGAGCAGAGCCTCGATGGGGTGAGCCTGGCTCCAAAGATTCTCGTCGAGCACGCCAGGATCGACTGGACCGAGCCGGCGTTGGCGGTGGACCGAAGGATTCGTGCGTGTACCCCGGAGCCGGGCGCCTGGTCGACGTACGACGGGCAACGGATCAAGATCGGACCGGTCCAGATGACCTCCGACCGGGATCCGCTGGAACCCGGTGTCCTCGAGGTGACCAAGAGCGCCTTGTACGTCGGCACCGCCACAGACCCTGTGCAACTCGGTGCGGTCAAGCCGTTCGGCAAGAACCAGATGTACGCCGCCGACTGGGCCCGCGGAGTGCGTGTCGCCTCAGGTGTTGCCTTCGGTGGCTGACCCGCGAGCAGGCGGCGGTCGTGCCGCAAACAGGCAGCGACCGACCCGACGTAGCAAGGTCGACGCCAGTCGGTTGGTCGCGTTCGATGTGCTGACCGCAGTCCGGGAGCAGGGCGCGTACACCAACCTGGTGCTGCCACCGATGTTGCGCGCACGCCAGATCAGCGGCCGTGACGCGGCGTTCGCCACCGAGCTCGTGTCAGGGACGATCCGGCGCCAAGGGACGTACGACGCGGTGATCGGCGCGAACGTGAACCGCCCGCTGGACAAGGTCGACGCGGCCGTCCTCGACGCGCTGCGGCTGGGCACCCACCAGATCCTCGCGATGCGCGTGCCGTCCCATGCGGCCGTAGCCACCACCGTCGAGCTGGTCCGCGACCGCGTCGGTCATGGTCCTGCCGGTTTCGTCAATGCGGTCCTTCGCAGGATCACCGAGCAGGACCTGTCCGGGTGGGTACGTCGGGTCGCGCCCGATCCGACCACTGACCCCATCGGTTTCGCGGCGGTCGCGCACTCACATCCGAGGTGGGTGGTCGAAGCACTCGCAGCTGCCCTGGATCCGCAGGACAAGGACGAGCTCGAACTGTTGCTCGCCGCCGACAACGCCGCCCCGAAGGTCACCCTGGTGGCGCGGCCCGGGCTGTGCGCCGTGGACGAGCTGGTCGCTGCTGGCGGCACTGCCTCGACGATGTCGCCTTACGCGGTGGAGCTTCCCGGTGGCGACCCGGGGGACGTGGCCGCAGTGGCCGAGGGGCGAGCCGGGGTCCAGGACGAGGGGTCGCAGCTGGTCGCACTTGGCCTGGCCAATGCGATGGTTGACGGACGCGACGAACGCTGGCTGGACATGTGTGCAGGTCCTGGCGGCAAGTCAGCGCTGCTTGCTGCGGTGGCGGGGGAGCGAGGCGCCCGCGTGCTCGCCTCGGACCGGTTGCCGCACCGGGCCGCACTGGTCGCCTCGGCCACTGTCGCTGCTTCTGGAGCTGGTGGGCTGCTCGGGGTGGTCACCGCGGATGGCACGAGGCCCGCGTGGAGATCCGGTTCGTTCGACAGGGTCCTGGTGGATGCTCCGTGCTCCGGACTGGGCGCGCTGCGGCGTAGGCCCGAGTCGCGCTGGCGCCGTACTCCTGCAGATCTTGAGGACCTGATCCCGCTCCAAACCGCCCTGTTGAACACGGCCTTGGACTCGGTTCGTGCCGGCGGCGTGGTCGCCTACGCGACGTGCTCGCCGATGCTTGCCGAGACCTCCGGAGTCGTGTCGGCGGTGCTCGACTCACGCTCGGACGTGCTGCTCGAGGATGCAGCTGAACTGTTCGCCTCGGTTCCCGAGCCGTACGACGGGCCGCTACCGGGGACCGTCCAGCTGTGGCCGCATCGACATCACACCGACGCGATGTTCTTCGCCCTCTTACGCCGCTGTGGCGACTAGGATCAGCGGCGATATGGGAATTCAGATCTCGCCAAGCATGCTCGCTGCCGACTTCGCCAACCTCGCTGCCGAGGCCAAAAGGGTTGCCCACGCCGACTGGCTCCACGTCGATGTGATGGACAACCACTTCGTGCCGAACCTGACGCTCGGGATACCTGTGGTCGAGGCACTTGCCAGGGCCACGTCGATCCCGCTGGACTGCCACCTGATGATCGAGGATCCGGACCGATGGGCTCCCGGGTACGTCGAGGCCGGCGCGCAGTCAGTCACCTTCCATGTCGAGGCGGCGACCGCTCCGGTGCGGCTGGCGAGGGAGCTTCGTGGCATGGGTGCACGTGCAGGCATGGGCCTGCGCCCGGCAACGCCGATCGAGCCTTACGAGGATCTGCTGCCCGAGCTCGACATGGTGCTCGTGATGACCGTTGAACCCGGCTTCGGCGGCCAGTCGTTCCTCGAGATGTGCCTGCCGAAGATCAGGCGCACCCGCGAACTGATCGCCAAGCATGGTCTTGACCTGTGGCTGCAGGTCGACGGTGGCATCACGCCAGACACGATCGAGCAGTGCGCGCAAGCCGGTGCCGACGTGTTCGTGGCCGGTTCCGCGGTCTACAAGGCCGAAGATCCCGACGCGATGATCGAGTCTCTGCGCAAGCAGGCCGAGGCATCCCTCCCCCCTCGTTGAGGCGCGCCTCAACGAGGGGCGTGGGGAGGCTCACGTACCCATGGCATGCCGTGATGTGGCAGGCTTTGTCCTGACGAGCGAGTAGCTCGCGTGCTCTGGGGTCGGTGTAATTCCGAGCCGGCGGTTAAAGTCCGCGACCCGTCCGCATCCAGCGGGCGGTTGACCAGGTGAAACTCCTGGACCGACGGTTAAAGTCCGGATGGGAAGTGCACGCAGTTGTCACCGTTGTCGACGTCCGCCCACGCGGAAGTCGACACGCCAGCAACCGTTTCGAGCCCCGGGGTCCGCGCAGGACGAGAGGGGCAGTGCCGCGATGAATGGACCCACCGGTCACACGCACGTCGCCGGCGCGCCCGCAGCGGCTCCGCTGTCCACCTCCGCAAAGTTCACCGAGGCCGAAGAACGGGCGATGACACGTGCGCTCGAGCTGGCGCAGAGCCCCGACGTTCCCCTCGGCCCTAACCCTCGTGTCGGTTGCGTCCTCATCGATGCCTCGGGCCACACGCTCGGCGAGGGCTTCCACCGCGGAGCGGGTACGCCGCACGCGGAGGCCGATGCCCTGAGCGGAGCCGGTGACCGTACCCGCGGGGCAACCGCCGTAGTCACCCTCGAACCGTGCAACCACACCGGCCGCACCCCACCCTGTGCGCAGGCGTTGGTGGATGCGGGAATCGCGCGTGTCGTGTTCGCACAGGCCGACCCCAACCACGTCGCCGCGGGCGGCGCCGTCGCCATGAAGGGCGCGGGAGTGGACGTGGCGGGTGGCCTCCTCGCCGACAAGGCACGGGCAGTCAACGAGGTCTGGACCTTTGCTGTGGAGCACCAACGACCGTTCGTCACCTGGAAGTTCGCGACCACGCTGGACGGCCGCAGCGCCGCGGTCGACGGCACCTCCCGCTGGGTCTCGTCGCGGCCGGCTCGCCTCGACACCCACCGCCTCCGGGCCCTTTGCGATGCGATCCTCGTCGGCACGGAGACCATCTTGGTCGACAACCCGCAGCTGACCGTCCGCGACGGGGACGACGTTCCCTTCCCGCAGGAGCGGCAGCCGTTGAGGGTGGTGATGGGCCTGCGGGACCTCCCGGCCGACCGCAATGTCCTCGACGACGCCGCCGGCACCGTCGTACTCAAAACCCGTGACCCATCCGAGGCGCTCGCCGAGCTCTACGCTCGCGACCGGCAGCATGTGTTCCTCGAAGGCGGGCCAACGCTCGCCGCGGCCTTCCTCGGCGCCGGGCTGGTCGACGAGGTGGTCACCTACGTCGCGCCCATGTTGCTGGGCGCCGGAAGATCATCCGTAGGGGATCTGGGCATCGCAACGATCGCAGATGCCTTGCATTTCGACGTGAGCGACGTGGCTGTTCTGGGTGAGGGAGCGGAGACGAACGTGCGTCTGACCATGCGAGTCCGAAAGGCAGGGGGCTGAGTGTTCACCGGAATCATCGAAGAGCTCGGCGTGATCGAGGGCATCGAGGACCAAGGCGATGCGCTACGGCTGACGGTCCGGGCCCCTCACGTAGTCAACGACGCGACCCGAGGGGACTCGATCGCCGTCGACGGCTGCTGCCTGACCGTCTCCGCGCGCGACCACGAAATGTTCACCGCCGATGTGATGCGCGAAACCCTCGACAAGACCTCGCTCGGCGCACTCGAGCCGGGGGCGAAGGTAAACCTTGAACGCGCAGTCACCGTGACCACAAGGCTCGGCGGGCACATCGTCTCCGGCCATGTCGACGGCACCGGCAGCATCGTCCGCAGATCACCCTCGCCTCATTGGGAGGTCGTCGAGATCTCCCTTCCTTCCGAGCTGTCCCGGTACCTCGTACCGAAGGGTTCGATCACCGTCGACGGGATATCCCTGACCTTGGTGGACGTGAACGACGGTGCCGCATCGAGCTTCACAGTGAGCCTTATCCCCGAGACTCTGGCCCGCACCACCCTCGGCTTCAAACAACCAGGCGAACCGGTGAACCTCGAGGTCGACATGATCGCGAAGTACGTCGAGCGACTGCTCGGCGCCGCAGGCAACATCCCAACAGGCAACGACGAGGACAACTGATGGACTTCCTAAACTGGCTGCTCGAGGGAACGATCCCGGTGGGGAGCGGCTCCCTTCGGGTCCCCGAGGTGCTCGGCAACATCTTCGGCCTCGGGAGCGCGCTGTTCGGCATGCGTCGCAAGGTCTGGGCATGGCCGGTCGGGCTGGTCGGCAACGTTCTGCTGTTCATGGTGTTCGCCGGCAACGAGGTGTTGCGTCCCGACACCGAGCCGTTGTGGGGACAGGCCGGACGCCAGGTCTTTTTCGCCGCGGTCAGCCTCTACGGGTGGTACCGCTGGAGCCAGGCGAGCCGGTCCGGTGGGGCAGCCGACGGTGGCGCGATCACCCCCCGCTGGGCGGGTCGGCGCAACCTGTTGATGCTCGTGGCAGTCGCGGCTGTGTTGTACGTCGTACTGCTCCAGGTCTTGGAGGTGATCGGCTCGTACGGCCCGCCCACCGAGGCGTGGATCCTCACGGGATCGATCCTGGCGACCTACGGAATGGCAAGGGGATGGGTCGAGTTCTGGCTGATCTGGATCCTGGTGGACATCGTCGGTGTCACGACCCTCGTCGATGCGGGCTTCTACCCGACCGCAGTGATGTATCTGGTGTACGGGGTGTTCTGCGTCTGGGGTTTCTTCACGTGGTTGCGGGTGCAGCGCAACCTGGCCAGCATGGATCAGCCGACACCGAACGAGGTTGCCGTATGAACGCAGCACCCAGGGTGAGACTCGACACCGTCGAGGAAGCCGTCGCGGACATCGCCGCTGGCAAGGCGGTCGTCGTCGTCGATGACGAGGATCGTGAGAACGAGGGCGATCTGATCTTCGCGGCCAGCAAGGCGACTCCGGAGCTGATGGCGTTCACGATCCGTTACTCCTCGGGGGTGATCTGTGTGCCGATGACCGCGGGAACCCTTGACCGGTTGGGCATTCCGCTGATGACTCCACATAATCGCGAGCGGCTACGCACGGCGTACACCATCTCGGTCGACGCACGCGACGGCGTCACCACTGGCATCTCGGCGGCCGACCGCTCGCACACGGCGCGGGTGCTCGTCGACTCCGCCACCGAACACTTCGAGGTCGTCCAACCAGGGCACGTGTTCCCGCTGCGCTACCGCGAAGGGGGAGTGCTGGTGCGGCCCGGCCACACCGAGGCAGCCGTTGACCTGGCCAGGATCGCCGGTCTCACTCCGGCTGGTGTGATCTCGGAGATCGTCAACGACGATGGCACCATGAAGCGTGGCCAGGGACTGCGCGAGTTTGCCGACGAGCACGGACTGAAGATGATCTCCATCGAGGACCTGATCTCCTACCGCCGTCGCCATGAGAACCATGTCGAACGCGTTGCGGAGACCCGGCTGCCGACGGCGCACGGGGAGTTCAGCGCCCACGGGTACCGGATCACCATCGACGATTCGGAACACATCGCCCTCGTCCACGGCGACATCGGTGACGGGTACGACGTGCTCACCCGGGTGCACTCCGAGTGCCTGACCGGTGATGTCTTCGGTTCTCGGCGTTGCGACTGTGGGCCCCAGCTCGACGAGGCACTCCAGCGCATCGTCGAGGCGGGACGCGGAGTGGTCGTGTACCTGCGTGGTCATGAGGGTCGAGGCATCGGTCTGGTCGCCAAGCTGCAGGCCTACCAACTGCAGGACGGTGGCCGGGACACGGTCGACGCCAACCTCGACCTCGGCCTCCCCGCCGATGCGCGACATTACGGTGCGGCTACCCAGATCCTGCGCGACCTCGGGGTGACCTCGGTTCGTCTGCTCACCAACAACCCGGCGAAGAGCAGCAGCCTTGAGGAGTACGGCATCGCGGTCACCGAACGCGTCCCGCTGACCCCGCACCCCAACGACCACAACATCGGCTACCTGCTGACGAAGCGGGACCGGATGGGTCACCATCTGCCCAACCTGCACAGCATGGATGACACGACCGAGCCGGTGCCAGCCAACGAAGGAGACCGACCATGAGTGGCGAAGGATCCCCGGACGCCATCCCGTTCGACTGTCACGACCTGCGGGTTGCCGTGCTGGCCTCCTGCTGGCACGAGAAGGTCATGGACGGACTGATCGCCGGAGCACGTCGCGCGTTGAAGGACTACCAGGTCGAGGCCGCGCCCGTCGTACGCGTTCCGGGATCGTTCGAGCTGCCCGTGGTTGCGGCTGCACTCGCCGAGAAGGGGTACGACGCGATCGTCGCGCTCGGTGTGGTCATCCGTGGCGGCACGCCGCATTTCGAGTACGTCTGTTCGGCCACCACCGACGGTCTGGCACGCGTCGCTCTCGACACCGGCGCCGCTGTCGGTTTCGGACTGTTGACCTGTGACGACGAGGATCAGGCGCTCGACAGGGCCGGCCTCGAGGGGTCGTCGGAGGACAAGGGCTACGAAGCCACCGCCGCTGCTCTGGTGACCGCGTCGACGTTGCGGCGCGTACGCCGAGGATACGAGCTCGACGGTTGAGGTCGTCTCGCAATGCATGGGCGTACGGCGGCCACAGCGCCGTACGCCGTAGGCTTGCCGGATGAAGACTTTCGAAGGGCTCTGGGAGGAGCTCAGCGAGAAGGCGCAGACCCGACCTGTTGGCTCGGGCACGGTGCGGGCGCTCGATGCCGGCGTGCACGAGATCGGCAAGAAGCTGGTCGAGGAAGCCGCGGAGTCATGGATGGCCGCCGAGCATGAGGGACCCGAACGCGCCGCCGAAGAAATCAGTCAACTGCTTTACCACGCCCAAGTCCTGATGCTGGCAAGCGGAGTCACGCTTGACGACGTCTATTCTCACCTCTGAGAGAACCTCCATGTTGCGCATCGCCGTTCCGAACAAGGGGTCGCTGTCATCCGCGGCCTCGGAGATCCTGCGCGAGGCCGGCTACGCCCAGCGTTCCGATCCCAAGCAGCTGAGCCTCACCGACCTCGACAACGAGGTCGAGTTCTTCTACCTCCGGCCACGTGACATCGCGCTGTACGTCGGTGAGGGCACGCTCGACATCGGCATCACCGGTCGCGACCTGCTCCTCGACTCCGGCGCCAAGGCGGAGGAGGCGCTCAGTCTCGGGTTCGGCCGGTCGAGCTTCCGATTTGCCGCACCACCCGGGACGATCTCGCGTCTCGAGGACCTCGGCGGCCTGCGGATCGCCACGTCGTACGACGGTGTGGTCCGCCGTTACCTCGAGGAACGAGGAATCGACGCGACCGTGACGAGGCTCGACGGCGCAGTGGAGACCTCAGTGCAGCTCGGCGTCGCGGACGTCATCGCCGACGTGGTGCAGACCGGGGGCACCCTGCGCCAGGCAGGACTCGAAGTCGTGGGGGAGACGATCTTGCAGTCCGAGGCAGTGCTGATCATCCGCGCGGGTGCTGAGCTGCCCACTGGCTTCGAGGTGTTCAAGCGTCGCGTCGAAGGCGTCCTCGTGGCCCGCTCTTACGTGATGATGGACTACGACATCCGCGTCGAGCAGGTCGAGGATGCTGTCGCGTTGACGCCCGGGATCGAGAGCCCGACCGTGTCGCCGCTGCATCGTGAAGGGTGGGTCGCGGTCAGGGCGATGGTGCCCCGCGACGGCGCCCAGAAGCTGATGGACGCACTGTGGGAGATCGGTGCCCGCGGCATTCTGGTCACGGACATCCATGCCTGCCGCCTCTGATCCTGGCGTTGCCTTGCCGCACACCTTCCGGCCGAGAGGTGTCCGGATCGCCGCGTACCTTTTTGGCGGTCTGCTCCTGCTGGTGGCCACGGTGATCTGGTTCTCCCTGCCGCAGAACGTGCGCGACCAGTTCACGCTCTTCCAGCGCGGCACGGTGATCTTCTTCGCGGTCGCCGCCTGTGTTGCCGGACAAGCACTGGCGAGGTCACGGATCGAGGCGAATGCGCATGGTGCGACCGTCGTGAACGGCTACAAGTCGCGCCACTTCGACTGGAACGAGATCGTCTCCATCACGCTCGGTGGCGGCAACCCCTGGGCGAAGCTTGACCTTAGCGACGGCACCTCGGTCTCCGCGATGGGCATCCAGGGGTCCGACGGCGCAAGAGCGATGACCCAGGTCAAGCAGGTGCGCGCACTAATCCGGCAACAGAGCCACACCGATCGCAACGACTAGACCCGATCCGCCAGGGCTTTGATCGCCCCGACGAAGCACTCCATTGGAGGAGTCACCAGACCCGCACCCACCTGTCCGGTTCCGGCGACCCGCCCGGCCATCCCGGTGTTGATCTGCGGGAGTACGCCGCTTCGCACCACCGCGGTCACGTCTATTCCGGTGGGGGCTCCTCGGAACTCCAGGATCGGGATCGCGAACGCGGGGTTCTCCCCGACCGTGATGTCGTACATGCGTTGTGTGGTGGCCAACGCGTCGGGCACACTGCCGCCGACGAACCGAACGATTGCGGGAGCCGTGGCCATCGCGAGCCCGCCGATCCCCGCGGTCTCGGTGATCGCGGAGTCACCGATGTCGGGGTTCGCGTCGTCGGGGCCGTAGCTGCCGAGGAAGAGTCCCTCAGGTGTGTTCGCAGGTGCGGTGAACCATTCGTGGCCGGTCCCCGACGTCTGGATCCCGAAGTCGGTGCCGTTGCGCGCCATCACCGTCACCACGGAGGATCCAGCGATGTTCTCGGCCGCGGCGGTCGCGAGCTTGCAGGCGGGCATCCCGAGGTTGAGGAAGAAGTGGTCGTTCCCGGACAGGAACCGCACCGAGCTCGCGACATCGCTGCTCGGATAGCCGGAGTCGATCATCGCCGGCAGGATCTCGCGCATGAACATCAACGTCCCGGCCCGGTTCCGGTTGTGGCCCTCGTCGCCCATCTGCACCATCTGGGAGATGATCGCCTTGATGTCGATGGGGTCGCCGGCGCGCACGGCGGTTTGCAGGATCGGACCCAGCACGTCAGTCATCCAGTGCAGCCGTTCGATGACCTCGTCGCCGTAGGCGCCGTACCTCAGCACCTTGCCGAGACCCTCGTTCAGTGAGCACCACGACGTGGCGTCGTGGGCGTCGTCGCGCAGCTCGAAGGTCCACATCGATGGCGAGATGACTCCGGCCATCGGGCCGACGGCGCCGCGATGGTGGCAGGGTTCCCAGGTGACTCCGTCGCCGGACTCGAGCATCCGCTCGGCCTGCTCAGCAGTCTCGGCGAGGCCCTCGAAGAGGACGGCTCCGATCAGGGCGCCGCGCATCGGACCCGACGCGCGTTCCCACTCCAGCGGAGGACCGGCGTGCAGGAAGTGACCGCGTTCCAGACCAAGCGTCTCCGACGCCGGGCGTACGTCGACCAGGGTCGCCTCCGCGGACAACATGGCCTCGAGTGACTGCACGTTGGCCGCCTTGCGCCGTGGGTCAGCCATCACCGCCGCGATCGCGGGGCCGGTCTCGCCAGTGGGAGGCTGCCACTCGACGCGTGCGGCGGTCACGCCCTGTGCGTCGATGGCGTCCGCGAGCAGGGCCGCCCCCGCTGTCACCACGGCGGTCGGGGTTGCGAGGGGTCGCAGTGAGGTGCTCATGCGCGAGATCCGTTCGTTGTGCCCAGCAGGTCGACTGATGCGCGGGCCGCGTCTGCGTTGGAGTAGAAGACCCAGGCGCCTGCCTGGTTCAGCGTCTCGGCCTGCCGGGAAGAGTTCTGTGGATCGCCTTTCGTGCCCACGAGTGACACCACGACGGGGATCCCGGCCGAGGTCGCCGCGGCGATGGCGTCCGTCAACTCTGCTCCGGGGTCGGGTGCCGCGCCGTGCCCCAGGACCACATCGAGCAGGATCACCGCGGTCGTCGGGTCCTCGACCTCGCGGAGCAGCCGTTCGACGCGAATGGAGCCGTCGATCATCGGGTGCGGCCGACCCTGGGTGAGCCGGTCGTCTCCGAAGTCGATCATCGTGTGCTTGTCCGAGGCCAGCGTGTGGTCGAGTGCCCAGTCGGGCTCGAGCGCGATGTTCGACCGGATCGGCCCGAGCTTCTCCACTGCGAGGATCATCGCCTCATCGCACAGGGTGCCGCCCGCGAACAGCCCCCGTAGGAAACCATCGCCGCGTCCGCGGTCGACGGCACCGGTCAGACGTTCGGGAAGGCTCCACGTGTGACCGACGGCCTCGACGGCACGCCGGGCCACCTCGGTGATGTCGGGTTGCCCCTTACCCAACAGGGCAAACAGCACCGGCTTCCCGAGAGTCCTTGCGTGGTGTTGCACGGACTCGGCAACGGACTCCGCCGGTGGTTTCGAGATGACCACGACGACTTTGGTGTTCGGGTCGTCGCCGAGCAGGTCCAGACCGCGCAGGGTGGAGATTCCGCCGATCCCGGCGGACAGGTCGCGTCCGCCGACCCCGAGGCAATGACTGATTCCGACCCCAGCGCCGTCGAGCAGCGTCATCAGATGCTGGGCCCCGGTGCCAGAAGCGGCCACGATGCCGACGGGTCCTGGCCGCACGACGTTGGCGAACCCGAGGCCGACTCCTCCGATCACCGCGGTGCCGCAGTCGGGTCCCATCACGAGCACCCCGGAGTCGGCGGCGTACTCCTTCAACGCCAACTCGTGCTGCAGAGGCACATTGTCGCTGAAGATCATCGTGTGCAGCCCCGCGTCGATGGCGTCGATGGCATCGGCGAAGGCGTACTGACCCGGTGTCGAGATCATCGCGACACTGGCCCCGGACACTCGTGCCGCGGCGCCGATGGTCAACGGGGTGGGCGGGCTTCCGAAACCTGAGGACGAGGGAATCGACGCGGCATTGAGTACGACGTCCACCTCCTCCAATGCGGCGGCAACCGCATCGTCTGACTCCGCGTCGACGCCGACCAGCATCTCGTTGGGTCCGGCCCTGTCCGGCAACGTGAAGCCCATCCCGCTGGCGAGGTCGAGGTTCAGCTCGGTCGCCATCGCCACCAGTGCTGCATTGACGCCGGGTAGGGAGGCGATCGTCCTGCTGACCTGCATCAGTTTGACGGAGTCGACGTAGGTGCCCTTGCGCAGCTGAAGTGTCTTAGTCACGCCGCTCCTCGCATCCGGGTAGTGGACAACGTGTGTAGCACGCCGGTCATCAGTGCCGCGCCCGAGGAGTGCCCGACCGCCAGCAGGTTCGTCGTCGCGGACTCCAGGTCGTGCCAGGTGCTGCTAGGTCCGCTGTCGCACACCGCTTCGATGTACTCAGCGAGCTCCGAGGTTGCGTAGCCATCAAGCGCACAGTGCAGGATCGCCCGCGATACAGCCGTCGTGCGGTGGGCCGTCAGGAGCTCGCGGACGCATTGCTGCCATGCTGCCAGGCGCGGGTCGGCGGTGGCGTGCGCCGTAACGAGTGCGCCGGCGATCAGGTCGTCGCCCGCCGGGGTAAGACCGGCTCCGGCGCCGATCAGTTCGGCGGGATCGAGGCCGTCGTACGACGGAGGCAACGCCGGGACCGCGCACGAGCGAAAGGCTGCACCGACGGGGAAGAGTCCGGTGACGTCGGCCTCTGGGGGGCGCAGTCCACGCGGCCGCGGAGGCGACCACCAACGTGTCACCCGCCAACTGCCCGCAGGTGTGACGACGACCCCCTGCCCGATCGTTGACTCCGGGCCGGGGAGTACGTCGGTCACGAAACTGTTCGGAAGGCGCACCGCCGATGGCGTACACACGCTCAGCACAGGCACCGCGGCGTCACCGGTCTCGTAATGCACGCTGACTCTGGTGCGAGCGACCTCTTCGAGGCTGGTCAGGGCACCGTCGAACAGTCCGGCGAGCAACGACGAGGCCGCACCACCGAAAACGTCTGAATCCACCTCCCGACAATAAGGGAGTCGAACCCCTGCGCGCATGCTGCATCACGGACGCGGCTTGGTGCAGAGTGATCATGTGGCTCTCCTGACAGGGGTCGCTTAGGTGCATCGCTCCGCAAGGTCGGTGCCTGTGGGCAGGAGCCCCGCATGTCGATGTTTTCCTGGAAGGTCGTTCACGGCGGAAGGACCCCACCACCAGGTGCCGCGGTTGCGCCCGACGAGAGGTTGTCCTGGGGGAGAACGGTCGGGCTAGGGGCGCAGCACGTCGTCGCCATGTTCGGTGCGACCTTCGTCTTCCCGATCATCATGGGGCTCAACCCGCAGCTGGCGATCATGATGAGCGGCATCGCAACGATCGCGTTCCTTTTGATCGTCCAGGGCAAGGTCCCTAGCTACCTCGGCACCAGTGCCGCCTTCGTTGGTGGAACGTTGGCGATCTACGCACAGGAGGGCACTCCGGCCGATGTCACCGGCGCCATCCTGGTGGCCGGTGCAGTTCTCGCCGCAGTGGGTGTGCTCATTCATTTCGCTGGTCCGCGCGTGCTGCACGCTGTGCTTCCGCCAGTCGTCACCGGCGCCGTGGTCATGTTGATCGGATTCAACCTGGCGCCCGTCGTTGCCAACATCTACTGGCCCCAGGACCAATGGATCGCACTCCTGGTGATGCTTTTCGTCATCGTGGTCGCGGTCGGTGTGCGCGGGTTCCTCGGCCGGATCGCCATCTTCCTCGGGCTGCTGTTCGGCTACAGCTTGTCCTGGGTCTTCGACAAGGTGTTCGGTCAGATCACCTCCTTGAACGCCGCGACGGGTGAGGTCACCGAGCACTTCCGGGTCAGCTGGGCAAACGTGCAGACGGCGGACTGGTTCGGCCTGCCGCCGCAGAGTGACTTCGCTGCCGGTGTCGTCGGCTGGCACATGCCCAGCTTCAACGTCGGCTTCGTGCTCCTGGTGCTGCCGGCCGTCATCGCCCTCATCGCCGAGAACACCGGCCACGTCAAGGCAGTCGCGGAGATGGTCAACCACGACCTGGATCCCGTGATGGGCCGGGCGATCGCCGCCGACGGACTCGGCACGATGCTCGCGTCCGCAGTCGGTGGTTCGCCCACCACGACGTACGCCGAGAACATCGGAGTGATGGCAGCCACGAGGGTCTACTCCACAGCGGCCTACTTCGTGGCTGCACTGGTCGCGATCATCTTCGGGTTGTCGCCCAAGTTCGGGGCGCTGGTCGCTGCCACCCCAGGGGGTGTGCTCGGCGGGATCACTGTGGTCCTCTACGGCATGATCGGGCTGCTCGGCGCCAAGATCTGGAAGGAGAACCGGGTCGACTTCGCTAACCCAGTCAACTTGGTCCCGGTCGCCGCCGGCATCATCATCGCGATCGGCGACACGTCGCTGAAGATCACCGACGATTTCGTACTCTCCGGCATCGCGTTGGGCACGATCGTGACACTGGTCGGGTACCACCTCGCGCGTGCGGTCGCACCCGCGAGCTTGCGCGACGATGGTGCACTGATCGCTGTTGGTCACAAGGGCGTCCACCACGACGACGCTGAGGTGGACGACACCGGCGGAAATCACCGTCGCGAGGACTAGAACGAACCGAGAGGTCAGGTCGCCACGCTGTGAAGCCTTCCCCGTTCACCTACCACCGTCCCGGCAGCATCACAGAAGCACTCGAGGTGCTCGCCGAACTTGGTGATGCGGGCAAGGTCCTTGCCGGAGGTCAGAGCCTTGTGCCGCTGATGTCGATGAGGTTGGCCGCACCCGCCCACCTCATCGACATCAACCACCTGCACGAGTTGGACACCGTCGAGGTCACCGACGCCCATGTGCGAGTGGGCGCCATCGCGCGGCACTCGCGCGTGGGGCGGGACGAGGCGGCGTACGACGCAATCCCGTTGCTGCGACAGGGACTGCTCAACGTCGCGCACCCGACCATCCGGAACAGAGGTACGACGGTCGGCAGCATCGTGCATGCGGACCCGGCCGCCGAGATGCCGGCTGTGCTCGTCTTGCTTGATGGGTCGGTCGAGCTGCAAAGTTTGGATGGCAACCGAGAGGTGTCGGCCCGTGATTTCTTCGTCGGTCCGATGGAGTCAGCGGCGCGACCCGACGAGCTTGCCGTCGCTGCCACGTTCCGACGACCTGCGCACGGCAGTGGCTCTGCATTCGTGGAGCTCGCCCGGCGACATGGCGACTACGCCATGTGCGGGGTGGGGGCGGTTGTCGGCACTGACGCTGAGGCCTCAATCACTGCGGCGAAAGTCGCCCTGATCAGCGTCGGCGCAGGCCCAGTGCTCGTCGACGTTACCGAGGCGATCACCGGCAGCGGGGGCGCCTTCGACGAGGTGGCGCTCGGTCGGCTTGTTGACGAAAGAATCGAGCCGGAGGCCGACATCCACGCCAGCGCCGAGTACCGACGCCACCTGGCCCACGTGCTGACTCGCCGCGCCCTCGACGAGGCACGTAGACACGCGTTGCGACGCCGCAGGGAAGAGAGGGGAGCCTGATGGAAACCGAGGCCCTGGTGCACGTCGAGTTCACCGTCAACGGGACACCGCATGAGTTGGAGATCCCGGCCCGCAGGTTGCTCTCAGACACCCTGCGCCACGACCTGAGACTGACGGGGACGCACGTCGGTTGTGAGCACGGCGTGTGCGGTGCCTGCACGGTTCTCCTCAACGGCGACCCGGTCCGGTCCTGCCTGGTGTTCGCGGTCACCATTGACGGCGTGGACATCACCACCGTCGAAGGCTGTTGCACTCCCGACGGGGGCATGGGCCCGGTGCAGCAGGCATTCCGGGACTGCCATGCGCTGCAGTGTGGGTTCTGTACGCCGGGGTTCATCACCACGATCACGGCGTACCTCGAGGACAACGTGGAGCCGACCGCAGAGGAGGCGCGCGAGGCCATCGCGGGGAACCTGTGCCGTTGCACCGGCTACCAGAACATTGTGGCCGCCGTACAACGGGCCGCCCACCTGAAACAGGGTGGTGGCGCGACGTGACCACGAAGATGTTCGGCGCCCGGATCAAACGCAGCGAGGACCCACGACTCGTCATCGGCAACGGTCGCTACCTCGACGACCTGGGGCACGACGCACTCGAGGCGGCGTTCGTGCGCAGCCCGCACGCGCATGCACGGATCATCGAGATCGACGTCACCGACGCGCTTGATGTCGATGGGCTGGTCGCGATCTACACCTACGAGGACCTCGACGGACGGATGACCGAGCCACTGCCTCTGCTGATCCCGCACCCGACGCTCACGCACGGTCGCACGCAGTACGCCCTGGCCGAAGCGGAGGTCAACTACGTCGGTGAGGCGATCGTGATGGTCGTCGCCAGGAACCGTTACATCGCCGAGGACGCGGCCCAACGCGTCACCGTCAGCTACGAGTTCCTCCCCGCCGTTGTGGGGATCGACGTGGCGCGCACTGCGGAGCATCTGGTCCATGACGACGTTCCGGGCAATGTCGCTGCGTTCATGGTCCAGGAGACCGGCGATGCTGATGCCGCGATCGACGTGGCTCCGCACAGTTTGGAGCTGGACCTCGCGATCGAGCGCAGTGCCTCCATGCCGATGGAGGGCAAGGGAGTTCTGGCCAGGTGGGACAACGACGATCAGTCTTTGATGGTGCACACCTCGACGCAGACATCGACCAGCGTGCGGCAGGCGATCGCGGCCAAGCTCTCGCTCCCGGTGGACCGGGTCGAAGTGGTGACCCCCGACGTCGGTGGAGGCTTCGGCGTGAAGATCGTGCATCCGTGGCCCGAAGAGGTGCTCATCCCGTGGGCCGCGATGCGGCTCGGGCAGCAGGTGAAATGGACCGAGGACCGGCGTGAGCACTTCATCTCCAGCGCGCACGAGCGGGGCCAACTGCACCAGGTGCGGGTCGGGTACGACGACGACGGTCGGTTGATGGGCTTGTCGGTGAAGTTCTGGCATGACAACGGCGCGTACACGCCGTACGGCCTGATCGTCCCGATCATCACCTCCACCCAGCTGCTCGGTCCCTACAAGCCGGGGGTCTACCGGGTGGAGTTCACCAGCCTCTACACCAACACCGTGATCGTCACGCCGTACCGCGGCGCCGGCAGACCCCAGGGCTGTTTCGTGATGGAGCGGACCCTTGATGCGATCGCTGCCGATCTCGGTCTGGACCGGGCCGTCGTGCGCGAACGCAACTTCATCCAGCCCGAGGAGATGCCCTACGACCAGGGCCTGATCTTCCAGGACGGGCGCCCGCTGATCTACGACTCCGGCGACTTTCCGGCCTCACTGGACAAGCTGAAGAAGCTGGTCGGCTGGGACGAGTTCGAGGCTTACCGGGCAGAGGCCCGCGAGGAAGGACGAACGGTCGGGATCGGGATGGCTTGCTACGTCGAAGGCACCGGCGTCGGTCCCTACGAGGGTGGCCACATCCGGGTCGAGACGGACGGCTCGGTGGTCGTGTCCACGGGCTTGACCAGTCAGGGGCAGGGGCACCAGACCATGCTGGCCCAGATCGTCGCCGACGAGCTCGGTGTGCCCTTCGACCGGATCAAGGTGACGACCGGAGACACCCGCAGGTTCAAGTACGCCGTCGGCACCTTCGCCTCGCGGACCGCCGTGATGAGCGGCAGTGCTGTGGCGATGACTGCACGCAAGGTCCGCGAGAAGGCGCTGCGGATCGCCGCTCAGGCACTCGAGGCCTCCGTCGACGACCTGGAGATCGTGGACGGACACGTGCGGGTGAAGGGTTCGGGAGCAGGACAGATCGGCAGTATTGAGCTGGGGGCGGTCGCCGTCCTCTCCAACCCGCTGCGATACGCCTTCGACGTGTCGGCGCAGGCTGCCACGCAGTTCGCGTCGCCCGCCGACCCGGACCAGCCGCCGGTTGCTGCGGGGGAGTCGCCCGGTCTCGAGGCGACCGACTACTACTCTCCGATGCGCTCGACCTTCGCCAACGGCATGCATGCAGTCGTGGTGGAGACCGACCCCCTCACCGCCGACATCAAAATCCTGCGTTACTGCGTGGTGCACGACTGCGGCAATATCATCAACCCGATGATCGTCGAAGGTCAGATCCACGGTGGTGTTGCTCAAGGAGTTGGTGGAGCCTTGTACGAGCGGATGGAGTACGACGCCTCCGGCCAGCTGCTGAACGCGTCCTACATGGACTTCCTGATGCCCTATGCCTCGGAGGTGCCGACCGTCGAGATCGATCACCTCGAGACGCCGTCGCCACTGAACCCGCTTGGCGTGAAAGGGGCGGGCGAAGCAGGTGTAATTCCGGGTTCGGCGGCGATCGCGTCAGCCATCGAGGACGCCGAAGGCATCGCGATTCGCCGGATGCCGATCTCACCGAGCGAGCTGTTCCACTTGAGGCTCCAGAGCCACGCAACCGGATTGAGAAACAAGAAGGACACCGAATGAAAGTTTCCGGAACGTCCCACCTCAGCGCCGACCGTGATGCGGTCTGGCACGCGCTCAACGACCCCGCGGTGTTGGTGCGCACGATCCCTGGCTGTCGGCGGCTCGAGGCACTCGGGGGCGACGCGTACAAGATGACGATCGCCGCCGGCGTCGGCTCCATCAAGGGCGTGTACGACGGGCAGGTGCGCCTGACCGATCAGGAGCAACCCGGCTCATTCCGAATGCACGCGCAGGGCGCAGGCGCTCCCGGAACCATCGGTGCGGACGTGCTAGTCACGCTCGCAGAGGCTGCCGATGGGGGGACCGAGCTGACGTTCGCCGCCGACGCCACCGTCGGCGGGATGATCGGCGGGGTGGGCCAACGGATGTTGACCGGTGTCTCGAAGAAGATGGCCGCGGAGTTCTTCGCCAACGTCGACACGGTTCTTGCCGAGCCTGTCGGTGCCGGGGTCGCCGGGCTACCCGAGGGGGATGGGGCGGGCATCCAGGCTCGCTCCGCTCGCCCGCCAGGCCCATCCACGCCCACCCCATCCCCCTCGGTCCGCCCGTCGGGACAGGCCGCGTCAGCCGTCGGCCAAGTGTTCACCGTGCCGACTGTGCCAACGGCGGGCGGGGCGCTCGGTGGGCCAGGGTTCGCCGTGGGAGTTGCTGTCGGCGCGGCGGCGGTCCTGGCGGGGGCACTGGTGGGTGGCTGGCTCGCGAGCCGCAGGCGCAACTGATTCCCTGATGAGCATCGACTTCTACAGCACCGCACGCGACATGGCAGCCGCAGTGGCTGCAAAGCAGGTCTCGGCCCGCGAGCTCCTCGACCTGCATCTGGAACGCATCGAGGCGACCAACCGCGACGTCAACGCGATCGTCAGCCTCGACGTCGACCGCGCCCGCGCGCAAGCGGCTGCAGCTGACGAGGCAACCGCGAAGGCGCAGCCGACCGGCGCCCTGCACGGCCTGCCGTTCGCGTTCAAGGACACGCATCAGGTGGCTGGTTGGCGCACAACTTACGGTTCTCCGCTGATGGCCGACAACGTCCCAGACCACGACGACCTGGTCGTAGAACGGATCCGGAGGGCCGGCGCGGTCACCATCGGCAAGACCAACGTGCCGGAGTGGGCTGCGGGGTCGCACACCTTCAACCCGATCTTCGGGACCACCCGCAACCCCTACGACCTGTCCCGGTCCGCCGGCGGGTCGAGCGGTGGCGCGGCTGCTGCCTTGGCGAGTGGCATGGTTCCGCTGGCCGACGGCAGCGACATGGGCGGCTCCCTCCGCAACCCTGCATCGTTTTGCAATGTCGTCGGGCTTCGTCCCAGCCTGGGTCGCGTCCCGACCTGGCCGACCGCCAACGCCTGGGAGGCGACGTCAACCTCCGGGCCGATGGCACGCAACGTTGGTGACCTCGCACTGTTGCTGTCGGTCATTGCCGGGCCAGACCCACGCACACCGCTGGCTCTTGAGGCAGCAGGCGGCACGTTCGCGTCGCCGCTCGAAACGGATCTGCGCGGTGTGCGAGTCGCGCTGTCCGTCGACCTCGGCGGGGCGTTCGAGGTTGACCACGAAGTCGCCGACGTTGTCGACAAGCAGCGCCAGGTGTTCGCGAGCGCAGGTGCTGTTGTGGAGGAGGCGTACCCGACGCTCACGGGTGCGGAGGACACGTTCCGCACCCTTCGAGCCTGGGCGTTCCAGCACAAGTTCGGCGCCATGCTGAACGAGCACCCGCACTCATTCAAGTCATCGCTGGCCGACAACATCCGCGCAGGTGCTGACCTCACCGGAGAAGATATTGCCCGCGCTTATGAGGGACGGACCCAGCTGGGCGAACGAGTCCGGACGTTCTTCGAGCATTCTGACGTCTTGGTGATGCCGGTCAGCCAAGTGCCACCGTTCAGGGCCGACGAGGAGTACCCCGCCGCGATCAACGGTCAGGTCCAGCCGACGTACCTTGACTGGATGCGCTCGGCGTACTTCATCACCGTCACGGGTTGTCCCGCGATCTCTATCCCGGCAGGTTTCACTAAGCAGGGTTGGCCGATCGGCGTACAACTCGTCGCTGCACCTAATCAGGAACACCGGCTGCTCGAGATCGCTCTGGCGTTCGAGAAGGCCACCCACATCGGCGACCGCCGCCCGCCGCTCACCTCGGAGAAGTGATGACAGCCCAGCAGGGCCGGCGCAGCATCCGCATCGGTATCGACACCGGCGGCACCTTCACCGACGTTGTCGCTGTAGACGAGCATTCGGGTGAGATGGCCACCACCAAGACTCCGTCGACGCCGCACGATCCGGCCGTCGGATTCATGGCCGGCGTGCATAAGGTCCTCGACACTCTCGGTCTCGCTGGCGACTCGATCAGCGCGGTCAGCCACGGTACGACGGTCGCCACGAACAAGCTCTTGGAGGGAAAGGTCGAGAACCTCGGTTTCATCACCACCGAGGGTTATGAGTTCGTGCTCGAGATCGCTCGACAGTCGGTTCCGGACAGCTACGGCAACTCCTACTTCTGGGTGAAGCCCCCCCGCATCGTCCCCGCGCACCGGGTGAAAACCGTGCCGGGTCGGCTGGGGGTGACCGGTGAGCAGATCCGCCCCTTCGACGAGGGCGCGGCCGTCGTGATCGCCCGTTGGTTTAGGGACCAGGGGGTCAACACGATCGGCGTCTGCTTCCTGCATTCCTACGCCAACGACGTCCACGAGAGGGCGATGCGCGACGTGCTGCTGCGCGAGCATCCCCAGGCCACGGTTTCGATCTCGAACGAGGTGCTGCGTGAGTATCGCGAGTACGAACGCAGCATCACCACACTTGTCGATGCGGCGGTCAAGCCGAACATTCGCACGTACGTCGAGAACATCAGCGGACACCTGAACGCTTTCACCGCCGGCGACTCCGCAACCCGGCGGGTGCCGTTCTACGTGATGAAGTCCAACGGCGGAGTGCTCTCGGCCGAGGAGGTCGTGCACCAGCCGATCACGACTGTGCTGTCTGGCCCGGCCGCCGGAGCGCTCGGCGCCGCCGTCGTGGCCCAGAGAGCTGGTTTCCCGCAGGTCGTCACCTGCGATGGAGGGGGTACGTCGACCGACGTGACTGTCGTGATCGACGGCAAACCTGCTCTCACCACCGAGGGTCACGTCGGGGCGTACCCGTCCAAGATTCCGATGATCGACGTGGTCACCGTCGGTGCCGGCGGTGGCTCGATCGCGTGGATCTCACCCGAGGGCACGTTGAAGGTGGGACCACAGTCAGCTGGTGCCGATCCCGGCCCGATGTGTTACGGCTCCGGCGGCATCGAGCCGACCATCACCGACACGCACCTGCTGCTCGGCCGGATCCCTCCGCACCTTCTCGGCGGCGAGGTGCCCCTGGACATCGGTGTCGCTGAAACCGGAATCGCGAAGCTGGCCGAGGACCTGGGCCTCTCGATTGAGAAATGTGCGACGGGCGTCCTGGAGATATCTGCGTGGAACCAGGCCAACGCGCTGCGTCAGGTCACCGTCAACCGCGGTCTGGACGTCCGTGACTTCACGATGGTCACCTTCGGCGGGTCGGGGTCGCTGCTTGCCTGCCGGCTCGTCGACATCCTCGGGCTCGAAGGCGTGCTGGTCCCGATGAACCCGGGCAACGTCTCGGCCTATGGCCTGCTGACGGTCGACGTGCGTAACGACTATGTGCAGACCGCCGTGTGCCGCGAGTCAGCACTCGAGACCGGCGCCGTGCAGGGGGTCTTCGACGACCTGGCCGCCAAAGCCGATGCGGCCCTCGGACGGGAAGGCTTCTCCGAGGCCGAACGACAGTTCGTGCGCACGGCAGATGTCCGCTACTACGGCCAGGCGTACGAGGTTCGCGTCGACGTACCCGGGGGGCCGGTCACCGACGATCTGGTTCGCCTCGTTGCGGAGACGTTTCACCAAGAGCACAACGCGTTGTACGGCTACGACTTCCGCAACGATGTCCGCCAACAGGTCGAGTGGGTGAACTTGCGGGTGACCGGGATCGGTCCGATCCGCAAGCCCGAGGTCCGCGAGATCGGCGCCGGTTCTGGTGCCGAGAGCGCACGCACGGGGAGTCGGCCGGTGTACTTCGACACCTGGGTCGACACCCCGATCTACGACCGTGCCAGGCTCGGCGCGGGTGACCTCATCGAGGGACCGGCTGTGCTGGAGGAGTTCAGCTCCACTGTGCCCTTGCACCCGGGATTCACCGCCGAGGTCGACACCTACGGCAACCTGGTCATCGAAAGGACCTCCTGATGCCGGAGTTGTCAGGGCGTAGTGACCCCAGGGCGAACACAGGGGCTGACAAGTCGGCGGACCCGATCCTGGTCGAGATCATCGAGGGGTACCTCGCTTCCGTCGAGCAGGAAGTGGAGACGGCGATCGGGCGTACGTCGAGGTCGCCGATGATCCGCGACGCGCACGACTACCGGGCCGGGATCCATGACCGGCATCTGCGCAAACTCACCGGCCGGTCCTACTCCGCGCTGGTGCAGCCGGTGGTCCGCGACTACCCGATCGAGACCATGAAACCCGGCGACGTGTTCTTCCACAACGACGTGTACCTGTCCGAGGGCGGGATCGGGCACCTACCGGACTTGTGTGTCACCGCACCTGTGTTCCACGATGCGGGAGACGGCCCTGAGGTGGTTGCGTTCGTGCAGGCGTTCGGGCACCACGACGACATCGGAGGGTCAGTGCCGGGATCGATGCCGAGCAACGCCACCAGTGTCTTCGAAGAGGGACTAATGGTGCCGCCGATCAAGTTATGGGACGAAGGCGTTCCGTGCGAACAGGCGCTGAAGATCATGACCCGCAACTCGCGGATGCCCGACTCGCTGGCCGCCGACCTCGACGCGGAGTGCTCGGCGTGCCTGATGGGTGCGCGGCGGATGGGCGAGCTTTTCGAGCGCTACGGCAAGGACACCGTCGAGGCCTGCTTCGACGCGATCCTCGACAAGACGACCGCCACGTTCCGTCGCGAGATCCTGTCCAAGATCCCGGTCGGGAAGTACGTATGGGAGGACTACGCCGAGCACGACGGGGTCGATGAACCCAGGCTGCACACCCAGCGGATCACCCTGACCAAGACCGGGGCAGACGACGTGGGCGGTGAACGGCTGATCATCGACTTCCACGGCACGGCGCCACAGGCCAAGGGCCCGATCAACCACTGCGGTGACTACGCCGACGGGAACTTCCTGAAGAAGTGGCTGGCGCCGGTCCTGCGCAACCTCGCCGACACCCCGGAGCGGATGGCAGAGCTCGATGTGAACGAGGGCGTCGTTCCGTTGATCGAAATGCGCTTCCCGCCGAAAGGAACCCTGCTCACTCCGGAGTTCCCCGCGCCAACCAACGCACGCACCTTCGTCATCTTGCGACTGCTCGGTGTGCTCGCGGGCGTGCTGGCCAAGGCTGTGGACGGACAGATGCCCGCGGACCAGGAGACGATCCGCTACACCGGGGTGTACGGCGACGACCTCGACGGCGTCCCGTACCTCATGCGCGAGGTGCTCGGTGGCGGCTCGGGTGGTCGGTACTACGCCGACGGCGAGGACACCATCCATGTCGTGCCCGACTCGCGCAACCTGCCGACCGAGTTCTCCGAGTCCCGGTTCCCGTTGGTCGTCGAACGGCTCGGTCTCGCCGTGGACAGCGGCGGAGCGGGACGTTACCGCGGCGGCCTCGGCTACGAGAAGCACATCCGGATGCTCAAGGACGCGCACTTCATGTCGATCGCGGACCGCTCCATCCTGGCCTGCTGGGGGGTCAAGGGCGGCAAGGCCGGCAAGTCTTTTGGCGTCACCATCGACCCAGGTGGTCCGAACGAGCGGGAGGTCGACGCACTCGCCGACGCAGAGGCTGTGAAAGCGGGTGAGACGATCCGGATCCGTACGACGGGCGGTGGTGGATGGGGCGACCCGCTGGACCGTCCCTACGACGAGATCGTGCGCGACGTGCTCTGGGGCAAGGTCTCGGTCCAGGCTGCCCGAGCCGACTACGGAGCCGTCGTCGCCGGAGGCGAGGAGGCACCCGAGGTGGACCTCGAGGCGAGCGACCGGCTCCGCGAGGAGATCCGCGGCCGTCGGAAGGACGAGCCGTTCTTCGACCGTGGACCCGGCTACGCCACCCTCGCGGCAGGAGCGACCTCCGCCGACGTCGACTGGCTATGACATCTGGCTGTGACAAGTTGAGCCGCGTCTCGTTCGGCCGCGAGCCGCGTATTGTTCGGCGTTCAGATGCGCCTGGTTCCGTGTCGGAAGGGATGTGACGGCGGTGAACGAGATCACTGACCTCGACAAAGCATTCGCCGGCCTGACCGAGCCGAAGGACCTCACCCGACCGTTCGACAAGCTGCTGGCCCAGTTCCTGTCCAAGGTGGCCGATGGCGTGGTGGTCAGGTATGCCATCACTTTGCTGGACGGTGACGACCCGACCCGGTACCCCACGGCGCTGCGGCACGTCGCAGGAGGCCATGCGGACCTCTTGATCGACGAGGGCGACCTCACGCTGTGGCCCGCAGTATGGGGTGCCCGTGTGCTGCGTTACGTGTGGACGCCAGAGCACGCGGCCGACGCGACCAAACTGGTGGTGGCGCACCTCGACGACCCGCGCTGGCGGGTCGCGGAGATGTGCGCCAAGGTGGTTCGCAAGCAAGAGCTTGGCGAAGGGGCCGACGCGTTGATGCCGCTGACCGGTCACCGACTTTCGCGGGTCCGTATGCAGGCCATCCGCGCACTCGGCAAGGTAGGGGAGACCGAGCATCTCAAGGTCATCCATCAGGCGCTCAGCGACGAGGAGAAGGACGTGCGACGTGCAGCCG
>Ga0136633_1000277_pt1 | contig 38722 bp, 36 predicted proteins | sample AntDrymeUQ832206_2_FD_105494 | JGI IMG/M metagenome (GOLD analysis project Ga0136633, IMG submission 105494) | Polar desert sand microbial communities from Dry Valleys, Antarctica - metaG UQ83 (22.06) | ecosystem: Environmental > Terrestrial > Soil > Desert | place: Antarctica: Dry Valley... | reverse complement strand
TAGGCGTCACGGTCCGTCAAGCGGTGCGGCTTCGCGGAGCGCTTGACGCTCCATGCCGGTATAGGCGTCACCGTCCGTCAAGCGCCCGCGGCGGGGTCGACGCTTGACGGATGGTGAGGCCTCCCGGGCGGCGGCGGTCGCCAGCACCTCACCCGGCCGCCGTTGTTCGCCCGATGACCGCTTGTGTCGTGGTTGCCGCCACATCTGGCGGCGGACTCGACACGAACGTTTGGGAACGACATCAGGGGACGAGCAGGAGGGGCATACGGGACCTGCGGAGCGTCCGCTCGACGGCGCCGTTGCGGACGTCGAGGACGTGGATCCGCCGGCGCCCGGGCCGGCGGGCTGAATACCTCAGGTACGCGCGGCCCGCGTGGGCCTCGAAGATGCCGTTGAATCGCCGCGACCACAGGCGACGGCCGTCGATCGCCACGCCGTGCACCCAGCCGTCGGACTGGGTGACCAGGACGGGCGGGCTCAGGGAGAACGAGCGCGCGCCGTCGACGACCCGCCGCGCCCGCCACGTGAGCACGTCGACGATCCACAGGCCGGCGCCGGACTGGCCACCGGCGCGTCGTAGCTCCTGACCGGAGACCGCGATCCGCCCATCGCCGACGTCCGTCGCGTCGCGGAGGGAGCCGGCGCCGTACTTGGCGGAGATCGCCATGGCCGGCGCGAGGGTCCGGCCCGCCGGTGGCGCCGAGCAGCCGCCCGCCGGCCCAGGCGAGCGCGTACAGCGGCGCACCCGCCCGGCCGATGCTGCGCGACGCCCGGCGGGTCACGTCGACGATCGTGAGCGTCCCCTCGGTGCCGAGCGACACTGCGAGTCGTGAGCCGTCGGCCGACGGCGCAAACGCGGACAGGAAGCCGTCCCAGGAGGCGATCACGGGCCCGCTGCGGTGCAGCGTGATCGGGTCGTAATGGGCCAGTCGCATGGGCGACCTCATCGGGTCGCCGACGCCGATCAGCGGCCCGGCCCCGGCCGCCGGAGCGGCGACCGTCAGCACGGCGGCGGCGAGCAGCAGGCGCATCCCGCGGCCATCGTACGCCCCACGGCCAGCCCCGCGGTAGCCTGCCGCACATGTCCCTCGACAAGCTCTGCATCGACACCATCCGCACACTCTCGATGGACGCCGTTCAGAAGGCCAACTCCGGCCATCCCGGCACCCCGATGGCGCTCGCCCCCGTCGCCCACCTGCTCTACGGGCGGGTGATGAAGCACGCCCCGCGCCACCACGACTGGATCGACCGCGACCGCTTCGTGCTGTCAGCAGGGCACGCCTCGATGCTCCTGTACTCGAGCCTGTATCTGGCCGGCTACGGGCTCACGCTCGACGACCTCAAGAACTTTCGCCAGCTGGACTCGCCGACCGCCGGCCACCCCGAGTACAAGTACGCGAACGGGATCGAGACGACGACCGGCCCGCTCGGGCAGGGGATCGCGACGGCGGTCGGGATCGCGCTCGCCGAACGCATGCAGGCTGCGCGCTTCAACCGCGACGGCTTCGAGCTCATCGACCATCACACCTACGTCGTCGCCTCCGACGGCGACCTGCAGGAGGGTGTCCAGTCCGAGGCCTGCTCGCTGGCCGGCCACCTCGGCCTCGGGCGGCTGATCGCGTTCTACGACGACAACCACATCTCGATTGAGGGCGACACGTCGCTGTCGTTCTCCGAAGACGTCCCGAAGCGCTTCGAGGCCTACGGCTGGCACGTCCAGGACCTCGGCGAGGACCTCGAGCTGGACTCGATGGAGGCCGCGATCGACGCCGCGAAGGCCGTCGAGGACCGTCCGTCGCTGATCGTCCTGCGCACCCACATCGCCACCGGCGCCCCGAACAAGCAGGACACGCCGGAGGCCCACGGCTCCCCGCTCGGCGAGGAGGAGATCCGGCTCACCAAGGAGGCCTACGGCTGGCCGTCGCAGGAGCCCTTCCACGTTCCCGACGAGGTGCTCGCCCACTACGAGACGGTCCAGGACCGAGGCGACGAGGCCTTCTCTGCCTGGCAGGAGACCTTCGACGCCTACCGCGCCGAGCATCCCGATCTCGCTGCCGAACTCGAGCGCCACTTCACGCGCGAGCCGCCGGCCGGCTGGGACGCCCAGGTGCCCCGCAAGGTCCCGGCCGACGGCGAGATCGCCACCCGCAAGGCGTCCAGCGAGATCATCCAGTGGGCCGCCGCGGGCATCCCGGACCTGGTGGGCGGCTCGGCCGACCTGGCGCCGTCGACGCTGACGCTGATCAAGGACGGGGGATACGTGACCGCGGAGGACCACGGCGGGCGCAACCTCGCCTTTGGCATCCGCGAGCACGGAATGGGGGCGACCGTCAACGGCCTCACGCTCTCGGGCTTCCGCGGCTACGGCGCGACGTTCCTGATCTTCTCGGACTACATGAAGGCTTCGATGCGGCTGGCCGCGCTGATGCACCTGCCCTCGATCTTCGTCTTCACGCACGACTCGATCGGCCTCGGCGAGGACGGCCCGACCCACCAGCCGATCGAGCAACTCGCCGCGCTGCGCGCGACGCCGAACCTCGACGTCATCCGTCCGGCGGACTTCAACGAGACCGCCCAGGGCTGGCAGCTCGCGCTCAACGAGACGCGCCGCCCGGCGGCCTTCGCGCTCTCGCGCCAGAACCTGCCGATCCTGGACCCGGACACGATGCCTTCCGACGCGGTGGCCCGCGGCGCCTACGTCCTGCAGGAAACCGAGGGCGACGGCGAGCCGGAGGTGATCCTCATCGGCACCGGGTCCGAAGTCCACCTCTGCGTCGAGGCGGCCGCGCTGCTCGAATCCGACGGGCTGTCGGTGCGCGTGGTCTCGATGCCTTGCATGGATCGCTTCGCCGAAGCCGACGAGGCCTACCGAGACGAGGTGCTGCCGCCCTCGGTGCGGGCGCGCGTGGCGGTCGAGGCCGGGGCGTCGTTCGGCTGGCATCGCTGGGTGACCGATGACGGGGAGATCCAGGCGATGGAGTCCTTCGGGCACTCGGCGCCCTACCAGGAGGTCTACGAGCACTTCGGCTTCACCGCGGTGAACATCGCCGAGCGCGCCCGCCGGGTCGCGTCGAAGCTCACCGCTTCGCGGGGCTGACCCGTGAGCGTGGCGGCGGTCAACGAGCGGCTCGCGGCACTGACGGCGGCGGGGACGAGCGTCTGGCTCGACCAGATCCGCAGGGGCATGATCGCGTCCGGCGAGCTCGCGCGGATGGTCGAGGAGGACTGCCTGCGCGGGGTGACCTCGAATCCGGCGATCTTCGAGAAGGCGATCCTCGGGTCGGCCGACTACGACGACGCGCTGGAGTCGGCCGCATTGGAGGGCCTGTCGGCCCGCGAGGTCTACCGCCGGCTGGTCGTCGAGGACGTCCAGGCCGTGGCCGACGTCCTGCGTCCGGTGTGGGAGACGACGGGCGGCGCCGACGGGTTCGTCTCGCTCGAGGTCGCCCCCCGTCTGGCCGACGACACCGACGGGACGCTCGAGCAGGCGCGCCAGTACTGGGGCCTCGTCGACCGCCCGAACCTGATGATCAAGATCCCCGCCACGGACGCGGGGCTGCCGGCGATCGAACAGGCGCTGTTCGAGGGCATGCACGTCAACGTCACGCTGCTGTTCTCGGTCGCGGCCTATCGCGACGTGATGGACGCGTTCATCCGCGCGATGGAGCGCCGTGCCGATGCGGGCCTCGCCCTCGACCGGCACTCCGTCGCGTCGTTCTTCGTCTCCCGGGTGGACTCCGAGGTCGACCACCGTCTCGAGGCGCTCGGGCGCGTGGACCTGCAGGGTCGCGCCGGGCTGGCCAACGCGCGTGCCGCCTACGCCGCGTTCCGGGAGGTCTTCGGCGGGGAGCGCTTCGCGGCGCTGCGCGAAGCCGGCTGCCCGGTCCAGCGTCCCCTGTGGGCCTCGACCGGCGTCAAAAACCCGCGCTACCCGGACACGCTGTACGTCGACAACCTGGTCGCGCGCGACACGGTCAACACGATGCCGCTGCCCACGCTGCTGGCCGAAGCCGAGCGCGGCGACCCGATCGAGGGCTCGGCCACGCAGGACGCCGGGGCGGAGCTGGCGATGCTGGCCGAGGCCGGGATCGACATGGACGACGTCACCGATCAGCTCCTGCGCGAGGGCATCGAGGCGTTCGTCGTCCCGATGACGAAGCTGCTCGACGGCATCGAGCGCCGTCGCGAGGCGGCCGTGACCGCCCGCCCGGAGACCATCGAGGCCGACCTGACCGACGCCGACGAGGCGCCGGTCGCCACGGTCGCCCAGCGCGCGATCGACGAGGACGTCGCCCGCCGGATCTGGCGCCGCGACGGGACGGTGTGGGCACCGCAAGGGACGAAAGAAGTCACCGATCGCCTCGGCTGGCTGACGATCGCCGACAAGATGTCCGACGAGTGCGACGCGCTGCGGGCGTTCACCGCCGAAGTGCGCGCCGAGGGGTTCACCGACGCGGTCGTGCTCGGGATGGGCGGTTCGTCGCTGGCGCCCGAGGTCTTCCGCGAGTCGCACCCCGGTGCCGACGGCCTGCGCCTGCACGTCCTCGACACGACCGAGCCGTTGACGATCTCCGCGGTCGCCTCCCAGCTGGACCTCTCGACCACGCTGTTCGTGATCTCCTCGAAATCCGGCGGCACGATCGAGAGCGCGTCGCTGATGGAGCACTTCCACGCGCAGGTGCCCGATGGGCGCCATTGGGTCGCCGTCACCGATCCCGGCACCGGACTCGCCGCGCTGGCCGCTGAGCGCGGCTTCCGGCGCACGTTTCTCAACGACCCCGAGATCGGCGGTCGCTACAGCGCGCTGTCGTACTTCGGGCTGGTTCCGGCCGCGCTCGCCGGCGTCGACGTGGAGGGCCAACTGCACCAGTCCGAGGTCGCCGAGGCCAACTGCGCCGACTGGAGCGGGACGCGCGCGAACTCGGGCCTCTGGCTAGGCGTCGCCCTCGGCGCGCTGGCCCAGCAGGGTCGCGACAAGCTCACGCTGGTCGTGGATCCGCCCGTCGGGTCCTTCGGGCTGTGGGCCGAGCAGCTGATCGCTGAATCGACGGGCAAGGCGGGGGTGGGGATCCTCCCCGTGGCCGGTGAGCCGCTCGGCGACCCTGCCCGCTACGGCGCGGATCGCGTGTTCGTCCACCTGCGCAACGACGACATGCCCGACGACACCCACGACGCGCACCTGGCCGCGGTGGCCGCCGCCGGCCACCCGACGATCACCGTGCGCTGCCACGGCGCGGGGGACCTGGGCCGGCTGTTCTTCTTCGCCGAGTTCGCGACCGCCGTCGCGGGCTGGGTGCTCGGCATCAACCCGTTCGACCAGCCCAACGTCCAGGAAGCCAAGGACAACACCGCGCGCGTGCTCGAAGAGGGCCCGGGGGAGGGGGAGGATGGGTCGTTTCCGGCCCTGATGGACGGCCTCGCGCCGCCGCGCTACCTGGCCATCCTCGGGTATCTGCCGTACCGCGACGACGTCGACGAGGCGATCGTGCGTCTGCGCACGCGGGTGCTCGAGCGTCACGGCATCGCGACGACGTTCGGCTACGGCCCGCGCTACCTGCACTCCACGGGGCAGCTGCACAAGGGCGGCCCGGCGACGGGCGCGTTCCTCGTCCTGACCCACGACGCCGACGACGACCTCGCAATCCCGGGGAAGACGTTCGGCTTCCGCGGCCTGATCGAGGCTCAGGCCGCCGGCGACCTGCAGACCCTGCGCGCCCACGGCCTCGATGCGGTCCGTGTGCGGCTGCCGGCTTCTTCGCTCGCGGCGTCGATCGACGCACTGCTCGCCTGATCTCCGCCGTCAGGCCCGCGCGAGCGCCCGCCCAGGGTCCAGAACAACGGAGAAGCACCGGCACCCGGTAGCGTCCGCACCGGTTCCAGCGACAAGGGGTGCAGCGTGCAGATCGGCTTCGTCGGGCTCGGCAAGATGGGCGGCAACATGGTCCATCGCATTCATCGCGACTCGGACCATCAGGTCGTCGCGTTCGACTTCAGCGCGGACGCGGTGAGCGCCGCCGAGGGCCACGGCGCGACGGGCGCGTCGTCGCTCGAGGACCTCGTGTCCAAGCTCGAGGCGCCCCGCGCCGTTTGGCTGATGGTCCCGTGCGGCGACCCGACCGAGCAGACCGTCGACGCGCTCGCGGACCTGCTCGACGACGGCGACCTGATCGTCGACGGTGGCAACTCGAACTGGCACGACGACGTCCGGCGCGCCGAAGCGCTCGCCGAGAAGGGCATCCACTACGTCGACGTGGGGACCAGCGGTGGCGTCTGGGGCCTCGAGGTCGGCTACTGCATGATGGTCGGGGGCGACCGCGCCGGCGTCCTCCAGCTCTCGCCGATCCTGGACGTCCTCGCCCCGCCGGAGGGCTGGCGCCATTTCGGCAATCCGGGCGCCGGGCACTTCGTGAAGATGGTCCACAACGGCGTCGAGTACGGGATGATGCAGGCCTACGCGGAGGGCTTCGAGCTGATGCACAAGTCTCCGTTCGAGGTGGACCTCAAGGAGGTCGCCGGCCTCTGGAACCGCGGCTCGGTGGTCCGCTCCTGGCTCTGCGAGCTCGCCGAGAAGGCCTTCGACGAGGAGGGCAACGACCTCGCCGGCCTCGCGGGCCACGTCAGCGATTCCGGGGAGGGCCGCTGGACGATCATCGACGGCATCGACCTCGACGTCCCCACCCCGGTCATCACCGCAGCGCTCTACGCGCGCTTCTACTCGCGCAACGAGGGCGAGTTCACCCACAAGATGCTCGCGGCGCTGCGCAACCAGTTCGGTGGGCACGCCGTCCAGCGCTCGGGGGGGTAGTTGGGCGGGGGTGGTTGCGCGGGCAAACGTTCCCGCGGGAACGTCCGTCGTCGGATTCGGCCTCGGGACGGCCGGGCCGCCCGCGCCAAAACAGCCGGATCCCGGTAGCGTCACGCTCGGATGGCGTCCCCACCGCACACCGAGCAGGTCAACCCCCTCGTCGAGGGGCTCGAGCGGCTGCCGGTGCCCGCGACGACGCTGGTGATCTTCGGCGCCACCGGCGACCTCGCCAAGCGCAAGCTGCTGCCGGCGATCTACAACCTCGCCCACGAGGGCGCCCTGCCCGAGCGCTTCAACGTGGTCGGCGTCTCCCGGCGCGACCAGACCGACGAGGAGTTCCGGGCGATCGCTCGCGAGTCGATCACCCTGTACTCGCGGCGGGAGCCCGACCAGGCCGTGCTCGAGGGCCTGCTGACGCGCCTGCGGTACGTCGGCACCTCCTTCGACGACGTCGCGGGGTACACGAGACTCGCGACCGTGCTCGAGGAACTCGACGCCGAGACCGGCGAGCCGCTCGAGCACGCCTACTACCTCTCGACCGCGCCGGAGTACTTCGCCGTCATCACCAAGGCGCTCGACCAGGCCGGGCTCAGCAAGGACGCGAAGATCATCATCGAGAAGCCGTTCGGCACCGATCTGGCCAGCGCGCGCTCGCTGCAGGCGGAGGTCTCGAAGGTCTTCCGCGAGCGCCAGGTCTTCCGCATCGACCACTACCTGGGCAAGGAAACCGTCCAGAACATCCTCGCCTTCCGCTTCGCGAACACGATGTTCGAGCCGCTGTGGAACCGCAACCACATCGACCACATCCAGATCACGGCCGCGGAGGACATCGGGATCGGCTCGCGAGCGGGCTACTACGACCAGGCCGGGGCGCTGCGCGACCTCGTGCAGAACCACATGCTGCAGTTGCTCACGCTGGTCTGCATGGAGCCGCCGGCCGCGCTGGAGTCCAAGCAGATCCGCGACGAGAAGGTCAAGGTGCTGGAGGCGATCCGGCCGCCGTCGATCGAAGCCTGCAAGCAGCAGACGGTGCGCGCGCAGTACGCGACCGGGAACGTCGCCGGCGAGGACGCGCCGGCCTACATCCACGAGGATGACGTCCCCGACGACTCTCAGACCGAGACCTACGCCGCCCTGCGCCTCGAAGTCGAGAACTGGCGCTGGGCCGGCGTGCCGATCTTCCTGCGAACGGGCAAGCGGCTGGCCCGCAAGGTCACCGAGATCGCCGTGCAGCTCAAGCCCGTCCCGCACCACGCCTTCCAGAACGCCGGCTCGGGCAGCCAGGAGCCCAACCAGCTCGTCCTGACGATCCAGCCCAACGAGGGCGTCTCGCTCAAGCTCGGCGCGAAGATCCCCGGGACGCGCATGAAGATCCGGCCCGTGGCGATGGAGTTCCGCTACGGCACGTCGTTCGTCTCGCAATCGCCCGAGGCCTACGAGCGGCTGATCATGGACGCGATGCGCGGTGACGCCACGCTGTTCACGCGCAACGACGAGGTCGATGCCCAGTGGTCGATCATCGATCCGGTCCTGCAGGCCTGGCGCGAGGACGCCGTCCCCATGTCGGCCTACCCCGCGGGGTCGCCCGGCCCGTCGGCGGCCGACGAGCTGCTCGGCGAGGGCCGGAGCTGGCGAGGGCTGTGAGCGAGGAGGTCTGGTCGGCGGCGGACACGACGCCTTCGGCGATCGAGGAAGCGCTGCGGGCGCTGCTGGCGCGTCGCCACGCCGAAGAAGAGGCATTCGTCCCGGCGCGCGTGCTGAACCTCGTCGTGATCGTCGACGACGAGTACCGGGGGGAGATCGAGAACCGCCTGGAGCGGATCTCCCAGTTCCATCCGTCGCGCACGATCTTCTGCGCCGTCACGCCGGGACGGACCACGCTCGACGCGTGGGCGAGCATGGCCGCGCAGGACGCCGTCGCGAAGCCGGGCCACCTTTCCGTGGCGCGCGAGCGAGTGGAGGTGGAGCTCGGCGAGAAGCACCTGCGCGGGCTGGACACGATCGTCGGACCGCTGCTGGTGAGCGACCTTGCGACGCTCGTGTGGGCGCCGCACGGCCACATCGACGCCGTCCACGGGCTGCGCCGGCTGGCGCAGATCGTGCTGGTGGATTCGCTCGACGAACCGGACCTCGAGAGCGCGCTCGAGCGGGCCGCCGGCCTGGCGGACGGCTTGTACGTGGTGGATCTCTCGTGGCTGCGATCGACGCCGTGGCGCGAGCGCATCGCCGCGGCGTTCGACCCGCCCGACACGCGCGCCTCGCTGGACTCGATCGCCTCGGTCACCGTGCGCCACCGGCAGGACTCGGCGGCGTCGGCGGCGCTGTTCTGCGGCTGGCTGGCCTCGAGGCTGGGCTGGCGACCCGAGCGCCTGGTCCGCGACGGGGAGGACCTCGCCGGTCGCGCCCGCGCGCGCCGCGGCGAAGTCATGATCCGCCTGACGCCGGCATTGCCACTCGGGTCTCCGGGGCTCTCCGGCGTGACCGTGGAGACGGCGGCGGGGGACTCCATGTCGCTGGAGCGCTCTTCCGGTGGGCTGCGGGCCGGCCGGCGCGGTCGTGACGGGCTCGAGCGGGCATGGACCGTGCTCGGCGCCTCGCGCGGGGAATCCGGGATCCTCGGCGAGGGAGTACGCCAGGCGCTCCTGCGCGACCCGACCTACAAGCCGGCGCTCGAATGCGCGCGCGCGATGGTCGCGCGATGACCGGCTCCTCGGAGATCCGCGTCTTTCCAACGGCGGTGCGCGCCGCCAGCGCGGCCGCGGACCTTCTCGCGGAGCTGGCCCACGAGGGCGGGCACGTCGCCCTCGCCGGCGGCTCGACTCCGGCCGAGGCCTACAAGATGGCCGCCCGCAAGGCCCGTGACTGGCGCGACGTCGTCCTGTGGATGGGCGACGACCGCTGCGTGCCCGCCGATCACGAGCACTCGAACTTCGCGATGGTCCGGCGCACGCTGCTCGAGACCCTCCCGGCCGACGGTCGCCCGGAAGTCCATCCCATCAAGGGGGACCTCGGCCCGGACGCGGCGGCCGACGACTACGAGAACCTGCTCCGCGAACACCTCGGCGACCGGCCCGAGCTCGACCTGATCCTGCTCGGCCTCGGTCCCGATGCCCACACGGCATCGCTGTTCCCGGGCAAGCCGGCCGTGCAGGAGGACGTGCGCCTGGCCGTGCCCGTCCCTGAACCGGGCCTCCCGCCGCACGTCCCCCGCGTCAGCTTGACCTTCCCGGTGATCAACGCCGCTGCGCACGTCGTCTTCCTCGTGGCCGGCGGGGACAAGGCCGAGGCGATGGTGCGAGCCTTCGGCACTCCTCGCGACCCGGCAGCCCCGGCCGCGCATGTGCGCCCGGCTCGCCTGACCGTGCTCTGCGACGAGGCCGCGGCGACGAAGCTCGGCCAGGTGCGCGCGTGAGCCGCAGTTACGTCGGCGTGGACGTCGGCGGCACGAAGGTCGCCGCGGCGCTCCTGACCGCGGGCGCGCTCGGCGAGCCCGCCGTCCACCCGACCGTGACGTCTTCCAGCGACGCGCTGCTCGATCAACTCGTCGCGGCGGTCGAGGAGGTCCGGTCCCCGGATGCGGTCGCCGTCGGGATCGGCGTCCCGAGCGTCGTCGAGTTCACCACGGGCCGGATCCGCTACAGCGTGAACATCCCACTCGCCGACCTTCCGCTGCGATCGCTGCTCTCCGAGCGGGTGGGCCTGCCGGTGTTCGTCGAGAACGACGCGAGCTGCGCGGCGCTCGCCGAGGCCTGGGACGGCGACCGCATTCGCTCGGGCAGCCTGGTGATGTTCACCGTCGGGACCGGCGTCGGCGGCGGCCTCGTGCTCAACGGGAAGCTGTTTCGAGGCGCCACGGGAGCCGCGCCAGAACTCGGCCACACCGTGATCGGCCTGGACCTGCACGACGGCGCGCCTCGTCCCGACGGCCGGCCGCCGCACGAAGGGACGCTCGAGTTCCTTGCCTCGGGCAGCGCACTCGACCGCCTCGCGCGCGATCGTGGCCGCAGCTGGGACTCCGGCCGTGATGCCGTCGAGGCCGCGCAGGCCGGCGACCCGGCCGGCATCCGTCTGCTGCGCGTCCTCGGCGAGCGTCTGGGCATCGGTATCGCGAACGCGATCAACACCTTCGATCCCGACGAGGTCGTGATCGGCGGTGGCGTGTCCGCCGCCGGTGACCTGCTGCTCGATCCGGCTCGTGAGACCGCCCGCCGCTACACACTGCCAGGCGTCGGCACCGAGACGACGATCCGCCTGGCCCGTCGGGGCGGTGAGGCGGGCGTGCTCGGCGCCGCGCTGCTGGCCATGCAGGAGGCCACCGACCGATGATCACGACCCAGAGGATCCGCTCATGAAGATCGCCGTCGCCGCAGACCATGCGGGCTTCCCGCTCAAGCAGCTCGCGCTCGACACTGCGCAGGCCGCCGGTCATGAGACGGCCGACCTCGGCACGATGGGCGCCGACCAACCGGTCGACTACCCGGACACCGCACGCGCCGCCGCCGAGGCGATTCGCTCCGGAGCGGCCGACCGCGCGATCATCGTGTGCGGCAGCGGGGCCGGCGTCGCCGTCGCGGCGTCGAAGTTCCCCGGCGTGCGCGCCGCGGTCGCCCACGACACCTACACAGCCCATCAGGCGGTCGAGCACGACGACGTCAACGTGCTCTGCCTCGGCGGGCGGATCGTGGGGACGGCGCTGGCCGAGGAGATCCTGCGCACGTTCCTGGCGGCCGAGTTCTCCGGTGAAGAGCGCCACCGCAAGCGGCTGGCGAAGGTGAAGGCCATCGAGACCGAGTTCTCGCGGGAGGTCTGATGGCCCAGGCGCGGCTCTACGAGCGCGGCTACCTCCCGATCGAGGAGCACGCGATCATCGGCGACCTGCACACGGTCGCGCTCGTCGGCACCAACGGGACGATCGACTGGTACTGCTGCCCGGCGTTCGACTCTCCGAGCGTGCTGGGGCGGATCCTCGATCCCGACGGCGGGCACTGGCGACTGCGCCCCGCCGGCGACGACTGGACCTCAAAGCAGCTGTACTTCCCGGACACGAACGTCCTGATCACGCGCTTCTTCACGCCCGGGGGCGTGGGGGAGGTGCAGGACTTCATGCCGATCGAGAAGGCCGACGCCGGCACCCACCACCACCGGCTGATCCGCCGCGTGATCGTCGTGAAGGGCGAAGTCGAGTTCTTCACGGAGGTCTCGCCGCGCTTCGACTACGGCCGCCAGACGCACGAGGTCGAGTTGCACCCGCACGGCATCCTCTTCCGCTCGGACGAACTCGCGCTCGCGCTCGAGGGGGCGGTCGCCAAGGCGATGGGCGCCGAGCAGACCGTCGAGCGCGTCGCGGGTGGGATCAGAGCAGGGTTCTCGCTGCGCGCCGGGCAGACCCACACGTTCCAGCTCTCGCGCGTCACCCAGGACCACATCTGCCGGCCGCTGCCCGAGCACGTGACCCACGAGGCGTTCGACGCGACCGTCGCCTACTGGCGCTCCTGGCTCGCCCAGTCGCGCTACCGCGGCCGCTGGCGTGAGATGGTCAACCGCAGCGCGCTGACGCTGAAGCTGCTGACCTACGCCCCGACGGGCGCGCTCGTGGCGGCGCCGACCACGTCGCTGCCCGAGGAGGTCGGTGGCGAGCGCAACTGGGACTACCGATACACGTGGATCCGCGATGCGGCGTTCTCGCTCTACGCGTTGTTGCGGCTGGGGTTCGCCGAGGAGGCGGCGGCGTTCATGGACTGGCTGACCAAGCGCATGCTCGAGTGGAAGATCGGTCCGGGCGGCCCGCTGCAGATCATGTACGGGATCGACGGTCGTACGGAACTGGTGGAAGAGGAGCTGCCGCACTGGGCCGGCTACCGGGACTCCAAGCCGGTGCGGATCGGCAACGGCGCCGCCGACCAGCGCCAGCTCGACATCTACGGCGAGCTGATCGACTCGATCTACCTCTACAACAAGTACGGCTCGCCGATCTTCCACGAGACCTGGACCAACGTACGCCGGATCGTCGACTGGCTGTGCGAGAACTGGGACCAGCCCGACGAGGGGATCTGGGAGACCCGCGGCGGGCAGAAGGACTTCACCTACTCGCGGCTGATGAGTTGGGTCGGGATCGAGCGCGCGATCCGCCTGCACCGCCAGCGCGGCCTGCCCGGCGACATCGTCCGCTGGCTGGCCGAGCGCGACCGCATCTTCGAGCAGATCATGCGCAAGGGCTACAGCGCCGAGCGCGGAGCGTTCGTCCAGCACTACGGTTCCGACGTCCTCGATGCCTCGGTGCTGCTGATGCCGCTGACGCTGTTCATCGCACCGCGCGACCCGAAGTGGCTCTCCACGCTCGACGCGATCGGCGACGAGCTGGTCAGCGACTCGCTGGTCTACCGCTACAACGCCGAGGCCTCACCGGACGGCCTGCACGGCGAGGAGGGGACGTTCTCGATCTGCACCTTCTGGTACGTCGAGGCCTTGACCCGCGCCGGCCGCGTCGACGAGGCGCGGCTGGCCTTCGAGAAGATGCTCACCTATGCCAACCACGTCGGGCTGTTCTCCGAGCAGATCGGCCCGACGGGCGAGCTGCTGGGCAACTTCCCGCAGGCCTTCACCCACCTGGCACTGATCAGCGCCGCCTACAACCTCGACAAGACGCTCGGTTAGTCGCGTTCAGACGTCGGGTGTCGCTTCGGGAGTCGGAACGGGCGAATCCGGGTCTACGTAACCGTTTCCGAGTCGGTCGGCCCCTTCGGCTCCGATGCATTCCGGCGCGAGGACGACCGTCGCCAGCGGCTTCCCGCGCTCTCCGGGGGCCTTGTTGTCCTTGCAGAGGGTCCAGGTCCCCTTGCGGAAGCGGATCGCGCCGACGAAGGAGTGCCCGAGCTGGCCGAGCACCTTGCCGCCGCGGACGATGTCGCGCTGGACGGCGACGCAGTCGTAGCGGCCGGTCTCCTTGTCGAGCAGGTCCTCGTCGCGCGCCTTGCCCTTGTTGGCGACCAGCGGGGAGCACAGGACCTCGCGCACGGGCGTGCCGGTCAGCTCCTCGGTGGCCTCGCGGGCGCGCACCTCTTCGAGGATGGCGCCCTGGAAGGCGAGCACGAGTCCTCGGCGGACCTCGAGGCGCTCGGGGCCGCGCAACGACGGGTCGTCCTTGGTCACGACCCCGCCGCGCACCGGGCGCTGCTCCCGGATCAGACGCGCGCGCTCCTTGACGACCCTGGCCGCCTGCGTCCGCGCGTCGATGGCCGCGCGGTCCTTCTTGGACTGGGTGATCTGGGGCGCGACGACGGCGATCGTGCCGGCGCCGATGACGACGGCGACGGCGAGCAGTGCCCGTCGGGCGGGATCGGTGAGCCAGGGCAGACGACGGTCGAAGCGCTTCTCGCAAGCCGGGCAGCGGCCGCCCCAGGTGGCCGTCTGCATCCCGCACGATCGGCACGTGCGCTCGGGCGGGCCTTCCGGGCCCTGCTCGAAGACCGACCTCACGGAGCTTCGCGCGTGCTCGCGGGCCTCGGCGGCGAGGCGGGAGGACTCGGGCGAACCGGGCGGTGGCGTCTGACCGGCCATCTGCCGAGGATATGTCGGCTCGGCGATCCGCCTGTCACGCAAGGGTTTCTCGAAGGGGGACCTCGAGCTTCACGCCCTGACGCCGTAGGCTCGCGCTGGTGCTGACGGTCACCGGCCCGACCCTCACCCTGCGCTACGCCACGCCCGAGGACGCGCCCGCGCTGCTCGGCCTCGCGAGCGACCCCGTCGTCACGCGCTGGTTCTCTTGGGGGCCCTATGTCTCGATCGCCGAGCCGCAGGCCTACGTCGCGACGCTCGAGCGCCGGCGCGAGGCGGGGGAGCTGCTGGACTTCCTGATGGTCCACGCCGACCACGGGCCGGTCGGCGTCACGGGCCTCTCCGAGCTCGCCGTCCGCGACCGCCGGGCGACCGTCGGCACGTGGTTCGGCGCGAGGCAGTGGGGCACGGGCGCGAACCTCGAATCGAAGGCGCTGATCGCCGCGCTGGCGTTCGAGCACCTCGGGATCGAGCGACTGACGGCATGGGCGAACACGCGCAACGGCCGCTCCCAGGTGGCTTTGGAGCGGGCGGGGTTCCGCCGCGAGGGCGTCCTGCGCGGGTGGCACCGGCACGGGCTCGAGCGTCATGACGTCGTCGTCTACGGGATGGGTCTCGGAGACTGGCGGTCATCGCCGCTGCAGGCTGTGAAGGCCCGCATCGAAGGCGAGCCACCGGCGGCGTTCGTGATGGGCTGAGGGTTGAGCAACGACAAGAAACAGGCAGCATGGATGAGGAAGGTCCGTTCGCGGCCGGCAGCTCGCGAGGCGTGGTGCGTCATTCGACGAACCTCCCATCGGCATTGACGCACCGCGCGTCACCGGCGGTGCGTGGCACGACACGGGCGGGGATGACGAGAGCGCGTGACGTGCCGCGCCTCACGAAGGATGGCTGGCGCCGCCCGGATCCGCGTTCCCCTCGATCCGCCGTTCCAGCGAACACTCCGCAGGCCGTTATCGGGTGCTAGTCGATCAACCCCGGTTCCACGAGAACCCGCGCACCGCCGGGATCGCCGCGACGGCGCCCCACGCGAGCAGCACGGCGAGCGCCTTCCAGTGCGTCCCCAGCCCCTGGCCGTCGACCATCGCGCCCGACAGCCCGTCGATGAGGTGCTTCAACGGCAGCACCTGGGCCACGTCGCGCAGCACCGCCGGGGCGTCGTCGGACTCGTAGAAGACGCCGGAGATGACGATGACCGGGAGGAAGACGGCGTTGATGTAGGCCGGGGCGGAGTCCAGGTTCGGGATCGCGTGCGCGAGCGCGACGCCGAGCGCGCCGAAGCAGCACACGCCCGCCGCGACGAAGACCGCGAGCGCGAGCCAGTCACCGGGCCAGTCGACGCCGAAGACGACCTTGCCGAGCGTCGTGATCAATGCGACCTGCAGCACCGTGTTGGTCACCGCGTTGGCTCCCAGCGCCGACAGGTAGGCGCCGGCGGGCATCGGCGCGCTGCGGATGCGCTTGAGGATCCCCTGCTCGCGCAGGAACACGAGGTTGTGCGCGAGGGCGGTGAAGGTCGTCGACATGACGGCCATGCCGGCGATCCCCGGGACGATCACCTCGAGTGTGTCCGGGTCGTCGGCGAACACGGCGCCCATGAGGCCGAGGAAGACCAGCGGCAGGGCGAAGTTGAAGAACGCCGCGGCGGGGTTGCGCCAGAACATCTTGCGCTCCAGCCGGTACTGGCGCCAGACCAGCGTCCCCGTGCTCATGCGACGACCTCCGCGGCTTCGGCGGGTGCCGGATCCGGGCCTCCCGTGAGCTCGAGGTAGACCTCTTCGAGTGACGGGCGCGCCACGGAGAGGTCCTCGAGGCGCTCGCCTCGGTCCAGCGCCTCGGCGGTCAGCGAGTGCAGCAGCGTCGTCGGGTCCTCGGTGACGCGCTCGTGGCGCTCACCGGCGACCGTCCAGCCCACCGTGTACCTCGGGGTCGCGTCGCCGAGTTCGCCGGGCGGGCCCTCGACGAGGATCGCCCCGTCCTTGATGATCGCCACGCGGTCGGCCAGCGCCTGGGCCTCGTCGAGGTAGTGGGTCGTCAGCAGCACGGTCTTGCCGAGGTCGCGCAGCGAGCGCACGGTCTCCCACGCGGCTCGGCGCGCGTGCGGGTCGAAGCCGGTGGTGGGCTCGTCGAGGAAGATCAGCTCGGGATCGCCGACGAGCGCGAGCGCGAGGTCCAGTCGCCGCTGGAGGCCGCCGCTGAGCTTGCGCACACGACGGTCGGCGTCTTCGGTCAACCCGGCGAGCGCGATCGTCTCGGCCACGTCGCGCGGGGCGGGATAGAGGCCGGCCCAGTGGGCCACGGCTTCGCGGACGGTGAGGTGGGGGTAGACGATCCCGCTGGTCTGCAGGACGATTCCCACCCGCGCGCGCAGGTCGCGGCTGCGGTCGGCCGGGTCGCGGCCGAGGACGGAGACGCTGCCACTGGTGCGCGTCCGGTGGCCTTCGAGGATCTCGACCGTGGTGGTCTTGCCGGCACCGTTGGGGCCGAGCAGGCCGAAGACCTCGCCGCGCCGGACGTCGAACGAGACTCCGCGCACGGCCTCGCGCCCGTCCTCATAGACCTTGCGCAGTCCCTCGACCGCGATGGTGATGTCCGCCGGCATTCCGTGATTCTCGCAGCGTGGGATGATCGGCCGCACCGGCATGGTCTGTGGCTGCATCGACATCGGCTCGAACACCACCCGCGTCCTCGTCGCGGACGTCTCCGAGGGCCGTGTCCGCGAACTCGTGCAGGAGCGCTGCTTCACGCACATCGGGGCGGAACTGCGCGCGGACGGGCGCATCGGGGCCGCGAAGATCGCCGAAGTCGCGGACATCGTCTCCCGGCAGCGCGACCTTGCCGAAGCCGCCGGTTGCGAGCGCCTGCGCGTCGTGGCCACGGCAGCGATCCGCGGGGCTGCGAACGGAGCAGAGCTGTGTGAGGGCGTGCGCGCTCGCGCCGGCGTCGAGGTCGTCGTGCTCGACGGGGTGCAGGAGGCGCGAATGGCCTTTCTCGGCGCGACGCGGACGCTGACCGATCCCCTGACCGCAACGGAGGCCGTGGCCGTGGTGGACGTCGGCGGCGGCTCTTCGGAGGTCGCGATCGGGACGATTCAGGGGGGCGTTCGCTGGGCGCGCTCGCTCGCGATCGGGTCCGGCGCCCTCGCCGACGCCCACGTGCACGCCGATCCGCCCGCCCGTCAGGACCTCGCGGCGATCCGCTCGGCCGCGGCCGCCGCCTTCGCCGAGCTCGACGCCCCGCCCGCGGACTTCGCCGTCGCGGTCGGCGGGAGCGCGACGTCGCTGCGCCGGCTCGCCGGGCCCCTGCTCGACCACGCAGCGATCGAGCGCAGCGTCGCCGAGCTCTGCTCGGCTCCGGCCGTCGAGGTCGCCGAGCGCCACGGGCTCGACGCCCGGCGGGTGCGCCTGATGCCGGCGGGGCTGCTGGTGCTCGCCGAGGCCTCCCGGGCGCTGGGGCTGCCCTTGTGCCTGGGCAACGGCGGGTTGCGCGAGGGTGTGGTGCTGGAACTCGCCGGTGCCGCGTAGGCTCCGCGGTCGATGGCCAAGGCGCGTGACGTCCCGCTGGACCCCTTCGAGCCGTATGCGGCTGCGGCCGCGCGCGTGGTCCGGGTTCGGGCGCAGGAGCTCTTCGACCATGCCGAAGGGGTGCTCGACACCGAAGACATCGAACGCGTCCATGCGATGCGCGTCGCGTCCCGGCGGCTGCGTGCGGTGCTCGAGATCTTCGCCCCGTGCTTTCCGGCGCGGCCCTTCCGCAGCGCATTGAAGGACGTCAAGGCGCTGGCGGACGCGCTCGGCGAGCGCCGAGATCCTGACGTGCACATCGACGCGATGGAGCGTCACGCCGCCGGGGCGCCCGATGAGCACGGAGCCGGCATCGCGTTGCTGATCGCCGACCAGCGCTCCCGTCAGGCCACGGGAAACGAGGTCTTGGCCGCGGAGCTGGCCCGCGCGCAGGAGACCGACCTGGACGGCCGGCTGCAGTGGCTGGCCGATCACGCCGAGACGCAGATCCCTGCGCCGGCCGAGGACGACCCCGAAGCATTCGAAGCGGCCGACGGCGAGCTGGACCCCGGGTTCGCAGCTCCGGCCGACGAGGACCCGGAGACGCCGTGAAGGCCCACCGCGTCAAGGGGCTCGAGCCACTCGCAGCGCTCGGCGACAACGCGGAGCGCATCGTGCTCGTCCGGCTCGACGAGCTGTGCGCGTTCATGCCGCGGGCCAACGATCCCGAGGAGATCGTCGCGCTGCACGACATGCGCATCGCCGCCAAGCGGCTGCGCTACATCCTCGAGGTGACGGCTCCGTGCTTCGGCCCGTACGCACACACGGCCGTCGAGATGGTCAAGGACCTCCAGGACCTGCTGGGGGAGATCCACGACTGCGACGAGCAGACTCCGGCCGTGATGGCGTTTCTGGCCGACGTGTTGCTCCAGGACGCGCAGGCGCTGACGAAGGCCGCCGGAGACGCCTCCGACCTTTCCGCGAAGGCGCTGCGCAGCGCGCCCGGCCGTGAGACATACGCCGGGCTCGCCGGCCTCGGCGTCCACCTGCAGGCCCGCCGGGATCTCCTCTTCCGCCGCTTCCAGGAGCTCTGGCTCGAGTACGAGCGCAAGGGCTTCCGGGCCCGCCTCGAATTCGCGGTGGCCGAGCGACCCGGCGCAATAACAAGGGATCCGGGATGCCCCGGGTAATCTCGAAGGGTGCCCGACCTCCAGTCAGCGCCGGTCGAGATGCCCTCGGGGGTCGATCTCACCGACGACGACCTGTACTTCAATCGCGAGCAGTCGTGGCTGGAGTTCAGCGATCGCGTGCTGCAGTGCGCCGAGGATCCCAGCGCCAAGCTGCTCGAGCGGCTGAAGTTCTGCGCGATCTGGTCATCGAACCTCGACGAGTTCTTCATGGTCCGCGTGGCCGGCCTGCACGACCAGGTCGACGCGGGGCTCGACGAGCCCGGCCAGGACGGCCTGAGCCCGAAGGAGCAGATCGAGCGAATCCGCGTGGCCGTGCGCCACCAGTACGGGCGCGTCTCCAGGACGCTCGACGGCAGGCTGCGCCCTGCGCTGGCCGAGCACGGCATTCGCATCGCGCGGCTGGCCGAGATCTCCAAGGAGGAGCGCGAGCGCCTCGACGAGCGCTTCCGCCGCCAGATCTTCCCGGTCCTGACGCCGCTCGCGGTCGGACTCGGCCGTCCGTTTCCGTACATCTCCAACTTGTCGCTCTCGCTCGCGGTACGCGTCCGCGACCCGGTGAACGGCCAGACGATCTTCGCCCGGGTCAAGGTCCCGAAGGAGGTGCTCCCGCGCTTCCTGCCGGTGGGCAACGGGCGCACGTTCGTCGCGCTCGAGGAGATCATCGCGGCCAATCTGGACCGGCTGTTCCCGGGGATGGAGATCCTCGAGCACGCGCCGTTCCGGGTCACCCGCGACGCGGACTTCACCGTCTCCGACGAGGCCGACGACCTGCTGCGCGCGGTGGAGACCGAGCTGCGCGCACGGCGCTTCGGAGAGGTGGTTCGCGTTGAGGTGGGTGCCGGCATGCATCAGGGCATGCGCACGCAGCTCACCGAGGCGCTCGGAGCCGAAGAGGGCGACGTCTTCTCCGTCGACGGCCTGCTCGACCTCGAAGACCTGTGGTCGATCTACGGCTGCTCGGGCTCCGGAGATATTCGCGACACGCCGTGGTCGCCGGTCGTCCAGCCGCGCCTGGAGCCCGACGCCGAGGGCGGCAAGCCCGACGTGATGGCCGCCATGCGCAAGGGCGACGTGCTCGTCCACCACCCGTTCGACTCGTTCTCGAGCTCGGTCTCGCGCTTCATCGAGCAGGCCGTCTCGGATCCCGACGTGCTCGCGATCAAGCTGACCGTGTACCGGACCAGCGACGACTCGCCGCTCGTCCCGGCGCTGATCCGGGCCTCCGAGCGGGGCAAGCAGGCGGTCTGCCTGGTGGAGCTCAAGGCGCGCTTCGACGAGCGCGCGAACATCCAGTGGGCGCGCAAGCTCGAGGAAGCCGGCGTGCACGTCGTCTACGGGCTGCCGTCGCTCAAGACCCACGCCAAGTGCGTGCTGGTCATCCGCCGCGAGGGCGACGGCGTGCGCCACTACGTGCACCTCGGGACGGGCAACTACCACGCCAAGACCGCGCGTCTGTACACCGACTTCGGCCTGTTCACGTGCGACGACCGTCTCGGCGCCGACGTCGCGGACATGTTCAACTACCTGACCGGGTTCGCCCGTCCGCGGCGCTATCGCAAGGTCCAGGTCGCACCAGACCACATGCGCGACGGCATCCTCGAGGAGATCGACAAGACGATCGAGGCCCATCGCGAGGGCAAGACGGCGCGCATCCGGATGAAGATGAACTCGCTGGTCGATGGCGAATGCATCCGCGGCCTGTATCGCGCCTCGCAGGCCGGCGTCCCCGTGGAGCTCAACGTGCGCGGGATCTGCTGTCTGAAGCCGGGGATCGAGGGCGTCAGCGAGAACATCCGCGTCGTCTCGATCGTGGGGCGCTTCCTCGAGCACTCCCGCGTCTACACCTTCGAACGCGACGGCGAGTGCCGCGTCTACATCGGCTCGGCCGATCTGATGCCGCGCAATCTGGACACCCGCGTGGAGTTGCTCGCGCCGCTGCGCGAGGAAGGCGCGCGCGCCGAGGTCCTCGACACGCTCGACCGCTGCTTCGCCGACGACACCGACGCCTGGGACCTCGCCGCGGACGGGTCGTGGACGCGCCGCGAGCCTGGTGCGAAGCCCCGCAGCGTGCAGCGCGAGCTGATGGCTCGCCATCACGCGCGGGCGGCCGAAGCCGCGCAGACCCGTCCCGACGGGCTTCGGGACGACACCGACTAGCACTCAGTCGGGAGGAAGACGGTCCCTGCGTCCGGTTGAAGGTTCGAGCGGGGGCCCGGCGAAGGGGAGGGCATGGGCCGTGTTCGAATGGCTGGGCTTGCCATGGCGCTCGTGCTCGGATTCGTGCTCCTCGTCGCCGGCCCGGCACGCGCCGCCTCGTCGGCGGGCGTCGCCGCGCTGCAGGTGGCCCTGCGCTCCGAGGGCCTCTACGCGGGCACGGTCGACGGCGTGCTGGGACCGGGCACGCGCGGCGCCGTCGCGCGTCTGCAGGCGCGCCGCGGGTTGCCGGTCGATGGCGTGCCGGGGCCGATGACCCGACATGCGCTGGGCCGCCTCGGGAGGCCGGCGTACGGGTCGCGACTGCTCCGCTCCGGCACGAGCGGCTGGGACGTCGCCGCGCTGCAGCATCTCCTCGGTCGCGTCGGGTTCCCGAGCGGACCCGTCGACGGCGGATTCGGACCGAGGGTCGCCGGCGCCGTGAGCCGGTTCCAGTCCTGGGCCGGACTGGCCGCCGACAGCGTCGCGGGTCCCGGCACCCTCGGCGCGCTGAACCGCCCCCCGGTTCGCTCGCCCGTGCGTCTGCTCGCGCCGATCGCAGTGCCGATGACCGACCGCTTCGGCCCGCGGGGCGACCGCTTCCATTCGGGCGTGGACTTCCCCGCCCTGACCGGCACCACCGTCAGAGCGGCGGGGAGGGGCTGCGTCTCCTTCGCCCGCATGGACGGCACGTCGGGGTACGGCAACCTCGTGGTGATCCGTCATCGCTTCGGGCTGACCACGTTCTACGCCCATCTCTCGCGCATCACCGTGCGCGAGGGGTACTGCGTCACCGCCGGCGAGCGGATCGGGCTGGTCGGCTCGACCGGCATCTCCTCCGGGCCGCACCTGCACTTCGAGCTGCGCCTGCGGGGCGCTGTGCTCGACCCCGCAACCGCGCTCTGAAACCGGCGCGGCGACCCGCGCTCCCGGATTCGCCTACCAGTGCACGCCCTTCATCAGGTGCGCCAGCGCGATCGCCTCGCCCGAGGCCTTCGTCTGGGAGTCGCCGGTCTTGTCGCCCTTGGCGGCGGTGGAGTCCGGGAAGACCTTGTAGGCCATGTGCAGGATCTGGTCCATCGCCTTCGGGGCGACGGCGTGCATGACTTCGCCGAAGGTCCCGAGTTTGGTGTTGATCTGCTTGGGCTTGGAGCGGATCGCCTCGCAGATGAGGTCGGCGGCCTCCTCGGGGGAGATCGTCGGGAAGGAGTCGTAGATCTTCGTCGGCGCGATCATCGGCGTGCGCACGAGCTGCATGTGGATCGTCGTGAACGTGACGTTGTCGCCGATCACCTCCGACGAGGCGCAGCGCGTGAACGCGTCCAGCGCGGCCTTCGAGGCGACGTAGGCGCTGAAGCGCGGCGGCGAGGTCTGCACGCCGATCGAGGAGATGTTCACGATGTGGCCGGTCTTGCGCTCCTGCATGTGCGGGAGCAGGCCCATGATCATCCGGATCGCGCCGAGGTAGTTGAGCTGGATCGTCCGCTCGTAGTCGTGGAAGCGATCGTGTGAGAGGGCGATCGAGCGCCGGATCGAGCGGCCCGCGTTGTTGACCAGCACGTCGATCGCGGCGTGGTCGGAGAAGACCTGCTCGAAGAACGCCTCGACGGATTCGGGATCGGAGATGTCGCACGAGTACGCGTATGCCGTGCCCCCGGCGCGCTCGATCTCCTTCTTGGTCTCCTCGAGCTTGTCCAGCGAGCGGGCGACCAGGATCGGGATGCCGCCGGCCTTGGCGATCTTGAACGCCGCCGCCTTGCCGATGCCGCTCGAGGCACCGGTGATGATGACGGTCTTGCCGTTGACGGCGCCCTCGAACGAGCGGTCCTTGAACAGGTCCGGATCGAGATTGCGCTCCCAGTAGTCCCACAGCTTCTCGGCGTAGTCCTCGAGCGGCGGGATCTCGATGTCCGAGCCCTTGAGCGCGCGCGCGGTGTCGCGCGCGTCGAAGCTCGCGGTCAGGCCCGTGTACTCCATGACGGAGTCCGGGATCCCGAAGTCGGCCAGGAACTGCTTGCGGATGTCCTTGAGCGTCGGGAGCTGCAGCAGGAAGTGCATGACGCCCTTGGGCAGCATGTCCGTGATCTGCTTGTCGATGCGCATCGCGAACTGCGGTGCGTGGCCGGCGCGCGCGAACGTGTTCATCACGTCGCCGGCCTTCTGGGCCTTCGGGTTGACGAGGTGGAAGGCCTGGCCGTCGAGGTCGGGCTGATGGGCGATGTGGTCCATCGCGGCGGCCACGTAGTCGACCGGCACGATGTTCGTGTTGCCCCACTCGATCCCGATCAGCGGGAACCACGGCGGCAGCGTGGCGCGGACCTTCTGGATCGCCTTGAAGAAGTAGTAGGGCCCGTCGATCTTGTCCATCTCGCCGGTCTTCGAGTGACCCACGACGATCGAGGGACGGTAGACGCGCCAGGCGCCGGCGACCTTTGTACGTGCGATCCGCTCGGACTCGAACTTCGTGCGGTGGTAAGGATGCGTGAGCTTCTGGCCCTCGTCGAACATGTCTTCGGTGAAGTGGCCCTTGAACATGCCGGCGGCGGCGATCGAGGAGGTGTGGTGGAACGTGCCGGCCTTGACCGCGTTGGCCAGGGACACCGCGTTCTCGGTCCCGCCGACGTTCAGGGCGGCGTTGCGTTCCTCGTCGGCGGTCATGTCGTAGATCGCCGCGAGGTGGAAGAAGTGCTCGACCTTGCCCTCGAGCTTGGAGAGCTCGTCGCCGTTGACGCCCAGATTCGGCTCGCCGAGGTCGCCGAAGACCGGCTTGATGCGCTCGACGTCGCCGAACGCCGCCCACTTCTCCATCAGCGGGGCCAGCTTGTCGGCCGAGCTCTCGCGGACGAGCAGGTGGATCGTGCCCTCGCGCTGCTCCAAGAGCCGCTCGACCAGATGACGCCCGATGAAGCCCGTCGCGCCGGTGACGAAGTAGCTCATGTTCCTCTTCTCCCAGGTTCCTCGCTCAGAGCGGCGAACCCTATCGACGCGCGTCGAGCGGGGACGAGCCGCGGCCCTCGCCGGCGGCGAAGCGGGCGGCTCCCAGCGCGCCGGTGGCCACGCTGGAACGACCCAGTTCGGCTTCACGCGCCAGGCCGAGCGCCATCCCCTCGTGCAGGGCCTGACGATCGGACAACATGGTCTGCTGCGGGAAGGCGGCCAGCTGCTCGGCCAGCTCGAGCGAACGCGCGAGCGCACGTCCGGCCGGGACGACCTCGTTGACCAGTCCTATCGCCAGCGCCTCGTCGGCTTCGACGATCCGACCGGTCAGGACGAGCTCCAGCGCACGGCCCATGCCGATCACCCGGGGCAACCGCTGGGTGCCGCCGTCGATCAGCGGAACGCCGAAGCGGCGCTCGAGGAACGCGAATCGCGCGGTCTCGCTGCACACGCGCAGATCGGCCCACAGCGCGAGCTCGAAGCCGCCGGCCACGCACCAGCCCTCGATGGCTGCGATCGCCGGCTTAGGGGAGAACCGTCGGGTGAAGCCGAGCGGGCCGCCCGGCAGATCTTCGTCGAGGGTGGCGATCGCCTTCAAGTCGGCGCCGGCGCAGAACGCCTGGTCCCCGGCCCCCGTCAGCACCATCACGCGGGCGGCGTCGTCGGTGCAGAAGTCCTCGAAGGCCTTCAACAGCGCTGCCGCCGTCAGTCCGTCGATCGCGTTGCGCCGCTCGGGGCGGTTGATCGTGACGACCCGCGCGGCGCCGATCCGCTCCGTGAGGACGCGCTCGCTCATGGCCTCGGCCCCCGCGCCCGCCGGCCCAGGTCCAGCGCGACCAGCTCGTGCGCGCGCTCGGCCCAGTCGCACAGCACGGCCCGCGTCTCGCGCGGATCGACGATGTCCTCGACCGAGAAGCGCTCCGCGGTGCGGAACGGCGAGGTCACCGCGTCCAGCCGGGCCTGGATCTCCGCGTACAGAGCGACGGGATCCTCGGCGGCCTCGAGCTCACGCCGGTAGGCGGCCTGGATCCCGCCGGCCAGCGGCAGCGAGCCCCAATCGCCTGACGGCCAGGCGTAGCGGAGGTTCAGCCGCGACGAGTTGCCGTGCCCGGCGCCCGCCACCCCGAAGACCTTGCGGACCAGGATCGAGCACCAGGGCACGGTCGCCTGCCCGACCGCGAACAGCGCGCGTGATCCGCGGCGGACCGTCCCGGCCTTCTCGGCGTCGGTCCCGATGACGAAGCCCGGCTGGTCGACGAAGTGCACGACCGGGAGGTGGAACTGGTCGAAGAGGTCCACGAAGCGCGCGAGCTTGTCCGAGGCCTCCGCGGTCAGTCCCCCGCCGTAGTGCTTTGGATCGGACGCCAGCACGCCGACCGACCGCCCGTCCAGGCGCCCGAGGCCGACGATCAGCGAGCGCCCGAAGCGCGCCCCGATCTCGAAGAACGAGTCGCGGTCGAGCACGTCGGCGAGGATCGAGCGCATCGCGTAGATCTTGCGCCGGTCGCGCGGGATGACCGAGAGCAGTGCCTCCTCGCGGCGGTCCGGCGGGTCGGCGCAGGGGATGATCGGCGGCGCCTCCCAGACGTTCGACGGGAGATAGGACAGAAAGCGGCGCAACTGCGCCAAGGCGTCGTCCTCGTCGCGCGCCTCGTTGTCGACCGCCCCGGCGCGGGTCTGGGCGCGCGAGCCGCCGAGGGCCTCCTTGTCGGGCGACTCGCCCATGGACGCGGCGACGACCGGTGGGCCGGCCACGAACAGCTGCGACGTGCCCCGGACCATGACGGAGAAGTGCGAGCAGACCACACGCACCGCCCCCAGGCCCGCGGTCGGCCCGAGTGCCGCGGTCACCACCGGCACCGTCGACAGGTTCTCGATCCCGATCTCGAACCCCGGCAGGAACGGGACGTAGGAGAAGCCCATGTCTTCGAGCGACTTGACCGATCCCCCGCCGCCCGTCCCGTCGACAAGCCGGACCAGCGGAAGCTTCAGCTCGGCCGCCATCTGCTCGGCGTGAACCATCTTCTGCCAGATCGCGGCGTCAGCGGCGCCGCCACGGACGGTGAAGTCGTCGCCCTCGACGACGGTACGGCGGCCGTCGATGCGCCCCGCTCCGATGATGCAGTTGGCCGGCAGGAACGTCTCCAATGACCCGTCGTCGCCATACGTCCCGCGGCCGGCCAGCGCGCCTCGCTCGCGGAAGCTCCCAGGGTCGAAGAGCCGCTCGATGCGTTCGCGGACGGTCAGCTTGCCGGCCGCGCGCTGGCGCGCCACCCGCTCCTCGCCGCCCATCTCGCGCCCGAGCGCCTCACGCCGGCGCAACTCCTCGAGTTCGGGCTCCCAGGTCATCGGGGCGGACCCTACGCCAGCGTCGTTAAACGGCACGACCCCGGATGGTCAGGCCAGGGTCGCGCCGGGGTCACGAGGAGGGATTGTTCTCGCGGACCTCAGGATGCCGGCCGAACGACGCGCGGCTGTGAAGGTTTCGCTACCAGCCGCCGCGCAGGTCGGCGCGCAGCTTGCGCGCCTTTTCGGCCTGCTTGCGCTCGTCCTTGCGCTTCTCCAGGCGCCACTGCAGCACGGAGACCAGGAAGACGAAGAGCGGGAAGAAGCCGATGAGCAGGAAGCCGTAGTTGGTGACGATCTTGTCGTTCGTCTCGCCCCACCAGCCCTCGCCGCCGTCATGGCCGGTGTCGGTCTCCGACGCGAGCGCGGCCTGGGCCAGGACGGCCCAGACGACGGCGGAGAGGCAGAGCGTGCGGAGGACCCGGCGCATCGGGGCGGAGCCTACCATCGGGACCCGTCACATGGCCGCTGTCTGCCTCGCATCCGACCTCGCCAAGGACATGGTGGGGAATCCGCTCTTCCGCGGCGTCTCGTTCCGCCTGGAGCGCCGCGAGCGGCTGACGCTGGCCGGCCGCAACGGCGCGGGCAAGACGACGCTGCTGCGGATGCTCGCGGGGGAGACCTCGGTCGACGGCGGCGAGCTGGTGTTCGCCAAGGACGTCAAGCTCGCCCTGCACGACCAGCGCCCGCCCCGCGAACGCGGCATCACGTTGCGCGACTATGTCCTGACCTCGTGCGCGGAGTTGCTGGCGCTGGAGGAGAAGCTGGCGGCCATGGAGGCCGAGATGGCGGCGGGCGCCACCGATCAGGCCCTCTACGACCGTTACGCGCGCGCCCAGGCCCGGCTCGAGCACGCGGGCGGGTACACCTGGCGCGACACCGTGCTGTCGAACCTCAACGGCCTCGGCTTCCGCGAGGAGCACCTCCAGCGCGACCTGGCGTCGTTCTCGGGCGGAGAACTCACGCGCGCCTCGCTCGCTCGCGCGCTCGCGGGTGATCCGGACCTGATCCTGCTCGACGAGCCGACCAACCACCTCGACATCGAGTCGCTCGAATGGCTCGAGAACCACCTGCAGAACCTCGACGCCGCCGTTGTCCTGGTCGCCCACGACCGCTGGTTCCTCGAGGCCGTCGGTACTGCCGTGCTCGAGCTCGAGGCGGGGAAGGCCAAGTTCTTCAAGGGCACCTGGCACGCCTGGCGCGCCGAAAAGGCCCAGCGCGAGCTTGCGCTCGGGCGCGCGATCGAGAAGCAGGAAGCCGAGATCGCCCGCCTGGAGCGCTTCGTCGCCCGCTTCAGCGCCGGCACCCGCGCCAAGCAGGCCCAATCGAAGGCCCGCAAGCTCGACAAGATCGACCGCCTGAGCGCCGAAGCCAAGGACGGCGCCGGGCTCGGGTTCCAGTTCAAGCAGCCCGAGCGCTCGGGACGGGTGATCTTCGAGCTCGAGGACGCGACGGTGAAGATCGGCGAGCGGACGCTGCTCGACGACGCCGAGCTGTGGCTCGAGCGAGGGGAGCACGTGTCGCTCGTGGGCCCCAACGGTTCGGGCAAGACGACGCTCCTGCGCGTCCTCTCCGGCGAGCGCGAGCTCGACGCGGGCAAGATCCGCCGCGGGCACAATGTGACGCTCGGGCTGCTCTCCCAGCATGCCGAGGAGCTGCACGAGACCGGCAGCGTGATCGAGGCCTGCGTTCGGGCGACGGGCCTCAAGCCCAACCCGGCGCGCGCCCTGCTCGGCCAGTTCCTGTTCTCCGGCGAGGCAGCCGAGAAGCCTGTCTCGGGGCTCTCGGGTGGCGAGCGGCGGCGCCTGTCGCTGGCCTGCCTGGTCGCGGGCGGCGCGAATGTCCTGATCCTCGACGAGCCGACCAACCACCTCGACCTCGAGAGTCGCGAGGCGCTCGAAGCCGCGCTGCAGTCCTTCCCCGGGTCGGTGCTGCTGGTCTCCCACGACCGCGCGCTGCTCGACGCGGTCGGGACGCGCACCGTCGCGGTGGAGGACGGCTCCCTGCGTTCCTACGTCGGCGGCTGGCCCGAGTACGTGCGCATCCGGGCCGAACGGGCGGCGGATGAGCGGACCGCCAAAAAGGGCAAGCCCGCGGCCGCGTCGCCGAAGACCCCGGCCGCCGCGAAGCCGAAGGCCGCCGCCAACGGAGCGGGCGCCAAGCCGTCACGACCGAAGAACGCCAAGGCACGGGCCAAGCAGCTGGAATCCGACATCGAGCGCGCTGAGGCCGAGCTCAAGGCCGTCGAAGACGAACTCGCCGATCCTGGGCTATGGGCCGACGAGCGCAAGGCCCGCCGGTCCACGCGCCGCCACGAGCAGGCCAAGCAGGCCCTCGAGGCGCTCTACGCGGAGTGGGAGTCGGTCGTGTCCTGATCGCTTTCACAGGGCTTTCACGGAACAGGGCGGTTCTTGAGGGAACCTCGACGGTCATGGGAGAGGTCCTCGTCGCCGGAGAATTGGAGATCCGCCCGTCAGAACATCTTGCGCTGGCGCGCGGCCGGGTCCTGCGACTGTCCCTGCGCGAGCTCGAGGTGCTGACCGTGCTGGCCCGCCAGCAGGGCCGCATCGTGGGGCGCGAGGATCTCTACACGCAGGTCTGGGGCTCGAAGCTGCGGCCCGACGACCGGTCGGTCGACGTGTACGTTCACAAGCTGCGCACCAAGCTCGCCGGCGCGCTCCCCGAGTGGGACTTCATCCACACGCACTTCGGTTTCGGGTACAGATTCGCCGCGGAGCTTTCACAAAGCTTTCACACCTCGGCCACGGTTCGGTAACAGGCTGGCCCCATATGACTGAGACGCTCGGCTCATGACCAGAACCAGAACACGCATCCGCTCCCTGTGCGCGCTCGCCGCCGCCGCTTCCCTGGCCTTCGGCGTCGCCGCCTGTGGCGAGGACGAGACCTCCACGACTCCCGAGACGGGGTCCTCCGCTTCCGAGACCAGCCCCCAGGACCTGTCGGGCTCGATCGCCATCGATGGCTCCTCGACCGTCTTCCCCTTCGCCCAGGCCGCCGCCGAGCTCTTCAACGAGGAAGCTCCCGACGTCCAGATCACCGTCGGCCAGTCGGGCACGGGCGGCGGCTTCGAGAAGTTCTGCGCCGGCGAGACCGACATCTCCAACGCCTCGCGTCTGATCAAGGACGACGAGGAGGTCCCGTTGTGCGAGAAGGGCAGCGTGACCTACAAGGAGGCGCAGATCGCCAACGACGGCATCGCCGTCGTCACCAACAAGTCGATCGCGCTCGACTGCCTGACCGTCGATCAGCTCAAGTCCATCTGGAACAAGGGCTCGAAGATCAAAACGCTCAAGGACGTCGACGCCTCGTTCCCCGACGGCGAACTGGCCCTGTTCGGCCCGGGCACCGATTCCGGCACGTTCGACTTCTTCACCAAGGAGGTCAACGGAGAGGAGGGCGCGACGCGTGACGACTACGAGCCCTCCGAGGACGACAACCAGCTCGTCGCCGGCGTGGAGGGTTCCGAGAGTGGCCTCGGCTACTTCGGCTTCTCCTACTACGAGGCGAACGCCGAGAAGCTCAACCTGGTCGGCATCGACGGTGGCGACGGCTGCGTGAAGCCCTCCAAAGAGGCCATCCAGGACGGCACTTACACGCCGCTCTCGCGCCCGATCTACATGTACCCGTCCGAGAAGGCGCTCGAGCGTCCCGAGGTCAAGGCGTTCATGGCGTTCGTCGCCGAGAACCACGCCGCGATCTCCGAGGCGGCGAAGATCGTGCCGCTGACCGACGAGCAGGCCGCTGCGCTCAAGACCGTCGTCGGGAGCTGATGGCTTCGAGCCCCCCAGCCGTGAGCGCTTCGCCGGGACGGGTCGATCTGACCCGGCCCGGCGGTCCGCGCTCGACCGGGGAGGCCGTGATCCGCGGTCTCCTCTTCGTGGCCGCCGCGGTGTCGGTGGTCACGACGGTCCTGATCGTCTTCTCGCTGATTACGGAGACGGTCAAGTTCTTCGGGGACGTCGGCCTGTCGAAGTTCCTCTTCGGCACGAAGTGGACGCCGCAGCTCGCCGGAGAGCAGCAGTCCTTCGGGATCCTGCCGCTGCTCGTCGGGACGCTCTACCTCACCGGCATCGGGCTGCTCGTGGCCGTCCCCCTGGGCCTGCTGTCGGCGATCTACCTCGCCGAGTACGCACCCCCCCGGATCCGCAAGATCGTCAAGCCGGTGCTCGAGGTGCTGGCCGGCGTGCCCACGATCGTGTTCGGGTTCTTCGCCCTGACCTTCGTCACCCCGGAACTCCTTCAAGGGGTCCTCGGACTGCAGACCGAGCAGTTCAACCAGCTCGCAGCCGGCCTGATCGTCGGCGTGCTCGTGTTGCCGACGGTCGCCTCGGTCGCCGAGGACGCGATGTCCGCGGTTCCGGGCTCCCTGCGCGAGGGCGCCTTCGGGCTCGGGGCGAACAAGATGAAGGTGGCGCTGCGCGTCGTGTTCCCGGCCGCGCTGTCGGGCATCGTCGCCGCGCTCGTCCTCGGGGCCTCTCGCGCGATCGGCGAGACGCTGGTGATCCTGCTGGCCGGCGGCTCGGGGCAACTGCTTCCCGAGATCGTCACCGATGCCCGCGATTCAGGTGGTTCGATGGCGGCGTTCATCGCCTCGACGGCCACGGGTGACGCCCCCACCGGCTCGATCGAGTACGAGACGATCTTCGCCGTCGGGTTCTTCCTGTTCCTGTTCACCCTCGTCTTGAACCTCATCTCCATCCGGCTCGTCAACCGCTTCCGCCAGGTCTACGAATGACCGGTGCCCAGATCGCCGCCTCGGTCATACCGGCCCGCAAACGGGGCGAGGCGGTCACCGAGACGCTGTTCCGCTCGCTGCTCTACGGCGCCGTCGCGGTTTCGTTCATCGTCCTCGCGACCCTCCTGGTCGACATCGGCTCCGAGGGTGCGGGAAAGCTCTCGAGCGACCTCTTCCTCAACCAGCCGTCGAAGATCCGCCCGGAGACCTCGGGCATCCAGTCGGCGATCCTCGGGACGCTCTACCTGATGATCATCTGCGCCGTCTTCGTGGTTCCGGTCGGGGTGGCGACCGCCGTCTACCTCGAGGAATACTCCGACAACACGAAGTGGTGGAACCGCCTGATCGCGGTCAACATCCAGAACCTCGCCGCCGTCCCGTCGGTCGTCTACGGCATCCTCGGCCTGGCCTTCATCGTGCGCGGCCCGATCGGGATGGGTCCGGTGCTGCTGGCCGGCGCGATCACGCTCGGCCTGCTCGTCCTGCCCGTCGTGATCATCGTCGCGCGCGAGGCCATCCGCGCCGTGCCGCCGTCGATCCGCGAGGGAGCGCTGGCCCTCGGGGCGACCAAGTGGCAGACGATCTGGAAGCAGGTGCTGCCGGGGTCGATCGCCGGCATCGCCACCGGCGTGATCCTGGCGCTGTCACGTGCGATCGGGGAAACCGCGCCGCTGATCGTGATCGGCGCCGCCATCTCGCCACGCTTCAATCCCGACGGCCTCGGGTCCAAGTTCACCGCCCTGCCGCTGCAGATCTTCGGCTTCTCCAAGGACGTCGACGCGACCTTCTTGGAATTGGCGGCGGCATCCATCATTGTCCTGATGGCGATACTCCTGCTGATGAACTCCGTCGCCATCTTCTTGAGAAATCGCTATGAGCAGAAGTGGTGAGGAGCCAGACGTGCCCGAGAGCATGACCCGCAAGCCCGTGACCCCCTCACTCGCCGAAACCGCTGCAGCCGGCCCGTCGCCCCCGGCGTCGGCGTCCAAGGGAGCGATCTTCGAGACCGACGACGTGCACGTCTACTACGGCGACAAGCTCGCCGTGCGCCACGTGACGCTGTCGCTCGCCGAGAACGAGATCACCGCGCTGATCGGCCCGTCGGGCTGCGGCAAGTCGACGTTCATCCGCTGCCTGAACCGGATGAACGACCTGATCCCCGGCGCTCGGGTGACCGGTGTCGTCGACTACCACGGAGTCAACCTCTACGGCAAGGACGTCGATCCGGTGCAGGTGCGCAAGCGCATCGGCATGGTGTTCCAGAAGCCGAACCCGTTCCCGAAATCGATCTACGACAACATCGCGTTCGGTCCCCGAATCCATTCCCGCCCGCCCAAGAAAGGCGACCTGGACGAGATCGTCGAGGGTGCCCTGAGGCGCGCTGCGCTCTGGGACGAGGTCAAGGACCGTCTGAAGACCAACGCGTTCGGGCTGTCCGGCGGCCAGCAGCAGCGCCTGTGCATCGCCCGGGCGCTCGCGACGTCTCCGGACGTGATCCTCATGGACGAGCCGTGCTCGGCACTCGATCCGGTCTCGACCGGGCGCATCGAGGACCTCATGATCGAGTTGCGCGAGGACTACTCGATCGTGATCGTCACGCACAACATGCAGCAGGCCGCTCGCGTCTCGGATCGCACGGCGTTCTTCACCGTCCAACTCGACGCTGCCGACGGGCATCGCATCGGCGAGGTCGTGGAGTACGACCGCACCGACAAGATCTTCTCGAACCCGTCGGACCCCCGCACGGAGGACTACGTGACCGGGAAGTTCGGCTAGTGCGGCCTGTGGGTCTGCGGCTGCACTTCCAGGAGGAGCTCGCGCAGCTCGAGGAGCAGGGGCTCGGCGGCCTCGACATGGTCGTGAAGTCGCTGGACCGCGTGCTCGAGGCGCTCCAGCACCAGGACGTCGAGCTCGCCTCGATCGTCATCCACGACGACGATCGCATCGACGGGCGCTATCTGGAGGTCCATCAGGGCATCCTGTCGCTGCTCGCGCTGCAGGCCCCGGTGGCCGGCGACCTGCGGACCGTGGCGGCGATGCTGCACGTGATGAAGCACGTGGAGCGCATGGGCGACCAGTGCGTGAACATCGCGAAGCTGATCCCTCTGTCGGGAAACAACCCGCCGGTCGACGAAGAGCTGGTCTCCATGATCGGCCGGATGGGCGCCCTCGCGCGCTCACAGGTCCTGCAGTGTAAGCAGGCGTTCGCGCTGCGTGACGTCGCGCTCGCCGAGGATCTGGTGCGCCAGGACGACGAGCTCGATCGGCTCAACCGGACGATCTTCGGGCACGCGGTCCGCATCGGGACCGACGAGGACCGGCGCGAGTGGGCGATGCACATGATGCTCGTCGGGCGCGCGCTCGAGCGGGTCGGCGACAACGCCGTGGACATCGGTGAGCAGGTGGCGTTCGTCGTCACGGGCCTGTTTCGCGAGTTTTCGGACGCCTCGCGGGGCCCCGGGCGACCGTAGGGATTCCGCAAACGGGCGGTTTTCCGGTGAACAAGTTGTGACCGCCTGTATCTGACGCCCCCCGCGGCCGTATCTTGTGGGCAGATGACTGGTTCCCCCCAGCACCCGGCTGTGCGTCTGGCGGTCATCGACTCGGATTCGGGCTTCCTCCAGGTGCTCGGAAAGCGGCTCGAGGCGACCGACTGGCAGCACCGCGTCCTGGCCTCGCCGATCCCGATCGACGACCTCGTGGCGATGCGCCTCAACGCGCTCGTCGTGGACCTCGCCGTCCTCGGCCCGCAGGCCTGGAACTACCTGGAGAAGCTCTGCGAGCGCCTGCCCGGCCTCGCGGTGATCGTCTGCACCGGTCGCTCGTCGGTCGCCCAGCGCGTTCGCGGCCTGCGCCTGGGCGCCGACGACTGGCTGACCAAGCCCTGCCATCCGGAGGAGTTGATGGCCCGCGTCGAGGCCGTCGTGCGCCGTCGCAAGCGTGCCGAGGCCCGCGTGGATTCCGCCGCCGTGATGATCGGCGAGGTCGAGGTCCGCGCCGACCAGTTCCAAGCCTTCGTCGCCGGGGCGTCCCTGGACCTCACCCGCCGCGAGTTCGAGCTGCTCGACCTGCTGAGCGCCGCAGAGGGCCAGGTGTTGCCGCGCGAAGACATCTACCAGCGGGTCTGGGGCTACGCGATGGCCCGCGGCGACCGCTCCGTCGACGTCTTCGTGCGCAAGCTGCGCCAGAAGCTCGAGAAGTCCTCGCCGGGTTGGCGGTACATCCACACGCACTTCGGCATCGGCTACCGGCTGGCTGCGGAATCCGCTTCCGATGAGACGGTGATCCTGCCCGAGGCGGTCGACGTCACCGCGTCCGTTCAGGAGGTCGCGGCGGCCCCGCCGGCCCCTCCCGCAGCGACACGGCCGGGCGCCCTGCTCGCCGTCTGAACGACGAGCGGGGAATGGTCTGAGGGTTGACGCACGGCGGTCCGGGATCCGGCGCCGGATAGTCTGAGCACGTGTCCGACGGCTCCAAGAACGTCCGCAACGCCGCGATCATCGTCGCGATCGCGCTGGTCGTCTCGCAGGTCCCCGGAGGCCAGACGGCGACGTCGGTCATCGGCAATCTGCTCTCGCTGATCTTGCTCGGCGGCCTGGCGTTCTTCGGTTACCGGCTCTATATGGAGCACCGCGTGACGCTCGACGGTCTTGGCGACCGGCGGCGCGGCATCCTCTACGGGGCGATCGGCCTCGCGGTCCTGGCGGTCGTCGCGACCTCGCGGATGTGGAATGCCGGCGGCGGACCCGTCCTGCTCTGGTTCGCGATGCTCGGGCTCGCCTCCTACGGCGTGTTCATGGTCTGGAAGTCGACGCGCGAGTACTGAGAGGGCTGGGCGTGGCGGGAGCGGCCGCTGCGCTGTTTCGTGACATTTCTGCGGGAGGATCGGCACGTTCGCGCGTAGATCCGTGACACGGCGCGAGGCAGAGTCCCGCCCATGCGTGTCCTCCGCTCATCTGTAGGCCAGGCGAGTGTCGAGCTCGTCGCGGTCCTCCCGTGCGTCTGCCTGGTCACCGCGCTCGCGTGGCAGGTTGCGCTGGCCGGCCATGCGGCCTGGGCGGTTGCCGGCGCTGCCCGAGCCGCTGCACGCGCCACGGCGGTCGGGTCCGATGCCCGTGAGGCCGCGAATGCCGCCCTTCCGGTTGCCCTCGAGCGCCACTCGCGCGTGGTCGTCGCGCGCGACGGCACGGTCAAGGTGCAGATCCGGGTCCCGGCCGTGCTGCCCGGCTTCGGACTCGGAACGATCGTTGCGCACTCGCGCTTCGAACGGCAGGGCAGGTGACCGGTGAGGGTCATCGGCCGAGGCCGTGGCGGAGGACCGCCGGGCAGGCCACGGTGGAGTTGGTGGCCCTGATGCCGCTGCTCGGAGTGGTGGCAGCCGTCGTGTTCCACCTGCTGGCCGCCGGGACCGCGGGTGAAGCGGCCGGCCACGCCGCGCACAGCGCCGCGGCCGCGATGCTCCAGGATCGCGACCCTCAGGCAGCCGCGTTGGCAGCGCTTCCCGGCTGGCCCAGCGACCACGTCCGGGTGGAGCGCTCCGCCGGGCGCGTCGAGGTGTCCGTCCGCCCGCGCGGTGGACTCGAGGCGCTGGCCCGGCGCCTGACGGCTCGCGCGGTCGCCCATGCCGGCCCGGTTGGTCCGGTCTCACCGGGCGTCTTCTTGGGCGGCGATGGCGTCTCGAGCGATCCCCCACGCTCCAGGAACCGATGAGTCGTCTGCTCTCCTTCTTCGTCGCCCCTGCGGATCAGGACCAGGATCCTGAGCCGCTGGGCGCGACCGCGCGCCGTGACCACCGAGTTCCCTCCAAGACGGATCTCGAGCCGCAGGGCGCGACCGCGCTCCGCGGCCGTCCGGTGCCCGCGGAGTCGGCGAGACTGACGGTGGTGCTCGCCGCTCCGGCGATCGCGGCGGCGGCGGCGGGGCTCGCGGCCGCCGAGCGCCGCCTGGGGGCGACCGCAGCGGTCCTCTTCTGGCACTCGGGGCCTCCTCGCATCGTCCTGCCCCCGAGGAGAGCGGCGGCGCGGTTGGCCGCCCGACTCGCGCACCATGGCCTGCCGGCCCGTGCCGCGGGTCGCGTGGTCTGGGTTGCCCTTCCCGGAAACGCCGCCGAGGCCGCGGCCGTCGCGGCGCACGCGTCGATCACGACGGGTGCCCGGGTCGTGCTGGTGCTGGCCGGACCGCGGCACGCTGCGTTCGACGACCTCCTCGAGCGTGCCGACGAGCGCGTGGTGGCGGTAGCTCGGCGGTCGGACGGTCCCGCGAGGACCGGGGCGGACGACGCCGTCTGCAGCACGTCTTCGGGCATCCGGGCAGCCACGGTCGGGTCTGCCGCAGGGAACGACGTCCACCAGGACCTCATCACCGACCTCGCTGTCGCCGGCCTCGCCGGTTTCGGGCCGGTGCGGCGCCTGACCGTGCCGGCGACGCCCGGCGCCGGCTGGCTGGCCGCGCACGGCGTGGTCTGGCCCGGCGTGTGCGAGTCGAAGGCCCCAGTGGCGTCCTTGCCCGCTGCGGCGCCCGACTTCACAGCGGTGCCGACTCCAGACCGCGTTGGCGCTCGGCTTCCGGCGGGCGGATCGCTGGGCCGCGGAAAGGCGGAGTTCCTTCCGCCCTCGGCGGGCCGGTGATGCGCTGCGCGCGAGGACAGGCGGCCGTGCTGATCGTCGGTGCGCTGTGCGCGATGCTCGTCGGGGCGCTCGTGCTCGGTGGTGTCGCGCGCGGGATCGGAGCGAGGTCCGATGCCCAGCGGGCGGCCGATCTCGCCGCGCTGGCGGGCGCGCGCGCCCTCTACGAGGCCTACCCGCGACTGTTCGAGCCGGTCGGCGGCGGCCGTCGTGGGGCCAGCCTGGCCACGCGTGACTACCTCGAGTTGGGGCGCGCCGCAGCCACCCGCGTCGCCCGGGCCAACGGCGCGAGCGTCGTCGCGGTCTCTTTTCCGGACGGCCGGTCGATGGCGCCGGTTCGGATCCGGGTGAGCGTGGGCGTGCGAGTTGAGGTCCGCCGCAATGATCGGCACACCACCACGACCCTGCCGTCGACCATCGCGGAAGCCGAACTCGTACCCGGTGGAGGCGAGAGCGGATTGGCGCTGGCCGCCGGCGGTGGCTACTCAGGACCCCTGGCCATGCGGCAGGGCAAGCCGATGCGCCCCGACGTGGCGAGCGCTTTCGACCGCTTGATCGCCGCGGCGCGCGGCGACGAGGTGACGGTGCTGATCACCTCCGGCTATCGCTCCGACGCCGAGCAGGCCGTCCTGTTCGCCCGCCGCCCGGATCCACGCTGGGTCGCTCCGCCCGGGCGCTCGCTGCACCGCTACGGCACCGAGCTCGATCTCGGGCCGCCCGCGGCGTATGGGTGGCTCGCCGCGAACGCCCCGCGGTTCGGCTTCGCCAAGCGCTACGAGTGGGAGGACTGGCATTTCGGATACACCCGCAACGCGGCGTCGAGGCCGTCACCCGCCGCCGGGTCGTCAGATCCTGGTGGAGCGCGCCCCGACGGGGAGCTTCACAGGGTGCTGCCGGAGTTCGTTCCGCCGCGATTCGCCGCGGCGATCGGCCGCGCCGCGCAGCGCTGGAACGTCTCCGGGATCCTGCTCGCCGCGCAGTTGCACGTCGAGTCGGGCTTCAACCCGTTCGCCGTGTCCACGGCCGGCGCGCGCGGAATCGCGCAGTTCATGCCCGCGACGGCTCGCGCCTACGGGCTCTCAGACCCATCTGACCCCGCGGCCGCGATCGACGCGCAGGCGCACCTGATGCGCGATCTGCTGCGCGAATTCGCCTCCGTACCGCTCGCTCTCGCGGCCTACAACGCCGGCCCCGCCCGTGTGCGCGGATGCCACTGCATTCCGCCCTTCCCCGAGACCCGGGGCTACGTCGCGCGGATCATCGGCCTGATGACCGGCGCGGGGGAGGAGGGCGTGGGTGGGCTCAGCGTGCGACTGGTGCGATGAGTCGTCAGCGCGGGAGGCGCCGCACGGTGGCGGCACACCTGCGGGTCGCGGGCGCCACGAGGAGTTGCGCTCGATGCCCACGAGCCGGGATCCGGATCCGGAAGCGACCGCGATCACCGGTTCGGGCGCGCCGGATGACCACGAGGCGCCGCGGATCCCGGATGCCTCTCCGGGCCGTCAGGACCCGGGTGGACCGTGTGCAGGCGAACGGGCCGGTGACGATCCCCGAAACCACGCCGGCTCGCCGACTCACGCGCGAGAACCTTCGGCGCAGCGCAGGGATCGACCGTGGCGGCGTGGACTCGATCGGATCGGTGAGCGCTCCCATCGGCGAATACTGCGAGTCGGGCGGGGCCGGAGCCGCCGCCGGGACGGCCGTCGGCGTCGCGGTGGCCGCCGGGCCGATGGTCGGTGTGGCCGTCGCGGTGGGGCTGGCGGTCGCGGTGGGGCTGGCGGTCGCGGTGGGGCTGGCGGTCGCGGTGGGGCTGG
>Ga0136633_1000276_pt1 | contig 38740 bp, 36 predicted proteins | sample AntDrymeUQ832206_2_FD_105494 | JGI IMG/M metagenome (GOLD analysis project Ga0136633, IMG submission 105494) | Polar desert sand microbial communities from Dry Valleys, Antarctica - metaG UQ83 (22.06) | ecosystem: Environmental > Terrestrial > Soil > Desert | place: Antarctica: Dry Valley... | reverse complement strand
TCGCCCATTGCGCAATATTCCCCACTGCTGCCTCCCGTAGGAGTCTGGGCCGTGTCTCAGTCCCAGTGTGGCCGGTCGCCCTCTCAGGCCGGCTACCCGTCGTCGCCTTGGTGGGCCGTTACCCCGCCAACAAGCTGATAGGCCGCGGGCCCATCCCTAGCCGAAATTCTTTCCACTTCCCGAGATGCCGAAGGAAGTCATATCCGGTATTAGCCCCGGTTTCCCGGAGTTATCCCAGAGCTAGGGGCAGGTTGCCCACGTGTTACTCACCCGTTCGCCGCTGATCCCTCCCCGAAAGGAGTTCACCGCTCGACTTGCATGTGTTAAGCACGCCGCCAGCGTTCGTCCTGAGCCAGGATCAAACTCTCCATAGATGTCTATGACCTGCCCCGTACGCCGTAACCGACGGACGGTGAGGTGACACATAGAGCCGGTCCCCCTGGCAAGGGGAACCAGATTTGAGGCCTCCCCGCCAAGGGAGGCCTCGATCCTGGACTCGAGCAGACGTTGGCTTACATTCGTCTGTTCTTGTCCAAAGGAATCCTCACATCGTGGACCGGCAGCCCGGACGGGCTGACAGCGCCTCGATGCTACGAGGTTTTTTGGCACTGACTTTTTGGCACGCTGTTGAGTTCTCAAGGTACGGATGCGCACCTCTTCGGACCGCTGGGTCCGTCGTGGGGCAACCTGCGTAACGTTAGTCCGACCGGGTCCGACTGTCAAAGATGGCAGTCGTTCCGGCCGATCCCACCCACGACTTGCGTAGCCCTACCCGCAGGTATCCCTGCGCGCGGTGCCGGGGAGTGAGGTGGCCCTGCGGACCGGCCGTGATGCGTCCGGTGCTCCGTGGGGCGAGGCGCAACGATAGGGACGCGGTTGCGGCGCGTCAAGTCGTCTCCACGTGTGACGCCGTTCGTCTGCCGGACACTTCCGGTCAAGCCTGGCGAACCGCAGCGACAACGGCTTCAGCGAGCTCGTTCACCGTGGCGGAGGACGCGTCGAGGACGAGGTCGGCCAAAGCGGCATAGTGCGGCTCACGAGCCGCCGCGAGGGTACGCAGGGCTGATTCAGGATCGTCCCCGAGGCGGGCTCGGGTCCGGTCATCGGCGACGCGCTTCGCCAGCACTGCCGGGTCAGCCCGCAACCACACGACAAAGCCGCCATCCCTGACGAGGGCCCTACTGGCCTGGTCGAGCACGACCCCGCCCGCCACCGACAGCACGGCCGGCTCAGGGTCGTCGAGCGCCGCTCGAAAAGCCGCGACCTCCGCCGCCCGCAAGGCCACACTGCCCTGCTCCGCGAGCAGGGTGGCGCCGTCGAGCCCTGTCCGAGAGCGCAGCAGGTCGTCGTTGTCGACGTACGTCCACCCGAGACTCGCCGCCACCGCTGCGCCAACGCTGGTCTTGCCGGCGCCCATCAATCCGAGCAGCAGGATCCGGTCACGCACCGAAACGGACCTGGCGACGCTTGCCGCACTGGACGACCTGCCCCGCGAGCACGGACCGCGGGACGTCGTAGGCTCCGGCTAGCACCACACCGCCAGCCCGCACGGCACCGTCGTCGATGAGCCTGCGCGCCTCACTCGTCGAGCCCGCCAGGCCTGCAGCACGCAGCGCGGCCGGCAGGTGCACCGGGTCACCCTCGACGAGCTCGGCGTCGGCCACGTCGTCGGCCACGGCCCGGTCCCGGACCACGCGGTTGAAGTGCTCCTCCGCCACGACGGCGGCAGCGGGCCCGTGGTAGAGGGCGACGATCTCGCTCGCCATCCTGCGCTTCGCCGCCCCCGTCGATGGTCCGCCAGCCGACGCCATCGCCTCGACCTCGGCGATCTCCGCCGGCTGCAGATCCGTACACAGTCGCAGGTACCGGCCGATCAACGCGTCGGGCAACGACATGAGCTTGCCGAACTGTTGCGCGGGCGCCTCGCCGATCGCGACGAAGTTGCCTAGTGACTTGCCCATCTTCTCTACGCCGTCGAGGCCCTCTAGAAGCGGCAGGGTGAGCACCACCTGAGGCGGCTGGTCGTGTGCTCGCTGCAAGTCGCGACCGACCAGCAGGTTGTAGGTCTGGTCGGTGCCGCCGATCTCGACATCTGCCTGCACAGCGACGGAGTCATAGCCCTGCAGCAGCGGATAGAGAAACTCCACCAGCGAGATGGGCTGCTGCGACGCGAACCGCTGGGCGAAGTCGTCGCGTTCCAGCAGACGCGCGACGGTGAGCTCCCGGGCCTCCTGGATGACGTCGGTCATGGTCATCGAGGCAAGCCATTCCGAGTTGCGCCGGAGCTCGACGCGGTCCGGATCGAGGATCCGGAGCACTTGGTCGAGGTAGGTGGACGAGTTCGCCTCGGTTTCGGCGGCGGTGCGGGCCGCCCGGGTCGCCGCCTTGCCCGAAGGGTCCCCGACCTGCCCCGTGAAGTCCCCGATGATGAGCACCGCAAGGTGCCCGGCATCCTGGAACTGCCGGAGCTTGCGCAGCACTACCGCGTGCCCCAGCGTCAGGTCGGTCCCGGAGGGGTCAATACCGAGCTTGACCCGCAGCGGACGTCCGGCAGCACGGGCCTCGGACAGCGTGACGGCGAGTGCCCCGCCCGGCAGCACCTGGGCCGTCCCCGACTCCAGCCGCTCCAACGCGCGCGCGTCGCGGGGGTCGAGGTCGGCGAGCACGTCGGGAGACATGCCGCAGAGCCTAATGGTCGGCTCGTACAGGTTTGGTGTACGACGAACGCACGTCACCGGTTGGGCCGAATGGCGTAGCCGCGGCCTTCAGGAAGTCCTCAGATGCGCCGATGACCCGGGCGTGAGACGAGGCTCGGTCATGCGCGCGGGGCGCACCCGTGACGTCATGCTGCTCTCCTGCCTCCTCGCCGTGGGGTCGGCCGGCTGCCTGCGCACCATCCCCGTCGACCCGGACAAGCTCGGTGGCCTCGCCGCCACCACCCAGGTGATAGCCGCGGACGGCACGTTCATCGCGACGCTCGAAGCCGAGGAAGATCGACGGCCGCTCACGCTGGCCGAGATCCCCCGAGTGGTCGTCGACGCGGTGCTAGCCATCGAGGACCGGCGCTTCTACAGCCATGACGGCGTGGACAAGCGCGGCGTCGCCCGAGCCGCTGTCCGCGATGTCACTGAAGGATCCCTCGATCAAGGCGGGAGCACGATCACCCAGCAGCTGGTCAAGAACACGCTCGTCACTCCGGAGAAGACCCTCAATCGCAAGGTCCGGGAGGCCGCGCTCGCGCTCGGGCTCGAGCGGAGCCTCACCAAGGACCAGATCCTCGAGCGCTATCTCAACACGGTCTACTTCGGCCAGGGCAGCTACGGGGTCGGCGCGGCCGTGCGCACCTACTTCGGCCACCTTCCGGACGTGGTGTCGGTGCCCGAGGCGGCGATGCTCGCCGGGCTGATCCGCTCCCCGGTGCGCGCCGACCCGATCAAGGACCCGGCCGCGGCCAAGGCTCGGCGGGCGCAGGTGCTCGCGGCCATGGTGGCAACCAACGCGATCACCGCGCTGGAGGCGCAGGATGCCGGCGCCGACCCGCTCCCGAAGAAGGCGCACCGCGACTCGGTGCGCTACCCCGCAGCCTTCGCCGTCCAGGACGCCGTCACCGCTCTGCTCGCCGACACGCGTCTGGGCAAGACGGCCCAAGAACGCCAGAACGCGCTCTACCGCGGCGGTCTCACTGTCCGCCTCACCATCGACATGAAGCAACAGCGCCTCGCCGAGCAGTCCGTGGCCGCGGTGCTCAGTGACCCAGCCCACGATCCGCACGCAGGTGTCGCGGTCATCAAGCCGGGCGACGGCGCGATCACGGCGATGGTCGGAGGACGCGACTTCTTCTCCGCCCGCGACCCGCAGGCGCAGGTCAACCTGGCACGCGGCGGTACGACGAAGCGCCAGGCCGGCTCGACGTTCAAGGTGTTCACTCTGCTCGCCGCGATCGAGGCAGGCATCAAGCCGGAGGACAAGGTAGAAGCCGGCGCGAAGGCGTCGCTTCCCTGTCGGCACTGCCGTGGCGGGGTGTGGGAGGTCGACAACTACGAGGGCAGCGCATTCGGTCGCATCACGGTACGGGCCGCCACGGTGTCGTCGGTCAACACCGCGTACGCCCGCATCGTCGAACGCCTCGGCGCTGGTGATGTCGAGGCCGGTACGGCCAAGGTCGTCGCGGTGGCGCAGCGCCTCGGCGTGCGGGGACGCAACGAGTCACCGTTACGCGCGGAGCCGGCTGTCACTCTCGGCGCGCAAGAGGTGGATCCAGTGCAGATGGCAGCCGCCTACGCGACGCTGGCCGCCGGCGGTATCTACGCAAAGCCCTACGTCGTCGCTGAAGTTACGGACGCCGCCGGCAACGTCGTTCTGAAAAACGTGCCGAGCCGCAAGCGAGCCGTGGCGGTGGGCATCAGCGCAGTAGCGAACGACATCCTCCAGGACGTCGTGGAGAAGGGCACCGGCACCAAAGCCGCTCTCGCGCGGCCGGTTGCCGGGAAGACCGGGACGTCGTCGGCGTACCGCGACGCGTGGTTCGTCGGCTACACCCCCGACCTGGCCGCGGCCGTGTGGGTGGGTGTGCCGAGCAAGCAGGTGTCGATGACGCCCGAGAACGGCTTTCGCACCGTCGTCGCGGGAGGGACGTTCCCCGCCCTGATCTGGGGCCGCTTTGCCGGCCAGGCGCTGGCCGGGGTGCGCGCGAAGAGCTTCGAGGACCTCGATGGAGCCAGCGTCACTGTCGATGTCGACACCGAGCGCGGCTGCCGGCCGAACTCGTTCACACCGACGTACCAGATCGAGAAGCGGGTCTTCCTGCGCGGTACTGAGCCGACGAAGGTGTGCACCGAGCCGACCAAGCCGGCCGCCAGCACGGTGCCGTCACTCCTCGGGCTGCGGGCCGAACATGCGACGTCGTTGCTTGCCAACGTCAGCCTCGAGCTGGTGACCGAGACGGTGTACGACCCCAACTACCCGCCCGGCATCGTCGTCGGCCAGCAGCCCGCTTCGGGCACTCCGGTGGAACCGGGCGCGACGGTGACCCTGCGCGTTTCCGGTGGGCGCTCCGTCGCTGTCACCGTCCCCTCGGTGCTCGGCCTGGACCTAGAGAGCGCCCGCCGCCAGCTCGCGGTCGTCGGTCTCGCCGCGGACGTGCGCTACGCACCGTCGTGCACGGGCGGCGCCACCTGCGACCAGAGGCTGCAACGGGAAGCCGGCCGCGTATGGGGCCAGGACGTCACCTCCGGAGCGGAGGTCCCGGCCGGCACCGTCGTAGGGCTGGTCCTCGGCCCGCGGTACACGCCTGCTCCCCCGCGCCCCACGCCGACCGCATCACCGAGCGCTGATGACGGCGGAGACTGACGAACGACGCTCGCTGCGGCGCTAGTGTCGCGGGGCACTAGGTCGCGGCGGGTCGGAAGGTGCTCACGGTCGGGTCTCCGGTGATCCACAGCCGCCAGGGCAGCTCGGTCGCTGACCGGATGCCGACGCGCGGGCCTTCGCTGATCTGGTCGTCAGCCGGCGTTGAGCCGGCACCCAGACGTAGCACTCCGTCCGCCTTGGTCAGGTCAGCTCCGTTGATGTCCCCGGTGATGCCCAGCGCCTGGGCCAGGCGCGCCGGCCCGCGGGCGAGGTCGCGGTCCTTGCCGGGAATCCGGCGGCTCCGGGCCGTCTCGACGCCCTCAATAACCTCACCAGCCCGCACCAAAACGGCCGCCGGCACCTGGTCCGCTTCGGCGACGACGTTGAGGCACCAATGCATTCCATAGGTGAAGTAGACGTACGCATGGCCGGGCGGCCCGAACATCGCCGCATTGCGGGCAGTCTGCCCCCGGTGCGCGTGCGAGGCGCCGTCGTCGGCTCCGGCGTACGCCTCCACCTCGGTGACCCGCACCACCACTCGTCCGGACTCCGTGTCACTGACGAGGTGACACCCCATCATGCTGCGGGCCACCACGAGCACGGGTCGGGCGTAGAACTCGCGCCGGAACGGGGCGCCCACGAACACCCCGCCCTACCTCGAGTCGTCGTCGGTGTCGGAGCCGTCGCCGCTGGCCCACCGACGGTGTTGAGCGATCTCGTGCTGGGCGGCGGTCAGCTGGTCGTCGACCCGCTCCGGAGCGGTTCCGCCGTGCCCGTGTCGGGACGCGATCGCTCCCTCGACCGAGAGCACACCTCGCACCTCCGCAGTCAGATGCGGGCTGATCCCGGCGAGGTCCGTGTCACTGACATCACCGAAGTCGCAGTCGTTGGTGAGGCACCACACGACGAGGTGACCCACCGCCTCGTGTGCATCGCGGAACGCGACACCGCGCCGGACCAACAGCTCGGCGATGTCGGTGGCCAGTGCGAAGCCCACGGGCGCCTCGGAAGTCAGCCGCTCGACGTTGACCCGCATCGTCTCGATCATCCCGGTCATCGCCGGCAGGACGAGCAGGAGCGTGTCGATGGCGTCGAAGACCGGCTCCTTGTCCTCCTGGAGGTCTCGGTTGTAGGTGAGCGGGAGACCCTTGAGAGTCGCGAGGAAGCCGGCGAGATGGCCGATGAGCCGACCGGCCTTCCCCCGCGCCAGCTCAGCCACATCGGGGTTCTTCTTCTGCGGCATGATCGACGAGCCGGTGGTGAATGCGTCGTCGAGCTCGACCCAGTTGAACTCCCTGGTGCTCCAGAGCACGACCTCTTCGCCGAGCCGCGACAGGTGCACGCCGACGAGAGCCGCGACGAAGAGGAATTCCGCGACGAAGTCGCGATCGCTCACGGCGTCCATCGAGTTGGCTGCTGCCGCCAGGAATCCGAGCTCGGTGGCGGTGCTCACCGGATCGACCGGCAGGCTCGACCCGGCGAGCGCCCCGGCTCCCAGCGGCGACACGGCGGCGCGCTGGTCCCAGTCGCACAAGCGCGAGACATCTCGGCTGAACATCTGGACGTAAGCAAGCAGGTGATGGGCGAAGAGGACCGGCTGCGCATGTTGCATGTGCGTGAAACCCGGCGCCGGCACGCCGACGTGCGTCTCCGCCTGGGTGACGAGGGCAGACTCGAGCTCGGCCAGTCGCGCGCCGACGAGCCGGGCGTGATCGCGGAGGTAGAGCCGCAGATCCGTGGCGACCTGGTCGTTGCGGCTTCGACCTGCGCGGAGCTTGCCGCCCAGCGCTCCGAGGCGCTCGAGCAGTCCCCGCTCGAGCGCAGTGTGGACGTCCTCATCCTCTGCCGTCGGGCGGAACACACCGCTCGACGCATCACGGTCGAGGGAGTCCAAGGCGTCCATCATGCGACCGAGCTCGCCGTCGTCGAGCAGCCCGGCGCGATGCAGGACCCGGGCGTGCGCGCGCGAAGCGAGCAGGTCGTACGGCGCCAGCCGCCAGTCGAAGTGCACGCTGTGCGAGAGACGACGCACCGCTTGCGCGGGCCCTCCCTCGAAGCGCCCGCCCCATAGCCGAGACGCGGTTGCGGGACGCGTCAGGGGGGTGACGTTGTCGGCGACCGTCCTGTCGACGTGCCCGCCGCCTTCGGTGTTAGGGCTCACGCCGGGGAGTCTCCCAGACGCTCCTCGCGCGCCGCCCACACCCGAAGGGGCAGGCCCCACAGGTCGACGAAGCCCTTCGCGTCGCGCTGGTCGAACTTGTCCGCCGCGTCGTAGGTGGCGAGGTGGTAGTCGTACAGCGACGCGTCACTGCGGCGTCCGGCCACGGTGGCCGACCCGCCGTGCAGCCGGACCCGCACCTCTCCGGTGACGTGGCGAGAGGCATCGACGAGGAATGCATCCAGCGCACGCTTCAGCGGCGAGAACCACAGCCCGTCGTACGTCAGCTCGGCCCAGCGCTGGTCGACGGGCTTCTTGAACCTGGCCAGGTCCCGCTCGAGCGTCATGTCCTCGAGATCCTTGTGAGCGGTCAGCAGCGTGATGGCGGCCGGGCACTCGTAGATCTCGCGGCTCTTGATCCCCACCAGCCGGTCCTCGACGAGGTCGATGCGACCGACCCCCTGAGCGCCCGCGCGCTGGTTGAGCTCCGCGATCAGCTCGGCCAGGCCGAGCGCGCGACCGTCGAGGGAGTGCGGCAGGCCGTCGGTGAACCCAATCGTGACCTCGTCCGGGTCACGCGCCACCGTGGGGTCGCTCGTGTAGCCATAGACCTCTTCGGGCGGGCTGATCCACGGGTCCTCGAGCACCCCGCACTCCGCCGTACGACCCCAGAGGTTCTGGTCGATCGAGTACGGCGAGCGCTTGCTCACGTCGATGGGGAGCCCACGTTCGTCGGCGAAGGCGATCGCCTTGTCTCGCGTCATGCCGGAGTCGCGCACTGGCGCCAGGACCTTGAGGTCTGGGGCGAGGGCGGCGGCGCTGACTTCAAACCGCACCTGGTCGTTGCCCTTGCCGGTGCACCCATGAGCAATCGCACTCGCCCCATAGGTGCGGGCCGCCGCGATGAGGTGCCGGGTGATGAGCGGGCGGGACAACGATGACACCAGCGGGTACCGGTCCTGGTAGAGGGCGTTGGCCAACAGGGCCGGCGCGACGAAGTCAGTCGCGAACTCCTCGCGTGCGTCGACCACGACGGCCTCCACGGCACCGCACGTGAGGGCACGCTTGCGGATCTCCTCCAAGTCCTCGCCACCCTGGCCAACGTCCACGGCGACGGCGATCACCTCCGCGCCGGTCTCGGCAGCAATCCAGCCGATGGCGACGGAGGTGTCCAAGCCGCCCGAGTAGGCGAGCACAACGCGGTCAGTCATGACGGTCTTCTCTCCAGTAGGGACGTGCAGAATCGAGCGACCTCAGCGGTCGGCGAGCTTCACCAGGCGACGGACGAGGGCGGCGCCACCTGTGCTGGTTCGAGTGATCACCAGCACCGTGTCGTCGCCGGCCACCGTCCCGAGCACCTCGGGCAGCCCGGCCCGGTCTAGCGCGGAGCCGACGAGGTGCGCGCCACCCGGCGGCGTGCGCAGGACAGCGAGATTGGCGGACGAGTCGGCGGACACGAGGAGGTCGCTGAGCACCCGGCGCATCCTCTCCTCTGCCAGCGGAGATGACTCAGCGTCGACGGCGTAGACGAGGCTGCCGTCACTGCCTCGGACCTTCACCGCACCGATGTCCTCAAGGTCCCGCGACAGAGTTGCCTGGGTGACCGCAACTCCGTGCTCGGCCAGGCGCGCGGCCAGCTCAGCCTGGGATCGCACTGCAGACCGCGCCAGCAGCGCGGTGATCTGGGCCAGCCGGGCAGTGCGAGTCGTCGGTGATGTCGGCATTACCTTGACACCTCAACCGCTGCGCTCGAGCAGAAAAGCGAGCAAGGCCTTCTGCGCGTGCAGCCGGTTCTCTGCCTGATCCCAGACGGCGCTGTGCGGTCCGTCAATGACGGACGCAGCGATCTCCTCGCCGCGGTGCGCCGGCAGGCAGTGCAGGACGATGACGTCGTTGCGAGCCGCGTCAACAGCCTGGTCACCTAGCTGGTAGCCCTGGAACAGGGACAGCCGGCTGGCGGACTCTGACTCCTGACCCATCGAGGCCCAGACATCGGTGTAGAGGACGTCGGCGTCTTTCGCCGCTTCAAGCGGGTCTGACGTGACCACGACCGCGCCGCCGGTCTTGGTGGCGATTGCTCGGGCCCGCTTGACCACCTGATCGATGGGCTCATATCCCGGCGGAGTAGCGACGCGTACCCGCATGCCCGCCGCAGCCCCGGCGAGCATGAGGGAGTGAGCCACGTTGTTGCCGTCTCCGAGGTAGGTCATTGTCAGGCCGCTGAGAGTGCCGCGCCGCTCCTGAATCGTCTGCAGGTCGGCGATCGCCTGACATGGGTGGGCGAAGTCGGTCAGCGCGTTGACCAAGGGAACTGACGACGCCGCTGCCAGCCGCTCGATCCGATCCTGGCCGAATGTCCGGATGACGATCGCAGCGCAATAGCGAGACAGCACCATGGCCGTGTCTTCAAGGGTTTCGCCGCGTCCCAGCTGGGTCGTCGAAGCATCAATGACGACAGGGTGCCCACCGAGCTCGCTGACACCAACTTCGAATGAGACACGCGTGCGCGTCGACGGCTTCTCGAAGATGAGCGCGACCGCCTTGCCTTCGAGGATGCGGTCACTGCCAGTGCCATACCGGTTGACCTTGCGTCGCGCAGCATCCTCGAGGACCAGGTCGAGCTCGTCGGGGCTGAGATCGTCATCGACCAGGAAGTGCCGTGGGGTCGGCATCAGCTGCGCTCCACTCCGCCGGTGATGTGAGCGACCCGCTCGAGCAGCTCAGTGACGCCGAAGGGCTTGGCGAAGACATTGTCGTGGCCCAGCGCATCCCGCAGCGCCGGCACGGCCTCAAGCTTGCCGGTCACCACGACGACCGGGATGCCCGCGAGGTCGGGGTCGTTGGACAGCTCCTCGAGCACCCGAACCCCACCCAGGTCAGGCATCATCAGGTCGAGCAGCATGAGCGACGGTGGAGAGCTGCTGGCTTTGACCAGACCCGCGATGCCGTCGGAGGCGACCCGGACCTCGTAGCCCTCGCTGGTGAGCAGAGTCTGTAGCAGACCGCGAACACTGGGGTCGTCTTCGACGACGAGAATGGACGGTGGCATCAGCGCACTCCCTGCACACTCGGGTCCGGCTCGGTGCCGGATAGCACCTGGGTGTACGCCGCAATCTTGCGGATCTCGGCGTCGGTCAGCTTGCCTTTCCACCGCGGCATTCCCCGCAAGGGGCGGCCGCGAAGGATCTTGGCGACCCGCTCGTCGAACGTGAGCCCGGACAGGGTGCCCCCGCTGACGAAACCCGGACCCTTGATCGACAGCTGTCCGCCCTCCCCGGCGGGTCCGTGACACAAAGCGCAGTTGGTTTCGTAGAGCTGTCGGCCGGAGAACTGCGCGCGAAGCTCTGCCGACCCGTCGGTGCTTCGGCCGAACCAGCCACCCACGACATCGACCGGATTGGCATTGGCGCCGGCTTTGTAGCCGGCGTAGGAGAAGCCACCGAGGACGAGCACCACGCCGAGCAGTGCCGCCACGACAATCCGAGTACGACGGAGCGTTCGTCGAAACACGGGCTCGGCGGTCGCGCCGCCGAGCGCCGACCAGCGCATGGCGGACGCCGCGGAGGTCGCCGTACGGCGTCGTCGGGCCATGGGCCGACCCTATCCGGCAGCCGCGGGCTCGACTGCGACGGCAGCAAGCGCGGCAGGCAGGGCGCGGACGAAGGCGTCCAGCTCAGCGTGGGTGACAATCAGAGGTGGCGCGAGCCTGATCGCATCGGGCACCACCGCGTTGACGAGGTAACCGGCGTCGCGCAGCGCGCCCTCCACTGCCTTGGCGACTGGAGCGGTCAGCTGCACCGCGAGCAGGAGCCCACACCCTCGTACCTCCCGCACCAGCGGGTGACCGAGCTGCTCGACCGCCGTCCGCAGGTGGCGACCCAGCATCGCGGACGCGGCGACGAGACCGAGGTCCTCGATGACATCCAGTACGGCCAGCGCCGCCGAGGCGACCACTGGGTTGCCGCCGAAGGTGCTGCCGTGGTCGCCGGGGCGGAACACGTCGCCGGCCGACCCAACGCCGATGCAGGCCCCGATCGGCAGACCGCCGCCCAGGCCTTTCGCCATCGTCACGACGTCGGGCAGCACCCCCTCGTGCTGGAAGGCGAACCACTCCCCCGTGCGCCCAACGCCGGTCTGCACTTCGTCGAGGATGAGGAACGCGTCGTGCTCGGTAGTCGCTGCGCGAGCAGCCTCGAGGTAACCGGCCGGCGGAGTCACCACGCCTCCCTCCCCCAGAATGGGCTCCAGGATGACTGCGGCCGTCGTGGGTCCGACGGCCGCAGCAAGCGCGGCGGCGTCGCCGTACGGGACGAATGCCACGCCTCCCGGCAGGGGCTCGAACGCGGCTCGCTTAGCCGGCTGCCCCGTCACCGACAGGGCCCCCAGAGTCCGTCCGTGAAACGAGCCCACGGCAGCAACCAGCTCAACCTTCTCCGAGTGGATGGACCGACCGCGTTTGCGGGCCAGCTTGATCGCCGCCTCGTTGGCCTCCGCGCCGGAGTTGGCGAAGAAGACGCGACCGGGGGCGCCGACGTATCCGATGAGTCGTTCGGCCAGAGCGATGGCGGGCTCGGTGAGGAAGAGGTTGGAGACGTGGCCGAGCCGGCTGAGCTGGTCATTGACGGCCGCCGCGACCCGCGGGTGGGCATGCCCGACAGCGCACACGGCGATGCCGGCGATCAAGTCGGTGTAGGACCGGTCCTGCTCGTCCCACACCGTGCATCCCTCGCCCCGAACAAGAGTGATCGGCGCTTCGCCGTAGTTGTTCATCAGGGCGGCCCCGGCGCGGGCCCGGAGGTCGGCGCTCATGGGAGCACCATCGTGCCGACTCCGGCATCAGTGAAGACCTCGAGCAGCAGCGCGTGCGGCTCGCGGCCGTCCAGGATGTGGGCTCGGGGCACGCCGCCTCTCACCGCGCGGGCACACGCCTCCATCTTCGGCGCCATCCCCGCCGACAGCGTGGGCAGCAATACATCGACCTCAGCTGCCGTGATTTCCGAGATGACTGAGCTCGCGTCATTCCGGTTGGCGTAGAGACCTTCGACATCGGTGAGCACCACGAGCTTCTCCGCGCCGAGAGCCACCGCAAGCGCTGCCGCTGCGGTGTCGGCATTGACGTTGAGCACCTCTCCGCCGGCGTCTGGCGCGACGGTTGCGACAACAGGCACCCGGCGGTCGTCCAGCAGGGCCACCACTGCCGAAGGCTCGACCGCGACGATGTCACCGACGAGACCCACGTCGACCGCGACGCCATCCACTGTCGCCGTCCGTCGCTCCGCCGTGAACAGGCCGGCGTCCTCCCCGGACAATCCGACCGCGAAGGGACCGTGGGCGTTGATACTCCCGACGACCGCACCGTTGACCTGTTCGACCAGCACCATCCGCACGATCTGCATCGTCTCCGGCGTCGTGACCCGCAGCCCGCCCGTGAAGACCGACTCGACACCGAGCCGGTCCAGGTGCGCGGTGATCTGCGGTCCACCACCGTGCACGACCACCGGACGCAACCCGACGTACCGGAGGAGCACGACGTCCTCCGCGAAAGCGCGCTGCAGCGCGGGGTCATCCATGGCGTTGCCGCCGAGCTTGATGACGATGACCTTGCCGTGCAGCCGGGCCAGCCAGGGCAGGGCTTCGATCAGCACGGAGGCCTTGGTCCGGGCTTCGTCGATGCGGGTGGTCATGTGGAGTACGCCGAGTTCTCGTGGACGTACGCCGCAGTGAGATCCGTCGTCAGGACTGTGGCCGTCGATGTCCCCGCGTGAAGGTCGATGGTGATGGTGATCTCGCGGGGTGCCAACGCGACGCGCGCCGCAGCGAGGTCACCCGCCGCGACTCCCCCGACGCACACAGGCGCGCCGTTGAAGCTCACATCGACACGGTCGGGCTCGAAGTCTGCGTCGGCAGTGCCGAGTGCGGCGAGCACCCGACCCCAGTTCGGGTCCTCGCCATGGACCGCGCACTTGAGCAGTGCACTGCGAGCGACGGACCGAGCGGCCGCCACGGCCTGGCCTTCGTCGTACGCGCCAACCACTTCCACAGCTATGCGCTTGCTCGCCCCCTCAGCATCGTCGACGAGCTGAAGGGCGAGGTCGGCACACACGGCCGTAAGCCCAGCGACGAAGTCCGACCAGGTCGGCGTGCCGGGAGCTACCGAGACCTCGGATGCGCCCGAGGCCAGGAGTAGCACTGTGTCGTTGGTCGACATGCAGCCGTCGCCGTCCACCCGGTCGAAGGTGCGGGCAGTGGCCGCCCTCAGTGCCTCGTCGAGATGCGCAGCCGCGACATCGGCATCGGTAGTCACCACGACGAGCATCGTCGCGAGGGCGGGGGCGAGCATGCCCGCACCCTTGGCCATCCCCCCGATCGTGACGACGCCCGCGGCGAAGTCGAGTCGGGCGACCGACTCCTTGCTGACCCTGTCGGTCGTCATGATGGCTGTCGCCGCGGCACCGCCGCCATCCCGGTCGAGCGCAGCGACGGCTTGAGCGATGCCCGCCAGCACCGTGGGCATGGGCAGCCGGACGCCGATGAGACCGGTAGAGGCAACAGCCACATCGTCGACGGCGCAGCCCAGCGCTGAGCCCACCGCACCCGCCATCGCCGCGGCATCCTGCGCGCCTCCCGCCCCGGTGCACGCATTGGCGCCGCCGGAGTTGAGGACGACGGCACGGAGGCAACCGTCAGCCACCGCCGCACGGCTCAACCGGACAGGCGCGGCCTGTACGCGGTTGCGGGTGAAGACCCCAGCAGCCGCCGCCGGACCGTCCGCTACAACGAGAGCGAGGTCAGGGCGCCGACTCTCCTTCAACCCAGCCGTCACTCCGGCGGCTCTGAATCCTGCGGCGGCAGTCACGCTCACGGAGCGACTCCGCTGGCCGTGAGCCCGGCTCCCTCATCGAAACCCAGCGCCAGGTTGGCGCACTGCAGCGCCTGCCCGGCGGCCCCCTTGCCGAGGTTGTCGAGCGCGCTGACAACAACGGCGCGTCCAGCCTCGAGATCAGCGGTCACCTGAAGGTGACACGCGTTGCTCCCGACCGTCGCCGCGGTGTGCGGCCAACGACCGGCCGGTAATAAGTGGACGAAGGCCTCACCGTCGTACGCCGTCGATAGCGCGTCGCGAAGCGCGCGCTCATCGACATCCGGCCGGAGCCTGGCCGTCGACGTGGCGAGAATGCCGCGGGGCATCGGGGCCAGCACCGTAGTGAAGGACAGCGAAACGGGCCGACCCGCCGCCGCGCTGAGCGTTTGGACGATCTCAGGTGTGTGCTGGTGCGCACCCACCTTGTAGGCCGTGAGGTCACCCAGCACCTCACTGCCGAGCAGCGGCGCCTTCGCGGTGCGTCCGGCGCCTGAGGTGCCCGAGGACGCGACGACGACGACGTCCTCGGCCTCGACGAGGTCTGCCGCAAGCAGCGGCGCGAGGGCCAGGCTGACGGCCGTTGGGTAGCAGCCGGGCACCGCCACCTGGTCGGCGCCGGACAGCCTTACGCGCGCCCCGGTCAGCTCGGGGAGTCCGTACGGCCAACGGCCGAGCTCGGCCGGATGTGGATGCGGCGCGTCGTACCAACGCTCCCAGGCCGATGGCTCGGTCAGCCGGTGGTCGGCGCCGAGATCGATCACGCAGGACGCCCCAGCGGCCCGCAGCCCGGGGACCATGCGGGCGGACTCACCATGCGGCATCGCGAGAAATGTGACGTCAGCAGCCGCGAGCGCTACCGGATCCGTGGCCACGAAGACGCGGCGGGCGAGCGCAGGAAGATGCGGATGCACCTCCCCCACCAGGGTGCCAGCGTGGCTGCCGGCTGCCAGCACAGAGACGTCGATGTCCGGGTGACCGAGCAACAGCCGGAGCAGCTCACCGCCTGCATAGCCACTGGCACCCGCTACTGCTGCCGTCACACCCATGGCAGAAGTATTCACATAGACGTATATTTATACAAGCTGGGCCGGCCCCGGCGGTACGGGCGGATCTCCGGCGGTGACAGTCGCAGCCATTGATCCGTCATCGTCGGCAGCGTCGTCGTCGGGCAGCAGGACCTGCGCCGCTACCACCACGCCTAGGCCCAGGATGGCCAGCAGCACACCGGCCGGCACCTCGTCGTCGACAATGGTGGCCACGAGAGCGAAAACCCCGCTGAAGGCGAGCACCGTGCCCAGCCATGCGGTCAGCCGGCGGCGAGCCATCACTCCGAGCCAGAGCAAGCCTGCTCCCACGACGAGCACCGCGAGCGACGTGCCGACGTCACCCAGGTCTCCACCGAGTGCACTGACCGCCGTGAGCAGCGCGACGATGCCCACACCCTGGAACGGCGTCGCCGTTCCAGCCCGCTCGGACTGGTCCAGCACCGCAGCGACCGCCAGATAGCCCACCCCGAAGAGAAGTGCGATCACTCCTACGGCTGAACCGGCGCTGCCGACACCGAAGAAGAACGGAACTCCGAACAGCGATGGCACGATGGTTGACGGGTCGAACTCCTCGCTGTCGGACTCGAATTCGCTGTCCCCAGAACCGCTGTCGCTACCACCGCTGTTGGTGCCACTGAACGGCTCGGGGTCGAACTCATCGGGGATGCCATCGCCGTCGGTGTCCTCGGGGGCACTGGGCTCAGGCGCGTCCGGATCAACGAAGTCCGGGTCGAACTCGTCGGGAATGCCATCCCCGTCAACATCGTCGGGAGTCTCCTGCGCTGCGGCGACCAGGGTGGCCTGGATAGAGCTGGAACCCTCGAAGGACGAGGTGGAGCCAGTATCGACAGCGAGCACGGACAGCAGCAGCCACAGGCCCGCGAGGGCACCTGCGAGGAACACCGGCCGACCGCGGGTGGCACCGACGAGAAAGCAGGCCGCCCAGACCGCGGTCGGCACCAGGATGAACAGTGACGCGGCCGCCTTGAAACCGATCGAGTCCGCTGTCTGAAGCCAGAACCCCATCGGTGCGGCGGCGAGCAGGAAGGCGGCGGTCACTCCAGCCGCCGTCGCCGGGCCGCCGGGCAGCCGCGGGAGCGACACGACCAGACCCGCGACGGCCAGCGCCGCCAGGAGCCCGGCCACCAATGCCGGTGAGTCACCCTCATCACTGACCTTGGACAGCAGCACGACCACACCGAGAGTCACCAGCAGGCCGCCGATCACTCCGACGAGGGTCACCAGGCGCGGGCGTGGGCGCTCGGAGCGCCACAGACCCGTCGCATCGACCGGCGGGGGGCCGGCGGCGGACGACCACACGGTGGCAGGCGCCTGACCCGGCGGCGGGGACCACTGGTCGGCACCGGATGGCGACTGAGGAGGTCCGAAGTATTCGCTCATGTCCGCGAGGGTAGGGCTCGGTGTTCGCCAGAAGGCGGAGGCAGGGCCGATCAACTGCGCAGCGCCGCTCCGGTTCGCTTGATTGCCTGCGCGACCGCCGCATCTCGGAGGTCGTTGACGGCGTGGTCAGTCAACGTCATGTCAGCTGAGCGGAACCGCAGGGAGTAGGCCAACGACTTCGACCCGACCGCGACCCGATCCCCGGCATAGACGTCGAAGAGTCGGATCATCTCGAGCAGGGGGCCGGCACCGGCACGCAGCGCTGACTCCACCTCCGCAGCAGGGGTCGCGGCGGCAACAACGAGAGCGACGTCAACAGTCGCTGACGGGAACATCGAAAGATCGCTGGCCCGCACGGTACGCGCTGCATGCTTGACCAAAGGAGCCACCTCGATCTCCAGGGCGACCGTGGCACGAGGGAGCCCGAGAGACTCCACCACTCGGGGATGAAGCTCGCCGGCGTGGCCGATCACAGCGCCGTCGACAACCAGCTCCGCACACCGTCCAGGATGCCAGGGCGGCCGGTCGCCTCGTCGCACGTCCAGCGGCGCCGAGGTCGCGGCAGCGACCAGCCGCGCCAGCTCGATCGCATCGCTCCAGGTGGACCCACGTCCTGGCCCCCACCAGCCTGCTCGCTCCCGTGCCCCGGTGAGCACTACCGCGACGCACTCCCGCTCATCTGGCAGGGACAAATCCAGCTCGGCCAGCTCATCGGCGCTCGGTCGACCAGCGACGGAAGGGCGCGGTGGCACGCTGCGATCAGGCCGGTCGCGGAACACTGGACCGAGCTCGAAGAGGGCCAGGTCGGGTCGTCCACGACCGACATTGCGCAGCGCCACCGAGAGCAACCCGGGGAGCAGCGTGGTCCGCAATACCGGTTCGGCGTCGTTGACGGGATTGGCGATGCGCGGCGCGCGACGCCGCTCGTCCTGCGCTGCCAGCCCCAGGATGTCCAGCACCGCGGCGCTCATGAACGGGTAGGGCGTCACCTCGGTGCAGCCAGCGCCGGCGAGAGCTGAGCCGATCCACCGTCGGGCCCGCTGGTGCACGGTGAGGCCTCGGCCCGCCGGGGCGGCGGGCAAGACACTGGGCACCGTGTCGTACCCCTCGAGCCGAATGACCTCCTCGGTGAGGTCGACGGGCTCGGTGAGGTCTGGCCGCCATGACGGGGGGACGACCAACAGCGGGTCGGTCCCGTCGACCTCGCAGCCGACGTCGACCAGTCGCTGGCGTACGACGGAAGCGGTGTAGTCACGCCCTGCGCGTTGGGCCGGCAGGGCGACCGCCATGGTGATCACCGGCCGCTCGCGTCGGTGGTCAACATCGGAGTGTGCGTCGTCAAGCATTCCACCGCCGAGCTCAACCAGGAGCTCCAGGGCCATCTGGGCCGCCGCGGGCGCGAGGTTCGGGTCGACGCCACGCTCGAAGCGCTTCGACGCTTCGCTGACCAACCCGTGACGACGCGACGTGCGCCCGATCGCAACGGCGTCGAAGTGTGCAGCCTCGACGAGGACGTCCGTCGTCGCGGTCGTGACCTCGGTCGCCAGGCCACCCATCGCTCCGGCAAGGGCGATCGGCCCGCTGTCATCGGCGATGCAGAGATCCTCGGTCGACAGATCGCGGTCGACGTCATCGAGGGTCCGCAGTCGCTCGCCCGGGCGCGCACGCCGTACGACGATCGGACCGCGGACGGCGCTCGCGTCGAAGGCGTGCAGCGGCTGACCCAGCGCCTGCATGACGTAGTTGGTGACGTCGACGACCAGGGAGATCGGGCGCATGCCGGTCAAGGTGACCCTGCGCTGGAGCCACAGCGGGGCGAGCGCCCCAGGGTCGAGGCCGCGAATGGCCCGAGCGACGTATCGCTGGCAGCCGAGCACATCGTCCACCGTGACGGGATGACCGCCCGTCCCACCGCTGGGCGCCACGGCAGCTCCCGGGTCGGACAGCGGCAGATCAAAAGCCGTGGCGACCTCCCGCGCGATCCCGCGGACCGAGAATCCGTAACCTCGGTCAGGAGTGACCGCGATGTCGAGAACCTCGTCGCGCAACGAGTACAGCTCGGCCACATCGGCACCGAGCGGAGTGCTCGGGTCGAGCACGAGGATCCCAGTGTGGTCCTCCCCGATGCCGAGCTCGCGGGCCGAGCAGATCATGCCGTCGGAGATGCGGCCATAGGTCTCTCGGGCGGTAATCCTGAAGTCGCCGGGCAGCAGACCTCCGGGCAGGGCAACTGCCACTCGGTCGCCGGCGGCGAAGTTGCGTGCCCCGCACACGACGGAACGTTCCCCGTCAGCCATCATCAACCGCACGAAGCGGATCGGCTTCTTGTAGTCGGTCAGCTCCTCGACCGCGAGCACTTCGCCGACCACGACGCCCTGCACGTCATGGCCGACCTGCTCGACCTGCTCAACCTCGAACCCGGCACGAATGAGCGCTTCGGCGACCTCGCGGCCGGAGGCGTCGACGGGTACGAGCTCGCGCAGCCAGGACAGTGGCACGCGCATGTCAGACCTCCATCCCGAACGGCTCGGTGAACCGGACGTCACCGTCGAAGAGGTGACGAAGATCCGTGATGCCGTGCCGGAACATGAGCAGCCGGTCCAAGCCCATGCCGAACGCAAATCCGCTGTACCGATCTGGATCGACACCGCACGCGCGGAGCACCCTGGGGTGAACCATGCCGCAGCCCCCCCACTCGATCCAGCCCTCGCCCGCACACGTCCGGCACCCCTCGGCCGCACCAGCGCAGACGAAGCACACCAGGTCGACTTCGGCCGACGGCTCGGTGAATGGGAAGTACGACGGCCGCAGTCTCGAGATGATCCCCGCGCCGAACACCGCCTGAGCCAGCGTGTCGATGGTGCCTCTCAGATGGGCCATGGTGAGGCCCTCGTCGACAGCAAGGCATTCGAGCTGGTGGAACACCGGCGAGTGAGTTGCATCGATCGGGTCGTTGCGCACCACTCGGCCAGGTACGACGACGTAACACGGAGCGCCGCGTTCGAGGAGTGCACGGATCTGCACCGGCGAGGTATGCGTTCGCAGGAGTCGGCCGTCTCCCGGCGGGTCGAGGAAGATGGTGTCCTGCATTGCTCGGGCCGGGTGGTCAGCGGGCATGTTGAGCGCGTCAAAGTTGTGCCACTCAGTCTCGACGAGCGGACCCTCAGCCACCTCATAGCCCATCGCGGTGAAGATGTCGGCCACCTTCTCCTGCACAAGAGTCAGCGGATGCCGTCGTCCCCGCGGCATGCGGTCCCAAGGCAGGGTGACATCGACCGCTTCCTCCACCAGCGCTCGCGCATCACGCTCGTCCGCCAGCGCCGTACGACGCTCTGCGTACGCGCTTTCCAGCGCTGCCTTGAGCTCGCCGACCCGCTGGCCGGCATCCTTGCGCGCCTGCGGCGGGAGCACCTTGATCTCGCGATTGGCCAACGCCACCGGAGAGCGGTCGCCGAGGTGGGCCGTTCGGGCAGCCGTTAGGGCATCGAGATCGGCCGCGGCAGCGAAAGCGTCGAGGGCCGCGGTGCGCGCGACCGCCAGCAGGTCTGGAGCCAGCGCGGCTTTGGTCACCGGGTCGTAGTCAGGCACGGCGGAGAGCGCTCCCTGTCGTCGGTGGTGATTCGGTCGTCGGTGGTGACTCGCCGAACGAGTCGGCTGCGCCAGATGCACGCCCTCCAGGACGTGCGCGCAGCATATGCACGGACTGGAGGGTGCCCGCCGTCAGGTCTCGTAGGTCGGGACTCCGGCGGGCAACGTAAATCGAAACTCAGCTCCGCCGCCGGCGGAATGCCCCGCGGCGATGTGCCCGCCGTGCGCCTCGATCAGTCCCTTGGTGATGAACAGGCCAAGCCCGGTGCCCTTGCGCCGGCCACCGTCCGCCTGCTTCCAGAACTTGCCGAAAACGCGCGTGAGCAGCTCATCGGGGATGCCCTCCCCTTCGTCGCTCACGACGACCTCCGCTCCGGCCGGACTGCCATGGACCACGACAGTGATGGTGCCGGCGCCGTACTTCAACGCATTTTCGATGAGGTTGCTGAGAACCTGGTCGAGCTTGTCCGGATCGAGCCACATCTCCGGGAGCTCGCCATCCTCGACGAGGACGAAGCGGCTCTCGGGCTCGCCGGAGACGACTCGTCCGGCGAACGTACGACGGATCGCGGCGACCACGTCGACGACTTGACGACGGAGCTCGAGGCGGCCTGCGTCAATGCGGGAGACGTCGAGGAGATCTGCCAACAGCCGGGTGACCCGGTCGGCGTCGGCGTTGACCGTCTGCAGCATGACCTTCTTCTGCTCGTCGCCGAAGCGGTCCCACTTGGCCAGCAGCGTCGCGGTGAATCCCTTGACGCTGGTCAGCGGCGAGCGCAGCTCGTGGGCGACGGTCGAGATGAGATCTGCTCGGCTCCGGTCGACGCGCTCTCGTGCGGCGGCATCGCGGAAAGCTATGACGAGTCGGACAACCCGACCCGCGTCACGCACGTACCGCGCGGTGACCAACAGGTCATGCCCGTCGTGGTCCCCCCCTTTGACCAAGGTCAGCTGGCGTTCCGGCTGGCCACTGCGGATCGTCAGGCCGCCGTAGGGGTCAGTGCACGCCCACCAGTCGTTGCCCGCCGCGTCGATAAGCGGGATGACATCGCGGTAGTGGCGTCCTACCACCTCACCACCTGCGCGACCGAGCAAGCGCGCGCCCGGTGCGTTGACAGTGATCACGGTGCCGGTGTCGTCGGCCACGAGCACGCCGTCGGGAAGGTCGTCGAGCGACACGATCTCTGACCCAGGCGTGCTCACGTCCGACATCCTCCCGCAGCGCGCTGCGATTGCGCACTAGCGTAGAGGCACAATGCCGCTGCGGTGGCCAGGTTGAGAGACTCGGCGCGCCCATAGATCGGAACAGCCACCGTCCCGTCGCAGTGCGCCAGAACCTCCGAGGGCACTCCGTGCGCCTCGTTGCCGAACACCCACGCTGTCGGGACGCCAAGGCCGGCATCGTCTAGAGCGAGGTCACCGTCGGCCGCCGCCGCCAGCACTCGCAGGCCGGCACCACGGAGCGCGTCGATAGTGGCGATGGTCGGCGCGCCGACCACGAAGGGCACATGGAAGATGCTGCCAGCTGAGGCTCGGGCGCATTTGGGGTTGTAGGGATCGACCGAGGAGTCGGTGAGCACCACCCCGTCCACTCCGGCAGCGTCGGCCGATCGAAGCACCGTGCCCGCATTGCCTGGATCCCGCACCTGGGCTAGTACAGCGACGAGTTGCGGTGATGCGCCGCAGATGCGCTCGAGCGGCACGTCGCGGAAGCCGGCGACGCCCACCAGCCCCTGCGGAGTGACGGTCTGAGTGAGCTGATCCATCACGGCGCCACTCGTGACGTGCACCGGCACATCCGCGGCCCGGGCCCGATCGAGCAGGCTCGACAGGCGCGCCGCCGCGTCCTCCGTGGCGAAGAGCTCACGCAGCGCGCCGGCCTCGCCAAGCGCTTCGGAGACCCCCTGGGGACCCTCGACGAGGAAGAGCCTGTCGTCGTGTCGGAAGGCGCGCTTGAGCAAGCGACGCGCCTTGGCCACCCGCGGGTGGCGGGGGGTCGTGATGACCGCTCCGCTCCCGTGTGCGGTGATCACGTCTACGCGGCGGTGCTGCCCGAGCTGCTGGGGAGGCTGGCCTTGGCTACCGCGACGAGTGCAGCGAACGCCGCCGCGTCATTGACCGCGAGATCGGCGAGGACCTTGCGGTCGACCTCGACGCCGGCGGCCTTGAGGCCCTGGATGAAGCGGTTGTACGTCATCCCGTTGAGCCGCGCGCCGGCGTTGATGCGCTGGATCCAGAGCTGGCGGAAGTCACCCTTGCGCGCACGCCGATCACGGTAGGCGTACTGCATCGAGTGGAGCATCTGCTCCTTAGCCTTGCGGTACAGCCGCGAGCGCTGGCCGCGGTAACCGCTGGCGCGCTCGAGGACGACGCGGCGCTTCTTCTGGGCGTTGACTGCCCGCTTGACGCGTGCCACGGCGGATCTCCTTGAAGTTGGTGGGTCGGAAGCGGACGGGGTGGTGCGGGTTAGCGGCCGAGCAGCCGCTTGATCCGCTTGCGGTCAGCCGGAGCGACTTCGACGGTCCCGTCGAGGGCGCGGGTCAGCGAGCTCGACTTGTGCTCGAGCAGGTGCCGACGGCCAGCCTGCTGGCGAACGATCTTGCCGCTGCCGGTGATCTTGAAACGCTTCGACGTACCGCTGTGGGTCTTCGCCTTGGGCGTCTTCTGCTTGGCCATCGCGTGGTCCTCGGGTCGGTGGTGCGCGGGAGGTGCTGGTGTAACGGGTGAGCTATGCCTGCGCCGGAGCTTCGGCGGCTGCCTCGGCGAGTGCTTCGGTGGGGATGTCGTCAGCGAGCTCGGTCGGTGCGGCGGCGCCTGCCGCCTCATCGTCTCTAAGCGCCTTCACGTTCTTGTGCGGGGCCATCACCATGATCATGTTTCGGCCGTCCTGCTTCGCCGGCGCCTCGACGAAGCCGAGGTCGGCGACGTCCTCCTCCAGGCGGCGCAGCAGCTTGAGGCCGAGCTCTGGTCGCGACTGCTCGCGACCTCGGAACATGATCGTCACCTTGACCTTGTCACCGGCCTTGAGGAATCGCACGACGTGACCCCGCTTGGTCGCGTAGTCGTGCGGGTCGATCTTGGGCCGGAGCTTGATCTCCTTGATGACCGTCAGGATTTGCTTCTTACGGGCTTCCCGAGCCTTCTGCGCGTTCTCATACTTGAACTTGCCGTAGTCCATGACCTTGCAGACCGGCGGGCGGGCCATGGGCGCGACTTCGACGAGGTCGAGGTCGGCCTCCTGCGCGACGCGCAGGGCCTCGGCAATGGACACGATGCCCACCTGCTCACCCTCGGCTCCGACGAGGCGCACCTCGGGAACGCGGATCCTGTCGTTGATGCGGGGCTCGACGCTGATGGGGCCTCCTCGACCATGCTGACAATGTGTCGACCGGATGTGAGGGCCCACAAGGAAGAAGGCCCCGCGATCGTGCTCACGGGGCCCCACATCGGCGTACGGCGTGACGACACCGGCGCACGCAGCGACGCGTGCACGGCAGACGCCGCGCCGACCGAGACCCGGCCACCTCGCGGTGAGAACGGGTGGGGAGCGGGGCTCCCGCTTGCATGCCGGGCCCGAAGGCCCAGCCGGTCAGTCGCCAAGACTACCAGAGGCCGGCGGCGCTACCTCGAAGTGACCTTTGATCAAAGATCACTTCGAGGAGCGGACGAAAAGGACCGGGCTAACGGACGGTGAGGGTCAGGGAAGCGGAGCCGCGGCGGGTGCCCTGGCGGGCTGATGTGTAGACGACGTAGGCCGCGGTGCCCGTCGGCAGCGTTGCACTGATACTGAACTCACCACCGGAGGTCGTCGTGGTCTGGCCCAGATAGGTGTAGCGCCGCGATGCACCGGACCCGGTGTAAACGCCGAGGCCGACCGGAGCGCCGACGTACGCCGGGAGCAGCCGTCCGGTGAATATCGTTGTCGACCCCACCGTCGATCCCGCGGCGGGTGAGGTGACCGTCACCCGGGCGTTGACCAACACCAGCGCACGGTCGGAGGCGAGGTTGCCGACTCGCGCGACGTAGGCAGTCTGGACGTTCGGCCCGACCACCAAGCTGACCGCCCCGGACTCGTCGCTGAAGCCGGTGCCGATCGAGGAGTAGGACGACTCGCCGTACTTCTTGGCGAAGAAGGTCACCTCGACATCGGGAGCGCCGGCTCCGGCCGCGTCCTTGACGGTGCCCAGCAGAACAGGCGTGTTGCCAGCAGTGACCACCGGGACATCGAGACGCAGGCCGATGGTTGATGGCGGCGGCGGGACGGCAACAACCCCGCACAGCGAGCGCCCACCGGAGTCGCCGGTGGCCTTGGTCGCTGCGTCAGGGCCGGTGCCCGTGGAGCCGTCGGCGTTGGTGAAGGAGTAACGGGCCGGGATGTTGGCCAGGTTGTCCGGCGCCGCGTGGATGACCAACGCACCGCCGTCGGCGTCCAGCACCTGGGCGAGACTGTAGGCGTCGGTGTCGAACTCGGCTCGCGCCTTGCCGTCGGCCGTAGCGAACAGTGCCGGCATGTCGCCGGCATGCTTGCCGTGGTCGTTGCCGCCAGCACCGAGGTGACCGCCTGCGGACGTGAAAGGACTCGCGGTCGTCCCGTCGCACTGACCGACCGAGTGGACGTGAAAGCCGTGGAAGCCAGGGGTGAGGCCGGATGCGTCGACGCTGACGTGCACCCGGTCGCTGCCCACCGCGTTGAACCGGACGATTCCCGCCGACCCGCCGGACGGGGTGCGAAGCACGGCGCGGGCGGCGCGGCTCCGGGTAGCGTTGACGAACATCGGGCCGGCATTCTCGGTCGGCAACACGCCACAGGCGAAACGCGCTCCGGCGTCGCCCGTGGCCTTGGTCGTGGTGTCCGGCCCGGTGCCGGTCGACCCGTCCGGGTTGGTGAACGTGTAGCGAGCCGGGATGTTGCCCAGGTTGTCCGCGCCAGCGTGCACGATCACGGCCGCTCCATCGCTGTCCCTCAGGGAGGCGACCGTGAAGGCGTCAGTGACGAAGTCTTCGGTCACTGCCCCGTCGGCGTTGGCATACAGCGGCGGCATGTCACCGTCGTGAGCGCCGTGGGTCGCCGAGTCCGGGTTCCAATGACCACCCGCGGAGCTGAACGGTGTGGTCGTGGACCCGTCGCACTGGCCGACCGAGTGGACGTGGAAGCCGTGGAAGCCAGGGGCCAGCCCACTCGCCCGGACGCGCACGTGCACCTGACCGTCGCGCTCGGAGAGCAATACGGTGCCCACATCCGCGCCGGCCGCTGAGCGCAGAGTGATCTGGCTCGCTGGCACCACGACCGGGCTGGCGCCGGCTGGCGTGGTGGCGAAACCTCCCCCGCCCAGTGCGACGAACGCGACAGCGGTGATGATCGAGCTGGTACGGCGCATGGCAGGACTCCCCCACGATTGAGTGACGCAACGCTACTCACCTGTCGGTTGGCGGGTCTAGATCGGTTCGCCGGTGGTCTCCGGGAGTCGCGCTGGCGTCATCCGCAGCACCCGAAACCAGGTGTTCACCGCGAGGCCGATGCCCGCCGTATAAAGCAGCGTGCCGATGCCGAACGGCCCGCCGAGGAGGAGACCGAGCGCCAGCGCGACCACCTCGACAGCCGTGCGAGCCAATCCCACCGACCGACCGGATCGCACATGCAGGGCGACCATCAGACTGTCCCGCGGTCCCGCTCCTAGGTGGGCACCGATGTAGAGAGCAGCACCGAAGCCGATGACCACGATGCCGGCAAGAAGGACGCCTACTCGAATCGTCAGCGCCCGGTCGTCCAAGCCGTCCAGCCAGCCTGCGTCGAGGAGGACGTTCTCGACCGCTCCGATCACAGCGATGTTGGCGAACGTCCCGACCCCGGGCCGGACTCCGCCGAGCACGACGCCAAGGAACAGAACCACCAGCCCGACGCCCTGTACGACGTAGCCGAACGGCACGCCGAGTCGCTCCGCCAGGCCACCGTGCAGCACGTCCCACGGTGAGACGCCCAGACCAGCCTGCAAGGTCATGACGATGCCCACCGCTGACGCCGTCAGCCCGAATACGAGTTGCAGCAGCCGGCCGCCGAGGCGCCAGGTCATCGACGTCATCGCCGCGCCCGCCCGCCCCGTCCGCTGATGAGCACTGCGACGAATGTCAGTGCGGTCGCCACCACTGTGCCGACTTCCACGCTATCGCCGACTGCAGGGCGTACGACGTCGAGGAGCACTGCGCCGAGGAGCTGGCCGGCGACGCTGGCGAGAGTGAGCCGCAGCACCCCGAGCCGACCGACAGCGGCGGCGGCGAGCGTGATGTACGTCGCTCCGCACAAGCCGCCGAGGTAGAGACCGGGCTCACCGGGCCAGGACAGCGACCCGACCTGGCCACTAGCGGTGAGCACCACGGCGAGTAGCGCGAGAGCGACCGTGCCGACAGAGAAGCTGATCAGCGCGGCGACCAGCGGCTCACCAGTGAGCCGCTGGAGGTGACCGTTCGCCGCCTGCTGAGCCGCGACGCCGCCACCGGCTAGGGCGATCAGCGCGAAGAGGCCGAGCATGAGCTCCCGGCGGTCCGCCATGGCGCCGATCGCGAGTGCAGCGACGGCGAGCGCGGCACCGACCGCGCGGAAGACGGTGATCGGCTGGCGACCTCGAGGGCTCAGCCCGACCTCATCCACCACGAGACTGCCCACGGTCTGGCCGGCGACGATGCCCACACCGAGCAAGGCGACGCCGATGCGCGGCACAGCGAGCGCCGAGGTCGCGACGAGGAACGCTCCGCCGAGGCCGCCGCAGAACCACCACCAGCGCAATGGCCGCTCCGATCGGGCGTGGCGAGCACGCTGCCATCGCCGCGCCGCCACGACCAGGATGAGGAGGGCAGCCGTACCCACGGAGAACGACACGAGTGCGGTGACGACCGATGAGCCGAGCTCGCTGGCCAACGACCCATTGACCCTGGCCTGCACCGACAACAAGGCGCCGGCCAGGACCGTCAGCCCGACGAGCACCCGGGTCGACGCCTCTACACCGGTGCCTGCACCCAGCCCGGTGGTCTGGGTCACTCGACGATCTTGGAGATGGGCAGCTCGAGGATGTCGCGAGCACCAGCCGCTTTGAGCGCTGGGATGAGGGTGTTGACACCACGCTTGGCGACGACCGTCTCGAGCGCGCGCATGTCGCCGACCGCCAGCTGCATCACCGTCGGCGAGCTCATCGACGGCAGCACGGAGAGCACGGCCTCGAGCTGCGCCGCACCGACGTTGAGCTTGAGAAGCACCTGACCACGTGCCTTGATCGCCCCCTGGAGCAGCAGCGCGATGTCCTCCATCGCCGCCCTCTTCTCGGCGTCGTCGTACGACGACCGCTGGGCGATGAGCTCAGTGCGACTGGTCAGCAGGGTGTGCAGGATCTTGAGGCCGTGCTTACGCAGTGACGAGCCAGTCTCCGTGACATCGACGATCGCGTCGACGATGTCCGGGACCTTCGCCTCGGTGGCGCCGTACGACGGCACGATGCGCGCTGCGACGCCGACCTCGTCGAAGTAGCGCCGGGTGATCTCCGGGTACTCCGTCGACACCCGCACACCCGCCGGGAGATCGGCCCCGGTCTGCCATGGCGAGGACTCAGGCACGGCCAGGATGATCCGTACCGGGTTGCTGGTGGCCTTGGAGTACTCGAGCTCGCCGAGGCTGACGACGTCGGCGCCCGTCTCGGTGACCCAGTCGCGACCGGTGATGCCGAGGTCGAACAAGCCCTGCTCGACGTACTGCGGGATCTCCTGCGGGCGCAGGAAGCGGACCCGGTCGATGCGCGGGTCATCGATGGACGCGTGGTAGTCGCGGTCGGAGCCTCGCCGTACGGCGAGGTCGGCGGACTCGAACAGGGACAGGGTGGCGGACTCCAGGGAGCCCTTGGGCAGGACGAGGCTGAGCACGAGTGACCTTCCGGTGGGCGGTGCGACTAGTGGCGAGGTGGGGCGGGGCTGGCCGCCCCGCTATGCGCTCCCCCGCGCACCGTGTCGAGCACCATCGTCGTCTCCAGCACTGCCAGCACCGCTTCCCGACCCTTGTGGCCACTGCTCCCGCCCGCGCGGTCGCGAGCCTGCTGCAGATCATCGACGGTGAGCACGCCGAAGCCAACCGGAATGCCGTGGTCGAGAGCGACGCGGGTGCACCCGTCGGTGACGGCGCGACAGACGTAGTCGAAGTGCGGGGTGCCGCCACGTACGACGATCCCCAGACAGACCACGCCGTCGACCTGGCCGGCCCGGGCCACGGCATCGGCGACGACAGGCAGCTCGAACGCACCAGGGACCCGGATCACCTCGATGTCGTCTCTGCCGACCCCGTGCTCCAGCGCCGCCTCCACTGCGCCTTCGACAAGGGCGTCGGAGATGTCGGCGTACCACCGGCTCGCGATGACAGTGATGCGCCTGCCCTCCCCACGGACTTCGGTCACAACGGGAGAGCCGTCGCCGCTCATGCCGGGTTCACGACGTCGGCACTGGCCTCGGTCGGCTCGTCGAAGGACCCGGGGAGGTCGAGTAGGTGGCCCATCCGGTCGCGCTTGGTCCGCAGGTAGCGGATGTTCTCGGCGGTCGCCGTGACCGGCAGCGGCACGCGGTCAACGATCTCGAGGCCATAGCCCTCGAGACCGGCACGCTTCGTCGGGTTGTTGCTGAGCAGCCGCATCGTCGTGATGCCGAGGTCGACGAGGATCTGAGCGCCGGTGCCGTAGTCCCGCGCGTCGGCCGGCAGCCCGAGGGACAGGTTGGCGTCGACGGTGTCCTGCCCGTCGTCTTGCAGCTGATAGGCCTGCAGCTTGTGCATGAGTCCGACGCCGCGCCCTTCGTGGCCGCGGACGTAGAGCACGACGCCACGCCCTTCCGCAGCGACCGCCTCGAGCGCCGCGTCGAGCTGAGGGCCGCAATCACAACGGGTCGACCCGAAGATGTCCCCGGTGAGGCACTCAGAATGAACCCGGACCAGCACCTGCTCGCCGTCGCCGATCTCCCCGCGGACGAGCGCGACGTGCTCAACGCCGTCGATCAATGACCGGTAGCCGACGGCCCGGAACTCGCCGTGCCGGGTCGGTATCCGGGCCTCCGCCACGGCGGCGACCTGCTTCTCGAAGCGCCGGCGGTAGGCCACCAGGTCAGCGATCGTCACCAGGGTCAGCCCGTGTTCGTCGGCGAAAGCCTCAAGCTCTTCGAGGCGGGCCATGTCACCCGTGTCCTTCTGCGACACGATCTCGCAGAGCACGCCGGCGGGACGTAGGCCGGCGAGGCGAGCGAGATCGACGGCCGCCTCGGTGTGCCCGGTACGACGCAGCACCCCGCCCTCCTTGGCGCGCAAGGGAACGAGGTGACCGGGACGGGTGAAGTCAGCGGCGGTCGACGACGCATCGGCGAGCAGCCGCATTGTGTGCGCGCGGTCAGTGGCGCTGATGCCGGTCGAGACGCCCTCCCGGGCATCGACGCTGACGGTGTACGCCGTACCCCTCTTGTCCTGGTTGACGTGATACATCGGCGGCAGCTCGAGGCGGTCGCAGTCAGGGTCGAGGAGCGGCACGCAGATGTAGCCCGACGTGTAGCGGACCATGAAGGCGACCAGCTCGGGCGTCGCCTTCTCGGCGGCGAAGATGAGGTCGCCCTCGTTCTCGCGGTCGGCGTCGTCGACGACGACCACCGCCTTGCCGGCTGCGATCTCAGCGATCGCGCGCTCGATGCTGGCAAAGCCCGTCATGACTTCTCCGATGCCGATGTCGTCGCCGCCACAGGTGGGGTCGGCGCGTGCTGCATGAGGCGTTCGACGTACTTTGCCAGGACGTCGACTTCGAGGTTGACCAGGTCACCGACGGAGCAGGTGCCCAGCGTCGTGTGCTCAAGGGTGGTTGGGATGAGCGACACGGAGAACCACTCGGCTCCGACGTCGGTCACCGTGAGGCTGACACCGTCGACGGTGATCGACCCCTTGACGACGACGTAGCGCGCCAACTCGGCGGGCAACGACACCCGAATGACGTCCCAGTGGGGGTCCGAGACTCGACCAAGAACCGCACCAGTGCCGTCGACGTGGCCCTGCACCAGATGCCCGCCAAGGCGATCGGACACGCGCACGGCCCGCTCGAGGTTGACCACGGAGCCGGCTCGAAGGGCGCCGAGACCGGACCGGTCGAGGGTCTCCTGCATGACGTCGGCGCTGAAGCGACCGTTGGCCGCCTCCACGACGGTGAGGCAGACGCCGTTGACGGCAATGGAGTCACCGAGATGCGCGTCGACCGTGACCAGCGGGCCGTCGATGGTGACCCGGGCGGCTGAGATGAGGTCATCGACCTCGATGACAGTGCCCAGCTCCTCGACGATTCCGGTGAACACCTAGTGTCCCGCGCCAGAAGTTGCTTGCGGAATGCCGAGGTCCAGGTGGTGTCCGGCAAGGCCGCAGCGAGCCCGCGTAGCGGAGCTACGCGGGCGAGCGAGAACGCCGCCGGGCGCCAGCTGGGCCCGGCAGTTCGTGAGCGAACTTCTGGCGCGGGTCACTAACGTCCCACGCGCGCCTCGAGGCGCAGGTCTGGCCCCACCCGTCGGACGTCGTCGAACCGCATCCGGCGGAGCTCGGAGATCGTTGCAGTGCCACGGCCACCGCTTACCGCAGCGGCGCCTGCGCCCATCAAGGCGGGAGCGAGGTAGGTCACGACCCGGTCGACGAGATCGGCGTCGACGAACGATGCAGCCAACCGCGGTCCGCCCTCGACGAGCAGATGGAGCACCCCATGGCCGTGCAGCTGCTTGAGAGCGGCGTCGAGATCCAAGCCACTGCTCGACCTCGGCACGCCAACGACCTCGGCTAGTGGGTGGTCCCGCGGCGCCAGGTCATCAGCGACGAGAAGCAGTGACGGCGCTCGGCCGTCGAGTGCGTGGGCACTCGACGGAGCGCGGCCGTCGCTGTCGAAGACGACCCGTAGCGGCTGCCTGTCCAACGGCCGCCCCGACTCGTCGCGCACGGTCAGGGCCGGGTCGTCGGCGAGAACAGTGCCGACGCCGACCGCGATGGCGTCGCACTCGGCGCGAAGAAGGTGTGCATCCGCGCGGGCCTCGACCGACGTGATCCACTGCGAGGTGCCGTCGGCGGCCGTGGCCCGACCGTCGATGGTCGTCGCCGTCTTGAGAGTGACGAACGGGCGACCAAGCTCGACGGAGGTCAGCCACGCCTCGTTGCCGAGCCGGGCAAGAGCCTCTTCGACGCCGACCTCGACAGAGATGCCAGCTGCTCGGAGCCGGTCGATGCCACCGCTGGCGGTCCGGGTCGGTTCCGGCACAGCGACGATGACCCGGGCGACCCCGGCGGCCAGCAGAGCGTCGACACACGGGCCAGTGCGACCCTGATGAGAGCACGGCTCCAACGTGATGACCACGGTGGCCCCCCGCGCCTGCGTCCCCGCCGCTGTCAGCGCCACGACTTCGGCATGCGCTGCCCCTAGAGCATCGCGGTCATGCCAGCCCTCGCCGACCGTCTCACCCGAGATGGTGAGCACGACTGCACCCACCAGCGGATTGGGGTGCGGGCGACCCCGACCCCGACCGGCGAGGTCGATGGCGCGACGCATCGCCGCACGCTCGACCGCCGTCACACTCATGAAGAAAGTGTCCCATGCCCTCGAGCGACAGGGGTCTGCTGAATCAGCAGACCCCTAACTGTCGTTCAGAGCGCGCCGGTCGACAGCGATCGATGACCCGACGGTGCGCTTAGCCACCTTCTTCATCTCCGTCGCGACCTCGACCACTTCACGGTGGTCCCGGTAGCCGTGCTGACCGCTGACCGCGATGCCGATGGACACCGACACCAGTGGGAACTGCCTGATGGTGCCCTGCCGGTCAGTGATCTCTACGAAGCCTCGGGTGGCGTCGTCGTGGTCGTGCAGCCGAGGAGCGGCGGCGTCGAAGGTCTCGATGATCCGTCGAGCGAGTGGCTCCGACTGGTCACGCGTGCACACTGCGACAAAGTCATCGCCACCGATGTGGCCGATGAACGGCGGCGGCTCCCCCATCTCCCCGACGGCACGGCGCATCGCCGTAGCGAGCAGCGTGATGACCTCGTCGCCGCGAAGGAAGCCGTAGCGGTCGTTGAACGCCTTGAAGTTGTCGAGGTCGACGTAGCAGACCCCGAACGGATCGTCAGCAGCAACCCGATCAGCGATCTCCTCTTCGACCCGGTGGTTGCCGGGCAGGCCGGTGAGCGGTGACGTCGCGCGCATCTCTGCTGTACGACGCAGCGTCGAGCGCACCCGAGCAACGAGCTCGAGGGTGTCGAACGGCTTGATGATGTAGTCGTCAGCCCCCGCAGTCAGACCCACGACCTTGTCGGCCGACAGGCTCTTGGCCGTCAGCATGATCACTGGCAGCGTCGCCGTCGCGGGATTGGCGCGAAGTCGACGACACAGCTCGACGCCGTCGACCTTGGGCATCATCAGGTCGAGCAGGATCAGGTCTGGCATGTGCTCGTATGCGAGCTGCTCGGCGGCCTCGCCGTCGTGCGCCACGAGGACCTCGAAGCCTTCGAGACGAAGGTTGATCTCGATGAACCGGGCGATGTCTCGGTCGTCATCGACGACCAGGACGAGACTCATGACACCGCCATGGCGAGGTCGGCCGCTGCCTTGATGCCGCGGCCCGCGGCAACGGGGTCGGCCGCGTCGAAGACCGCGGAGCCGGCCACGAAGACGTCGGCGCCGGCCTCGGCACACTGCTCCGCGGTGTCGGCATTGATGCCGCCGTCGACCTCGAGCCAGATCGCCAGGTCGAGGGCGGCAATCGCAGCACGAGCCTCGCGGATCTTCGGCAGCATGTCGGAGATGAAGCGCTGGCCGCCGAAACCGGGCTCCACCGTCATCACCAGCACCATGTCGAACTCGGGGAGCAGGTCGAGGTACGGCGCCAGCGCCGTGCCCGGCTTGAGTGCCAGGCCTGCCCGGCCCCCCTCGGCGCGAATGGCCCGGGCCGTGCGCACCGGGTCAGCCGCTGCCTCGACGTGAAAGGTGACCAGGCTCGCACCCATCGCGACGTACGCCGGCGCCCATCGGTCGGGGTCCTCGATCATCAGGTGCACGTCCATCGGCAGGGTCGTCGCCCGACGCAAGCTCTCGACGACGACCGGGCCCAGGGTCAGGTTAGGCACGAAGTGGTTGTCCATGACGTCGACGTGCACCAGGTCGGCCACGTCGGCGACTCGCGCGATCTCTTCCGCCAGGCGCGCAAAATCCGCGGAGAGGATGCTTGGCGCGAGCTGTGCCTTCACTGCTCCCCGGTTCGGCTCGACGGAGGGCGCAGCGTAGCAACGACCCGGGTCGCCGCGAGGAACATCGCATCAGTTCCCTGCCGATGGGGCCACAGCTGCACCCCTGGTCCAGCGGGCTGACGGCCGAGATCCGGCAGGTGCTCGGCCACGTCGACCACCTCGAGACTGGCTCCGTGCTGCTCCGCCAGCCAAGCCATCTGGTGCCGGCCCTCAGCGAGCACCGGGCTGCACACCACGTAGACGAGATATCCGCCTGGGCGCACCGCACGCACCGCGACGTCGAGCAGCTCCCGCTGCAAGGACGCCAACGCCACCACGTCGTCGGGCTGGCGCCGCCATCGTGCCTCCGGCCGCCGCCGGAGCGCACCCAGGCCCGTGCACGGCGCGTCAAGGAGGACCAGGTCGAACGACTCCGCCACCCAGGGCGCCGTGCGAGCGTCCGCAGTCACCACGACCCAGGACGGCGCCGACGCACTCGCACCGGCACCCGCTGCGACCGCCCGCGCCGTCAGCCGCGCTCGGTGCTCGTGCAGCTCGGTGGCGACGAGGGCGTCGTCGTCACGCCCGGCGAGGAGGGCAGCGACCAGAGCGGCTTTGCCCCCCGGCCCCGCGCAGAGGTCGAGAACTTGGGCCGCGCCGGAGGGCAGCAGGCCGGCAACTAAGGTCGCCACGAGCTGGCTGCCCTCGTCCTGCACCGCTGCGCGGCCGTCGCGCACCGACGCCAGCGACGCCGGATCGCCACCACGCAGGCGGACCGACCAGGGAGTCCACGGCCCCGGCTCCGCAGCGAGGCCAGCGGCCGCGACCTCGGCCATCAGGTCGTCGCGGGTGATGCGGCCGGGCCGGGCGACAAGGTGCACCTCCGGTCGCTCATCGTCGGCGCGCAGCGCCTCGGCCAACTCAGCAACGTCGCTGCCGAGCCCTGCGGCGAACTCCTCGACGATCCATCGCGGGTGAGCGGTAGTCACCGCGAGGTGGCCGATGGGGTCGTCGTCATACGACGGTGCGCCGACGTCACCCCCCCGCTCGGCAACACGGCGCAGAACAGCATTGGCGAACGAGCCTGGTCCCTCGCCAATGGCCCCGCGGACCAGCTCCACGGTGGCAGCCACCGCGGCGTGGGCCGGAATCCGAGTGCGGAGCAGCTGGTACGCACCGAGGCGCAGCGCGTCACGCAACGGCGCGTCGATGTCGCCGACCGGCCGCGACGAGCAGAGTCCGAGGACGTGGTCCAGTGTGCCCTGCGCACGCAGCGTCCCGTACGTCAGCTCGGTGACGAGGCCGCGGTCGCGCTCGTCGAGCCTCGACTCACGAAGCAGGTCCGGCAGGATCAGGTTGGCGTAGGCGTCCTCGGCGTCGACCGCTCGCAGCACGCGCCACGCGAGCAGTCGCGCCGGGTCCGGCTTGGGCGCAGACCTAGGCGGACGCGTCGGTCGGGCCGCTGACGCGGGGGGCCCCGAGGCGGTCACCGGCACCGATCGGCCGGCTCGAGGCGCACCCCGCGGGCCCACGCCTCAGCGTCCATCATGGCTTTGCCCTCCGGCTGAACGTGGCCAAGGCGGACCACGCCGTCACCGGTGCCCACCCGGACGCCGGCGCTGTCACCGTCGGCCCTGTCACCATCGACGCCGCGACCCTCGGCGACCTCGCCGGGTGCGAGCGGGGGTGACGCCGGATCCAGCCGGACCGGGCCGACCTTGAGGCGTCGCTCGCGGAACGTCGTCCACGCGCCAGGGGAAGGAGTCGCGGCGCGGACCAGGCGGTCGACTCGGTTGGCCGGCGCGGACCAGTCGATCCGGACATCGTCGACCGAGAGCTTGGGGGCCAGCGAGATGCCGTCGCTCGGCTGCGGTACGCCGACGCACTCACCCGAGGCCAGACCGTCGAGCGTGGCCACGAGCAGCCGCGAGCCGGACAGCGCCAGGCGCTCCAGCAGCGCCCCGCTCGTGTCGTCCGCCCGGATCCGCTCGGTCACGACCCCGAACACGGGTCCGGTGTCCAGACCAGCCTCGAGGCGAAACGTCGAGGCGCCGGTGATCTCGTCCCCGTAGAGCACCGCGTGCTGAACCGGCGCGGCACCACGCCAGGCCGGCAGCAGCGAGAAGTGCAGGTTCACCCAGCCGTGCTCGGGCAGGTCGAGCAGCACGGGCGGAATGAGCGCACCGAACGCCACCACAGGCACGCAGTCCGGCTGAATCTCCGCGAGCGCTCCCTGGAACTCGGGATCGCGAGGTGTTTGCGGCGTCAGGGTCGCCAGACCGTGGTCCCGCGCTCGATCGGCCACCGGGCTCGACGTCGTACGGCGACCGCGGCCGGCTGGTGCGTCGGGCCGGGTGATCACCGCAACGACTTCGTGGTCGGAGGCGAGCAGGGCGTCCAGCGACGGCAGGGCCACTGCGGGAGTGCCCGCGAACACCACGCGCATGCTGCTCAGCGAGCTGTGCCGTACATCGGATGCGGCGAGGCCTTCATGTCGGGGGTCGCTCCGGACCACTCCGCTTCGCGGATCGCGCGCATCGCGGCTTTGCGCGTGTCGGCGTCCAGCAGGTCGATGAACAGCACGCCGTCGAGGTGGTCCGTCTCATGCTGGAAGCAGCGCGCTAGCGTCTCGCTGCCTTCCACGGTGACCGGGTCGCCGTACATGTTGAATCCGCGCGCCACAACGCGCGCGGCGCGGCGCAACGGGAAGGCAAGGCCTGGGAGGGAGAGGCAGCCTTCCTCGCCGTCGTCGGTCTCCTCGCTCACCGAGACGATCTCCGGGTTGACCAGGTGTCCCTCCGACTCGTCGACGTCGTAGGTGAACACGCGGAGCAGGACGCCGATCTGCGGCGCGGCCAGGCCGGCACCAGGGGCATCCATCATCGTCTCGCGGAGGTCCTTGACGAGAGTCCGCAGCTCCTTGTCGAACGCCATCACCGGCTCGCACTTCGTCCGCAGGACAGGATCGCCGAGCAGGCGGATCGGCTGGACGGACAACTCGCTGCTCCGGACGTCGCTGGTCGATGGGTGCTGACCAGTGTACGGAGCCAGTGCACGGATACAGCGGCCCGGCAGCTCAGACCGGCGAGAGGGGGTCGAGCTCGACCCGGACCGGACCGGTCTCCTTGCGCGCGGAGAGCACGCCGGAGCCAGCATGCAGCCGAGCGGCGAGATCGGTTCCCTCAGCACGGTTCACCCGTACCAGGGTGCGGTCCGCACCCGCATGGGGCACCGGGCCGAGCACCTCGGCGCTGCCCGGAAGTGGACTGGCCGCAGCGAGCAGCGCCGCGATGTCGGGCGCCGCACCGTCCAGGGCTGCCATCCGCACCGCAGGGGGCAATCCGAGCTCGGCACGTTCGGCGTACTCACGACGAGCGAAGCCGGGCGGGTCCCATCGGACCAGCGCCTGCACCGGGGCCAGCCCGGCATCGGCCATGACGATGACCACACCGCCGGCTGACGCCGGCCGCCCGAGCGCAGCAGCAGCCAACCACCGGCGCAACGTCTCCTCGCCTGCTCGCAGGTCAGCGCGGGAGAGCATCGCGCCGCCGTCGAGGAGCAGCACCGCGCCGTATCCGTTGTCCGCGACGGGCTCCGCGCCCGGGGTGGCCACGATCAGTGCGGGACCGTCCGCGACCTGCGTGAGGATTCCCTCGCGATCGCTCGTGCGCACGGTCACCCCAGCGAAGGAACGCCCGAGCTCCTCCGCCGTACGGCGGCTGCCGACGGTCATCGCGCGAAGCCCCTGATGGGAGCAGATCGGGCACGACCAGTCGGCTGCGGGTCGGCCACACCACCGGCAGGCCAGCGCGCAGGAGCCCTCCCCGGTCCGGCCCAGGGGGCCGGCACAGTGTCGGCATCGCGCCGGCGTACGGCACTGGCTGCACGCCACGGCCGGCTGGTAGCCGGTGCGCGGCACCTGGACGAGGACCGGTCGGCCCGCGGCCAGCGACTCCCGGGCAGCGCGCCACGCCAGGGTGGGCAGCCGGGCCGAGCTCGCCGCCGCGTCGCGCTCCTGTTGGCGGTCATCACCGGCGACCTCGATCCGTGGTGCCGCCGCCCGCACGGTCGGCCGGTCGGCGCCGAGGGCATGGGCCCAGCGCCGCGCCACGAGAAGCTCAGCCTCCACCGACGGCCCGAACCCGCCGATGAGCGCGGCAGCGCCGGCCCGGTGCGCGCGCAGCACCAGGACGTCACGGATGTGCGGGTAGGGCGCGCGCGGCTCCTTGTGCAGGTCGTCCCCGTCGTCCCAGCACACGACCAGTCCGAGGTCGCGGACCGGTGCCCACGCCGCCGCCCGGGTGCCGACGACACAGCGCACGGCGCCGCGTCGTACGGCGAGCCACCGCCGGTATCGCTCGGCCGGCCCGAGCTCGGCGGCCAGGGATACGAAGCACTCCGCCCCGATCGCCTCCTCCAGGGCGGCAGCGACCCGGAGCAGATCGCGGGCATCCGGTACGACGACGACCACGCCGAGCTCCGCCGCCAGCGCGGCCTGCGCCGCCGTCGCGATCTCGCCCGGCCAGCGCGGCCCCGGGAGCGCACGCCACACCGCGCGCGGCGCAGCACCCGCTCCGAGGGCGCTCAGGAACCGCTCGCCGCCGAGGTAGGACGACCACGACCCGGGAGCAGGAGCGGGCGGCGTGGCTGCTGTAGGAAGTGCGGGCTCGGCCTCCACGCGGGCATGGCGCGGTGGCACGGCCAGCCGTACGACCTGGGACAGCGTGCCCGCCCACCGGTCAGCCACGGCCCGCGCGAGGCCCAGGATCTCGGGCACCAGCACTGGCTCCGGCGAGACCACCTTGGCTAATGGCGAAAGCCGGCCATCGTGGTCGGACGCGGGCAGCCGATCCAGCACCCAGCCGTCGACAAGCCGGCCCGCGAACCGCACCCGCACCCGCGTGCCGGGCTGCGCGGCCTCGTCCATCGTGGCCGGCACGGCGTAGTCGAACGGCCGGTCGAGATGGGGAAGCGGCGAGTCGACCGCGACCCGAGCGATCGGCAGCGACGGCCCGGTCGCTGCCCCTTCGAGCTGATCTTTGAACCCCGGGCTACCGCCCGCCGCACCGGCCGGGTTCAAAGATCACCGAGAG
>Ga0136633_1000275_pt1 | contig 38760 bp, 32 predicted proteins | sample AntDrymeUQ832206_2_FD_105494 | JGI IMG/M metagenome (GOLD analysis project Ga0136633, IMG submission 105494) | Polar desert sand microbial communities from Dry Valleys, Antarctica - metaG UQ83 (22.06) | ecosystem: Environmental > Terrestrial > Soil > Desert | place: Antarctica: Dry Valley... | reverse complement strand
GCGCATCGTCGCCGAGCATCGCGGCGCCGACGGCGAACTGGTCGTAGGTCTCGCTGTCCATGAAGTGGTAAACGTCGCCATCGGCGTAGAGGTACTGCACGCGACGTTGCTCGACACGCGCTCGGGGCCATCGGGTGCCGGCCTGGAAGGTGCGCTCGACGATGTCGCCCTTGCGCACGTTCTGCATCTTCATCCGGACCTGCGCGGAGCCGCGCGCCATCTTGATGTGGCTCCAGTCCAGGACCTTCATGAGCTGTCCGTCCAGCTCGATGATGACCCCCTTCTTGACGTCGCCGGTGCTGATCAATCGTTGCTCCAGCTCATGGACCGATGCGTGCGCGGCTCAGGATACGGCAGTCGATCGGCGACCGCGCGGGCTGACCCATGGAGCGGGTCAACGGGCCACGGAGCGCGAGCTCCGTTGCGATCTACCCGTTGCGCGGGTCAGAGATAGACGCAGCCGACCGTATTCGACCCGTCCGCCGCGCCTTGACCCGCGCTGCGGGTGGCGTGGACCTCCACTGGCACCATGGGGAGCCTGGCGCTCCTATCCGATGACGAGCGGCACGCGCGGCGCGGTCGTCAGCAGCCGCGCGCCGGATTCCTCGAGCGCGACGATGTCCTCGATCCGGATGCCGGTGTTGCCCGGGAGATAGATCCCCGGCTCGATACTGAAGACCATGCCGACCTCGAGCGTGTACGCCTCCGACTTCCGCAGGCGCGGCGGCTCGTGGGTCTCGAGACCGATGCCGTGGCCGAGCCCATGCGCGTACGCCTCGACACCCTCGGCCTCGATGCGGCCACGGGCGATCCCGTCGAGCTCCTGTCCGTTGACCCCGACCGAAACGGCGTCGATCGCCGCCTGCTGCGCTTCGCGGACGGCATCGTGATAGCGACGGATGTCGCCCGAGACGTCCCCGACGAACAGCGTACGGGTCATGTCGGACCGATAGCCTTCGACGATGCAGCCGAAATCGATGAGCAGCACGTTGCCACGCTCGATGACCGCCTCGGACGGCCGACCATGCGGCATCGCCGCCCGCGCGCCGGCGAGGACGATCGGCTCGAATGCCAGCCCCTCGGCGCCGTTCATGCGAACGTACCGTTCGAGCTCGAGCGCGACCTCGCGCTCCGTCATGCCGGGACGCGTGAAGTCGACGAGGTGCGCGAAGCAATCGTCCGTCAGTGAGCAGGCACGCCTGATTGCGTCGACTTCATCGGCCGTCTTCAGGATCCGCATCGGGACGAGCTCGTCGTCGATCGCGTGCAGCTCGACACCGGGTGCCGCCTCGGCCAGCGCCGCCCAGTCGGCGTGCGTGACGACAGCTGCCTCCATGCCGAGCGCCTGGATCTCGTGACGCAGGAGGAGCGGCGGGATCTCGTCCTGCATCGGTCCGGCCGTCGCGATGACCTCCCAGTCGGGCGCCTCGCCTGCGGCCTGCTGGGTGTAGCGCGAGTCGGCCAGGATCAGGTTCGCGTCTCGAGTGAGGAGCAGCGTTCCGGCGAATCCCGAGGTCGGACCCTCGGCGTCACCCAGGCGGAAGCCGCTGTAGTACCGCTTGTTCGCGCTGCGACTGATCAGGATGGCGTCGAGGTCGCGCTCGTCGAGGAGCGCGCGAAGCGCGGAGAGGCGCCCATCGGTCATTGGCCCGCGCACTCCTCGTTGGCACGCGCGATGTTCGCGTTGTGCTCGTCGAGCGTGGTCGAGAAGTAATGCGAGCCGTCACGCGTGCCATCCGGGCAGCCGGCCACGAAGAAGAGGAACCCGTCATCGAGCGGCGCAGTGGCGACCGCCTCGAGTGATTCCGTACGCGGCGCGGCGATCGGCATCGGCGGCAATCCCGGCTGCGTGTAGGTCTGGAAGCCGAGCGCGAACTCCTCGAGCGCGACCTCGCCGCCGCCGACCTGGAGCTGCGGCCACCAGTCGACCGCACCCCACTCGTCGACGGGAAGCGCGGTGCCTTCGCTCTCACCCAGCAGCGGATGCTCCACGGGGCGTTGCTCGCCGGTCGTCACGCCGTATTGGAGCGTCGGATCGGCGTTGAGGAGGCCGACCGTCTGAGGGTTGTCCGGCTCGAGGTAGCGGTTCGTGTAGGCCGCGGCGATCCGTGGCCGCTCCTCGTCGATGACGGCCTCGCGCTCCACGATGCTGGCGATGATGATCGCCTCGTCCAGGCTGAGGCCCCTGCCGTCGATGCCGGCGATGATCTCGTCGGTGAGCGAGCCCTGGAACTCGTTCAGCAACGTCTCAACCACCACGATGGCGTCGGTGTCCACCTCGTACTCGATTGTCTCCGGGGGGATGTAGCCCTCGAGCGAGCGGCCCGCCGGCAGGTCGGAGAGGAAGTCGTACTGGTTCAGGAGCTCGGCCGGGGGTGCCTGGAGCAGGGAGGCGAACTCCTCCATGTTCATGGTCATCTCGCTGGCGGCGAACGTGGCCACCACTTCCTCGAGCCGAAGCCCCTCGCGGATCGTCACCCGCGTCACCTCGCCCAGATCGTCGCCGCGCAGCGTGGCGACGATCTCCGACGGCGCCATATTGGGAAACAGATCGTAGGTGCCCGCCGCGAGCGTCCCCTCGCGACCCGCCACGATGACCGCATGCTGGAATGCGATCTGGCCGCCGATGAGCCCCTGATCAAAGAGGAGCTGCCCGATCGACGTATCCGTGGCGCCCTGCTCGACGGTGACCGTCACGCGCCGTTGCTCGTCGCTGGCCGGAACGTCCGCAAGAACCTCGGGTCGATACCACTCGACGAAGTCCTGGACGACGCCGTGCTCGATGGCGCCGGGGTTCTCCTCCACCCAGGCCATCACGCGCGGGGCGAAGATGCTGTTGAAGCCCAGCACGATGAGGACTCCGACGAGCGCGATCGTGCCGGCGATCCAGACGACCAGCAGCAGGGGCTGGACGCGACGACGGCGACGCATCGGCCCCTCCCGCTGCTCGCGAAGCCGGCGGATACGGGCGTTGCGGCGCTCCTCGTACTCTCCCATGGGCGCAGGGCGTCGGCTCATTCGGTCTCCTCGGGGGGTTCCGTCCGGAGACGGGCGTCCAGGTATTGTTGCAGGATCAGGCGGGCCGCCGTCGAGTCCAGCTCGCCGCTCTCGCGCCGCGGGCGCCTCCCAGCCTCTCGCAGGCGCTCCCCCGCCTCCCATGAGCTGAGGCGCTCATCCTGGTAGGCAATCTTCATGCCGCGAGCGACCAACCGCTCGCCGAATGCCCGTACCAACGCCGCCTGGTCGCCCTCCGTTGCGTCCATGTTGAGCGGCAGGCCGATCACGACAATCTGCGCCGCTTCGGCACCGATCAGCCCCTCGATCGCCGCAAGATCGGTCGCAAGGCTGCGTCGCACGATCGCGGCACGCGCAAAGGCCATCCCGGTCTCGGTGTCGCCGACCGCCACGCCGATGCGTCGGCTGCCGTGGTCCAGGCTGATCAGCCTGGTCACGGGCTGGTGACGACCTGGACATCGATCCGCCACTCGAGCTCCGGCACCGATGCCACCCAGCCCGGCCACAGCTCGATGGTCGGGTCACCCAGCTCGGCGAGCGCGGCGCGGGCCTCCTCGATCGATCGCCCCTCGATGCGCTCGATGACCTCGTCGCGGTCGATGGCGGGTGTCGATGTGCCGTTCATGGTCACCGCCACGATGAGGACACCGCCGTCCCGCTGCGCTACGCCGATGGTCACCGTCGTCGCATCGGCCAGCAGCTCGTGCCCCGCCGGCAGGACGCTCGCGTCGGCACTGAGGCGTTCCCGCGCGGCGGCGACGACTTCATCGCGGTCTACCATGAGCCGATCGTAGGCGAGCGTGCCGCTGATCTCGGCCGACTCCTGGTCGCGCGTCTCGACCAGCCCCTCGAGGCCCCCGACGACAGGCTCGGGCTGCTCGGCCGGATCGGCGAGGATCGCGTCTCCGCTGTCATCGAGCGCATCGGCGACGGCCGCGCTCAGCGCCTGGACCAGCGCGGACTGCGCCGCGTCCACGTCCTGCTGCGTGATCTCTGGGCCGGTCGTGTCCACGCCGCCGGCGGTCACCTCCGGATTGAGAACGAGCCGCGCCTCATTGTTTGGGAAGCCACGGAGCCGTGCGGCGACGTTCTGGGTGAGGATCGTGTCGATCAGATTGGCCGCGACGTTGGCGTCAGGCCCGACCGCGGCCGCCAGCACACCGACCGACTCCTCGCCGGCCTGGATGCGGCCATCGGCCGTGAGCTCGCCGGCCGGCACCACGATGTCGCCCGTGGTCTCGAAGGCCTGGTCGCCGACGGCAACGAGCGTCCCCGGCCCGACCGCCACGTCGACGGTGTTGAAGTTGAGGAATACCACGACGCCCGTGGCGGCGGCCTGGATCGGATACGTCCCCGTTGCCGTCACCGGGGCCATGGCCTCGACGGTTCCCTGGAGGCGCTCAGGGTCGTCGATCCGAATGTCGTAGGAAACGGGCGCAAGCGGAGCGCTGCCCGGCACGATGGCCACCGTCGCGGCCGGAAGGACCACGGCCCCGAGCACGACCGCCCCAGTCAGGACCGCGGCGAGGGCGCCAAGGACCCCCGTCAGGAGTGGCCCGCGGCGGGGCGGGCGATCGGGCGCCACCGACTTGCGTCGCGGCCCGGCCGCACGAGCCGTGACAACCGGCCGAATCTCGGTGTCCGTATCGGTTCGGACCAGCGCCGGCGCGAGCGCGGCAGCAACCGGTGCCGTCTCGTCAGAGACGTCGCCGCGCAGGACATGGATCGACGCGCCCTTGCCGAGCGCCTCGACCACCGCCGGCTCGGCCGTCCGAGCGTCGTCGACGGACGCGTGGGCATCGAGACCCGCCTCAGATGCGAGCGATCGTGTGAGCGCATCCCCGACCACCGTCACCCGGCGACCCGCTTCCTCCCCAACGCGGGCCAGCAGCCGCAGCGCGACGACGCTCGAGGTCGCCCGGGAGCGGCCAGGAACCACGAGCACGACCCGCTCGGCATCGGTCTCTCGCATGCGCCGGACGACGGAGGTCACCTCGTCATCGGTCTCGAGGTAGAGGAGGGTGGTTTCCTCGCTCACAGCGCCAGCTCGCGCACCACGCCGCGCATGGCGCGGTCGACAGCCGATGCTCCAGCGTCGAGGATGAGTGCCTGGTGGGCAAGGGCCATCGGCGTCACGTCCTGGCGAGTGCCGAGCGCGCCGGTCGCATCGCGCAGCCCTACCACCTCATCGGGCGCCAGCGCCCGGACCTTCGGCCGCCGTGCGAAGGGCAGCCGGTTCCACCACCCATCCTCATCGAGCACGGCGCGCACCTGCGGCAGGTCTGCTCCACCGCCGCACAGGAGGATGCGCCTCGGCAGCAGCTCGCCACCGGAGAGATCCTCGATCATGAGCTCGACCCCGGAACGCCAGATGCGCGCGTCCTCGAGCAGCGCACCGGCAACCTCGGGGCGGTCGACGGAGCCGATCGCCAGCTTGGCCGCCTCGGCATCGGCGAAAGAGACGCCAAGCCTCTCGGCGAGGCCCTTGGTGAAGGCGCGGCCGCCCAGGGCGAGCATCTTGGTGCCGGCGATTCCACCGCCGCGGACAAGCGCCACGTCGGTCGTTCCGCCGCCGATGTCGACGAACACGGCGCCTGCATCGCCGAGCTCACCCGGATCGAGGCAGGTGGCCACCGCATACGGCTCGGCGATGACGCCGAGCAGCTCAAGGTCGAGCGCGTTGGCGACCGACTGGAGCGCTCCAAGGTGGACCATCGGCGCGAAGGCGTTGAAGAGGTGCAGCTCGACCTGAGCGCCGGTGAAGCCGATAGGATTGCTGACCGGGTAGCCGTCGATCCTCATCTCGACGATGGCCGCATGCACGAGCCGCACGTCGAGCCGATCCATGCCGGACTCCCAACGGATCCGCTGCTCGGCCTCGTGCAGCGCCGCCTCCTGGGCGCGCATCACGATGCGCTCGAGCTCGGGCTCGCCGAGCGACGCCCGCGGGTCGTCACGACGCATGGTGAGCATGCTGGTGGCCCCCTTCACGAGCTCGCCCGCGATGCCGATCACCGCCGCTGTGGGCCGACGACCGGCCATGGCGCCCGCCTCGTCCATCGCCACGCGGCAGTTCGCCACGACGGCATCGATATCGCTCACCGTCCCCGACTGCATATGCGCCAGGCCCTGCCGTTGCCGGCCGCTGCCGTGCACGACACCGACGAGCCGGGCATCCGGATCTGTCTCCACCGAGAGGACGAGCGCCTTGGCGAACTCCGTGCCGATGTCGAGCGCCGCAATCGCCGGTGAGCGGCCCGACCGTGCCGCGCTTCGAAGCCGATCCGCGACACGTCCCCAGAGCCGCTGCACACCCATCACGTGATCGTGTCAGGCCGTCTCGATCCGCTTGAGCGTCTCGAGCGAGAGTCGCGCCGCTTCGCGCAACGCATCGTCGAGCCGTGACGCGTCGAGACCACCGGCCTGGGCGAGGTCCGGCCGGCCGCCCCCACCGCCGCCGATGATCGGCGCCGCCTCCCGCACGATGGCACCGGCATCGAATCCCTCGGAGGCCAGATCGCGGCTGGCGGCCACGAGGATCGCCGGCTTGCCCTCCGCGCTCCCCGTCGAGACGAGCACGAAGCGGCCGGTCATGCCGCGCAGGTCGTCGGCGAGGCCGCGCAGCGCATTCGCATCAGCCCCCGGGTAGGCCTGCACGATCACCTTGGTCGTGCCCGCCTCCTGCGCGCCGTGCAGCGCCGCCGCCGCATCCAACCTTGAGGTCGCAGGCCGTGGCGCCTTCGCCGCCTTCTCGGCCTCACGGAGTCGGGCCAGCAGCGCTTCGACGCGTTGCGGGACGTTCTCCTCGCGCTCGCCGAGCAGCTGTGCCGCCGACCGCAGCGCCTCGAGCCGTGTTGCAACCAGCTCGGCGGCCGCCTCACCGGTCACGGCCTCGATCCGGCGCAGCCCGGCGCCGATGCTCGATTCGGCGGTGATGACGAGCTGGCCGATCTGTCCGGTTGACGCCACGTGCGTCCCGCCGCACAGCTCCCTGCTGCAGCCGTCGACCTGGACGACGCGCACGGACTCTGGCAGGTACTTCTCGCCGAAGAACATATCGGCGCCCAGCGCCTGCGCGTCCTCCATCTTCATCCACTCCGGATGGACCGGCGCGTCGCGCCGGATCTGGGCGTTCACGAGACGCTCCACCTCCCGCAGCGCCTCGCGCGGCGTGGCCGATTGCGCTGGGAAATCGAAGCGCAGAGCCTCCGGCCCGACCCACGATCCGGCCTGCTTGGCCTGCTCGCCGAGCACATCGCGCAGGGCACGGTGCAACAGGTGCGTGCCGGTATGGTTTCTCGCGGCACCCCACCGCCGTGCCTCGTCGACCTCGCCACGCACCACGTCGCCGACGCTCAGGTCACCCGAGAGCTCGCCGAGATGCACGATCGCATCGCCACTTCGTTGCGTGTCGACGACCTGCAGACGACCCTTTGAACCGATCAGCTCGCCGCGATCGCCAATCTGCCCGCCACCCTCCGCGTAGAACGGGGTGCGATCGAGCACGATTCCGCCCGGCACCACGGCCAGTATCCGAAGGTCTTCACCGCTCGTCTCGTTCGGATAACCGATGAAATCGGTTCGGAGTGCAGCCACCTCGGGGTCGAGCTGCAGCGCACCGCGCCTCTCGCCGCGCGAGCGCTCTCGTTGCTCGGCCATGGACGCGTCGAACCCGGCACGGTCGACCCCGACACCGCGCTCCGCGGCCATCTCGATGGTCAGGTCGATCGGAAAGCCGAACGTGTCGTGCAGGCGGAACGCATCGGCTCCGCTGATCGTGCCCCCGGTGACCACCAGCTCCGCAAGGCGAGCGCTGCCGGCCTCGAGCGTGCGGGCGAACTTCTCCTCCTCAGCCTCGATATCGTCGAGAACGACGTCACGCTGCTCAACGAGGTGCGAATACGGCTCGCCCATGAGGTCGATTACAACCGATGCGGTCTCGCGCAGGAATGGACCGTCGATCCCCAGCAGGCGGCCATGGCGAACCGCGCGGCGCATGATGCGTCGCAGGACATAGCCCGGTCCCTCGTTCGAGGGCTTGACGCCCTCCGCCAGCAAGAAGGTCATGGCACGCGAGTGGTCGGCCACCACCTGGTAGCTGAAGCGCTCGCTCTCGACCGTCTCGGGGTCGTGCCCGATGAAGGCCGCCAGGCGCTCGATAATCGGCGCGAACAGGTCGGTGCGGTAGTTCGAGTCGACCCCCTGGACCACGGACGTCAGCCGCTCCAGTCCGGTCCCGGTGTCGACGCTCTTGAACGGCAGCGGCGAGAGTGTCCCGTCTGCTGCGCGATCGAACTGCATGAAGACGAGATTGCCGACCTCGAGCCAGCGCGGGCAGTGCTCCGAATGGTCCGGGATGCATTCCGGCCCTTCCGAGAATTCGATGCCGCGGTCGTAGTGCAGCTCGCTGCACGGCCCACATGGGCCGGTCTCGCCCATGCTCCAGAAGTTCTTCTCGTCGCCGACCGCGATGTTCCCCCATCGCACTATGCGCTCGGCCGGCAGGCCGATCTCATCGGCCCAGATTGCTGCCGCCTCGTCGTCATCGGTGTAGACGGTCGCGGCCAGGCGGTCGGCCGGGATCCCGAGGTCATCGGTCAGAAACTGCCAGTGCCAGTGGATGGCCTCGCGCTGGAAGTAGTCGCCGATGCTCCAGCTGCCCAGCATCTCGAAGAGCGTGTTATGGCGCGGCGTCCGACCGACCTCCTCGAAGTCGTTGTGCTTGCCTGCCACGCGCAGGCAGACCTGGGAGTCGACGGCGCGGACGTAGTCGCGCTTCTCCTCGCCGGTCAGGACGCGCTTGAAGGGCGCCATGCCCGAGTTCACGAAGAGCAGCGTCGGGTCGTCGCTGGCCAGGATCGGCGCCGATGGCACCCGCGTATGTCCACGCTCCTCGAAGAAGCGCTGGAAACGCTCGCGGATCTCGGCCGCGCTCATCGGCTGCATCGGTTCATCCTTCGTTCCACGACGAGAGCCGGCGACCCACCGGCTCTCGCGCGCGTGATCTGCGGTCGTGGGTTCAGGTCGTGGTCAGGAGGCGGCGCCCTCGGGCTTCGCGCCGGCATGGGCGTCGTAGTCGGTGACCATGTCTGCCCGTGCCTGCTCTGCGGCCGCGCGGCCCTCTTCGACCGCGTCGCCGATCTCCGCTCGCTTGTTCTCGACGAAGTCGTTGACGTGCTCGCGGAACTCCTCGCCGGTCTGTGGGGCCAAGATCAGCCCGAGCGCCGCGCCGATCAGCCCGCCAATCAGCGTGCCTGCCAGGAAGCTGCCGAATCCAGAGTCCTTCATGAGTGGGGAGGATCCTCTCGTGTTTCCCACGATTCTACCGACCCCGCCTCTGGTCGTCGCGGAGCGGCCGTGATCTGGACGGTGTCAAGGCTGGTCTGGACGCTGTTCATGAGGTCGCTCAGGCGGTCGAGCTTGACCGCCACGTCCTCGCTCAGCACCTCGACGTTGCTCGTCAGCTCACGGGCATGCGTGAGGATCGGGCGAAGCTCCGCGCCGGTCGTGCTGGTCAGCCGTCGAAGGTCCGAGGCCAGCGCGCGCGACTCCTTGATGAGCGGCGTCGTCTGCCAGGCCAGGTAGACGAGCGCGCCGCCCGCCGCCAGCACGCCGAGACCGGCACCGATGTTGAAGATGGCCAGGGCGAGATCCATCGCGCGACTCTACACCGGCCGCCGCCAATCCCGCATGGATCGTGTCGGCGCGACCGCGGCGCTCTTGCCCCCTGCGCCAGATTCAGACGGCAGCCGCAGTAAGGGGTTGCTGTCGTCATGACGGCCTTGTTGCCGGCTGGTAGCCGCAGGAGTCATGACTCGGAGCGGTCGGACGGCGGTAGTGCGGCGCTGACCTGCATCTGACAATCCGGCGGATGCCATGGCCCTCGCTTCGGCAATGGGGAGGGACCCAGCCGCGCTGTCTGGCGACTACTCCTCGACGCGAATTGGGCCGAGCGCGCTCAGCAGCGATACGCAAGCATCAGGATCTGCGCACCGAGGGATGCGGCGGCGACGTGCATGTCGCCGACGCGGAGCACTGCGAGCCCGGTCGCTCCACCCGCCCGTCGGCGTCGGCTCCATGAGACCCCAGAGCCCACCGATTCACGGCTCCGTGACCAAGGCAACGTCGTCGACGCAGATGGTCGTGTCGAGCCTCTGAACCACGATCTTGACTACGACGCTCGTCGCGCCGACCGGCGCCACGGCCGTGCCGCTGATCTCCGTCCATCCGCCGGTAGCACCTCGCATCGTCGTCGGCGTGACGGTTCCGAGTGTGCCAGAAGACCCCTTCCAAGTGAGCTTGAGCAGGAGTCGGTGATCATCGCTGGTGGGACCGACGTTGACCCAGCCGGAAACGGCGTAGCGTTCCCCGCCGCCGACCGACACGGACTGTTGGACGGTCGCGCCGGCGTCCCGCGTGCCTTGGAACCGACCCGCAAAGCTGCCCGTGTGAACGATGGCGTCGCTGCGGGCGAAGCGCGCGTTCTCGGTCCAGCCGTCAGGCTGGCCGTCGCCGTCCGCATCGGCCTCGAAGCCCGGGTTGGTCAGGAGATTCGTTGAGGGAGGCTGCGTGGGACTGGGTGTGGGTGTGGGCGTGGGCGTGGGCACCGGTGATCCCGGCGAAAGGAATCGGTCCAGGATGTTCCGGGTGACCTGCTGCAGTCTCGGGTCCGCGACCGTGGTGCCGCTCGTGTTATCGAGGGCCCAGCTCCACGACATCGTCCCCGACGCGAAGACCCAGGCCCCGCTCGGCGCCTGGTACAGGCTCGTGTTGTGGACGTCCTGGCCTCCGCCTTTCTTCGTCACCGGTGACGAGGCGAGGAGCGTGTAGGTCGTGTTCTCCGGCAGCGCGACCTGACCCACCCGCCGGTCCGTCTCATAGCCGACGACGCCGGGGAGGGTGTCGCCGTCGGTGAGCATGCTGCCGGCATATGCCCAATGGGACGTGTTGATCGCGACGTAGGCAGCCTGCTCCTTGACCAATGCCGTGTACTGAATGCCGATTAGCCGCTGCTCAGGTCGGCCGAGGTCGCGGAACGAGACGGTTTCGAGCGCAGGGTCGGCCACCGGATCGAGTCCGGGCTTCTTGTAGTTGACCATGCGCCTGTCCGGAGTCCCGACCGCGGATGGTTCGAACCTGATCTGGCGGACGATCGCGTTGGCACCGAAGAAGGCCAGGCTCACACCCTGACCGCGCGCGGCCTCGAGCGCGTCGTACATGTCCCTCGAGTAGTACTCGTCGTGACCGGTGGACAAGAAGCCCTTGAACGAGAGGATGCGCGCCGGGTTCCTGTGCGTGTCGACGCTCGTCGTGTACGCCACGTCGTAGCCGTTCCGCTCAAGCCATCGCACCAGATGGACCTCCCACCGCAGGAAGTCTCCGGATCCCGCGCCCTGTCGCGAGCTCGTGTACGGCCGATCGAACGAGACCGTGACCGCCCGCGGTTTGCCGGCCACGGTATCCGGTCCGTAGCTGTTGTAGTCGTACGTGCTCTTCCCGGTGACCCCGTCTGCGGGGTAGTTGTTGTACGCCTGGTAGGTCGTCACGCTCTGCTGGAACAGGAAGTCCGCGGTCCGCCCGTCGTCCCTGACGGTAAAGGTGATGTAGTCCTGATAGTTGCGTGCGTTCGTCAGCAGCGCGAGGTAGACGCCACTCGTCCAGGTGGCCGGGACGGCGAGCGTATAGCTCGGCGACCAGCCGCATTCGATGAGCCCGGTGGACGCATCCACCGGACACCGCGGCTGGGTGACACCGTCCTGCGCGGCAACATGCTGCATCAGTCGCGCCCCGGCACCGTCGTACCAGCCGACGCGATAGACGTCGATCGTGTACTGCTGAGCTGGACTCACGGTGAGATGGAAGGTGATCGACTCTCCCCGATTGACGCTCACGGCGGACGCGTAGCCTTTGATCTGGCCGGTGGCGTCGTCGCTCGTTCGGAACCCGGGACGTCCCAGCTGCCATTCCGTGGTCCCCGGCTGCTGATTCTCGGCGACGACCGGATTCGTCGCGGCGGACGTGTAGCCGACGGACGAGACGTGAGGCAGCGCGGGCACGAGAGCGAAGAGGCAGATGACGGCCAGGGCCGGCCGCGTCAATGCTGCTCTGTGCGACGCTCGGTTGTGCATGCCCGTGTCCCCAGCGACAGTGGGTCCATCCTAGACCACGCGGCAAGCGCCTCCTCGCGCGAGGTTCTTCAGAGTGGAGTGGACGTTCGCCGTCGTCCTCAGGACCGAGCGTCTGGCGATGCGGCTCACAATTCAGTCCTCCACGCCAATTGGGCCGAGCGCGCTCAGCAGCGATACGGCAAGCATCAGGATCTGCGCACCGAGGCACGCGGCGACGACGTGCATGTCGCCGATGCGGAGCACTTCGAGCCCGGTCGCTCCACCCGCCTGGTCGCCGATCACGGCGCCGATGACGGCCGCCACGCCAAGCACCAGCACGGACCTGCCCCACCGCCCCCGCACGGCGATGAAGACGAGCAGGTTGATGAGCGCCAGCATCGATACCCAGATGAGCCACGGAGGCATCGGCGGCGCCAGCGCTCTAACCGTCGGAACGAGCGATGCGCCCCCCGCCGAGGCATTCCGCGCCGTCATAGAGCACGGCCCCCTGGCCTGGGGCGGGGGCCCAGACCGGCTCCGCAGTCTCCACCAGGAACCGATCCCGACCGACCATGGTCACCTCGGCTGGCACGTCGGGCGCCCGATGCCTGATCCGGACCGACGCATGGAACCGCTCCCGCGGTGGCTCTCCGGCGGTGAAGCGAGCGCCGTCGACGGTGAAGGTGCGCTGCGCGACTTCATCGCGGCGGCCGATGACCACGGTGTTCGTGGCGGGCAGGACCTCGCGGACGTAAACTGCCTCGCCGAGTGCCACGCCCAGGCCATGCCGCTGGCCGACGGTGTAGTGCGCGTAGCCGGTATGGGTGCCGACCTGGCTGCCCGCGGCGTCGACGATTGGCCCGGGGTCGCCAGCGTAGCCACGACGCTCCTCGAGGAGCGTTCGGTAGTCGCCGAGCGGTACGAAGCAGATCTCCTGGCTCTCAGGCTTCTGCGCCGTGGGCAGGGTCAGGTCAGCGGCAAGGGCGCGCACTTCCGGCTTGGTCATGTTTCCCAACGGGAAGCGCGTGCGTGACAGCTGCTCCTGGTCGAGCACCCAGAGAAAGTAGGTCTGGTCCTTGTTCGTATCGACGGCGCGCAGGAGGCGCCAGCGACCGTCGCGGTGCTCGAGGCGAGCGTAGTGGCCGGTGGCGACCGCATTGGCTCCATAGGCCGCGAGTCCGCGTCGAAGGAGCTCGTCAAACTTGATGTACTGGTTGCAGGCCTGGCAGGGGTTCGGCGTCGAGCCTTCCAGGTAGGCGTCGACGAATGCGTCGATCACCCGTGCGCCGAACTCCTTCTCCACGTTGAGGGTGAAGAACGGGATGTCGATCAGCTGCGCCACGCGCCGCGCATCGTCGGCGGCGTCCGGCGAGCAGCACGAGCGGGACAGCTCGTAGCCCTCGGGCATGTCGCCGTGAGTGCGCATCCAGACGCCGATCACCTCGTCATCGCCACGCTCACGCGCCAGCAGCGCGGCGGCGACCGACGAATCCACGCCACCGCTCATCGCGGCCACGATGCGGCTCATGCCGTGGCCACGGCCTTCGGGTGCGCACCCTCGGTGGTACGCAGGCGCGGAAGGACGAGACGAATGGCGGCGAGCGCCGCGTCCACGTCCTGAGTGCTCGTTTCCGGACCGGTGGTGATGCGCAGCGATCCATGCGCCAGGTGTGGCTCCAGGCCCATGGCCAGCAGGACGTGGCTCGGTTCCGCGCTACCCGAGGTGCAGGCACTGCCGGTGGACACTTCGATGCCCTCGAGGTCGAGCGCGGCAACGAGGTCGCCACCCTCGACGCCCTCGATCACGACGCTCACGTTGTTCGCGAGTCGGTCTTCCGGATGGCCGGTGAGGGCCACGCCATCGAGCTCGAGCACTCCGTCGCGCAGAAGCCGGCTCAGCTTCCGAAGCCGATCCTGCTCGAGCGTATCGGCGTGGGAGTGGCGGAAGGCCGCGCCGAAGCCGACGATTCCGGCGACGTTCTCGGTCCCCGCCCGCCGCTGGCGCTCCTGCGAGCCGCCCTGGATCTGCGGGAGGAGCTGCGTCCCGCGGCGGACGTAGAGCGCGCCCACGCCCTGCGGCCCACCCAGCTTGTGGGCGGAGAGGCTGACGAGGTCCGCCTGCCAGGCGTCGACGTCGATCGGCTCGTGTGCCGCAAACTGGACCGCGTCCACGTGAAGCTTCGCGCCGTGGCCACGCACGATCTCGCCGACCGCGCCGATCGGCTGCACGGTCCCGACCTCGTTGTTGGCCGCCATCACGCTCACCAGCGTCGTGCGCCCGGTCAATGCCGCGGCCACGTCGACCGGATCGACGCGGCCGTATCGGTCCACCGGCAGGATGGTCACCTCGAATCCGCTGCGCTCCAGGATGGCGGTCGCGTTCACGACGGCCTTGTGCTCGACGGCGGTGGTGATGACGTGGCGACCGCGGGCCGTCGCCGCCCAGGCAACGCCCTTGATGGCCAGGTTGTCGGCCTCGGTTCCGCCGGCAGTGAAGACAATCTCGCGCGGCTGTGCGCCGATGAGCTGCGCCACCGTCTCGCGTGCTTCATCAATGCCCTGCCGCGCGCGCCTCCCCGCACCGTGGAGGCTCGACGGGTTGCCGGTGTGCGTGGTGAGGTACGGCAGCATCGCCTCCAGCACCTCAGGGCGGAGAGGCGAAGTCGCGGCATGATCGAGGTAGACGGCCATGGACCGATGATAGCCGCGGGTCAGACGCCTTGCCTTTCGGCGGTCCATGGGCGAAGTTGTCATCCATCGACGAGGACGGCTCGATTTTCGTCAGATGGCACCGGTGGTGCCAATAGCCTGACGTGGAGCCCGGAGAGTCCGTCAGATGGCCACTGGTAATGTCAGGTGACACCGAAACGGTGCGGCTGACACCTTAATACCGATGGAGTAGCCGGCTAACGGCACAGGAGGTGCCAGATGACGGAACCACGACACGACAGCTCCGAGCTGAAGGGAAGGATGCCACATGATCGTTCGGACCCTCGATGACATCACCGATACCGAGCGCGACGTGATCGGCGACGGCTGGCGCGCGAAGCGGCTTCTCGTGCGGGACGACGGCCTCGGGTTCTCGCTGTCGGAGACCACGGTCGACGGTGGCGCCGAGATGAACCTCTGGTACAGGCACCACAACGAAGCCTGCTACTGCATTGAGGGCGAGGCGGAGGTCGCGGAGCGCGACACTGGGGCGGTGCACCGCATCGGTCCGGGATCGGTCTACTCACCGCAGCACGACCGGCACACGATCCGCGTCATCTCGCCGCTGCGCCTGGTCTGCGTCTTCAACCCGGCGCTGACCGGCCAGGAGACGCACGACGCCGACGGCAGCTACCTACCGGCGCAGGATTGACCCTCGGGGTTGCGTCGGTCTCACGCCCCATCGCCACATTCAGGTGAGGGCCGCACTACCAAGGCTGTCGTTGACACTTCCCGAGCCGCTGCAGTGCCACCGCCGCATGTGACAGCAACAGCGGCGCATGGCCGCGATACTGCGGCCCTCACCTGAATCTGGCAACGCGCGGGGACCTATCAGCGCATCGGTTCGATCGGCCACGGATCGGGTGGTGGGGTGACCACGCGGCCAACGAGGGTACTGAGAACGCAAGGCCGACGAGACGTCGCGCGGCTACAGCCGACCTGACCTCGCATCTACATTGCTTCGTCCGTGCCGCGGGGTTCCCGTCGCCGATACTCCTCGGACAGTCGACCGATGAGGAACTCGGCGAATTGGGTGTCATCGGTCATGCGCTTGTAGAATTTGAAGTTCGAGCCGATGGTGTCCTGGAGCAGATCGCTGAACACATGCTGGAAGGTCAGCTTCGCGTTCTCCGGCGTGTTGACTTGGACCGATGTGGACCGGCGCGCAGAAGGTGTCCCCGGCATTGCCGGTACAGATCCGGTACTCGCCCAGTGGCGCTGTCTCGGGGATCAGGGCCGGCGTGCCGGGCCTGAACCTTCGACGCCGATGTCAGAGAACACGACTCCCACGGCATCAGGCAGCGACCACGTCCGCTCCCGACCCAGTACCCGGTCCGTCCGACATGTGGTTGTGGCGATGATTCCATGAATCACCGACTGACTCCTCGAGCACAAACCACACAGCGCGCAACGTGCGCTCCGGAAAGGTCAATGCCACCCGAGCCTGCATCAGTCCGCTGGGGTTCCTCCGCCGTCCTCGACGACGCGCAGGCCGAGCTCCTCCAATTGCTGTGGAGCGATCACGGAAGGGGCGTTCATCATGAGATCGGTTCCCGATTGGGTCTTCGGGAAGGCCATCACCTCGCGAATGTTGTCGACCTCGGCGTAGAGGGCGGCCCATCGGTCCAGGCCGATGGCGATCCCACCGTGCGGCGGGGCGCCGTACTCGAGGGCGTCGAGCAGCGCGCCGAACTGGTCGCGCATGCCCTCGACGGTGTGGCCCATCAGGGCGAACGCCTTCTCCAGCAGCGGCCGCTCGTGGATCCGGATCGACCCTCCGCCAGACTCCCAACCGTTGAGCGCCAGGTCATACTGCTGTGCTCGAACCGATCCTGGATCCGACTCCAGGCGATCGAGATCCTCGGGCGCGGGCGCGCTGAACGGGTTATGGGTGGCGTCCCAGCGTTGCCCTTCGTCGTCCCATGTGAACATCGGGAACCGATGGACCCAGACGTAGGAGAGCACGCCGGGCTGGCGCAGCCCCAGCCGATCCCCCACCGCCAGCCGGACGTGGCCGAGGGCCTCAGCGCCGGCGATCCGATCGGCATCGGCGACGATCAGCACCAGGTCACCTGCTGAAGCACCAAGAGCGCTCGGCAGATCGACTTCGCGCCCTGCCAGGAACTTCGCCGCCGGCCCAAGGAGCGAGCCGTCCTCCTGCACGGACAGATGGACCAGCCCCTTCGCGCCGTGACGCTTCGCCAGATCGATCAGCTCGTCGAGCTGCTTGCGCGAGTAGTCCCCGCAGCCGGGCGCGGCGATGCCAAACACGGCGCCGCCGGCCGCGATCGGCTCGGCAAAGACCCGGAAGTCGATCTCTTTGACGGCATCGGTCAGGTCAACCAGCTCGAGGCCGAAGCGGATGTCGGGCTTGTCGGATCCGTATCGGTCCATGGCCTCCGCGTAGGTCAGCCGCGGGAAGGGCTCCGCCAGGATCGGCCGCTCGGGAAGCACCTCCTTCGCCACGCGGGTGACCATGCGCTCCACGGTCGAGATGACGTCCTCCTCGGTGACGAAGCTCATCTCGATGTCGACCTGGGTGTGCTCGGGCTGGCGATCCCCGCGCATGTCCTCGTCGCGGTAGGCGTGCGCAAGCTGGAAGTAGCGGTCGTAGCCGGCCACCATGAGGAGCTGCTTGAGCTGCTGAGGCGACTGCGGCAGCGCATAGAACTCGCCGGGTCGGAGGCGCGAGGGCACCACGAAGTCACGCGCGCCCTCCGGTGTCGACCGGATGAGCGTGGGCGTCTCGATCTCCACGAACCCCTCGTCCTCGAGCGCCCTTCGAATGGCCGATGCGAGCCGTGATCGCATGAGCATGCGTGCCTGCATCGGCGGACGACGGAGGTCGAGATACCGATGCTTCAGGCGCAGCGACTCGTCCAGCCCGGGTTGCTCCTCATTAATGTAGAAGGGCGGCACCTTCGACGGGTTGAGCACGCTGAACCGTTCAACCGCGATCTCGACCTCACCGGTGGCCAGCTCGGCGTTGGCGGTTCCATCTGGACGTGCTCCCACGACGCCTTCCACCTGGACGACCCACTCGTTGCGAACCGGCTCGGCCGCGGCGTGCGCGTCCGCGGCGTCCTCCGCGCTCGTTACCACCTGGGTCATCCCGTGGCGATCCCGCAGGTCGAAGAAGGCGAGGTGACCATGATCGCGCCTGCGGTGCACCCACCCGGCCAGCGTCACGCGCTGACCGACATGCTCGGCGCGCAGCTCGCCGCAGGTGTGGGTGCGGAAGGAGGTGCTCATGGGAGCGGCCATGGTAGCCGATAGGCCATCGCGTCAGACCTGGTCATGTACTTGCGCCCTTGACGTAGCATGTTCTCCGTGCCTGGGATCCTGCTTAGCCCGCTGCGTGCCATGCTGCCGCCCAGCATGACGACCCGGCCGTTTCGCCCTGATCGCGCCCGAACCCTGCGCGACGCGTTCCAGCGTGCGGAGTCGATCGGACCCTTCCGGCCCGCCGTGGTCGGCCTTGCCGCAGGGCTGATTGCCGCGTACGTGGCTGATGGGCTGCTGGCGCCGATGCTCGGCACGCCGCTCCGTCAGCTTGTCGATGCCGCCGTGTTCTCGGCAGTGATGGCGCCGCTGTGGCTCATCGTGCAGCCGTCTGGCGTGCGGCGCGCGCACGACGTCATGACCTGGCTCAACGGTTGGGAGACCGAGCGCTGGCAGGATGAGGTGGGACGACGCCTCACGGCCCTCCCGCGCGCGACGCCGGCGATGGTCGATACTCTGCCGGACACGATGGGCCTGCGACCGCTGCGCGTGGAGCTGCTCGCCGCCGACGGCCGGCTCGAGGAGGCTCGCGATCGCCTGGCGATGCTCCCGTCCGACACGCCGTGGCAGCGATTCGAACATGCGGCGCTCGCCGAATGGATCGCCTGGTGGTCTGACGAGCCTGGTGATCGCGGCGAGATGCGGCGCGCGACTGAGGCAATCGAGGACGAGGAGCGACGCCTGGCTGCCCGCGCGATGGTCGCCGCCGCCGACGCGCGTCGTGCCGCAACGTCCGGCGGCGACGCGATCGGTCCACTCTCCGCCGTCCGCGACGAGCTGGGCGATCGGCCGCGGCGCTACGCGTTTGGCTACACCGCCGGCGTGCTGGTCATGGTGACCCTCATGGGCCTGGTGGCGAGCGCCACGATCACGATCGCGAGCGGCTTCATTCGCTGACGGCGGCAACGACCTCTTCGATCGATACCGCGTCGCGCTGCTCTCCGCTGGCAAGGTCCTTCAGCGCAACCGCCTCCGCCTCGCCGACGATGACCGCCCAGCGCGCCCCGGCCTTCGAGGCCGACTCGAGCTGCTTTCCCAGCTTGCGGGACGACCCATCCGGCCGCACGACCACCCCCGCTTCGCGCAGGGTCGCGGCGATGCCCAATCGGCGCGCGTGATCGTCGCCGGTCCCGAGCACCGCGATGAGCGGTGCGCGAGCCGGAAGCGCCACGCCCTGCTCCTCCATGGCCAGGATCGTCCGGTCGAGCCCGATCCCTAAGCCGATCCCCGGCGTTGGCCGCCCGCCGAGCACCTCCACCAGCCCGTCATAGCGGCCGCCTCCGCCGAGCGCCTGCTGCTGCCCCTCGCGCCCGGCCACGTAGAACTCGAAGGCGGTCCGCGTGTAGTAGTCGAGCCCTCGGACGAGCCGATGGTCGAGCTCGTAGCGGACGCCGAGAGCGTCCAGCAGCGCACGGATTGCATCGAAGTGCTCGCGGCAGGAGCCGCACAGGTGATCGATGCCGCGTGGCGCATCGGCGGCAAGGTCAGGGGCAAGCTCCTTGTCGTCCAGGACGCGCAGCGGGTTGACGCGCAGTCGTCGCCGCGAATCCTCCGACAGGCGCCCTTCGTTGGCGGCGAAGTAATGAATGAGCGCCTCGCGGTACAGCGGTCGGCATTCGGCGTCGCCGATGGAGTTGATGCGCGTGACCACGTCGGTCAGGCCGACCTCCGCATAGAACCGATGCCCGAGCTCGATGAGCTCGGCGTCAACGGCGGGTCCGGCATCCCCGATGACCTCGACGTCCCACTGGCTGAACTGGCGGTAGCGGCCGGCCTGCGGGCGGTCGTAGCGGAACATCGGCCCGATGAGGGTCAGGCGGAGCGGTCCCGGCCGCACGTGCATGCCGTGCTCGATGAAGGCCCGGACGATCCCGGCGGTCGGTTCGGGGCGGAGCGCCCAGGGCGCCGCCTCCTCGTTGCTCCCCTTCGCGCCGGCGACCCGGAACATCTCCTTCTCGACGGCGTCGGACGACTCTCCCAAGCCGCGCGCAAAGAGCTCGACACGCTCGAAGAGCGGGATCTCGATGCGCTCGAACGCGTAGCGGCGCGCGAGGTCGCGGGCGACCGCCTCGACCTGGTCCCAGGCCTGGGTCTCCTCTGGGAGCAGGTCGCGCGTGCCGCGCGGAGCGGTGATCGTCTTCGCCATGCCTTGCGAGTCTATCGGCCCCGACCGGCGATGGTGTGGTAAGCGTCGCCGATGATGCCCTCGACCGCCTTCCAGTCGACCGCCACGTCGAGGTACACGCCGAGCCAGCCTCGGTGGCCGATGTACGGCGGCACGAAGTGGCGATCCGGCTCCGCAGCAACGAGGATCTCCCGTGCGCCCGGCGGCGCGGCGCACCAGAAGGCCAGCCGGTCATCGTGGTGATGGTCGGCGTACGTCACGAAGCTGCGCTTGCCGCGGTGAAACCAGGTCGGCTCTCCGTGACTCAGACGCTCTTCAACCTCCGGCCACGAGACGAACGCCCGCCGCAGGCTGTCCAGCGGATTCCTCATCGGTTCGGGAGCTCGACCAGTCGCCGCTCGCGCCGGCTCGTCTCGGCCGCGAACGCCATGACGTGGCTGTCGAGCGAGACGCCCAACGAGGTCCGCGCATCGTCGTCGGAGCCAGGATGCCCGTCGCGGCTGGCACGTAGTCGGGCGATCGCATCGGTCATGAGTCCTTCGTCGCCGCCGCCGTGGCCGTCGTACAGCGGGATGGGGGTCCCGTTGAGCACGATCCGCTCGTCACCGCGCAGAGCAGCGCGACCGAAGTCGTCCCGGTTCCACCGTCCGTGCGGCACCGCATCCGCGCCTGGCAGGAATCGACGGATCTCGATCTCGCCGGTGTCGAGCCGTCCGCGCAGCTCGCCACGGGTGCCGGTGAGCGTGATCGTCCGCGTGTTGTCGGCGGTAAGGCCGCTCACGCTGAGAGTGGCGCGGACCCCGTTTGCGAACTCGAGGGCCACGACCTGATGGTCGGCAACATCGTTGTCGCTGGCGTACACGCAGCGCCCGTAGGGTCCGGTCGCCAGCGCCGCCATGCGTCCCTCGGGCGACGGGTCGTCGGTGATGACCGAGATCGGCCAGTCCGTCACGCCGGGCGTGCGATCGACGTAGAAGCGGACCGCGTCGAAGGGGCATTCGGGTGCCGCCGGACATCGGTTGACGCCATCGGTGCATCGGCCTAGCGCGCCGGGCGGTGCCTGCTCCGGGCGGAAGTGGTGGAGCCCGCCGAAGGACGCGACGGCGGTGCATCGGTCTCCGGCAAGCCAGCGGATCAGGTCGAGGTCGTGGCATGCCTTGGCCAGGATCATCGGGCTCGAGAGCGCCTCGTTGCGCCAGTTGCCGCGCACGAAGCTATGCGCGAAATGCCAGTAGCCGACGCGCTCCGCGTGCTCGATGGTGACCAGCTCACCGATCCGGCCCTCGTCGAGCAGCCGTTTCACCGCCGCGAAGAATGCGGTGTAGCGCAGCACGTGGGCGACCGTGACGCTGCCGCCCGTCCGCGCCGCTGCTTCTCCGACCGCCTGTACCTCGTCGGCGGTGGGCGCGATCGGCTTCTCGAGGATGACGTCATAGCCCGCCTCGAGCGCTGCGATGGCAGGCGCCGCGTGCTCGCGGTCGGGGGTCGCGATGACGACGGCATCGCCGAGGTGCGGCTGCCCCAGGAGGCCGCGCCAGTCGTCGAAGGCAGCCTCGGGACCGATGCCGTGCTCGTGGGCCACCCTGGTGCGCCTCCCAGCGTCGCGCTCGGCGACCGCCACCACGCGCGCCTCGCCGGGATGGCTCAGGCACCAGCGCCCATACGTATCGCGGCCGCGGTTGCCGGCGCCGATGATGGCGAGCGTGATCGGTCCGACGTTCATGGCGCGGAGTCTACGGGCCCGAGCGCACGGCGGCGCGATGAGAGGCGGTCGCCGCATGCGTCAGTCCAGTGGTCAACGATTCGCGTGACGACCGTTAGGCACGGTCAGCGATGCGGAGTCCACTGAAAGGCATAGGTTTCGGCGAATTGTGGCAGCGTTATCGGCCGATTCGGCCTTCGCGAGTGGGCCTAACACTCATTGGATGAAAATCTGACGCGGATCAGGCCAGGTGTCGGCTCGGACGTGACGGAGCCGCGGAATTGAGTGTGCGGACGCAGGGTATACACGGATATACGCCCAATAACGCGCGAGCTACCTCGCCTCGCGCGTCACCGACGTCACATCCCGCAGCCGCTCGATCTTGGCAAGGACGCGGGCGAGCTGCTGGAGCGACTCGACCTTGAAGGTGGCCGTGATGACCGCGGTTCCGTCGGCGTGGGTCGCCACCGAGGCGGCCACGATGTTGACCTTGTACTCGGCTACCACGTTGGTGATCTCGTTCAGCAGCCCCGGCCGGTCGAGGGCGGAGATGCGCACCGTGATCGGGTACGTCTGCTGGCCGGCGAGCTCCCATTCGACGTCGATCAGCCGTTCGATGTCCCGCTCGGACAGGACCGAAGGGCACGACGCGCGGTGCACCGTCACTCCCTTGCCGCGGGTCACGTAGCCGGTGATCTCGTCACCCGGGATCGGCGAGCAGCATTTCGCGAAGCGCACGAGCAGGTCGCCGACGCCCTTTACCTTCACCCCGGTCGTCGACGGAGCCGCAGGCGGCGCCTCCTCGGGGAGCGTGATGGCGGCATCGTCGTGGATCTCGAGCTTGCTGACGACGCTCGCCGACGAGACCGCGCCGTAGCCGATGGCAGCGTAGAAGTCGTCCATCTCGCGGTAGCGGTACTGGCTCGCGATCTCGGTCAGCTTGGCGGCATCGACCGACGCGAGGGTCTCGTGGGCAAGGCGTCGGAGCTCCCGGTCGAGGAGGTCCTTGCCCTGGATGATGTTCTCGTCGCGCTGCTGACGCTTGAACCAGGCGCGGATCTTCTCCTTCGCGTGGCTGGTCCGCACGATGTGCATCCAGTCGCGCGACGGGCCATGCGCCGCCTTCGTGGTCACGATCTCGACGATGTCGCCGTTGCGCAGCCGGTAGTCGAGCGGCACGAGCCGGTTGTTGACCTTCGCGCCGATCGTGCGATGGCCGACATCGGTATGGATGCGGTAGGCAAAGTCGAGCGTCGTTGCGCCCGCAGGCAGGTCCTTGACGTCGCCCTTCGGCGTGAACACGAACACCTGGTCCTGGAAGACGTCGAGCTTGAGCCCCTCGACGAACTCGGTGGCGTCCACGACCTCGCGCTGCCAATCGATGAGCTGCCGGACCCAGGCCAGCTTCTCGTCATAGCGGCGATCCCCGCGGCTTCCCTCCTTGTAGCGCCAGTGGGCGGCGATGCCCGCCTCCGACACCTCGTGCATCTGGTACGTCCGGATCTGCACCTCGAGCGGCTTCGCCTCGGGGCCTATGACGGCCGTGTGCAGTGACTGGTACATGTTCGCCTTGGGCATGGCGATGTAGTCGTCGAACTGCCCCGGCACCGGTCGCCACAGGGAGTGCACGACGCCCAGGGCGGCGTAGCAGTCCTTCACCTCCGCGACGAGCACGCGGATGGCGTGCAGGTCGTAGATCTCGGTGAACTCGGACCCTTTGCGCTCCATCTTCTTGGCGATCGAGTACAGGTGCTTCGGGCGCCCGCTGATCTCGGCGGTGATCTCCACTTTGGCGAGCTCCTTGCGCAGGATACCGATGCTCTTGTTGACGAAGCTCTCGCGCGCCCGGCGGCGGTCGGTGAGCATCTCCACCATCTGCCGGTACTTGTCGGGCTCGAGGTACTTGAAGGCCAGATCCTCGAGCTCCCACTTGATCTGCCACATGCCGAGCCGATGCGCCAGCGGCGCGTAGATCTCCATCGTCTGGCGCGCGATGCGCTGCTGCTTGTCCGCCGCCAGGAACTGGAGCGTGCGCATGTTGTGGAGCCGATCGGCGAGCTTGATGATCACGACTCGGACGTCCTCGGCCATGGCCATGAACATCTTCCGGATGTTCTCGGCCTGCTGCTCTTCCATCGTCCGCGCGCTGCCGAACTTGGACAGCTTGGTCACGCCGTCGACGAGTCGAGCCACCTCGCGGCCGAATCGCTTCTCCAGCTCGGCGAGCGTGTAGTCCGTGTCCTCCGGCACGTCGTGCAGGAGCGCGGCCGCCAACGTCTCCGCATCCATCTGGAGCGTGGCCAGGTAATGCGTTACCTCGACGGGATGCGTGACGTACGGCTCGCCCGAGCTGCGCAACTGCCCTTCGTGGGCGGTGACGGCGGTCTCGTAGGCGCGCCGAATCAGGCTCTCGTCGGCATTCGCCCGATGGCGCTTGGCCTCGGCCACGACCTCGTCGATCGTATGGAGGCGCTCGCTCACGGCGTCGCTGCCGCGCGTGATCCGCTGTACGACGGCTGCCGGGGAGAAGCGTGCCAGCTGGGCCATAGGACCTCCGATGCTAGCACGCACCACGCTCATGGCCGACGTGTGCGGAGGTGCGGGCGGGCGGCGCGGACACGCGGAGCGCCTCGGCGGCACCGGCTCGGCCGCCATCTCTTCCTGTCGCTCCAGGTCACGGGCGCTCTCGGCGGTCTCCTCTCCTCGGTCGAGCCTTCCCCGCCACTCGATCGCCGCTGAGCGGCGTCCCACCGTCGCAGCGGACGACCTCGCCCGGCGGCCGATTCGGTTCGTGGCTGGGAGATGAGGCGGGAACACCGACCGAACCGAATCGATCCATCTCGAGACTCAGCGTCCGATGGCGAGGTCCGCCACAACCCGCGCCGATGGCAGCATCGCCAGCCAAGAAGGCGCGAGCTTGAGCTTCGAGGATCGATTGCCGCCGCCGAGGACGATCCATGGCGGATCCATGACGCGGGCGTCGATGAGGATCGGCAGGTCGTCGGGCAGGCCGAAGGGGGTCACGCCGCCGATCTCCATGCCGGTCAGCGCTCGCACCGGATCGGCGCCGGCGAAGGAGGCCTTGCGAACGCCCATCTCACGCCGCACGACCCTGTTGACGTCGAGCGACGTCGTGGCGAGCACGACGCAGACCACGTATGTCGGCTCGGTGCCCTTCGAGGCGACGACGATCGTGTTGGCGCTCCGATCGAGTGGCACGCCGTACGCCTCGACGAAGGCGGCCGTATCGGCGAGCGCGGGATCGCACTCCATCACCTCGAGCGGCGCGCCGAGCTCGGCGAGCCGGTCACGCACGGCCGGATGGAGCAGAGCCGGACCCGTCATGGACAGCGCGGCTCGCCAGGTATCGACTCGCTGATGGGCCCTCCCCCCGGCGGTGCGAGGCCGACGCTCGTTCCGACCCAATAGACCGCTGCGGTTGCGAGGAGCTTTGTGCCGTCGTTGAAGACGAGAACCTCGCTCTCGTACGGCTCGCCGAGCCCGTCCAGCCCACACAGGACGAAAAGCACGCCGCCGGATGACCAGGAGTCGCCGTCCTGGATCGGGTGGTGGACCTCGATGTCCGCCACCTGGGGAGCCTGGCTCGGTGCGCGCTCCTTCGCATGCGCAGCGAGCTCCCCTTCGCACGTCCCCGATGCGCTCGCGCAGAGCCGTTCCCAATCGCGATCGATCCCGGCGTCGATGACGTCGGCGAGCAGGACACGAGCATCCTCGACCGATGGCGGCGGCAGTGGATCGGCTGGGGCCGGGGCGACGCCGCATCCCGCCAGCAGTCCGAAAGCGACCAGGTACCGCATCGGTCAGACGGGCTCGGCCGGCTCGGAGCCGGAGTCGCGGCCGAGCAGCTTGAGACGAGCGCGTTGCGTAAGGCCGTAGGCGGGAATCGCGAGCCGCAACGCCAGGTCCATCGGCCCACGCAGCGCGAGGTCGCGAGCGCCCACGTACTCGATCTCGTCGCCGCCGAAGCCCTCCTTGAACTGGCGGATGCCGCCGGTCGCCAGGCCCCACATGTCGTAGACGCGGAAACCCTCGTTCGCGAAGTCGCCGATGGCGCTCCATTTGAGCAGGTAGTTGGCGCGGGCATCGGCGCCGGCATCGGTCATGCCTCCGTAGGCCTCGACCGCTCGCTCGCCGCACGTGAAGTGATAGATCGCAGCGATGCGCGCTCCGTCCCTGACAGCGAAGCTGAGCCGAACACGGCCGGTCGGCGCGAACAGTGACCAGACGCGCTCGTAGTAGAACGGCTGGCGCGCGACGAACCCGGCGCGGTCGGCGGTGAACCGATAGATCCGGTTGAAGTCCGCCAGAGCGGGACCGATGACCTCCGGCGGCGTGGCGCCATCGAAGCGCTCGATCATCACCCCGGACCGCTCGGCCTTGTTGACGTATTGCCGATGCTTCCGCTTCAACGCTGCCTTGAGAGCCTCCTCGCCCGGTGTCAGGTCGATCACGCGCGTGGTGGGCGGCTGGACCTTGGGAGCGACGCGCCACGGCGCGTCCAGCAGCGCCCGACCGTACGCGGTGTCGAGGCGGGCCTCGGGATCAGCGCGAACGGTCGCGATCTTCTCGGCCTTTCCCAATGCCCGCAGCGCGCCCTCCAGCGCGCTCCGCACGACCGGATCGTCGAGGTCACCGATCGGGCCGCGCGGCACATAGGCAAGGTGCCAGCCGACGACCGGCATCCTGCGCAGGAGGAGCTGGGCCCCGGCCAGCGGACGATCCTGCGAAGGACCGACGGCCAGGCGCACCGGACGCCAGCCGCCCATCGCTCGTACCTCGCCCCACTCCCACAGCTGCGGGAACGCGTGGTACCGGGCAGCTTCGACGAATGTGTTCCACGCGTCAGGATCGGTCACCCGCCACGCGCGCAGCTCGGATGTCGTCATGGCTTCGTCCATCCTGCGTCATGGAGCGCCTGGCGTGCCACACCGGCCTCGTCCCACGGGCGCTTCTCGGTGCCGTAGAAGATGCTCGCCTCGTGTCCCTTGCCCGCGAGCAGGACGACGTCGCCCCTGACCGCAAGACCGATCGCGTGGCCGATCGCATCCCGCCGCTCATCGATGACCCAGAGCGTCTTGCCATCGTCGGCACCCGCCGATCGTGCGCCGTCAGCGATCTCCTCGTTGATGGCACGCGGATCCTCGAGCCGGGGATCTTCGTCGGTCACGATCACGAGGTCGGCGAGGTTGGCAGCGACACGGCCCATGGAGCCGCGCTTGGTGGGATCTCGCTCCCCAGCCGAGCCGAAAACGGCGATGAGCCGGCCGCGCGTGAGCGGGCGCAGGACCTCGAGCACCTTGCGGAGCGAGTCCTCCGTATGCGCGTAATCGACGATGACCGAAAACGGTTGGCCGGCCTCGATTCGCTGCATCCGGCCGGGTACGCCCGTCGTCTCGCGCAACGCCGTGGCCGAGTGCTCCAGGTCAAGCCCGAGTGCTTCGCCGACGGCGAGCGTCGCGAGCGCGTTCGAGACATTGAAGCGGCCCGGCAGCGCGATCCGCACGCGCCCCTGCCACGACGGCGCGACGAGGCGGAACCGGGTGCCGGCCGCATCGGCCTCGAGGCCGTCCGCGCGAAGGTCGGCATCGGCGTCGAACCCGTAGGTGATCACGCGATCTCGCGCCCGCTCGCGGAAGTAGCCGAAGGTCGCATCATCGGCATTGAGCACGGCTATCGGCGCCTCCTCGATCAGCCGCGCCTTTGCCGCCCGGTAGTTCTCGACCGTGCCGTGGAACTCGAGATGCTCGCTCGTCACCGTCGTCACCACGCCGATGTCGAAGCGACAGTTGCGGGTCCGTTCGAGCGCAAGCCCGTGAGATGTGGCCTCCATGACCACGCTGTCGTTCCCGGCCACCACCATCCGCGCCAGCAGCTGCTGGAGCTCGAGCGCCTCCGGGGTCGTGTTGCGCTCCTCGTTCGGCACCAGCAGGCCGCCGACGCCGGTGAAGACGGTGCCGATCTGGCCCGGCTGACGCCCGGCCGCGCGAAGCAGCTCTGCGGCAAGGGCCGTGACCGTCGACTTCCCGTCGGTGCCCGTCACCCCGATCACGGTCAGGCGCTCGGACGGCCGCCCGAACCAGGCGTCGGCAGCGTCCGCCAAGGCCCGGCGGGCACGGTCGACCACGAGCTGCGGGACGGGCAGCTCGGGCAGCTCGCGCTCGACGACGACGCCGATCGCTCCCGCCTCGACCGCCGCCACGGCGAAATCGTGCCCATCCACGTGGACTCCCGGGACGGCGAAGAAGAGGGCGCCGGGCGACGCCGCGCGGGAGTCGTAGGCGAGGGTGGTCACCTCGCCGACCGGGATCCCGACGACCCGCTCAGGACCGACCACGTCGGTCAGCGCACCCAGGCCCATGCGACGCTCGTCGGTCATCGGCGCAGCTTGCGGACCCAGCCGCGCAGGATGCCGGTCGCGGCGCGCAGCCGGTAGAGCGCCGGGTCGACGACCAGGTCCCAGCTGCCGACCCACACGATCTCGACACCACCGAAGCCCTTCTTGAAGAGGCCCACGCCGTGCCACGCATGCTCCGGTCCAGCGCCGGGCGGCGCAATGCCCCACAGGTCGTGATGGGTCACCCCGCGATCGCGCGCCAGCCGCATCATCGCCCATTGCAGAGCGTAGCTCGCGTAGCGCTTGGGCTCACCTCGCTCCTCGCGACGGGAGCCACTGAACAGGTAGAACGAGCGCGGACCCTCGAAGACGATCATGCCGGACGCAAGCAGCTCGTCGTCGCGACGCGCCTCGAGGATTGCCGCCCGACCGGACCCGCCCAGGGCCCGCCACGCGACCCGATAGCGATCCAACGCCGGCATGGGGAAGCCGGCGCGTCGTTGGGCTTCGCCGACCAGGGCGTGGAGCTCGTCGATCGCCCGCAGGTCGCTGCCGTCGTCGACGGCGGTGACCGCCACCCCCTCGCGCTCGGCGCGACGCACGGCGTAGCGCGTGTCCTTGTCGAACGTCGCGAGCAGCGCATCGTCGTCCGCCAGATCGACGATGCGGGTCTGCCCAACCTGAAGCGTGTCTGCGGCATGTCGCAGGCGTCGTCCGCGCAGCAGCGCTGCCTTCGACGTACCCATGGCCAGGCGCGGCTCGAGCTTGACCGCGATGGCCCGATGCTGCCTCGCCGCGATCTTGAGCCCGATGAGGAGCGCTCGAACCCGATCCCCCGCCTCGCGCGCTTCCCAATCGAGGACGGGGCCGTGCGGCACGTACCAGAACATCCGGCCAGCGAGCATTGATCGCTCCTGCGCGGCGACGATGGCGACGATCGCGCCGCCGTCCTCCAGGACATATCGGCGCTGGGGCTGTCCGTCGAACGCGGCGACATCGGCCCATGCCCAGTCGTGGAGGAAGTCACCTGACCGATTCGCGGCCAGGAACGCCTGCCACGCGGGGGCATCGGCATCGGTCACAGGTCGGAAATGCATCAGGCGCTCCTTCGGCGTCGGCGCGCGAGGATGCCGCGGAGCTGGTCGAGCTCGGGCGAGCGAAGGGCAGCCGCCACGAGCAGGAAGATGGCCATGCCGGCAGCCGAGAGGAGCAGAAGCGCCACGAGTCGTCCCACGGCGTTGTCGAGGATGCCACCCAGCGAGCCCTCGAGGAGCGTCAGTCCGCCGAGCATGAGCAGCGCGGCCGCCAGGCCGGCCACGGTCGAACGCAGGACCGTCCGGACGATGGCGGATTCTTCGACGGACTCGATCCGGCGGCGCAGGAACCAGAGCAGCCCGATGACCTCGAGCACGGAGCTGATCGAGAGCGCCAGTGCCAGGCCCTCGACCCCCATCGGCCCCACCAGCATGGCCATCAGCGGCACGTTGATGGCCACCGCCACGATCGCCCAGGCGACCGGCGTCCTCGTGTCCTGCATGGCGTAGAAGGCACGCGTCAGGACGTGCACCACGATATGTCCGACCAGGCCGAGCGCAAAGAAGAGGAGCGTGCTCGCGGTGCGATCGGTGGCCGACTGGCCAAAGAGCCCGTATTGGTAGAAGACCGAGGTGAGTGGCTCGCGCAGGACGATCATGATCGCGGTCAGCGGCGCCGCCACGAAGATGAGCACCCGCACGGCGTTCGCCACCTGCCGCCTGATATCGCCGATGCGCCCCAGCGCGGCATCGGTACTGAGGGTCGGGAAGAGGGCCACCGCGATGCTGACGCCGATGACGCCCACCGGAATCTGGCTGAGCTGGAAGGCGTAGTTGTATGCCGTCAGGCTGCCCTCCGGCAGGCCCGATGCCAGGACCGTGCTGACGAGAAAGTTGATCTGGCCGGCCGCCAGGCCGAGCGTGCGCGGACCCATCAGCCACGCCACCCGTCGCACCCCAGGGTGGCTCAGGCCGATGGTGAGGTCGTAGCGCTGCCCAACGCGCGCCAGGTTCGGTAGCTGGACGGCGAGATGCGCCAGCGAGCCGATGGCCACCCCCACGGCGAGGCCCTCGACCCCCATGATCGGGGCAAGGAAGATTGCCGCGAGGATGATCGCCAGGTTGTAGAGCAACGGCGCAATAGCCGGCACGGTGAACTGCTGATGGCTGTTCAGGATCCCGGTGACCACGGCGCCCATGCCGATGAGCACCGGGCTGATGAGCATCACCCTGGTCATCCGGATCGTCAGCTCCGTGGTCGGGGCGTCGAAGCCGGGCGCGACGATCGGCACGAAGAGCGGCGCGAAGATCGCCATCACCAGGCTGAAGACGGCGAGCGCGATGAGGACCAGGTTGATCACGCTGCTCGCCAGCTTCCATGCCTCCACCTCCTGGCCGCGCGCGCGGTAGCTCGAGAAGACCGGGATCAGGGCGGCCGACAGCGCGCCCGCGACCACCAGCTGGAAGATTGCGTCCGGGATTCGGAAGGCGGCGAAGTACGCGTCCAGCTCTCGACTGGCGCCGAACTGGGAGCCGATGACGAGGAGCCGGATCCACCCGAGCAGGCGGCTTGCAAGCGCCGCCACGGTGAGGATGAGGCTGGCTGTGACGAGCACCTGCCCGGTGGAGCTGCGAGCGTCCTCGGCCGGCGACCCGGGCTCCGGTGGTGCCGCGACCGACGGCGTCGGACCCTCGCTGGCCCCCGTCACCGGCCGGATCGCCCGCTCGACCCGCGCCCGGCGCGCGGGTGCGCCTCGCGATAGGCACTGCGCAGCGTGGCGTCGGACAGATGGGTGTAGATCTGCGTCGTCTGCAGGTTCGCGTGGCCGAGCAGCTCCTGCACGACGCGGAGGTCGGCGCCGCCCTCGAGAAGGTGCGTGGCGAATGAGTGCCGAAGCGTGTGCGGGCTCGTCCGACTCGGCGCGCCGACCGCCTGGACCCACCGCCCGATCACGAGCCGGGCGCCACGGGCGCTCAAAGGAGCGCCATTGGCGTTCAGAAATACCGCTTCCCCGCCTGCGCCGCGTGCCGCCAGGTGCGGGCGCGCTGTGCCCAGATAGCCGCGCAACGCGTCCGCAGCCGGCGTACCGAACAGAAGCGCCCGCTCCTTGTTGCCCTTGCCGACCACGCGCAGCCGGCGACGCGCGAGGTCGATCCGGTCGATTGTCAGGCCGGCGAGCTCGCTGATGCGCATGCCGGTGGCGTACAGCAGCTCGAGCATGGCCCCGTCGCGCCTGGCCAGTGCCTCATCGCGGACAGGCAGGCGGCGCGGCGCGGTGACGAGCTCCGCGGCCTCATCGACCGAGAGCACGCGCGGCAAGCGCGACGGGCGGCGCGGAGCACGCACCCCGGCGAGTGGATCCGTCGCGATGCGTCCGTGACGGAGCGCGTGGCGGTAGAACGATCGCACCGCGGCGAGCCGGCCGCCGACCGAGGTCGGCGCGAGGCCGCGGTCGGCGAGGGTGCCCAGGTACGACCGGACGGTCGAGCGATCGGGAGCGCGCCAGTCGACGCCGCGCTCGCCAAGGAAGTCCAGGAACTCCGTCGCGTGGCGTCGGTATTCGGTCAGCGTCCCCGGTGACGCGTTGCGGCCGCGCAAGCCGTCAAGGAACGAGCCGAGAGCACGCCGCGCGCCCGGCTCGAGGCGAGAGGTGGCAGCCGCCTCAGTCCCCACCGCCGCCGGTCGCCGTCGCCGTCGGCCGCGATCCAACGGGCTCCCGGTCGTTCCCCTGCTCGACGCCGCCCCCGCGCGGGACGGCTTCGGTTGCAGCGGCGGCGGCATCCGCGACGGGCCGCGTCCAGGTCGAGTAGTCGCAGTCCGGATAGCGATCGCAGCCCCAGAACGAACGGCCCTTGCGGCTGCGCTTGGTGGTGACCGTTCCCTGGCCGCATTGCGGGCAGGTACCGAAGCGCTCGCTGGCCGGTGCCGCGTTCTTCTTGATGTACTTGCAATCGGGATAGCGGTCGCACCCGACAAACGGCCCGAACCGGCCGCGCTTTGCGGCCAGGTGGCCCTCGCCGCACTGCGGACACGCCTCTCCCACGCCGGGCATGTCGAGCGCCTCCGGCTCCTCGCCGGGAAGCGGCTGCGTGTATTTGCACTCCGGGTAGGCGGGGCAACCGAGGAACCAGCCGTTCCGGCCGAAGCGCTTCACGAGCATGTCGCCCTCGTCGCCGGTCAGCGGACACGGAATGTCAGTGACCTCGACCTGCTTGACGATCTTCTCCTTGCCCTCGATCACCTTGGCGGCGAACGGGGTATAGAAGTCGCGGACCATCGGCACCCAGTCCTGCTCGCCGCGCGCGACGTCGTCGAGATGCTCCTCCATGCGTGCCGTGAACTCGTAGTCCACGATCTCTGGAAAATGCTAGGTCAGCAGATCGATCACGCGGAACGCCGACTCCTCGGGAAAGAGACGGCGATCGGTGATGACGACGTATCCACGCTCGCGGATGGTGCCGACGGTCGGCGCGTAGGTGGACGGTCGGCCGATGCCGTGCTCCTCGAGCGCCTTGATGAGCGACGCCTCGGTGTAGCGCGGTGGCGGCTGCGTGAAGTGCTGTTCCGAATCGAGATTGGCAAGGCGCAGGCCTTCTCCTTCGGCGAGATCGGGCAGCACCGCCATGCGCTCGTCCTGCTCGTCGTCCTGTCCCTCGACGTAGACCGCCTGGTAGCCATCGAAGACACGCTTGCTCGTCCCGGCGTGGAGCGTGTAGCGGCCGGCCCCGACGTCCACGCCGACGAGATCGAAGCGAGCCGGGGTCATCTGGCTGGCGAGGGCTCGCTTCCAGATCAGGTCGTAGAGGCGCAGCTCCTCGGGCTTGAGGTGCGCGCGCAGAGACTCAGGCGTGCGCACGAACGAGCTCGGACGGATGGCTTCGTGGGCCTCCTGCGCGCCACGGCTCTTCGTCCGGTACGCGTTCGGCTTGGCTGGCACGAAGTCGGCGCCGTAGCGTGAGCCGATGAGATCGCGCGCCTCCGCCACCGCGCTGCTGGCCATCGAGACCGAGTCGGTTCGCATGTAGGTGATGAGGCCGACCTGGCCCTCGGGCAGGCTGATGCCCTCGTAGAGACGCTGGGCTACGCTCATCGTGCGCCGGGCGCCAAAGCTCAGCTTCCGCGATGCCTCCTGCTGGAGCGTGCTGGTGATGAACGGCGGTGAGGCGGTGCGCTTTCGCTCGCTGCGCGTGACCTTCTCGACGCGGTATGCCGCCTCGCGCAGGGCTGCCTCATGCTCGCGGGCCTCCGCCTCGGAGCCAACCTTCGCCTTCTTGCCGCCTATTCGCGTCAGCTCGGCGACGAACTGCCCTGCGTCGGCCGTTCGCGCCAGCGTGGCGGCGATCGACCAGTACTCTTCGGCGGTGAAGGCCTGGATCTCGCGCTCGCGGTCCACGACCAGGCGGACCGCCACGCTCTGGACGCGTCCGGCTGTCAGCCCGCGACGGATCTTGCTGGCCACCAGCGGGCTGAGCTTGTAGCCGACCAGCCGATCGATGATGCGCCGCGCCTGCTGGGCGTTGATGAGGTCGAGGTTCAGCGAGCGCGGGTTGGCGAAGGCCTCGTCGATGGCGCTCTTGGTGATCTCGTTGAAGGTGACCCGCTGGATGCGGTCGTCGGGGAGGCCGGCGTGCTCGGCGATGTGCCATGCGATGGCCTCGCCCTCGCGGTCGAGGTCGGTCGCCAGCCACACCATGTCGGCCTTGCGGGCAGCCGTAGTGAGGTGGTCGAGCTCCTTGCGGCGGTCCGTGAGCGGCTCATAGGTGGGCGTGAAATCGCCGTCCACATCCACGCCGAGCTTGCGCTTCGGCAGATCGCGGACATGGCCGTAGCTGGCCGTGACGTGATAGCCAGGACCGAGATAGCGTTCGATGGTCTTCGCCTTGGCCGGAGACTCGACGATGACGAGGTCGCCGGCGGCGGTGCGCTTGCGGGGCATCGGTCAGGGAGTGTAGCACCGGCCCCGGGCTGGACCGCCGATGGCGGGCCAGGACGTCGAGGCCGATTGCTGCGGGGACGAAGCTGCAGGCCCGCCACACGGGGTTGGCGTACCGGCGGCGGCTCAGTCCGTGAAGTTCCAGGCGATGACGGTGCGACCGCCCACCGTCGCGACCCCGACGCCCATTCGATGCGCGTTGGGATTCAGGATGTTGGCAATGTGGTTCCACTGCCCGGGATACGGCTCGGCCATGAACTGGGCATGACACCAGTCGAGCGTCGCCTGCTCGCTCATGCCGACGTGGTAGCACTGGTTCTCGCCTGACCAGCCGAAGCTCACGCCACCAGCGCGGAGCCGCGTCTCGCGCGTGCTGCCGTTGAGGCCAACGTGGCTGAAGTAGCCGTTCTGGGCCTGATCCCACGCGTGCGCCGACGCGACCGCCGAAACGCTCGCGTCGAGGACGACCGGAGCGAATCCGTACGCGGCACGTGCCGCATTCACCTGGTTCAGGGCGTACCCGGCCAGGCTCGATGCCGGCGCGGCCGCAGGCGCCACCGGCGCGGGTGCCGACGAGTCGCTTCGCACCGACATCGGAGCGTTCGTGGCGGCAACCACCGGAGCGGCCTTCGTCGTGAAGGCAAGCGATGCGTCGATCTTGTTCCCGTCGGCATCTCGGGCACCCCCGTCGAAGGCAACCGTGAACTGCCGACCGCCCGCGAACGCGGCGTCCGGTGTGTAGACCACCTGGGTGCTGGCCTCGTTCCAGACGAGGTTGCCGCCCACCAGCGCGCCGGTCGTCGAATCGGTCAGGCCGAACGCCTTGTTCGTGGCTTCGATGTCCATCGGCTGGCTGAACCAGAGCTCGACGGTCGTCGGCTCGACGTCCAATGCGTCCGCCTCGGGCTGCGTCTTCGTGACCTGCGCCCCGGGCTGCACGACGAACGAGAAGTTGCCCTTGCCCCCGATGGGGTTGCCGGTCCGATCGTGGGAGCCGATCACACTGATCGTATATCGAGTGGCGGGCTCGAGCCGCCCAGACGGGCTGAAGACCAGCTCGCTGCCGTCCCAGCCGAGATCGCCGGGTACCTCGGGGCTGATCGCAAAGCGGTTCTCGACGTCGGCGCGGTCCATCTCCTCTGAGAAGCTCACGGTGATCGCGCTCGTGGCACTGACGTCCGTTGCGGTCGTCGTCGGTTGATGCAAGCCGACCTCGGCCGAGGTCAGGGCGTCCGCATCGAGGACGGCCGCGGCCTTTTGGCGGGCGACCGCGTCGAGCTTCGGCTCGAGGGCGCTCCCGTCTGCCAGCCGGACCTGGAAGTCGGAGACGGCCGGTGCCGTCTGGGTGGTGAACGCGTATCGGTCGGTATCGGACAGCGCCTGACCGTCGGTGCGGAGCGCGGATCCGCCGATGACGACGAGATAGCTCTCGTCGGTGCGCCAGCGGCCTTCGGGCGCGACGGTCAGCTGATCGAGACCTTCGCTCCAGGTCAGCAGCACGGGCTGCGCGGGCAGAACCTGGAACGCATGTTCGACGGAGCCGGGATCCATGGCGCTGTCGAAGGTGACGGTAACGGGATCGTCGGTGGGGACACCGACCCCGACGTTCTTCGGCAGCAGCGATTCCGGAGCGCGGGGAGCCGCTTCCGGGCCGGCCTGGGTGACTGGCGTCTGCTGGCTGAACGCGATGATGAACGTGAACGAGAGGGCTGTCAGCGAGACACGGGTGACGGCTCGATGGCTGCTCAGCAGCTTGCCGAGCGACTCGAACGTGGCGGCACTAGCCGCCCATGCGGTTCGGATCGGACGCAATACACAAACTCCATGGGGATTCGGGGCCGTCCTGGTGGGCACGTGGACGACATCGAGTGGCGGCGGAAGCATAGCCCATGAGTACCACGCCTGTCATACGACCTTCGCGAGCCGCTTGGCCGCAAGGGTCGGATGGAAGGTGGCTCCACCGAATGGATTGACGAGACCACGGGCCTCAAGCATGCAAAGCGCGCTCGCCACGGAGGCGGCCGGCTGGCGGCTTCGATCGACCAGCTCCTCGATCGATCCGCTCCGCTCGAGGAGATGCCTGAGGATCTGCCCCTCCACCTCGGAGAGGGCATTCACGGTCGGTGGCCGCTCGCCTCGCGCGAGGCCGATCTGGTGCAGCAGCGATGCGCTCGAGGTGACGAGCGTCGCCTGCTGATCGGCGATGAGTCGATTGCATCCTCGCGACGCCATCGCATCGATTGGACCCGGGACGGCGTACAGCTCGCGGCCGATGGTGATGGCCGCAGCAGCAGTCAACAACGCGCCGGACCGATCGGGCGCCTCGACGACGACGACCGCCTCGGCCAGGCCGGCGATGATCCGGTTCCGGCGCGCGAAGTCAGGTCTGCCGACCGGTGCGCCGATGGCGATCTCGCTCACGAGGGCACCGCCGCACCGCAGCAGGTCTCGGGCGAGCGGCCGGTGGCGCGGCGGATAGATACGGTCGATCGGCGAAGGAAGGACGGCGATGCCGGGCGCGCCGGCCACCACGGAAGCACGGTGCGCAGCACCGTCGACGCCGAGGGCCAACCCCGAAACGACAACGACGCCGGCCCGCGACAGGTCATCGGCGATCTCGGTAGCCACCGACAGGCCGTAACCGGAGGCTCTACGCGTTCCGACGATGGCGACCGCGCGCTCATGGAATACGGTCGCAGGACCGATCACGAAGAGGGTCGGTGGTCGCGGGTCAAGCGTGCGGAGAGCCGGCGGAAATGCCTCGTCCAGCCCGGTGACGACTCGGCCACCGGCTCGCTCGGTCGAGCGCTCCAGCGAGCGAGCGATCTCGCGCCGGTCGCGACGCCGCATCTCCTCGAACCCCGCGACGGCTTGCTCGCCGAGGTGTGCGAGCTCGCGAAGCGCGTTCGGTCCGGCGTCCCACGCGGCGGCCGCCGAACCATGCCGCGCCACGAGACGAGCGAAGCTCGCCGGCCCGATGCCGGGCACGACTGACAGCGCGATCCAGGATTCGCGCTCGGTCGCCCGCCCTGATGGAGGGAAGTCAGCCGCGCGTCCGGTGGGCCCTCCTGCCCCGACGCCGATCATGCCCGCAGCTCCTTGGGACGATGCAGGAGTGCCTCGTCGAGATGCTCCTGCCGGACGAGGCTCGAGCCGGCGAGGTCGGCAATGGTGCGCGCGACGCGGGCGGCCCGATGGAGTCGCCGCATCGAGAGGCCGAGCTGCCGGCCACGCACGTCGAGCATGGATCGAACGGAGACATCGAACCCGGTCCGCTCGTCGAGCAAGCCCGCCGGAATGTCGACGTTCGGCGTTCCCTGCCGCTCGGCCTGCATCGCGGCCGCGATCGCTACACGGGCCGCAACGGTGCTCGAGTCCTCCGGGCGGCGGCCGCGTCCCAGCGAGCTGACCGGCTCGAGGAAGACGATCATGTCGAGCCGATCGCGCATCGGTCCTGAAAGGCGCGCCTGATACCTGCGGCGCATGCCGTCCTCGCAGACGCACGCGTGACCTGCGACCGCGAACCAACCTCACGGACACGGGTGAAAGGCCGCCAGCAGCATGAAGCGCGCGGGAAGCGCCAGCACGCCCTCGACGCGGGCGATCGTGACAGCGCCCGAGTCGATCGGCCCGCGCAGGGCGTCGATGGCATCCGCGCGGAACTGGAGCGTCTCGTCGAGAAAGAGGACCCCGCGGTGCGCCAGGCTCGCCTCTCCCGGCCGAATCCGCGGTCCTCCGCCGACGAGCGCCTGCATCGAGATGGTGTGGTGTGGAGCGCGAAACGGGCGCCGCAGGCTGACCGAAGCGCGCGGCTCCGATATGCCGGCCACCGAATGGATGCGGCTCACTTCCGCAGCCTCCCGCTCGTCGAGCAGCGGGAGGAGTGCGGCGGCGGACCTGGCAAGCAGTGTCTTGCCGACGCCTGGCGGCCCGGCGAAGGCCAGATTGTGGCGCCCGGCCACGGCGATCTCGAGGGTTCGGCGCGCGACGATGTGGCCGATTACCGACGCGAGATCGGGTGCATCGTCGAGCGCGGCCTCGGGATGCCGGCTCGGCGGTCCCGCCACCGCGAGCTCCTCCAGCCCCGCCAGGTGACGCGTGACCTCCTGGAGCCGGGCTGCGCCACGGACGCGAATACCGCGGATCACGGCACCCTCCGCGGCGCTCTCGGCGGGAACGATCGCGTCGCGCGCACCCGCTCCATGCGCGGCGGAGACGAGGGCCATGACGCCGGGCACCGGACGCAGCGATCCGTCGAGCGCCAGCTCGCCGATCAGCGCGGTTCGCGCCAGCCGAGACCCATCCAGCTGGCCGGACGCGACGAGGACGCCGGTTGCCATGGCCAGGTCATGGCCGGTCCCCTCCTTCGGCAGGTTGGCCGGGGCGAGGTTGATGGTGATGCGTCGCGATGGAACCTCGAAGCCCGAGTTGCGGAGCGCCGCGCGGACTCGCTCCCGCGCCTCGAGCACCGCGCTCCCCGCCAGGCCCACGATGGTG